>Ga0080006_1152973_pt1 | contig 38239 bp, 35 predicted proteins | sample RS3BMetagenome_FD_69209 | JGI IMG/M metagenome (GOLD analysis project Ga0080006, IMG submission 69209) | Ferric oxide microbial mat and aquatic microbial communities from Rainbow Spring, Yellowstone National Park, USA - RS3B (SPADES... ...
GGTCTTCCCGTGGTCCACGTGCCCGATCGTCCCCACGTTCACGTGCGGCTTGGTGCGCTCGAACTTCCGCTTGCCCATCCTCTACCGCCTCCCCGTCGCAGCGGCGGGCCGCCGCGCCCGTCCCCCCGCAGAACCAGGGGCATCGGCCGCAGCCCGGCGGCACCCGCGCTTTCACACCACAAGGCCCCGCGCGGCCGGGCGGACCCGGGCGGACCCGTCTGGACCGGCGCCTGTAGGCCTGTACGATTGTAGTCGGCGCAACGGCCGGGAGCAATCGAGCGGCCCGCGGGCCGCTCGGGGAGGAAAGGCGTCGGGTAACGGTGAACGGTTCGGACCCTGCCGACTGGTCCCGGGGGTGGCCCGCCGGGGGTATCTCCGGCCAAGCCCGCATAGCCATGGGGTCCAGACGATCGGCGGCCTTGGGCGCCGGATGCGGACGCCTGGGGCGGGGGACGCTCCTGTGGCGGCCGCCCCGCGGGTGTCTGTGCGCCGCCGCCGTGGATCCGGACCGTCGCGCCCTGGCGCAGGAACCGCGGGCTCCGGGTTCAAACCTCCGTCTCCGCTGCTTCGCCGCGCAGACGGCCGGGAAGGGTGGGTGCACCAATGTCGGCCTTCCCGTCCAATGCCGCCGGGCTCACCCCCCATCGGCTGATCCTTCCCTACCCGGCCCAGCACTTCGACGTCGTCATCCTGTCGGCCCGGTACGGGGCCGGGCACTGGCAGGCCGCGGGCGCGGTCCGCGAGGCCATGCAGGCGGTCTTCCCCGGCCGCGACCCGCTGCTCCTGGACTACATGGATCTCGTGAACCCAGCGCTTAACCGGACGATCCAAAGCCTATACCTGGCGTCTATTAAGCACTTCCCCGGCGGATACGGGTGGTTCTACCGCACGACCAGCACCATTCCCCCGGATTCCCCGTTCCAATCCCTACTCAACAGCCTGGGTCGCGAGCAGTTGGCACGCCTGGTGGCCGCGACGACGCCCCGCGCCATCATCTCCACCTTCCCGACGCAGGCCGGCGTCCTGTCGGACATGCGCCGGCTCGGCCAGTGCGCGATCCCGGCGCTGACGGTGATCACGGACAACACCGTCCACAGCCAGTGGGTCCACCCCTACACCGACATGTACTGCGTCTCCAGCCCGGAGGTGGCCGCGCACCTGGCGGCCCGCGGGGTGCCCGCGGCGCGCATCGCCACCACCGGCATCCCCGTGCGCCAGGCCTTCACCCGGCCGCTCGACCGGGCCGAGGTGCTCCGCCGCCACCGCTTCGACCCCGCCCTGCCGGTCGTGCTGGTGATGAGCGGCGCCTTCGGGGCGCTCGGCGGCGTGAACGAGGCCTGCCGGATCCTCACGCACATGAACCGCCCCCTCCAACTGGTGGTGGTCGCGGGCCGGGACCGGCAGTTGGCGCGCCACCTGCAGCGGGTGGTCGCGCACTATCCGTACCCGGTCCACGTCTTCGGGTATGTGGAATTCATCGCCGAACTGATGACCGTCGCGGACGTGCTGGTCACCAAGGCCGGCGGCGTGACCACCGCCGAGGCGCTGGCGATAGGCCTGCCCGTGATCATCTTCCGGCCCATCCCGGGCCAGGAGGAGGCCAACGCGGACTATCTCTGCGACCACGGGGCGGCCATGTCGGCCCGGAACACCGAGGAACTCCGTCTGGCCTGCGACCGCCTGCTCGCCGACGCGGACCTCCGGCGGGAGATGCGGGCCGCCTCGCTCCACCTCGGCCGCCCCCACGCCGCCCGCCACGTGGCCGAACTGGCGCTGCGACTCGGCGGCATCCCCGTCGACGGCCCGGCGGGGCCGGGCGCATGAGCCACGTCGAGCGTCGGGAGGAGGAGCCGGCGGGCGGGGGGCCGGAGGCCCGGGCGTGGGCCCCGGTCGCCGTGCTCGCGCCCCCGCCGGACGGCAGGCCGTCCCCGCCCCCTGCGGCGGTGGAGCCGGAAGGCGACGTGCGCGTCAAGGATCTGTTGTCCATGCCGCAGATGTGGGGCTTCGTCGCCACCACCGCGTGCGTGGAGTTCTGCCGCGGCGCCCTCTTCATCGCGCTGCTGCCGGCCTACCTGACACAGGGGCTGCACCTCAGCGTGGCGGGACTCGGCATGGTGATCTCCGGTCAGTACCTGAGCGACACCGCGTTCAAGATCCCGGCCGGGTGGCTGGTGGACCGCTTCGGCCCCTGGCGCGTGCTGCTGCCCTTCCTCTCCCTCGCCGCGCTCGCCGTCTATCTCATGCCGCACGTCCACCACGTCGCGCCGTTCGTCGTCCTCGGGATCCTCTTCGGGCTCGGGACGTCCGCGAACTGGCCGGCCGTGCTCTCCGGCAGCGTCCAACTGGGCGGCATGCGTTCGCGCGCCAGCGCGACCAGCATCACCTTCCTGGCCTGGCTGGCCGCTGGGGGGATCGGCCCCGTCCTGATCAGCTTCCTCGTGGGCCGCGGCTTTGGCACGGCCTTCCTCGTCCTGGCCGTGGTCGGGACCGGTGCGCCGGTCGCGGCGGCCCTCGGGCTGTTCGGAGTGCTTAGGAGGCGCAACGATCCGCCCTGGCGGACGCCGGCGGCCGTGCCCATCGGCGAGACGCTGGCGGCGCTCCGCGGCAACCTGCGGCAGGCGGGCTGGCTGATTCCCGGGATGTTCATCCAGATGCTGGCCCTGGGCATCGTGCTGCCGGTGATGGTCCCCTTCGCGCGCGGGCAACTGCACCTGACCCAGCCGCAGTACGGCGTGATGCTCCTCGCCGGGGGCGGCGTCACGGTGCTCTGCCTGCTGCCCCTGGGCCGGATCGTCGACCGCTGGGGGTCCAAGGGCTTTCTGGTGGCGGGCTTCGCCCTCTCCGGGATCGCGGTGGCACTCATCGCCACAGGGAGCGGCGAGGGCGACCTGCTGTGGCGCGTCTCCCTGCTCGGCCTCTCCTATGCCTTCATCCTGCCGGCGTGGAACGGGCTCACCGTGGGCAAGATCGACGCCGACCGGCGGGGATTGCTGCTCGGGGTGTTCATGGCCATCGAGGGTCTCGGCGAGGCCATCGGCCCGGCGGTCGGCGGCGCGCTGTACGTGCGCGACTACCGGCTGCCCTTCCTGGCCACCGCGGGGATCCTGGTGGCCGTCGCCGTCTTCTATCTGGTCGTACCGGCGCGCAACTTCCGGCCGGATGGGGGAGGTTCCCGCTGATCCTGCGAGATGCCGCCGGCGTTCTGAGCGCCGGCTTCGCCGCATACGACGTGCTGCCGGACATCTTGGGGAGGCGGAGCCGCGCGTCGGTGCGGCGGGGGTCTCCGGCCTCGGGCTTGGTCGCCCTCTCCTTCGACGACGGCCCGCACCCGGATTTGACGCCCCGCGTGCTGGACGCGCTCGCGGCCGCCGGGGGCCGCGCGACGTTCTTCATGGTCGGCCGCAATGCGCGGCGGTACCCCGATCTGGTGCGCCGCGTGCTCGCCGAGGGTCACGCCGTGGGCGTCCACACCGAGACCCACCGCCACGCGTGGATCTCGGGACCCGCGCGCCTGCGGACGGAGATGGAGTCCGGGCTGGAGGCGCTCGTGGCGGCCGGAGGAGTCCGCCCCGTGTGGTTCCGGCCCCCCTGGGGCGCATTTAACGCCGCCACCCGGTCGACCGCCGCACTGCTTCATCTGCGCATCGCGCTCTGGAGTTGCGACGCCGGGGACTGGTTGCCGGGGGCGACGCCCGAGGCCATCCTGCGACGGGTCCGGCGGGGACTGGAGCCGGGGGCCGTGATCGATCTCCACGACGGGGGCCGGCGACCGGCGGGCTGCCGGGCGATGGCGGCCGCCCTGCCCGCCGTGTTGGAGGCCGTCGCGGCCGCGGGTCTGCGGGCGGGCCACCTCGGGGAGATGTTCGGCCCCCCTTCCGGCACGTGAGGCCGGTCGGCCCCCCGGGCGCGGCGCTCCGCGGCCAAGGGAGGTTCCCAAGGGCCGGCCCCCGGCCTACAATGCTTCCGGTCGCACCTTGCCCCGCGCACGCACGTCGGCCTCGCCTCGGTCCGTTCCCCGGGCGGAGGGCAAGGCAGCGGAAGGGGGAGCGCCCTTTGCAGCGCACCACTCCCGCCACCCCGGCGCCGGGGGCGGACGCCGGGTTCCGGACCTTGTGGCAGCGGTTCCTGGCCCCTGGAGAATGGTTATTCACGCTCCTCGCCGGCAGCCGCCCGGTCCCCGGCTCCCGCGGCACGTTCCTCATCGCCTACCACCGGTACCGCGGCACGCGCGTAGATCTCCCCGACGGGACCCACGTCGCCCGGGGGGACCTGGTCGCCGAGATCCACTTCTGGAACCGCCGCATCGCCACACGCACCGGCGGCACCGCCCAGGCGGTCACCTGGGGCTTCATCCGCGACATGCGGGCCGACATCGGGGCCCTGGCGCGCGCCATGCAGTCCGGCGCCCTGACGACGGCTCCCGTGTACGGCGCCAGCCCACTCGCCGAAGCGGCCGCCCGTTTCGGCTTTCTCGTGCGGCCCCTGCCCAGGGGTTGGCGGCGCTTCGCCCTCACCACCTGGCAGACCGTGCTCCGTCGCACCTTCCGGCCCCGCGCCCTGCACACCGAGTCCCGCGCGGAGACCGCGGAGATCTGGATGGGCCCCACGGACCTGCTGCGCCGGTACGGGGGCAGGGCCGACGCGGCCCGCGGACAGGACCCGGGCGGCGGGCCGCGAAAGGGAGCCATCCGGGACGGTGCGGCCGCGCGCGACCCCGGCCCCGGGGCCGGATGAACCGCCGCGGCGGGTCCGCCCCCGCCCATCGCAGCCCGCAGGGAGGGCCCGGCGCTGAGTCTGTTGGCGGGATTGGCCACGTGGGGAAGTCATCTGGTGGCTCGGTACGGAGCCCTGGGCGTATTCGGGGGCATGACCCTGGAGAGCGCGGGGATCCCACTGCCGAGCGAGGTCATCATGCCTCTGGGCGCGCTCGGCGCGCACGGCGGGGGCGGGCTGGCGACGGTCATCGCCGCGGGCACCGCGGGCAACCTGCTGGGATCGTGGATCGCGTACGGCATCGGCGCCGCACTGGGCGGGCAGTGGCGCGGTAGCCGCCTGTTGAATCGCCGCCACTGGGACGCGGCGCACGACTGGTTTCTCCGCTACGGCGACCGCGCCGTGTTCTTCGGGCGCATCCTGCCGGTCATCCGGACGTACATCTCGTTCCCCGCGGGCGCGGCGGCGATGCCGGCGGGTCGGTTCACCCTCTACACGGTGGTGGGCTCCGCCCTCTGGTCCGCGGCCCTGGCCGTCGCCGGCTACCAACTGGGCACCCACTGGGCGGACATCCAGCCCTGGTTCGACCGGTATTCGGTCGTGGCGCTGGGCGTCGTGCTGCTGGGGGCGGCGGCGTGGTGGTGGTCCGCGGCCAGGCGGCATGCGCGGAGGCGGTGACCCGCAAGGCCGGAGCCCTCACTCCGCTGGCTGCGCGCCCGGAGCGACCCCCATATCCGGCCGCCACTGCGCCCCTTCGAAGTGGACGGTCCGTGCGGCGGCGTAGGCTGCCGCTCTGGCCGCCGCGAGGTCCGCCCCCCGCCCCACCACGGTCAGCACCCGCCCCCCCGCCGTCCGCCATGTGCCGCCATCGAGCGCCGTCGCCGCATGGAAGGCGAGCGCCGCCCCGCCGGGGATCTGCCCGTCCGGGCCCAGGCCCGCGATCGTCTGTCCGGGACGCGCCGCCTCGGGATAGCCGGGCGAGGCCAGCACCACGCCGAGCGCCGCCCCGGCCGCGAACGACGCCCCCTCCCCCGGCTCCAGGGCCCCGCGCGCCGCCCGCAGCCACTGGGGCGCGACGTCCCCCTCCAGGAGGCAGAGGAGCGATTGCGCCTCCGGATCGCCGAAGCGGCAGTTGAACTCCAGGACCCTGGGGCCATCGGCGGTCAGCATGAGGCCGGCGAACAGGAAGCCCACGAACGGCCGCCCCTCGGCGCCGAGCGCCGTGACGGCGGCCTGCAGGATGCCGCGGATGCGCGCCTCGGTGGCCGCATCCACGTCGGGCACCGGGGCGAAGGCCCCCATGCCGCCGGTCATGGGCCCGCGGTTGCCGGGGTAGAGCCGCTTGTGGTCCCGCGCCACGCCGTAGAAGGCCGCGTGTCGCCCGTCGCAGAGGGCGAAGGCCGAGACCTCCCGCCCGGTGAGGAACTCCTCGAACACGACGGGGCCCGCCGCCGACAGGGCGACCGCGGCCGCCTCGGCCTCGGCCCGCGTCTCGGCGACGACCACGCCCTTGCCGGACATCAGCCCGTCCGCCTTGAGCACCGCGGGCAGCGGGCAGACACGGGCCCGGGCGAGCGCCTCCGCCGCCGTGCCGCAGCGCACCGCCGCCGGGGCGGGGATGCCGTGCCGGTGGCAGAGGTCCATCGCCCACGACTTACTGCCCTCGATCTCGGCGGCGGCGGCGGAGGGGCCGAGCACCGCCGCGCCCCCGGCGCGCAGCCGGTCCGCGACCCCCGCAACCAGCGGGTCCTCCGGACCGACCACGACGAGGTCTACGGCCTCATCGCGCACCAGGCGCAGCAGGGCTGGGGCGTCCAGCGTCCCGGCCGGTACGCGGCGGGCGACCGGCCCCATGCCGGGGTTGCCGGGCGCCGCCAGAACCCCCTCCACGGACGGACACCCCCGCAAGCGCCAGCACAGGGCATGCTCGCGGGCGCCGGAGCCGATCACCAGGACACGCACGCACAATCCCTCCGTAACAGGCGGGTGGGGAGGCAGGGGGGCCACCGGGCGCCCGGACGCCGCTACGCCGGGAGGGCCCGCGCACGGAGTGGACGGGCGCCGCGCGGCCCGCCCCGCGGCGGCGGGTCGCCTCCGGCCCCCGCACCGCTCCCCCCGGAGACCGGTAGCAAACCCGGCCCGGCCGGCGGTGCCGGCCGCATCCCCCCAGGGTCGCCGGGGGATCACGCACCGCCGCCGGAGTGCGCGGCCGCCGGCACACCCGCACGGGAGGCGCACACGATCTCGACGCGCCCGGGCCACACCCGTCCCACACCGTGTCTCCACGGGCGCCACCGAGGCGGCCGCATCGTGGGCGCCTGCTCCAGCCGCCGCAGGCTCACACGATCTCGACGCGGCGGCCCTCCACGCGCAGGCGGCCGGCCGCGATCAGCCGGACGGCTGCGGGGAGCAGGCGCCACTCGACGGCCTGAATCCGCCCGTGGAGCGTCTCCGCGGTGTCCCCGGGCTGCACCGCCACCGCCTCCTGCAGGATGATCGGCCCGGTGTCCGTCCCCCCGTCGACGAAGTGGACGGTGCAGCCGGTCAGGCGGACGCCGTAGGCCAGCGCCTGCGCCGGCGCGTCCAGACCGGGAAAGGCCGGTAGCAGGGAGGGGTGCACATTGATGCAGCGGCCCGCAAAGCGGTCCACGAAGGCCGGCCCCAGGATGCGCATGAAGCCCGCCAGCACCGTCAGGTCGGCCCCGGCCTCCCCGCACGCGGCGGCGATCGCGGCATCGCAGGCGGCCCGGTCGGCGAAGTCGCGCGGGCGGACCACCCGGGTCGGGATGCCCGCGTCGCGCGCCCGCTGGAGCGCCGGGGCCGCGGGCCGGTCCGAGAGCACCAGGGCGATGCGCGCCGGGATCTCCCCCGAACGGCAGCCGTCGATCACCGCCTGCAGGTTCGACCCGGTGCCCGAGGCCAGGACCGCGAGTTTCACGAGAACCGCACCTGCCCCGCACCCGGCACGATGCCGCCGATGCGGCGCGCCTCGGGGACCAGGGCGCAGACCGCGTCCGCCTCAGCGGCGGGCACGATCACGCAGAAGCCGACACCGAGATTGAAGACCCGCCGCATCTCCGCCTCCGGCACGCCGCCCAGGCCCTGGAGCCAGTCGAACACCGCCGGTCGGGTCCAGGCGCCGGGCTCCAGCACGGCGTCGACGTCCGCGGCCAGCGCCCGGTCCAGGTTGCCGGGGAGGCCGCCGCCGGTGATGTGCGCCATCCCCCGGACGGCCACCCCCTCGCGCATGAGGCGGGCCACGTCCGTGCTGTAGAGCCGCGATGGGCGAAGCAGGGCGTCGGCGTGCGCGCGCGGGTCGGTCCCCGTCTCGGCGAGGATGCGGCGCACGAGCGAGAACCCGTTGGTATGCAGCCCCGAACTCGGGATGCCGACCACCGCGTCCCCGGCCCGCGGGGACGGGCGGACGAGTCTGGCCCGCTCCACCATCCCCACCATCGTCCCGGCGAGGTCGAACGTCCCGGCCCGGTAGAGGTCGGGCATCTGGGCGGTCTCCCCGCCGAGCAGCGCGCACCCGGCCTCGCGGCAGGCCGCGGCCACGCCGCTGACGATCTCCAGGGCCGCGGCGGGCTCCAGCGTGTGCACGGCCAGATAGTCCAGGAAGAAGAGCGGCGCGGCGCCGGTGGTGGCGACGTCGTTGGCCGAGTGGACCACCACGTCGCGCCCCAGCGCCTCCAGCCGCCCGCACTCCGCGCCGAGCAGCACCTTGGTGCCCACCGAGTCGGTGCTGGCCACCAGGACGGATGCCGACGGCCCTTCGCCGAGCGCGAAGGCCCCCGCGAAGAGGCCGACGCCCCCGATGACGCCGAGCCGCGACGTGGTCGCGGCCAATCGCCCGATGTGCCCGACGAGCCCGGCGTGGGTGTCGAGATCGACCCCCGCCTGTTTGTAGTCCGCCATGGACGCCCCTCCCCCCTTTGGTTTCAGCGGGGCCAGGAGGACCTCATCCCTCCCCCTTGCCCCCACAGGCGCCGACCCGCGCGTCGCGCGGCTCCACGGGGTATCGGCCCGAGAAACAGGCGTGGCAGAATCCCCCGCCGCCGGCGGGATCGTCCCCGCCGGGCCCCACCGCCCCCCCGTCGGCCGCGGCCGCCATCGCGGCGGGCAGCTCCAGGAAGGCGAGGCTGTCGGCGCCCACCAACTCCGCCATGTCCCCCTGCGTCCGGCCGACCGCCAGCAGTTCCTCCCGCGTCGGGATGTCTATGCCGTAGTAGCAGGGGTGCACAAACGGCGGGGACGCCACCCGGAGATGCACCTCCGCGGCGCCCGCCCGCCGGACCAGCCCGATCAGGTGGCGCGAGGTGGTGCCGCGCACCACGGAATCCTCGATCAGCACCACGCGCTTGCCGGCGACCACGGCCGGGACCGCGTTGAGCTTCATGCGCACGCCGACCTCACGCAGCCCCTGCGCCGGCTGGATGAAGGTCCGCCCCACGTAACGGTTCTTGATCAGACCGAGCTCGAAGGGGATGCCAGCCTCCTCGGCGTACCCGACCGCCGCCGAGATCCCGGAATCGGGGACGCCGACGACCACATCGGCCGCCACCGGGGCCTGCCGCGCCAGGCGCCGCCCCATGTCCTTCCGCACCAGGTGGACGTTGCGGCCGATCAGTTCACTGTCGGGACGCGCCAGGTAGATGTACTCGAACAGGCAGAGGCGGGCCGCCGGGGCGGGGCGGCGCCGCAGCGTGCGCATCCCTTCCGGACCGAACTCCACGACCTCGCCGCAGTCGACCTCCCGCAGCGCGTGCGCCCCCACGGCATCCAGCGCGCAGGTCTCCGACGCCGCGACCTTGGCCCCGTCGATCTCGCCCAGCACCAGCGGTCGGATGCCGTGCGGATCGCGGCACAGCCAGATGCGGTCGGCGCTCTGGACCGCGAGGCTGTACGCACCCTCGATGCGGTCCAGGGCCCAAAGGAGCGCGGCCGCCATGTCGTCCTCGCCCGAGCGCGCCATCAGGTGCGCCAGGATCTCGGTGTCGGTGCTGGTCTGGAAGATCGAGCCCTGCGCCTCGCACTCCGCCCGCAGGATCCCGGCGTTGGTGAGGTTGCCGTTGTGGGCGATGGCCACACTGCCGCCGCGGTAGTGCAAAAGCAGCGGCTGCGCGTTGCCGATGGTGCTGCTGCCCGTGGTGGAGTAGCGGCAGTGGCCGATGGCCGCGACGGGCCGCAAGGCCGCCAGGGCGTCGAGGTCGGATGCCCGCAGGGCGTCCCCGACGAGGCCCAGCCCGCGCCGCGCCTCCAAATGCACGCCGTCGGCGGCCGCGATGCCCGCCGCCTCCTGCCCGCGGTGCTGCAGGGCGAAGAGCGCGTAGTAGGTCAGGCGGACGGGGTCCGGATGGCCGAACACCGCGAACACGCCGCACTTGTGGGAGATACCGGCCCCCGGGCCTCGGGCCGCGCCGGGAGACGTGGCGGCCCCCGCCGCATCCCCCGACTGCCTGTGCCCGGCCCCTTCCCCGCCCGCCGGCTGCATGGGCGCACCACCCGGGCGGGCGGCGGCGGACGGATCCGCGGGCGCGGCGACGACAGACGCCGGTGCCGCGACGGCCGCCGCGGCAGCCGAGCGCGCAGCGGGCGCCGCATGGGCCGACGCCCGCGAGACGGATGTCGCCGCCGCAGATGCCGGCGCGTACCCCGCCCCTTCCCCGCCCGCCGGCTGCACCTGCGTCCCCGGCCTGTCGGGCATCAATCCAGGCATGTTGGCAGGGCCTCCTCCCATGCGGCCAGTTCGCCGGGCCCCAACCGGATCAGGGGCTGCCCGCCGACCGCGATCCGCACGACCCCATCGCCCGTGCTCGCCCCGAGGCGGCGGCAGGCCAGGCCGAGGCCCGCGCACGCCGCCTGGAGTTCCGTGCCGTCCCGCACCGTCACCAGGACCCGCCCGGGGCCCTCGCCGAACAGGAGATCGTCCAGCCGCGCCGCCTGCCCGCGCCCGCGGGGGGCCGGCAGCGCCACGTCCAGGCCGATGCCCCGGGCGGGGGCGGTGAGCACGACCTCGGCCAGGGCCGCGACCAGCCCGCCGTCGGCCACGTCGTGGGCGGAGGCGAGGGCCGGCCCCTCCGCGAGCAGGGCCAGCAGGGCCCGCTCGATCCCCCACTGCGGCCGCAGCGGCGCCCCGGCGCACAGGCCCCAGCGCAGGCCCTGGTACTCGGAGCCGTCCAGGCGGGCCCGCCCCAGCGGCCCGATACACCAGAGCCCGTGCCCGGCGGCCTTCGCCCCGCTGCCGCGGGCGCATCCGGCGTCCGGCAGGAGGCCCAGCATACCGATGGCGGGCGTCGGATGGATGCTCCGCCCGCCGGTCTCGTTGTAGAAACTGACATTGCCGCCGGTCACGGGGATGCCGAGGCGGCGGCAGGCGGCGGCGATGCCGTCAATGGTGCGGATGAAGGCCCCCATGACCTCGGGGCGCTCGGGACTCGGAAAGTTCAGGCAGTTGGTCAGTCCCAGGGGCCGCCCACCGGCGCAACCGACGTTGCGCGCGCCCTCGGCGACCAGGAGTGCCGCGCCACCGTACGGGTCCAGGGCCGGGAGGCGGCCGCCCATGTCCAGGGACAAGGCGACGCCCTGTCCGGTCGGCCGGTGCCGCAGCACGGCCGCGTCGCCCGCGCCGGGGGGCAGCACGGTGCCCGCCTGCACCTGGTGGTCGTACTGGCGGTAGAGCCAGCGCTTGGAGGCCAGCGTGGGCCGGCGGAGGAGCTCGATCGCGGCCGCCTGCGCCTCCTGTGGTCTGAGGTCGGGGTACTGTTGGGGGTCGGGCCGCCACGGCACCGGCGCCTCGGGCAGGCGGGCGGGCCGGCGGTACTTCGGGGCGCCGTGGCTGAGGTGGCGTGCCGGCACATCGGCCCGCGGCACCCCCCCCATGACCACGCGCAGCCGGCCGTCGTCGGTGACGGTGCCGACCCGGGCCGCCTCCAGGCCCCAGTGGCGGCAGACGCCGACGACGTAGTCCTCGTCCTCGGGCGCGGCGATCAGCAGCATGCGCTCCTGCGACTCCGAGAGCAGGATCTCGTACGCGGACATGCCGGGTTCGCGGCAGGGCACGCGGTCGAGGTCGAGCAGGACCCCCGTCCCCGCCCGGCCGGCGGTCTCCGAGGCCGCCGAGGTGATGCCGGCGGCGCCGAGGTCGTTGAGGCCGCGCAGGCGTCCGGAGGCCGCCAGTTCAAGGCAGGCTTCGATCAGGAGTTTGCCGACGAAGGGATCCCCCACCTGGACGGCGGGCCGCAGTTCCGCCGCGCTCTCGCGGAAGCCCTGGGACGCCAGGAGGCTCGCGCCGTGGATGCCGTCGCGGCCGGTCCGGTTGCCGATGAGGAAGATGCCGTTCCCCGGGCCCGGGGCGGCGCCCAGTTGGAGGTGCGCGCGCTCGAGGTAGCCCACGCACATCACGTTGACCAGGGGGTTCTCGGCGTAGAGCGGATCGAAGGTCGTCTCGCCGCCGACCGTGGGGACGCCGACGCAGTTCCCGTAATGCCCGATCCCCCGCGTCACGCCCACGGCCAGGTGGCGGTTGCGCGCCGCGTCGGGCGGGCCGAAGCGCAGGCCGTCGAGCAGGGCCACCGGGCGCGCGCCCATGGTGAAGATGTCGCGCAGGATGCCCCCGACGCCGGTCGCGGCGCCCTGGAAGGGCTCGACGGCGGACGGGTGGTTGTGCGACTCCATGCGCAACGCCACCGCGTGGCCGCCGCCCAGATCCAGCACCCCCGCGTTCTCCCCGGGTCCGACCAGCACCTGGGGGGCCCGGCTGGGGAGCCGCCCGAGGTAGGCCCGCGAGGACTTGTAGGAGCAGTGCTCCGACCACATCGCCCCGAAGAGCCCCAGTTCGACGTCGTTGGGCTCGCGGCCGAGGCGCGCCGTGATGTCGCGGTATTCGTCCGCGTGCAGGCCGACCGCCTCCCAGCGCGGCGGGTTCGCGGCGGCGGGCGCGGCCGCGGCGGCCACGGGCGAAGCGGCGGGCCTGGGACCGCGCCTCCCGGCCGTCCGGCGGTCAGCCACGGGCCATCGCCCCCGCCCGCGCGAGTCGCAGGGCCGAGCGCAGGATGGCCGCGCCGTCGGTGCCGCCCAGGAGCGCCTCCGCGGCGCGCTCCGGATGGGGCATCAGTCCCACCACGTTGCCCTGCGCGTTACAGATGCCGGCGATGTTGTCGACCGAGCCGTTGGGGTTGGCGCCGGGATCGGCCCGGCCGGCGGCGTCGCAGTAACGGAAGGCCACCCCGCCCCGGGCGCGGAGGGCGTCCAGTTCCTCCTCCGGCAGCCAGTAGCATCCCTCGCCGTGGGCGATGGGCAGTTCCAGCACCTCACCCTCCCGGCAGGCGCCCGTCCAAGCGGTCGCCGCGTTCTCGACCCGCACCCGGACGGTCTCGCAGCGGAAGGAAAGGGACCGGTTGCGCCCGAGGGCCCCCGGCAGCAGGCCGGCCTCGCAGAGGATCTGGAACCCGTTGCAGATACCCAGGACCGGCAGTCCGCGCCCGGCGGCGGCCACGACCGCCCGCATCGCCGGCGAGAAGCGGCAGAGCGCCCCGCAGCGCAGGTAGTCCCCGTAGGCGAAGCCACCCGGCAGGATGATCGCCTCGGCCCCCGCGAGGTCCGACGTCTCGTGCCAGATGCGCTCCGCCGTCCCGCCCGTGACCTGCTCCCAGGCCAGGGCGGCGTCGGCGTCGCAATTGCTCCCCGGGAAGACGATCACCGCAGCGCGCATTCCCCTTTGTCCCCCTGTCGACGCCGGGCGGCCGCCCGGCCGCCCGTGGAGCCCTCCGGAACCGGCCCGTCACACCGGCCGCACCGTCCCTACGCGCGGGGGGCGGCGGCGACGTCGAACGCGAAGCTCTCCATCACCGGATTCGCCAGCAGTTCGCGGCACATGCGCTCGACCTCGGCCCGGGCCGACGCCAGATCCGCCGCCTCCAGGCGCACGCGCAGGTGCTTGCCCACGCGCACGTCGGTCACGCCGTCATGACCCAGGGAGCGCAAGCCCTGCCCCACCGCCTGTCCCTGCGGGTCCAGGGCCCCCGGCTTCAGATGCACTTCGATGGCCGCCAGGAAGGCCGGCACGCGCTACCCCTCCCCCGTGTGCTGCGCAACCGGAGGCACCAGGGCCTCCACGGATCGTCACGCCGCGCCGGGGGTGTGCATCCGCGGGACGCGCTGCACACCCCCGGTCACCCCGTACGGACTCCCGTCGCTACGCGCGGCTCGTCAGACCCAGCCGGTCGAGGATCCCCGGCACGTGGCGCAACTGGTGCCCGAGGTCGAAGCAACCGGCCAGATCCCCCGGCGGTAGGATCCTCGTCAGGGTGGGATCGGACTCCAGCCGCGCGCGGAAGGACGGCCCGGCCGGCTCCTGCCAGGCGGCCATCGCATGCCGCTGCACCAGGCGATAGGCCTCTTCGCGGCCCAGGCCCGCCCCGATCAGGGCCAGCAGCACCTGGCCCGACGCCCACAGGCCGCGGGTGCGCTCGATGTTGGCCTCCATGGCCTCGGGATAGACGTGCAGGTCGGCGACGATGCCCCGGCAGAGGTCCAGCATGTAGTCGAGGGCCAGGGCCGCATCCGGGAGGATGATCCGCTCGACCGAGGAATGCGAGATGTCCCGCTCGTGCCACAGGGGCTGGTTCTGGAGCGCCGTGGCCGCGTGCCCCCGCAGGAGCCGCGCCAGGCCCGAGATGCGCTCGCACTTCTCCGGGTTGCGCTTGTGCGGCATGGAACTCGATCCCTTCTGGCCGCTGCGGAAGGGCTCCTCGACCTCGCGGATCTCCGTGCGCTGCAACCCCCGGATCTCGGTGGCGATGTAGTCCAGGCTCCCGCCGACGACCGCCAGGGTGCAGGTCCATGCGGCGTGACGGTCGCGCGGCACGACCTGGGTGGCGCCGTCGGCCGGCTGCAGCCCCAGGCGCTCGCAGACGAAGGACTCCACGCGCGGGTCGCAACCCGCGTAGGTGCCGACCGGGCCGGAGATCTTGCCGACGGCGACCTCCGAGCGCGCCGCCTGGAGGCGCTGGCGGCCGCGGCGCAGTTCGGCATGCCAGCGGGCCAGCTTGAGTCCGAAACTGACCGGCTCCGCGTGCACGCCGTGCGTCCGGCCGATCTCGGGGACGTCGGCGAACCGTGCGGCCTGCGGGGCCAGGGCGTCCAGCACCGCGTCGACGCCGGCGATGAGGAGGTCCGTCGACCGCGTGAGTTGGACGCAGAGGGCCGTGTCCACCACGTCGTTGCTGGTGAGGCCGAAGTGCAGCCAGCGGCCGGCCGGCCCGGCCGTCTCGGCGACGGCCTCGACGAACGATGCCAGGTCGTGTCCGGTCCGCGCCTCGAGTTCCATGACCCGGTCGCGGTCGAGTCGGGCGTTGGAGCGCAGGGCCGCGGCGTCGGAGCCCGGGATGCGGCCGATGGCCACCCAGCCCTCGACGGCGAGCAGTTCGACCTCCAACCAGAGGCGTAGCCGTTCCGCCTCGTCCCAGACGGCGCTCATCGCCGGACGGCTGTACCGCGGAATCAAGTCGGGTCCCCCCTCCGTGCGCTCGGGCGAAATGGCCGGGCACCGCCGGCCGGGCACCGCCCGGCGGTGTCCGGCCCGACGGGGGAGTGCGTGCCCCGTGCGGACTGAAGTGACACGGCCACAATACAGGAAATGCGGACGATCGCGCCACGGATCGTTCTATCGTCCGTCTCTAGGGGCGAACGACTGGGCGCTAAGCGTCAGCAATGTTCGCACTACTCCCATTCGATCGTCGCCGGCGGCTTGCTGGTGATGTCGTAGACGACCCGGTTTACTCCCGGCACCTCGTTGGCGATGCGGGTGCTGATCCGCGCGAGCACGTCGTAAGGCAGGCGCGCCCAGTCGGCCGTCATCGCGTCCCGGCTGGCGATGGCCCGCACGGCCACAAGTTCGCCGTAGGTGCGCAGGTCACCCATCACCCCGACCGTCCGGGCGCCCGGCAGCACGGCGAATGCCTGCCAGATCTCGCGGCCGAGGCCGTGGGGGGTCAGTTCCTCGCGGACGATGGCGTCGGCCCGCCGCACGACCGCCAGCCGCTCGGTGGTGACCTCGCCGAGGATGCGGATGGCGAGGCCCGGGCCGGGGAAGGGTTGGCGCCAGAGCAGCGACGCCGGCAAACCGAGTTCCGCACCGAGCGCGCGCACCTCGTCCTTGAAGAGCGGCCGCAGGGGTTCGACCAGCCGCAGCCGCATGCGCTCGGGCAGGCCCCCGACGTTGTGGTGCGTCTTGATCGTGGACGCCTTGGCGGAGGCGCTGCCGCCGCTCTCGATGACGTCGGGGTAGATGGTCCCCTGCACGAGGAAGTCGACGGGGCCGAGGCGGGCGGCCTCCTCCTCGAACACGGCGATGAACTCGCGGCCGATGATCCGCCGCTTGTGCTCCGGGTCGGTCACCCCGCGCAGCGCGGCGAGGAATCGCTCCTCCGCCCGCACGTGGATCAGCCGCAGATCCGGAAAGGCGGAGGCGAAGGCGGCGGTGACCTCCTCCGCCTCCGCCTCCCGCTGCAGCCCGTGGTCGACGAAGATGGCCGTCAGGCGCTCGCCGAGCGCGCGGTGCACCAGCGCCGTCGCCACGGCGCTGTCCACGCCCCCGGAGAGGGCGGCGACGGCGCGGCCCGGTCCGACCTGCCCCCGGACCTCCTGCACCGCCCGGTCGGCGTACCGGTCCATGGTCCAGCCCGCGCGCAGCCCGCAGACGCCGAAGAGGAAGTTGCGCAGGACCTGGCTGCCGAGCGGCGTGTGCGCCACTTCGGGATGGAACTGCACGCCGTAGATGCGCCGGGCGCGGTGGCCCATCGCGGCGACCGGTGTGCTGGCGGTGCGCGCGCAGACCACGAATCCGGGGGGCGGCTCCAGGACCAGATCCCCGTGGCTCATCCACACCGGGGTGCGTGCCGGGAAGCCGGAGAGTACCCCCTCCGCGGCCTCGACGTCCATCTCGGCGCCGCCGTATTCCGCGTGCGGGGCACGCTCCACGCGGCCGCCGAGGGCATGGCTGAGGAGTTGGTGCCCGTAGCAGATGCCCAGCAGCGGCAGCCCGGAGGTCCAGAGGGCCGGATGGGCCCGCGGGGCCCCCTCGCCGTAGACGCTCGCCGGCCCGCCGCTCAGGATGGCGGCGGTGAAGCCCTCCGCCTTCAAGTCCTCTGGATCGGCGTCCCCGGGCCGGAGCTCGCAGTAGACGCCGCACTCGCGGACGCTGCGCGCGATGAGCTGGGCGTACTGCGCGCCGTAATCCAGCACGGCGACGCGCTCGGCGGCAGGCGATGACCCCGCGGACATGCGCAACCTCCCTGGGTGGCCTCGCAAAAGTCCTCTTTTGCGGCGCCACGGTTTCCTGGGCCCCTGTGCCCTCCGCTCCGGTTCGGCGCGGAAATCGACTTTCGCGGGGCTCCCCGGCGGGGCCGGGCCGAAAATGCTTGCGACGCCGTAACGACTGCGCAGCCCCGGTCCTGGGGGTGTGGTAGTTACCGTTCCGGCTCACGCGCCGCCGCCGTTCTCGGATCCGTTGCGCCGCACCTTCGCCACCGGTTGGCGTGACGCCACCGGACGGGTGACTACGCAGCAGCCCCGGTCCTGGGGGTGTGGTAGTTACCGTTCCGGCTCACGCACCGCCGCCGTTCTCGGGTCCGTTTCCGCACCTTCGCCACCGGGTGGCGTGACGCCACCGGGCGGGCGCCGCGACCCGCCCCGCCGCGCCGGCACACGCAGGCGCGAGCCCTTCCCAGGTTGGACGCTGCCATGCGTTGGCGTACGTACCGTCACCCGCCAGCCGGCAGGGTTCCCGACCAAGCCCCCCAAGCTGGCCAGCCCCACTCCTGAGGCGCACAGTCGTTGCGCGACGCCGCCGAATCCGGGCACGGCACTCCGACCGCGGCGCGCCCTCCGCCTCGCCGCTCCCGGCGCGCCTCATCCGCGGCCAGGGCACGCCATCCGTGGACTCCCTGGGTCGGCCTCGCCGGTGGCCGCTCCAGGGATTTGGAGGGCCACAGGACCGGGGCATGGGAGTGCCGGCGAAACACCTTACCGCCGCAACGCCCCGACGTAGGGCAGATGCCGGTAGCGTCCGGCGAAGTCCAGGCCGTACCCGACCGCGAACCGGTCGGGGATGCGGAAGCCGCAGTACTCCACCGGCACCGGGACCTTCCGCCGCTCGGGCTTGTCCAGCATGACCGCCACCGCGAGGCTCGCAGGGCCCCGCCCGCCGATCTGCTCGCGCAGGTAGGCCAGGGTGAGCCCGGTGTCCACGATATCCTCCACCAAGAGGACATTCCGCCCGGCGACGGGTTCGTCGAGGTCCTTGATGAACCGCACGACCCCCGAGGTCTCCGTCGACCGCCCGTAGCTGGAGATGCCGAGGTAGTCGAACGTCACGTCGGGCAGCGGCAGCGCGCGCGCGAGATCCGCCATGAAGGTGATCGCGCCCTTGAGCACGCCGATGAGATGCAGCGGCCGGCCGGCGTAGTCCCCGCCGATCTCCGCGCCGAGTTCCGCCACACGCCGCGCGAGCGCGTCCGTGCCGACCAGCACCTCCTCCACGTCGGGGTGCAGGCCGGGGCCGGTATCGGCCGTCGGGCGGACGGAGCGATCCGATCCGCGCAGCGACCCTTCGTCCACAGGGCAACCCTCCCGTCCCGCAACGGCACGGTCGTCATCCGGCCTGCGGGCGCGGGCGGCGCGACCGGTGTCGACTCCCGCCCACCCCTCTACAATCCGCCACATCGAGCGGGCCGGTCAAGCCACCCCCGGATGCGCCGGTGCCCCGCGGCGGGCGCACGGGGCGCGGGGAACCGAGGGGCCCAGGTGTCCGCTGTACTGTTTCCATGCCCCTTGGGCCTGCGGCGGCGGTGTGGGCGAGGGGCAGATCATCGGCGGGCCGAGGGGCTCCGAACGGATGCCGGGCGGGCGGCCGGATGGCGGCCCGGGCAGACCGGAAGGGGCCAGCGGATGCGGTCGGCGGGGGGCGCCGGTGGGCGGGATGCGGCCCGGGGGCGGCCCGGGGCACGCACGGGATTACGCACAACGACGGGACACGGGAAGGGCCCCGCCTCATCGGCGGGGCCCTTCCCGTGTCCGCAGCCAAGTGGAGCATTGGGATATCTCGGCGGACCGATCAGACGCGGGTGTGCATTGCCTCCGGGACCTTGCGTGTCCGCCGAGAAGGCCCTGATCGGAGCCTGCTACTGGTTGACCGCTGCCTTGAGCGGCTTGCCGGCCCGGAAGACGGGCGCCCTGCGGCCCTTGATTTGCAACGTGCGCCCGGTCCTCGGATTGCGCCCTCGGCGCGGCCGACGTTCCCGCACCTCGAAGCTGCCGAAGCCAACCAGGGAGACGCGGTCCTGATTGCTCAGCGCCCCGCAAATGGCGCTGAATACAGCTTCAACCGCACGTCCCGAATCCTTCTTCGACAAGCCGGTCTCCGCCGCAACGGTCGCGATGAGTTGCCCACGGTTCAAACTCCCACCCCCCTTTCGGAAAAGGGTTGGAAACCTGCGGACACGCGAACTCGTCTTCGCCGGACTGGTCCGAGTTCCCTTCTCTCCCCATCCCCACCGAAGGGCCATCCAACGGCATTTCTCGTGGCACGGGCCCGGCCCGGGCGGCGAACAGATGCACGGGAATCCACCCGAATCGGACGGCATGCCCCGCCGGGCGACCCCGAGCAGGCCATACCTGGCCGGCCCCGGCCCGCCGGGCGGCAGGACTGGTCCCAAGCCCCGCGCGGCCCGCACCCAGCGGGGATCGGGCGCAGAAGACGCAGTCCGGCCGTGCCGCGAACGGGTGGCGGGCGCAACGAACCCCGGACGCACGCCCATGCGCCGGGTGGGCCCATCCCGCACGGGCGGATGCCGTCGGGGCTGGGGCGCCCGGAAAACGGGATCCTGCCCCGGAGGTGACTACTCAGCAGCCGCAGTGCTGGGGGTATGGAGTAGGTACGGCTCCGGTTCACGGGCCGCCGCCGTTCTCGGTTCCGTTCGGGCATGACGCCACCGGGCGGGCGCCGCGACCCGCCCGGCCGTGCCAGCCCAGGTGGCCCGCCGCCATGCGTTGGCGTTACGTAACTGCTCAGCACCCCGGAGAAGTCGAGGGGTGGCACGGATCCAGTCTGGTCGGGAACGCCGCCGGAGGGCGGATGTAGGAGTGTAGTGTACCCACGACGTCGCTCAGGCTGGGAAAGGCCACGCCTGTGCGCGTGACGATGCGGCCAGGCGGGTCTCCGCGCCCGTCGGCGCCCCACACCGACCCGGGGGCCGAACGTCTGGGCAGGTGAGTGCCCGATGGCTGCCGCGGACGGACCGGAGACGTAACTGCCCAGCACCCCCGGGGCGGGGCTGCTGAGCAGTTACGTCTTGGCCCGCGGCTCGTCCGGGCGTGGGGCACGCGAAGCCCCCCGCGATACCCGTCAGCGCGACGTGCCCACCGATGGCGGAACGGCGGCATAGGCTGCGACGGCTCCCGCGGGTGGGCCGGAATGGTAACCACCAGCAGCCCCCCGAGGCGGGGCTGCTGGTGGTTACCCCGCGGACTCCTCCCAGCACCGGCGGCCGAGGTCGGCGAGGACCAGCGCCTGCGCCCAGCGGTCGGAGACCTCCCCGCCCTCGGGCCGGGTGATGGCGTATCCGGGCGGGCCCAGTTCCGGCACGAACGGCAGGATGCCGCCGGGACCGGCGGTGGCCCGCCACTGGCGCATGGCCTCGGTCCACCAGCGACGGAAGTGGACCGCGGGCCCGCGGCTGCCATCGCCCGCATCCACCTGCACCTGCTCGCCGTTGCTCACCCGGGCGTGAAGGGAGCCGGCGCGCGGCAGCAGCGCCCCGAAGGCGGCCTCGACCGCGGGCGAGGGGCCCGGGAACTCCCCGGCCACCGCGTAGTGGGACAGGTCCAGGGTCAGGCGAAGGTCCGGGAGTTGGCGGACATAGTCCACGGTGCGCAGCAGGTCCTGTGTCACCCGCCCGCGGTGCGTCTCGACGAAGAAGGGGATGCCGGCTGCGCGCGCCCGTTCGTCCAGGGCGCCGAGGAGGGCCACGGCCGCCTCGCCGACGACGAAACCGTCCATGACCTGCGCGTTGACGTACGCCGCGCCGAAATCGCGGGCGGCATGGAGGACGGGATCGAGGTCCTCGGGCCTGGCGGGGAAGGCCATCGCGCCGAAGGCGAGACGGTGCTCCGCCAGCAGGGCGCGCCATCGGGGACGGTCCGCCGGAGCAGGGATGGAGCCCAGGACGCCAGTGAACCCCGCGGCGGCGATGCGGGCGAGTTGTTCCTCCAGCGGCCAGTCCGGCGCACCGGGTGTGCCCCCGGCGGCGGGCGAGGCGCCGGGGATGCCGATCATGCCCCACAGGGCCTGATGGACCTCCAGCCGAGGCGGGCGCGCACTCCCGTCGTTACAGAGGCGAGGGGCACTCATGGGCACGACCTCCCGGTCGAAGATGGAGATGGCGGGGAAGGCGGCCGCGGCAGCGGGATGGCCGCCGGCCGGGCTTTCGACGGTCGGGCAGGGGGGCCTGCCGGCAGCGACGCCGGCAGGCCCCGGTCCAGCCAGGGCACCAGTGGTCCATCCCGTCGGGCAGCGCCCGATCGGGACGCGGAGGGTCCGGGGCACCATTCACACGGTCGGGCCGTCCCAGCCCTTGATCATGCGCGCCAGGACATCCAGGCCGAAGCGGCGATAGAAGCGGCCCACGCCCCGGGCCTCATCGTCCGGGTCCACGCTGACCGCGAGCCGGTCACACCCCGCGCGCCGGAGCGCGGTCAGACCTCGGGTCAGGAGCCCCGTGCCGATCCCTCGGTTCCGCCACTCCGGGGACACCTCGATCTCCTCCAACTCCCCCCACCCGCGCAGGGCGGGGAGCGCGCCGGAACAGGTGAGGTCCGCGTTCCATTGGCACAGGCCGACATGGCGTCCGTCGGCGAAGGCCGAGCAGCCGCCCTCCCGCTCCTGGTAGGTCACGCCGGGCGTCGGCGGCGGCACGGGGATCACGAAGCGGCCGCCGTAGAGCACCTCGCCCGAATCCGGGTTGGGCCGGAACCCCGCGGCCTGCAGCGCGGCTGCGATGTGCGGCCACGCTTCCAACACCCCGCAGAGGCCGGGGAGGGGCAGTTCACCCCACCCGTAGCACTCCCGGACGGACCACCCCCGGAACACCGTGTGGGCGTGCCGCACGAGGGCGGTTCCCGCGTCGGTCCGATCGGGCCGGCAGAGCAGCCACTCGACCTCCGCCACGTTGCGGTAGTCGTCTGACACCTCGGCGCCCCCGCCGTAGCGCAGCAGGTGGACGGCAGCCACCACCCCTCCGCCGTCCTCCGCACAGAACGTGCGGCGCTCGACTCGCCAGGGATCGAGGAGCGGCTGGCCGGGATTGCGGCGCAGGCGGTCGGCGATGAAGGCGGCTGGCGCCGACCACGTGGGCTCGATCACGGCGAGATGCACGTCGAACAGGGCCTGGAGGTCGCCCAGGTGAGCATCGGGGGCAAACGGCACGATGCGCACAGAATCCCCTCCCCCTTTTGATCCGGCCATCGCGGCAAAGGGGGTGGAGGGGCACGGGCGCGTTGCGTCAACTCCTTCAGAGCATATGTTCATGGTACTGCAGGCGCCGCCGGGCGGCAAGAAGGGATCGGCAGTCCCGGCAACCGGCGGGCAGGCACCGGTCTGCCTCCTCACCCCGGACGCGGGGTGCGGCGCGGCGACCCTGCCCTTGCCCCGCCCTGACGGCAAACCCGGCGGGAGGGGACGGTCGCGGACGAGGGTGCGGGTGCGCGGGCCGCCGCGGCGATGGGCCACCCAGATGGCACGGCCTGGCGGCCCGCGATCCCGGCTTCGTCGGACGGGCAAGGCCACAGCGGCGGGGATCGCCCCTCGGTCGGCGGCCGAGGACGGCAGGCCGCGCAGGAGTTCGATCACGTCATCGAGACCGGTGCACCCGACCGCGTCGGCGAGGTAACTGAGGCCCGACATCGACGGGCTCCGGCCCGCGTCCACGGCGCGCAGGCCAGCCTCACCCAAGGCGTCCGCCCAGCGCGCGCGGAGACCCGGATAGCTGCCGGCATAGAAGTCGTCCAAGGAGATGGCGTTGCAGAAGACGATCGCGTCGATGGCCTCGCTCGGGTCTAACGACCAATCCACATTGTGCGAGGTATCCCCTGGGGCCGCCAATGCACGGGCCGCATGGCACGAAGCGAGCCTCGCCCGCGGCCATCTTGACGTCACTACCGCGATTGACTACCGTTGTAGTCACAGGGGCGGTGAGCCATTGCAACCAGACATGGTGCTGACCAATGTACGCTTGACCGTAGGCGAGCATCGCGCCGCCAAGCGGCGTGCCTTGGAACTCGGGCTGCCCCTTGCGGAACTGCTCCGCCGCGGGCTGTTGCTGGTCCTGGAGGGAGGCGGGCAAGCGGCCCCCGAGGCGCGCGAGGAGGCCCCGGCGTACGTGCGGCGAAACTCGGGCGCCGTCGTGGCCGTGCGTGATGGCGACGCTGGCCAAACCCATGCCGATGCCACCGCTCGCCTGGAGGCGTTGAAGCGCACCGCCGGCGCGCTGCGCAGCCGGACGCACTGGCTGCGGGATCTGGAGGACATGCGGGCCCGGCCGTTCGGATCCGCGGAGCCGACGGCCGGCCGGACCGGTGCGGCGGGGGACACGCCATGATCCTGCTGTTGGACTCCTCGGTACTCATCGGCCACCTGCAGGGCGACCCCGGCTGCATCACGTTTCTCGCTGACCACATGGTCGCCGGTACGGATCTCCGTGCCAGTGCCGTGACCTGGGCGGAACTGTTGGCCGGAGAGGGGCTCGATGCCGCGGGCGAGGGCGTCGTGTTCGACCTGCTGCAGTTGTTCACGCCGGCGGCCGTCACGCCAGCCGTGGGTACCGCTGCCGGAAGGCTCTTACGCGCGCACGGGCGGCCCCGCGGCCTGCGGATGGCCGATGCCCTCATCGCGGCAACCGCCCTGGAACTGGACTGCCCGGTGGCGACACTGGACCGGCGGCATCTCGGCGTGGTGCCGGGGCTCGTCACCGTCGAGCCATCGTGATGATCGGGCGCACTCGGCACCCGGGATGGCCAGGCGAAAGACCGAGACTACGCGGAGGCCCACGGGTGCCAGGCGGCACCCCTCTCCCCTGCCGGCCGAGACGGAGTTCGCCGACCGCGAGCCGGTTCCGCCTGCTGCGCGAAGTCGCCGGCCGCCGCCTCGACGGCGCCCCAATCGACCTCCTGCCGGAGGGCGGCGAGATCGCCGCTGCCGCGCAACTCCACCAACAGGGCGGCGACACGCGCGGGCGCCTCGGCACCGTGGGCATCGTTCAAGCGCAGCAGGTCGCCGACGAAGTCTGCGGCCTCCATCCGTTTGGACCGGTCCTGCGTAGGGCGGGTGCGGATGGTGCGGTCATCCCACCAGAGGTCCCCGGCACCCTGCGCCTGCTCGCGCAACCGGCTCGCTGCGGCGCTGCTGGCACAGACCGGTGGAGGGCCCCGGGTTGGTGGGCATGGATGGCCCGCGAGGCGAACGCACTGGAGGCCGATGGAGGCCTCAGGCGCCGAGAACATCGAATCCCTCGGCCCGCGCCGCCATCAGCAATCGGGTGTCCCAACAGGCGAACGTGATCGGGGCGACGCCGCGGTCTCGGAGCACGATCGCGCAGGCCAAGTGGACGGCGTCGAACCCGCGGAGCGCATGATCCTCCACCAGATCGCCGGCCAGCCGAAGCATCCCTCCCGAGGCCGCGACCACCGCGAGGCGCTGCCAGCCGGCATCGAGTTGCCGCGTGATCACCGGCAGCCGTTCCGGCGCCAGCGTCCCGTCGCGCATCCTACGCGCCAACGCGGCCCGGACCTCAGGGTAGGCCACGGCCCACACGGCGACCGCCTGCGCCGTGGCGACCAACGTACGCACGGCCGGGCGCCCGACTTCATCCACATACATCTTGACGAGCGTGCTGCTATCCAGGTAGGCGATCACGGCAGGCGCTCCTGGGCATCGCGCTGACGCACCACGTCGTCCGACACCGTCGCGTCAGCCCGAAGGCGCGGTGCGACGCCATCCGCAAGCCCCTCGGGCTTACCGCCGGCCCACGCGACGCTGCCCTCGTCCACCAAAGCACGAAGCGCGCGTTGCACGGAGCCCTCGCCGGGCATCGGCATCAGGCGGGCAATCGGCTTCCCGCGATCCGTCACCACGACGCTCTCTCCCGATTGGGCGCGGGCCAGAGTCACTGAGGTGCGCCTTGAGCTCGCGCACGCCGACCTGCGCCATGCGGAGGTGGTCACCTCATTCCATCGGAATGACCACACGCTACCACCGCGGCACCACCGGCGCAACGACCGTGATCGACGGCGCGGCGGGGCATCCGGGCCCCCGCGCCGGCCCTCTGACAGCAACCCCGCAAGAGCACGCTGCATATCTCCGCCTCGCCGACGTAGGCGAGCCGGGCCCGCGACCATGGATAGATCCAAACCGAGTGCGGCCAGGTGACGGTGCCCGCGGAGGAGGCGTGGGAGTTGGGCCCAGGCAGCCTATCGCCGGAACTCGGCCGCGTGGTGGCAGCCGCTTGCGCCGAGATCCCCTCCTTCGAACGGGCGGCAGCGCTGGTTGGTGAGGTGCTGGGCGTGACCATCACGGCTGACACCGCCGGTCGCACGAGTGAAGCCATCGGCCGGTCGCGGAAGAGGAGATGCGGCAGGCGATGGCCACGCCTGTCCCTCCGCTACCGGAGACGGAGGAGGCGCCGCTGGTCCTCATGGTAGGAATGGACGCCTGCAAGGCCCACGCCGGCAAGTGTTGGCGTGACGTCAAGGTGGGGGTGGTCGCCCCCCTTGGGCCCGAGAAGCAGATGGACAAGAAGACGGGGCGGGTATCGTTGGCCCTCGGACCCCGCACCTATTGCGCCGCAATCGAGGATGCCGACCGCTTTTACGACCGGGCCCTTATCCTCCCGCGCCGCGCCGGCTGGTACCCCACTCGGCGCTTAAAGGGACTGTCAGTGATCATGGCAGTATCGCTTGACAGTCCCTGACCCGTCCGCCGGGGACGGAAGCATATCCCCCGCGTCGGTGAGCGCGTCCGCGCCTTCCGCGCATCGCCCTTCGCCTGCGACCTCGGCCAGGCGGGCAGATCCCATCACGTGCCCGGGTTGCGGGCCACGAACACGGCCAGCCAGCGGTCGCGCCAAAGGCAGTCCGCGTCCCTTAGGCCGGCCGATCCCAGGTGACCGAGATAGGCGGCCAGCGACTCGCAACGGTTGCCCTCCTGCGCTTGCTTCGCCGCATCGCTCCGGAGGAAGTCCGCGATCTCCTCCGGGCGGGCGCGCGCCCCGAGGCGGATGCGGCCGCGGAACCGGCCGATCGCGGCGCCCGTCCAGTCGGTGGCGCCCGAGAGATGGTCCGCGACCACCAGTACGCCGCCCGGGCACAGACACCGGCGTGCCTCGGCGAACACGCCGGCCTTGTCCGGCGCATGGTGAATCGCCAGCGTGCTCGCGACGGCGGCGAAGGCCGCGGGGCCCACCTCATCCGCCCAGCCCGGGTGGGTGAAGTCCAGCGCACGGAGGCTCAGGCGGCCATCCCCGTCCCCCAGTTCACGCCGGGCCACGTCGAGCATCGCCGCCGCCCCGTCGGTGGCGGCCACCCGGCCGAAGTGACCCGCGCTGAGGAGCATGCGCGTGAAGGCACCGGTCCCCGCGCCCAGTTCGAGCACGTCGCCGCCACCCGGCGCGAGGTCCACCAGCAGATCCAACGCCGCATCGAGCATCGCGCGCTTCCGGGGCGGGTCGAAACCACCCCGGCGGTGGTAGGCCTCAGCCCGCTCGGGCCGGCCATAGGCGTCGAGGCTGTCCATGGGCATCCCACTCCGCTCCGGCCGTGACTCCGCACGCCCTGCGCCAACCGGCACCGCCGGTGCCGGCCCCCTCGCGGCACCTGTCCCGGCCGCCCACCGGGCCCTCGCCCCTCGAACCCGTGGGCCCCCCCGCGGGAGACCGCCTCACGCACGGGGTCCGGGGCGGCGACCTCTGCCGCGGCCAGACGTCGCCGCAGGCTCCCCCGCAGACGGGCGGTGTACTCGGCCAAAAGTTCTGGCGAGATGCCCCGCGCGCGGGCCGCGTCCCCGGAATACGACCGTTGGGCCGCCAACGCCTGCCGCAGGGGATCCGCCCGCCTGGCGGGAGACGGTGGCAGGACTCCCCCCGGCACCAGGATCCCGCCGCCATGCGCGGCCACCGCCGCACAGCCGGCAGCGGCCAGAAGATCCGGCAGTGTGCGGCCCAGGGTCGCGGTCCGCGGGGCGAGCCCCGATTCCACGAACAGGCGCAGGCGCCCCAGGTCGGGGGACCCGGCGGCGTGGGAGAGGCCGAGCCCGGCCTCGATATCCGCGAGGACCACCCGCCCGCCCGGCCGCACGACCCGCGCCGTCTCGTCCCGCCGATCGGACCGGAAGTGCAGCAGCAGGTTGCAGAAGGCGCCGTCGACTGCGGCATCCGGGAACGGGAGCGCCGTGGCGTCCGCGACACGGAGGCGCGCCGGGACGCGCGAGCCCGCTCTGGCGGAGGCGGCGGCCAGGGCGACGGCGGCGGGGTCGCGGTCCACGCCCTCCCACGCCGCCTCCGGGCAGGCGGCCGCGATCGCAAGGGTCAGGGCGCCGTCGCCGCAAGCGACATCCAGCAGGCGGTCCCCCGCCTCGGGTGCGAGCGCGTCCAGGATCGGGGCCGGAGCGGCGGGGAGACGGCTGAGGAATTCGGCGTCGGGCATGGGCCGCACCCCCCGGACACACCGTGAGTGTGGAGCGCCGGCGGATCGGGCGGGGCATCCGCGGCCGGGGCGCCCTGCCATCCAGCGCAGGAACCCGCGTCACCGGACCGGAACGGGCCCGCCGACAGGTGGCCATCGGAGGTACGACCGCCCGGCGCCGCGTTCGCCCGCGTTGGCGACCCTGCTGGAGGAGGCAGGGCGGGAGGTCGCGGCGCCCGAGCACATCGCCCGCTGGGACGACGGCCGGCCCCCCCGGCGCTAGAGGGCCTGCTCGGCCCTCATCCCGCGTCCCCGCAGCCGTGGAACGCCATGTGCCGCCCCTCCACGTACCGCGGGCGCGGCAGGTAGGTGTTGACGCCCGGCACCCCATGCCCGCGCAGGAGGAAGGCGCACGGCCACGCCTCGGCCGTGATCCGCGTGGTGGTGGGGATGTAGCGGATCGTCAGGCCGCAGCGCCGCCGTGGGGAGGTGTTGGCGTTACTGCCGTGGATGATGTTGGGGTGGTGGACCTCCACCCCGCCGGCCCGCAGGGCGCAATCCACCGCCCGCCCCTCGTCCACCAACGCCGGGTCGATCTCCGAACTGAGGACGTTGGCGACGTCGGTGCGGCGGCGCATGCGCTGCAGATCGAGGTGCTGCGTTCCGGGGATGACGCGCATGCAGCCGTTCTCCGGCAGCGCGTCGTCCACGGCGAGCCAGAGCGTGACCACCTCCATGGGCTGCAGCGGCCAGTAACTGCCGTCCTGGTGCCAGAGGACCGCCTGCCCGTCGAACGGCGGCTTACTGATGTAGTGCGAGGCGAAGAGGGCGATGTCGGGGCCGATGAACTGCTCGGCGATGTCCAGCAGGCGCGCGTCGCCCACCAGACGCACCCAGAAGGGGTCGTCGGCCACCAGCGTGTGGCCGAGTTGCTCCGGACGGACGCCCGGGTGCCGGGCCATCAGCCACTCCACGTGGCTGCGCGCCTCGGCGATCAACCCGGCGTCCAGGACCTCCGGAAAGAGCACGTACCCGTCCCGGTCGTAGCGGCGCCGGGCCGGACCAGGGCCGGCCGCGGTTGCATGAGACAAGGCCCTCGCCCCCTTCCATCCTGACTTTCGCAAAGATCAGACGCGGGCCTTGAGCCACAAGGGTGCTGGCCGGTCGTCCCGGCCCGGGCGGTCGTTGGGGGCGGCCCGGCAGCGCTGGGGGACGTTGGGCGTACGCGATCCATTGCGAGCTTCAGGGTCATTTCGGGCGGGGGCCGGGGCGTACCCGGCCCCCGCCGCCGCCACCGGTCACCGGGAACGGTCGTCTGGGAGGTGGTCGCCGATCAGGCCCAGACAGAGCATCGCGTTCAGCGACCACTGCGAGGCGATGTTGGTGGAGAGCCGCGCCGCCTCGCGTACGGGACGCGGGAGGGACGGTCCGTCGGCCACCGCGACCTGCAGCGGCTCGGCCAGGGGACCCCGGAGCACCAGATCCCAGGCGAGGCGCGCGAGCGCCGCATCGCCCCGGCGCCGCGCGGCGAACGCCACCAGGCCCGCCGAGACCAGGGGCATGGACCAGTCGACGCCGCGGATCGCGCCCCCGGTGCGGGCGGACTTCTCCTCGCCCGACAGGTTGTAGAACACCCCGAACTCCGCCAGCATCTCGTCCCATGCGGGGTCCTGCAGCATGTCCGCCAGTTCCAGCCACACCTGCGGCGCGCCCATGCAGAGGACGAGGTGGTGCTGCCAGTTCTCGTCGCCCATGCGGATGAGGCGCCCCGTCTTCGGGTCGTAGCCGCACGTCGGGCCGGTGAGCAGCCCGAAGGGCATCTCCCGGATCGAGGCGATCCCGGCCAGGATCTTGTCCCGGTATGCGGTGTCCTCGTACCGCTCCCAACGGGTCATCCAGTTGGAGCAGAAGGCGGACCAGTCGGGACCGGTGCGCGTGTGCGTCGGAAACTCGTCCCTGGGGTGGTAGGAGCGCATGGGATCCAGGCCCAGCGTCGCGTAGTCGGCGTCGGCCACCTCGTCCAGGACGTCGCCGACCCGCTCGTCCGCGGTGAGGTAGTAATAATAGCGGTGCAGCCCCGCCATGCTCACGCGGGCCTCCTTGCAGCCGCAACCCCAGTGCACGACGTTGTGCCGGGAACCAAGGCCCGCGTACTCGCCGATGTGGTAGACGTCCACCTCCGAGGTGTGGCGCGTCATGGCCTCGGCCATCCGGAAGACGTCCTCCCGGCCGGTGCGCAGGAACATCTGCCAGAGCCACATGTTGGGCACCAGTTCGGCGTTCTGCCAGGCGCAGCCGCCCAGGTCGTAGCGCCAGGTGTGCCGCACCGGGTCGTAGCTGTGCATCACGTCGCCGTAGTCCCAGAACCCGTACCAGCGGCGCGCCTCCACCTCGTCGCGGTAGAAGGCGAAGACCTGGTCCAGGCGGTCCTCGATCGCGGCGTGCGGCGGCGTGTCGCGGCTGGGCAACCCCCAGACCCCGAACGCCCCTGCAGTGTGGAACCGTTCGGGCCGGCAGACCAGCAGCGGGGGGGACTGGGACATGCCCGCCAGGGCCTGCAGGTCGTCCGGCGCGGGGGTGTGCCCGCGACACCACAGGCTCAGTTCACCGGTGTTGGCGACGCCGTAGGGCGTGCTGCGCATCTCGTCAAAGCCCTCGTACGACGAACGGACGTGGGTCCGTGTGTCGTAGTGCCGCAGATCCATCGGCGGGGCGTCCGGGGACCACAGCCAGGCGGTCAGTCGTCCCTCCGCCCCGGAGAGGCCCTGCGCCTCCAGCGCCGAGGGGCACTTCTGCCAGAAGTTGCGGATGCCGACGCCCAGACCGCCCCCCTCGCCCCCGATGTAGGCCAGACCGCCGGAGCGCCGGCCCTGGGCGGCCCGCACCCAGCAGCAGCCCTCGCCGGTCCGCTTGAGGATGGCGTAGTGGTCGGCGGAGTCCTGCACGAGTTTGAACCCGTCCCAGGCCGCGGAGTCGTCCAGCAGTTCAAGAAACCCCGCGTCCTCGGCGGGGTCCAGGACGACGTCCTGCCCCGCGCATTGCCGGGCGAAGAGTTCCGCGTACCTCCCGCCGCTGCGCGCGGTCAAAAGCAACTTGGGGGACTCGCTCCAGAACCCGCTGTCGCCCGCCAGGCGGACGTGCCGGTTGTGGAGCGGGCCGGCGAGCGGGACGGAGAACCGCATGCCGAGGCCGCGGATGAAGTCCTGGTGGGGATTGCCGTCGTAGAGAAGGGTGTGGACGATCCGCAGCGACGCCTGACCGGCGTGGAGGTAGAGCCGCAACCGGAAGGGCAGCCACTGCCTGCCGCAGCCCTCGTGCCGGCCGTCCACGCGCACCACCGCGCGCAGCGGGCCCGCCTGCTCCACGGTGACCCGCGCGATGCGGCTCTCGAAGGGCTCCTGCCGGACTGTCCGGATCCCGCCGGACTCTGCGGCCTCCTCCCGGATGCAGACCAGCCGGGCGTCCGAGCACACCGCCCGCCCGCCGCGCCGGATGGCGCGGATCACGGATGGGCCGCTCTTGCCGACGACGCAGACGATACCCCCGGTGTCCACCTCGAGTTCGTCGTCGCGCTCCCGGACGGTCAGGGCGACCGGCGGGGCGGCGGGCAGGCCCCGGCGCAGGACGTACGCCGACGACGGCGGACCGGAGAAGGAGGCGGCGTGCGCGGACCACTTGACGCTGCCGTCGGGCCAGTAGGCGAGCGGCCAGGACTGCAGGGCCTGCGGCCGGCCCTCCGCATCGCAGAGGGCGAGCGGCTCGTCGCGCCGCAGCCGTCCCCGCTCCCAGGGGACCCCCCACGCCACCCCCACGGGCTGCGGCGGGGTGGCACCGAGCCATGCGAGCGCTATCGGGTCGGACACGCGACCCACCCCCCGGCGGCGCTCCACGCTCCGCCGGGGGCGGGGCGGAGGCCCTTGCGCGTGCGGTATGCGCCGCCGCGACCGGGGCCCCTGCCGGGCCCCCTCGGGAGTTCCGGCAGGGGTGCGGCGGCGTGCCGCACCCGCCCGCGGGTCGCCGCGAAACAACGTGGACCAAGGTGGGCGAGGCAGACGAGGGGGGCGCGGCGCAACGGCGCGGTGAGGTGGCCGCCCCGCGCCCCTTGCGTTCCGGGACGTTAACCGTTTTCGCGCCAGGCCCACGCATGGCATGCGCATCTGCGGTCGCCGGCGCCGGCCACGTGACTCGGCCGCCACACCCGCTGAGGCGTCCGGCTCCGGCGCAGCCTGGTGCGCCGGCGGGTGACGGTATGGGTGCCGGGCCGCCGCCACCACGGCCTCCTGATCGCGGCAGGGGCGGGCTGCCTCACCCTGATCCGCCGAGGTCCCCGCCTGGCGTTCATCTCTACCCGGCACGTCCTCGCCCTGCTGGAACGGTAGGGGGGCGGGGCACCATCCCGCGCCGAAGGGGGCCGGTGCGCATAGCTTGGGACGCGCACCGGCCCCGGGGCGCATCCCGCACGGAGGAGGAGGCCGGCATGGTCACCGGCCAAGGAGACGGTCGGTCCACGGCGTTCCACCGCGTCGTGCGCTCACTGCTCAACGACGCCGTCTGTGTCGGACTGCCGGGAGGGGGCACCGTCCAGATCGGCAGGTTGGTGGGCGCCGCCGACCCTGCACGGTGAACGGCCGCCCCCGGTCGCGGACTTCCTCGCTCCGGACCGCTATGTGGCGCACCCGTGGCGCCCAGCGGGTGAAGTCCATCCGCCTCGTGCCCAAGATGTTCTCCACCGCGGTGCCCGAGCCGCGGGACGCCTGAATCGGGGGGGGGACCGGATGCCCGACGCCGACGCCCTCTTCTGGGCGCTGCGCTCCACCTACGGCGGACAGTGTGTAGAGGACCGACACGGTCTGATCTTCGCGGGACACGGATTCGTCGTACATCTGCGCCGCAACGGCGAGCTGTCCGTGCGGGCGGCGGAGGGCCGCACCTCCCCCGCCCAGGGGTGGCTCCTCGGTGCCCTCGCCGATTTCCTGTCACCGGCGGGGGCCCGCCGAGACGTCCACGGTGTGGCCGTGCTCTCCGGCCGGCACGTGGTCCACTTTCGCGCGGACGGAACCGTGAGCGTCGGGGCCCTTGCCGACACGGAGCCGGCGGCGGCCGGCCATCCCGCCGGGGGTGCGGGCGCCACGTGGCCGGCTTGGAGCCTCGATTCCGCCCCACCGGGGGCCACCCTCCCCCAAGCGGCGTGGCGGCGCGCCCAAGGGGTGAGGGAAGCCGCGCGGCCGGGGGACCTCGCGCCCGACGAGGACACGGCACAGGACGGGACCGGTCCGGCGACGGAAAGCCCGCCGCCCGAGGGCGTCGGGCAGGAGGACTCCGGCCCGGGAGCCGGTACGCTCGCCCAGGCCATCGCGGAACTGGCCGCACGATGGCCCGGACCGCTCCCCGATCCCCCGGCGGAACGCCGTCGCGCCCTACTGCGCGAGATCCGGGCCGGACGGGCCCGGGTCAACGACCTGCTGACACGCCTGCGCGACGAGCAGGATGGCGATCCCCGCGAACGCAGGGCGGCCACGCTGGTCCTGGTGAGGATCGATGCCACCCTGCGCTCGGCCGCACAGCGGCTCTCCCGGAGAGAGACACCGTAGCGCCGGGCGCAGCCCCGTCGCGGAGCGGCCGGGTACGCGCTTCAACCTGCAGGCGGGCGGCCCCGGAGCGGCCGGCCGGAACGGCCTTACGCCCTCCCCCGGCGGCCGCCCCGACCATCGGCGTCAGGCCTGGCTGCCGGCGGCGGCGACGGTGGACTGCTGCTCCTCGTGGGCGGCACGGCACTCGGCGACGATGGCCTCCGCCTGCTCGCGCGTGAGCAGCGCCCCCATGGTCGTGACCTTGCCCTCCAGGTTCTTGTACGAGGAGAAGAAGTCGACGAGTTCCTTGGTGAAGTGCGGGCCGAAGTCCGCCAGCGTGTGGATGTGGTCGTAGCGGGGGTCGACCGCGCACACCGCCAGCACCTTCGTGTCCTGCTCCCCCTGGTCGATCATCTCCAGGGCACCGACGATCCGCGCGGGGACGATGCACCCCGGGAACGTGGGCACGCTCATGGCGACCACGATGTCCAGGGGGTCACCGTCGTGCGAACGGGTCTCAGGAATGAAGCCGTACTCCGCGGGATACGCGAGCGCCGAGTACAGCACGCGATCGAGCCGCAGGCGGCCGTCGACATGCTCAAACTTGCACCGCCCGCCCTGGGGAATCTCGATGACGCAATCCAGCACCAAAAGGGCAAACCCCCATCCCGTTGCGGTTGGCGCGCCGGCGCTCCAGCCCGGCGCCCCGCCTCCCCGGCACCCCGCGGGCGCGCGCCCTCGGGCGGCACGCCTCCCGCCGCGGTGCGGCGGCGAAGACCCTGACCAGTCCATGAAGGTATCCCACAATGCGCATGGATGTCTAGAGATTTGGGCAAAGCGGCAGGATCCGCCACCGCGCGCCGCGCGACCAGGGCCGCCGCGGCACCCCGCCCCGGCCCTGGCGTCCCGGCGCGACGCATCCCCCGACGACCCGGCGCGACCGCCGCAGGACCCGCTCGCCCCGGCTCGAAAGGCGCGCGCAGCCCCGTACAGGGAGGCGCTCTCGATGCCGCGGCTCTCGGCTTTCCCGAAGTGCTACATGGATGACATCTGCGTGAAGAAGACCATGACGCTCTTCGACTGGATCGAAGTGGCCTCCGGCCTCGGCGTGGCGGGCCTGGAGATGTATCCGGGCTTCTTCGCCTCGCGCGACCCGGAGTACCTGGGCCGCGTTCGCGACCGGATGCGCGCGCACGGCCTCGTCATGCCCATGTACTGCTACTCCCCCGACTTCACCCATCCCGACCCGGCGGTCCGGCGGGCGGAGGTGGAGAAGCAGAAGGCCGCCGTCGACCTGGTCGCCTTCTTCGACGCCCCCGCCCCGCGCACGTGCCGCGTGCTCTCCGGCCAGCGGCGGCCGGGTGTGTCGCAGGACGACGGGGTGCGCTGGGTGCGCGAGTGCATCCTTGCCTGCCTGCCGCACGCCGAGGCGCGCGGGGTGATCCTGGCCATGGAGAACCATTACAAGGACAACTACTGGCAGTACCCGGAGTTCGCCCAGCACCTCGCCGTCTTCCGGCAGATCGCGCTGGGGATCGATTCCCCCTGGTTCGGGGTGAACTACGATCCTAGCAACGCCGTCCTGGCCGGCGAGGACCCGCTCGAGGTGCTGGAGGCCGTGAAGCACCGCGTGGTGAGCATGCACGCCAGCGACCGCTACATCCTCCCCGGTCACACCGTCGCCGAATTGCGCCGCATCGAAGACTCCGTGGGCTACGCCGCCATCCTGCGGCACGGGGAGGTCGGCCAGGGGATGAACGACTACGACGCCATCCTCGGGACCCTGGCGTCCCTGGGCTTCGACGGCTGGATCTCGTTAGAGGACGGCATGGACGGCATGGACGAGATGCGGCGTTCGGTGGACTTCCTCAAGGAGAAGATCGCGCAGCACTGGGGTTAGCGGGGCCGCGGCGCGCAGGGGGCGGCGGCCCGGCCCGCTCCGGCGCCGGGCGGGGGAGGCCCCGGGACAGGGCCCGCACCCTTCCCGCGGACGGACCGCCGCGCCTCGAGCCGCGGGGACGGGGGGCGGGCACGGATGGCGCGGCGGGGGTCGTGCCTGCCGGACGCCGGCCGTCTCGGACCGGCCCGTCGGCGCGGAGCGCCGCGGGCTCCCCGGCCGCGGGGGCACGGCGGCCTGCCTGCGGCCGGCCCGTCCGAGACCCCGCCGGGCGCGCGCCGTGGCCGTGGGACGGGGCGCCCCCGGGCCCCCCGCCTGGCGCACCGGGACGGCCCTCGGTCCGATACAATCGATCGGCGAGGTGACGGCACATCTTCGGCCTGCTCGAACGCCTCGGGTTCGGGGCGTGGTTCGGCGCCGGCCTGTGGTTCGGCGCCTTCGGGACCGCGGCCCTCTTTGCGCGCCTCGGGGACGCGGGGGCGACGGCGCCGCTCGGTGTCCTGTTTCCGTCCCTCTTCGGCTTCGGCGTCGGCGCGGGGGTCGTGGCCCTGGCCGGCACCCTCGGGGCCGCCCCCGGGCGGCGGGTCTGGGCCCGGCGCGCGCTGGCCGCCACGGCCCTGGCGGGTGCCCTCGTGCTCGCCCTGATCCTCGGCCCACTCGTGGTGCGCTCCACCAGCGCCACCGCGGCCTTCGCCGCCGCGCACCAAGCGTCGGTGGCCGTGGCCCTCCTCAGTTGGGCGGCCGCCGCCGCGGGGCTGATCCTGGGCGCGGCGTGACGCGGCGACGCCGGGGCCGGCCGGACGCGCGGGCCGCCCGCGGAACCGGGCAGGAGCGGTGCCCGTACGACCGTTGCGCAGCGCGGGCCGCGGCGCCCCCGTCCGGAGCCGGCATCCGGCCCGCACCCGGCGCACACGGCGCCGCAGCCGCCGCCTGCGCCCGGCCGCGCCTCGCCCCTACGCCTCGCCGCCCAGATGCACCTCGGCCTCCAGCACCCAGGGCAGCAGTTGCGTCTTGACGCGGACCCAGCCGTCCACGCCACCCACGACGCCGTACACCCCCGCCGGCAGGTGGCCGACCCACATCGTGACGGTCCGCGATTCGCCCTGCCTCCAGTCGTGCATACCGGCGACGCTCTTGTCGCGCAGGCCGTCGGAGTGCCGCACCACGGGGCGCCGGCCGCCCGGGACCTGCGCGTCCGGGACCCACAGCGTGAGATCCATGGCGGAGGTCCGGTGCGAGCGCAGGAAGCACTTGGCCTTGGCGACCGCGGTCTGGCGCAGCGCCACCGCCCGGCCGGCGACCAGCCCCGCCTCGATGCGGAAGTCGATGAGGCCGTGGCAGTCCCCGGACGCCAGATCCCGCCACGCGAGATCCGACGGGAGTTGGTCCAGGCGGTCGTCGCAGGCCACCAGGGCCAGCGTGTCCACCACGCCCGTCTGGCGGCGCAACTCCCCCAGCCGGTCCGCTTCCAGGTCGAGGCTCAGCCACCCCTTGTGCACCCGTTGCAAGACCCGCGCGCCGATCCCGGCGATGACGGACTCATCGAACACGGCGGGCTCCACTTCCGTACTGACCTGCAGCCGCAAACCCGCAGCCCTCCCCAAAAGGCCGGTGCCACCCCACCGCCGCCGGTACCGCGACGCCCCCGGCGGTGGCGCCGGCTCCCATACTTCCACGCCGTGGGCGGTTTCGTCCACGGGGGCCGTTCCCCGGCCGGCGGACGGCACTTCCGGCCCGCCCGCACCCGCCTGCCGCAGCCGGGGGACGGCGCGCCGGGCCCTTTCAGTCGCCGTCCGCCGTCTCGACCGCGTAGCCCTCCGCGCGCAGCAACTCCAACAACTGCTCCACGTGCGCCCGGTCCCGGGTCTCCACTTGCACCTCGACCGCGGTCTCGCCCAGTGGCACCGCGCCCCGCAGGCGCTTGTGCTCCACCGCCAACACGTTGGCCCCGGCCGAACCGACCAGCGCCAGCAGGCGCGCCAGGGCCCCCGGCCGGTCCACCACGCGGGTGGACACCGTCACGTGCCGCCCCGCGCGGGCCAGGCCCCGGCCGATGACGCGCCCGAGGACGGCCACGTCCACGTTGCCGCCGCTCACGACTGCGACCGTGCGTCGCCCGCGCGCGGCGGGGATCCGCCCGGAGAGCAGGGCGGCAAGGGCGGCGGCACCGGCACCCTCCGCAACCAGCCGGGCGCGCTCCAGAAGGAGGACCATGGCCCAGGCGATGTCGTCCTCCTGCACCGTGACCATGTCGTCGACGACGTGCAGGAGGCGGCGGAGGCTCTCCGGGGTGGGGCGCTTGACCGCCAGGCCGTCGGCCAACGTCTGCGTGGCCGTCCCGCCCGTCACCGCCCCGGCGCGCCAGGACTCGTAGATCCCGGGGGCGCGGGCCGCGGCCACGCCGACGACGCGGGCCCGCGGGCAGAGGGCCCGGCAGACGAGGCCGATCCCGGCGATCAGCCCCCCACCGCCCACCGGCACGACGACGACCTCGGGATCCGCCAGTTCGCCGAGGATCTCCAGCCCGACGGTGGCCTGCCCGGCCACCACCAGGGGGTCGTCGAAGGGGTGGACGAACGTCAGGCCGCGCTCCTCGGCCAGGGCGCGGGCGTGCTCGTACGCGTCGTCGTAGGTGGTACCGCGCAGCACGACCTCGGCCCCGTAGCCACGCGTGGCGGCGATCTTAGGCAGGGAGGCCGTCTCCGGCATGACCACGGTCGCCCGCCGGCCGAGCAGTTGCGCCGCCAGGGCCACGCCCTGCGCGTGATTGCCGGCGGAGGCGGCGGCCACGCCCCGGGCCTCCGCCCGCAGCAGCGCCAGGCAGTTGTACGCCCCGCGCAGCTTGAACGAGCCGGTGCGCTGCAGCGTCTCGGGCTTGAGCCAGAGGGGGCTGCCGATCATCTCGCCCAGGGACGGCGCCGGGATGAGGGACGTCGGCAGCACGACCCCCCGCAGGCGCACGGCGGCGGCACGGGCGTCGGCCAGGGTCGGCCCCGGCGTCTCGCGGAGGGAGCGATCCGCGGAACCCGCCCTGTCGCCCCCGGCCTCCCCCATCGCCCCCACCCCCGTGCCGGCCGCCCAGGCGGTGCGGCGAAAGTCGGTACCCGCACGGCCGGGACCGGGCCCCGCACATCGATCCATGGTGAGTTGCGGCGCCCGGTGCCAGGAAATCGATCCCGAATTTCCCGGGTGGGCCTGCCCACTCTTTTGACCTCCTCCCCGCGGCTAAAGCCGGGGGATTCCCGATGATCGCTCATCGGGGCTTCCTGCTTCGCCGGGGTCCGCCTGCTCATCGGGCTTGCGCCCTCGCAGGTCTTACGTCCCCTCC
>Ga0080006_1083061_pt1 | contig 38230 bp, 40 predicted proteins | sample RS3BMetagenome_FD_69209 | JGI IMG/M metagenome (GOLD analysis project Ga0080006, IMG submission 69209) | Ferric oxide microbial mat and aquatic microbial communities from Rainbow Spring, Yellowstone National Park, USA - RS3B (SPADES... ...
TATACCCATAATCACTCTGTTTTTCAAGAATCAGTTCCTTTAATCTCCCATCGATGGGGGGAACAAGAACCCTTCTTCTATACTTCGGGCAAAATACCACATGATACTGACAGCTGTATACCATGTGGTCTTCATGATAGTACTCCTTCTCTTTGTTAGTTATTTCCATCTTCCTAAAACATTATATTATCATAGCTTATATATCTTTCGCAATTCATCTCCTCGCTGAAGCTCGGAGCTTTCTTGCTCATCTCTTTGTAAAAGCAAAGCTGGAAGCCAATCCTGAAAAGCTTTGGTCAATCAGTGAAATGGAGAGAACCGGCGGTGAACCGGATGTTGTGGGTAATGATAAAAAGACTGGCGAATACATTTTTTACGATTGTTCGGCGCAGAGCCCCGTGGCTCGTAGAAATGTTTGTTACGACCGTGGAGGACAGAAGACAAGGGAAAAACAGGGGATACATCCAGCAGGCAACGCCGTGGATATGGCGGCTACGATGGGTATTCAACTTTTAACAGAGGAACAATACCTAGATTTGCAGAAACTCGGAAGCTTTGAAACGAAGACGTCGAGCTGGCTGATGACGCCCTCAGATGTCAGAAAACTCGGCGGCGCCATCTTTGCTGACCGCCGCTACGGCCGTGTGTTCGTGTATCACAACAGTGCACCCTCTTTCTACAGTGGTAGGGGGTTCCGCGGCTCCTTGAGGGTCTAAACTTGGGTTTCGAATTTCAGCGTTTCCCTAATACAATCAGGAAATATTCTTTGGGGGTTATGTTTTCATGAATAGCTGAGGATTCGCCTCCGCTAGGAGGCAATCACTGTATCTCTTTTTTCTTTTCTAGGAAGAGCTACTTTGCGGTCTAAGCGATAGCAACGTGTTTCAGATGTATGGGTGCCCGAACTACTCTTTCCAATGTGTCTTTGAAAGTTGAAAACTGGTTGGATATGCGTGGTTCCGCGTGGTTGACCGGTATCGCTTGACGGGTTTTTGACTTGTTGTGGCTAAATTGTTAGGCCGAAACCGCCAATAAAGGCTTCAGCCTTTCTTACCTCTTTTATGAATTCTCTGCCCTGAGGCGTCAACACAAAGTATCTGTTTTCTTCTTCGGTTTTCTCCGTAATTAACCCCTTAGCTGCGAGTTCCTCGAGATATTTCGCAAGCCTGTCGTATGAGAGGTTTGCCTTGTAGAGAATATGAGTTGGTTTGGCTTCTCCTTCCGCTTGGATCGCTGATAGCACATCCAAGTAGATTTTCAGTCGGCTACGAGGCTTCTCGGGCTGCACCAACTCGACCACTTCTGATAAGGAACACGAGCATAGAGGCGAATCCCGCAAAGCGTATGACGCTTCCAAGCGCCAAAAGTAGCCCTGAAACCGCCAGTATAGAAGCAAGCATGACCAGATGCGCTGCGAATATCAGTGTAAAACCAACAAGAACCATTAGTGACAGCCTGTTGTGGCTACGTGAATACACGAGTACGCCTTGGAACACCACAAACGCAAGGAAGACGATAGAGAGAAGCTGGGCTACAAGGTTGACTGCAAAACCCGCCAAATAGTATCTTCTGAGCCTTTGATACTTGGTGAGCCCTGCTAGCAAAAAGGCGGCGCCCACTTTTGTCTGTGTGTAAGCACCCAATGCGTAGCCCCAGGCGAAGACGAAGTATGAGGCGACTTGCAGGAAGAGATAAATAGCCGAAGCCAAGCTCAACAGGAGGTTGGGGGCTACTATTGTTTTCAGCGTAGCCGTGACAACTATTCTTGTTACGGCTTCCACGAGAAGGCCCATGCCCAACATCATGAAGCCGAAGCTGACGAATCTGAGCACACTGTTTTCCAGCAACTTGTTGAAGTGAAAAGCGTAATAGCTTATCAGCAGCGCCACGGCGCCGCTTGCCAAGTTGAGTAAAGCGTCGGCGTAGAGTATTTGCGAAGCCACTTCAATCATGGTGTCTGAAACCCAGTATTAAGCATTCAAAAGTATCGCCGTTTCAACTATGTACGCGGCGTACATACGCACCCTTCTGGCTCATTAAATACTTTGGCTGCAAACAGGTTTCGGTGTTAAAATCCGTGAAAACAAAAACAACTCTTCTGTTAGGGGCTGCTATGGTGGTTGCCGTCATCTTTTGTGTGTCGACGGTTTATCCAGTGGTGGCCGCGTCGGGTCAGGCGGGCGATTACGGTTTAAGCGCCGAGTCGCTGTCAGGCTCCCAGCTGAATCATCGTGTGCATGCGTTGGGGCCAATGGCGCCGCTTAACCTGGTGAGCGGAGACACGTTGGCTCTGACGAGTCTTAGCGGAGGGTTCAGAGTGGTTGGAGACCCAGCGCTCAACGGCACAGCAGCTGGTTCACTTGTGCTTCAAGTAACAAGTGCGCTGCACAGTGGCTATACACTTACCGTCAACGGTGGCTCGCTCACCATAAACGGGTCTACCTATGCCGTTATGGGTGGGTCAGCGGAGCTTGGGCACTACGAGCACGCAATGGTGGGGCAAGCTTCTACGAGTGGCGACGACTTTCTATTCGCTGTTAGGGGGCTGGGCGACATCGGCAGCACATACTATGCGATTGTGCACATAGATCTGCGGAGTGGAACAAACGAATATGCGGTTGTTCTCTTAACCACGGTATCCGTCAGCTGACCCAGTGCCAAAGACTGAGTCCTCTTATCCCTCACTTTTTAATGGGTGAGTTGCTGAAACTCGTTCGCTCGAAAGACTTTGTTGTCCTGTTCAGAGGTTACACAAGCCTCGCCCTACCGTTGGGCTTCGTTCAACATGTGCGTGGCTCATTTTTGAGTGGGTTCAGCCGAAACAACGATGGGTCTTAGTCGTGACGCTTAGAAAGGGAGGGAGGAGTCGGCCCATACAGGTTTTGGGCGCGTTGATCTGTGCGGAAACAGGAATTCATTTTTGAGACCTGCAACTCTTTCTTGAAGCTCTCCTTTTTTTACAAAGAAATAGGAATAAAGGGAGTTATAGTTGTGTTGTCTGCGCGCTACGCTGGAGCTTTCGAAGTCGACGATCACGGCCCCGGCTGGAGAAAAAGCAACGTGGTGTTGGGCACGGCTTAACTCACCGTGGTCCAATCCAATTTCATCCAGTTTGTTCGCTTGTAAGAGGGCGCTTCGTACACACCTTTCGAGTTGTTGGTCGTTCATCTCTTTGTGTCTGCAGAGAAACGGTCCCTCTACGAGCTCCATTATTAGCATGTCTGTGGTTGAGGTGTATAGTTTGGGGCCAATACCCACTGCGTTGACCAGCTTTAACACGTTCGCTTCATACGACAGAGAATTTTTGACCGAGTCGCCCCTCCGTATTTTCACCGCGACCAGTCCACCCTTGTATTCTGCGGCAACAACCAAACCACGTGTACCCTTCCCCAGTATTCTGTGTCCCTGCACCAAGGCGTCTCCTTTCTCGACCAGTCTGAGTCCAAGCGCCTCAATGGCTGCGAGCCTTTCTTGTCTGGCCTCATAGGGATAGTTCGCAACTGTTTCCAGCAGGCTCTTCAACTCAACCACGCCGGTTTTTTCAGATAGAACTTGACAAATTCTTTAAGGAGCACGGGGTCCAGGTTTATTCGTTCGACGGCGTCTCTGTCTACGAACACTCTTTTTGTGGGGTAAGACGACCGAATGTGTGGACCCAAGTCCATTTTTTGTTCGTCGTCAACGAACTCGAGTATGCTTCTCCTTTCTCTAGAGACTTCCAGCATCCATTTGTCGTCTTTGATCCAAGGTCCTCGAACAGCTCTGCCAAAATTTTTCGATACAAACCTTTCAAAGTCTTGTCGCGAATACACTCGGGGACCAACCCGTGTCTGTGTTTCCTGCAGCTCCAGGGAATCCACTTCTAAGCAGATGTACGAGTAGGGTTGGCTGGTCCAAAACCAAGTATCCCTGATAGAAAAGCCGAGACGATTCAAATATTCCTTGATTCCCCTACAGGAGCTTCTGAGCTCGCTCCAAATCGTTTCATCAACGATGGGAGGGAGTTGGAACTGGATCAATAAGAGATGCTTTCCGTTTGAACCATAATGAAATGAATCGGGTGTTTCGGGCTGGTCGGGATAAAAATGTCTTATTGAGGGTTTTTCCAAGAAATTCTGTGAAGCTGCTATAAACGTGGCGTAGGCTTCAAGACACACAGCAGCGGCAGCGTTGCGATGCGCATCGGTTGGGTCCACTACGACCAAATGGCCCCCGCCCACATTTTGGGCTGGTTCGGAATTCAGTGTTATCAGGGTTGGGGGACTCCAAGTTGAAACATTTTTTAATACGTTCATGAAGGAACCATACTTGATTGTGAGGAGCTCGCAGACATAACCCGAAAAACCTAGGGTTCTGGCTTCAGATCCGTAGACCTCTATTCCCTTCATGAATCTTTTCAGCAGCCTGACTTCGCCCCGCAAGAACGTGTTCAGCTTCGAATTAACATATGTTAGATGAAACGGCGTTCTGTCTACGGCGGTAATTTTGGCGCCGGCGGCTTCAACCTTCAAAGCGGGTACCAAGTCAATTTTTACGCCGTTACGGTAAAATCGAATATAGGGGTGCTCTGCGTACGCTTTAACACCCCTTCCTTGGGCAACTCTTTCGGCTAATTCGAGCCCGACTCGTTCCAGATTTCCGCGTCCCAAAGCGGGGGGAAACAGCATGAACAGGTCTATGTCTCCTTCACCGCTGAGCCATGTGTCCTTGGCAAGCGAACCCACCAACAGGGGTTGGACGGCGAGGCCCACCTTTTTTGCTTCGTTCGCAACACTCTCTTTCAATTCCTCGGCTATGTCCATCAGCTTTGCCCTTTCGGTCTCCGCGGGTGTAACCCTTTTTTTTACTTCTTCAAGCAGAGTTTCCACTTTATTGGTCAACTCAGGATCGCTTCGCCCTAACCTCATACAGGGTCGTGTAAACCGGCCCTCTACGTGTAAGCTCGCTTTTCTTTAGTTTTACTGAACTACAGACCACTTTGCCGAACGTGTCATCCATGTGCAACATAATCGTTTCCGCCACCTTTCGGCTTGGAGACCTTAGCCTGGCGAGCGTCATGTGGGGAACAAACTGGACTTTGTCAAACCAAATAGAGGCGGCGCTCAAAAGCTCTCGGACCTGTTTGGCAAGCAGTTCTAACGCTTCCGCTCCTCGACCCACTTCTACCACAACGACTCTGGGGTTGTGATGCGAAGGAAACCCTCTAACCCCTCTTAGCTCCAACATCGACTCGTTAAAGGTAACGCGTTCCAACACTTTGACCAATTTTTCTAGCATGGTCTCTTTTTGTTCGCCTAAAAACGCTATTGTGAAATGCATGTTTTCCGGCGCCACCAGTTTGACGCCGTCCACATCGCTCAAAACGCTTTTCTGGAAATCAACGATCTTTTCAATCACGTTGGGGTCTTCTATATCGCAAGAAACGAAAAGCCTTAGCATAAACTTTCTAGATATTTGAGCAGACTTAAGTGTGTTTGCTCAAACCCAACCAGACGGATAACCGTTCAAAAATTTGGTTCGGCGACGGTATGATATCCTTGAATCTTTATGTTCAAGGTTGACGTGCAGCGGTGCTGCACATGTGCGTGGCTCAGAGTTTTCTGACTTAATCTATATAACTGGTTGTGCCTAACAAGTTTGGAATGAGTTCCTTTAGTAAGCATGAAGCGCTCAGAATTTTGAACTATCCTGGATTCAAAGAAGCTGCAGATGCCATTATGAACGCGACTTCAAGGAAAAAGGCCGTGGTTGTTCTGGGCTCATGCGAAGTTCGCTATAAGGGGAGAACAACTTCATATTTGAGCGACGGCGAAAGAATCGTTATACTAAAAGAAGACGGTAGCGTGCTCGTCCATCAGGTGTGGGGCTACAAACCAGTGAATTATCAGCCCCCAGGTTCGCTAGTTTTTGCAAAATCCGCAGGGAACTCGGTTATCGTATCCGCGACCAGAAAAACTGGCGGAGAAAGCATTCAGGTTGTTTTCACAAGGGTCTACACTGTGATAGAACTCAACTTCTGGGACGAATCTTTGTCCGAACTAAACGGAACAGAGTCCCAGATGCGAGAAGCAGTGGTGTATCTGCCGGAACTCGTTGAGAAGGGACTGAAGGTTATAACCCAAGAGTTTCCCATAAAGTCCGGCTTCGTGGATCTATTAGCGCTCGACTCCAAAGATAGGCTTGTAGCAATCGAATTCAAGCGTATAAACGCGCGAACAGTCGATGTTAACCAGTTGATCGCCTATGTGTCTCGGCTCAGAGCGAATTCTCGGAAGCGTCAGGTGAGAGGGGTACTAGCAGCTCCCGGCATAAATAAGTCGGCTAAAAGGCTGCTTGTGGAAAGTGGATTGGAGTTCAAGCCTCTTGAAACTGGTAAATGTATAAGTGTAGTTGAAAAATTAAAGAAGACACAGGACTTGCTTGCCTTTATCGACAAGGGTGCAGCTGAATGAATCGCCGCGAGCTTCGTCACGCAGCAGCTGTTCTGGACCTGAACGAGTATTTGGAAAAACTCTTTTCAAGTGGCTTCAGCGTTGAAGACATTAAGGAACACGATTTGAACGTGATATCATCCGTTTCCAAGGTTCCTGGCCAGGTATGTCTGACGCTCCAAGAGCTCGCTAAATTCGAGCCCAGTCTTTTGAATGCTAGAAACAAGACTGGCGAAGTCACCAAGCTAACCGTTGGGGTGAGTTCCCTTGACGCGTTGTTGGGAGGGGGTTTTTACAGTGGGCGCATAACCCAATTTTTAGGAGAGCCTGCCACAGGTAAGACTCAGCTGTTGATGCAGCTCTGTGTTACTTCTCAGCTAAAACGCGATGTGGGAGGCTTGGACTCAACAGTTCTTTATATAGATGCAAAGGGTGACTTCGCACCGCAGCGGGTCGCTCAGATAGCCCAGCGATTCAACGAGCCTAGTGACCGAATGCTTTCGAACATCGCTTTGCTGCAGGTATTCTCGGCCACCGAATTCTTAAAAGTGATTTTTTCCTTAGAGTCCGCCTGCAGGGCAGCCAACAGCCGAGTGGTTCTCATAGATTCTGCTTCTTTTCTCTTTATGTTTGAACCGACTCAGGCCAGTCGCAGCTTCGCGAACCGCCTCTTTGCAAGGGCATTTATCACACTTGCTTCTTGCGTAAAAAGACTATCGCTCACAGTGGTGGACGTTGAACCTTGGTTCAAAAGAATGCCTTACCCACCTTCTCTTCAAGCAAGAGTGATTCTAAGGCGCGGGCCAGGCTCAATTAGGCTTGCCCAAATATCGGCGTCACCCTTTTTGCCGGGTGGCGAACAACCCTTTATTATATCTGAGGATGGTTTGGTTGATTTGAATTGAGCGTGTCAGAAGGCGATTCGGGAGCAAAACTTGTGCGCAAGGTCATGTCCCAAGTGTATTCGGCGGGAGTCGACGCAGCCTATAAAAACTTCGTTGCTTTGAAGCAAACAGCTTCTCCAGCTCCTGAAACCGCGCAATATCTGTCTTTTCTCGAAGGCCTATTGGTGAGTCTTAAGGAAGCCAATACCAATCACGTTGTCGTCGAGGCAATGCTGAGAGAGGACAAGAACTGGGTGGCAAAGTGTGTTGAATCCATCCAGAAAGCGAAAACAATGCTACTTATTCCCGACACCGAGTTCTTTAGGCTGGACGCCTGCGAGAACGCTTTGCGATACGTTATGCAAGCGCAGGAAAGCGGTAGAAAACCGCCGCTGAGCGGCAAGGATTGACCGAGAAGTGTCCGGTATCAGAAGGAAAACCGCTTTAAGCGCATTGGATTTTGCGGCGGTTGTGTGCGAGCTCAACCAAGTTCTGCCGGCACGCGTCAACGCGGTGCACGGTATACATGACCGCGCTATCGCGTTGGAGTTGTACCGTCAGCCAACAGGTCAAATGTCTCTGATATTGGATTCGTCGGGTTTCATGTTTTTGACTCAAGCCGTCTCAAAGACGCTTGTGCGAAACAATTTTTTGGAGAACTGCTCACAGCTTAAAGGGGCATGGCTCAGAGAAGCCGAACAACTCGATTTTGACAGAGTTGTCAAACTTGTCTTTTCGAACGGCTGCACGCTTGTGTTGGAAGTCTTGGGAAAAGGCAATTTGGTGCTGCTGAGCGATGAAAAAATTGTTTCCGCCTTGAGTTTCTTCAGAGTAAAAGACAGAGTCATAGAACCTGGACGAGTTTATATTCAGCCGCCGGCTAGAGGTAGACCTCTTACCGAATGTGCGGACTTGGTAGAAGGCTCACTGATCCAGGCTCTGACTAGGACATTCAACTGTCCAGCCGAACTATATGAGGAGGTGTTGGTGGAATTGGGGATTCACCCTTCGAAACCCGCCAGCGAGGCTGGACCCGAGTTGGTCTCGTCGGTTAACCAGCGTTGCTTGGAAATCATAGCTCAAGTTAAAACATGCAGACTGAATCCAAACCTGGTATACCTTGATGACACTGCTATAGACGTTCACCCAATATCCTTTAAGGCGGACTCTGGAAAGCGCTTGGTTGAAAAGTCAAGTTTCAATCAAGCTGTGGCCGACTACTATGAGCCCCTGCTTTCTCAGCGCGCCTCCCAAGAATCCACGAAGACCGCAAACGAGCAGGTGGAGCGTCTGTTGGCGTCGGCCCGAAAGAACCGCTTGATGGCGCAGCAGCATACTAGGGAAGCCGAAGTCCTCAGAGCCTTGGGTGACAGTCTTTCCGCTCACCCCGAACTGCTTGAGGCGATCCTTAAGGCTATCAGACAAAAAGACATTGCGCGGGCAAAAGAGATCATGGAGACACTTGGCTTGGAAACCCAAGGCGTCAGCGGGGCACGGCTCACCCTGAAAAAAGGGGACTCGGTTGTTGGGCTGGATCCAAGGCAAAACGCCTACGCTGGCATTGGTTCCATATACGATGCAGCAAAGGAGCTTGAAAGAAAGGCTCAGGAAGCCGTTCGAATCGCCGAAAATCTGGAGAAGCAGGCAGAGTCCCTTGAGACCAATATCTCGGCTCAGAGAGCCAGATTTGCGCGGCTTGCTGTGTTGCATAGAAAGTGGTTCGAAAGGTACAAATGGTTTTACACTACAGAAGGGGTGTTGGTGATAGCGGGAAAAGATGCCTCGCAGAATCAGGCAATTGTGAGGAGGTACTCCAAGCCTGGCTACACGGCCCTACACGCCGACATTCAGGGTGCGCCGCTTACACTGCTTATGGGTGAGGCGAATGAGCGATCTCTGCTTGAAGCAGCCCAGTTCGCGGCCAGCCATTCCAAGGCTTGGACGGCTGGTTTCACGGCTTTGGATGTGTTCTATGCCGACGCCTCCAAAGTTTCGCTGACACCTCCAGCGGGTGAATTCCTTCCGAAGGGGGGAGTCATGTTTCACGAAAAAAAATACTTGAAAGTCGTAAGGCTGGGTTTGGCCCTTGGTTTTGTTAGACTCGATGGGTCCGAGGCAAGGGTTAATGCTTGGCCCCAACTGAGCGAATACGCCCCTCCGATTCTTTATATCGAACCGGGAGAAGACGATAAAAACAAAGTGGCCGAAAAAATTCTTAAAATACTGGTCTCCGATTCGGGGGGTTTCATCGACTACGCCAAAACGCTTAGGGTTGACGACATTTTGCCTCTTATACCTGGCCCGTCCAAGATAAGAAGAGTCGGCGGCGTTGCCACTGAAAAATACAGGTGAAAACGATTTGTTCGGCTGATCACTTCAAACACTCTTTTGGGTTGCTGTATCAGCGGAAGCGCGCAACCGTGCGCACCAAGTCCGATTTGGTAACCACGCCCAGAAGCGAATCATTTTCATCAACAACTGGTAGACAACTTATGCCTTTTCTCAACATGATTTGTGACGCTTCGGCCAGTGTGGCCTCGGGTCTAATTATTAACAGATTGGTGGCCATAAGATCTGATGCCAAAGGGACAAGGTAGACCCTGTTTGGATGAGCGACGCCAAACTTGGACCTCTTCTGTTTGACGAATCTGGGTTCGTTGAAACCGTTAAAGGCCGGAGCAAACGAGGCTAAATCCATCTTGGAAATAATGCCTACGGGCGTGTTTGCTTCTTTGATGATTAAATGGGCTATTCCGTGCTGCGTCATAAGCGATGCTGCGCGGTAAAGCGTGTGATTGGGCGAAGCCGTTATAACGTTGGGCGTCATAACTTTGCTAACCATTATTTTAGAGGATTTGGTTTTGGGGATGGCTCTGACGACGTCGGTCTTAGTTATTATGCCCGCCAATCCATTTTGAGCGTCCACTACTGGAAGACCGCTTATTTTATAGCGAATCATTGTTTTTGCGGCCAACCTTACAGACTTGGTCTGTCTGATCATCACCGGGTTTGCGGTCATGACTTCTTTGGCCAGTAATTCATCGATGGGACGAGTGGCCCATTGTTTCTCTCGGGAGATAAGAGCCTTGATCAGATCTGTCCATGTAACCATTCCCCTGACTCGTCCTTCCCTTACTATTACGACTCTTCCGATATGAAATTTTATCATGATGTTCCTAATATGTGCGAGATTGTCGTTCTCTTCTCCAGTGATCACTGGCGTGCTCATTGAGCTAGTTACTCTGGTGGACAAGGTATCTCACCTATTGTTGAGACAGGCATTCTTCGCACAGGTAACCGTTGTCCGTGTCGGTTAACCTGTCCGACCAAGTTTCGCAGCCGTCACAGTACCCCGAAACCGTTGCGGCACCGCTTTTACTGGGCTCTCCGGCGTAAACTCTGAGCGCCTCGTTGGCCAGCTCTATTATGGAAGGTATGTTTGAAAGCACATCTCTGTCCGTGACCACGCCCACAAGCTCACCTTTTGACATGACGGCCAAGTGCCTGATGTTGGCCGTGCTCATTACCTTCATTGCTTCCACTACGTCGAGTGCGGGCTCCACCCAAATCAGCGGTTTGGACATTATTTCGCCAACCGTAACTGACAATGGGTCCCTACTCTTTGCTATCACTCTGGTGATCAAGTCGCGTTCTGTGACCATACCCACTGGACGCGTGTCTTCGTCTACAACCACCACGCTTCCCACGCCTTTATCGCTCATGACCTTTGCCACTTCCACAACCAAGGCGTCCGTTCTCAGGGTGACGACCTCGGGCGTCATTACCTGCGAAACGCTTAGGAAAGGCAAACCGACTTTGCTCAACAGTAACCATCACATAAATTCTCGCTCAGAGTTTATAGAGGTTGCGGCCGAAAATCGCTGATGTTAAGGGTGCGTGAAAGTCTTTCTGGTGACCAACGTGTTCACAATATAGGTGTAGCTCTACCGAGTTCTGCGAAAGCCGCTGGTTTGAGCTAACAATTTTGTCTTGTTTGGGGCTAACGATGGATTTTAATTCCTCGTCGCAAATGATGACACGTGGCCACCTCAACCTTAGTTTGGCTCGACGATTCTCTTGGAGCTGAGCTCACCCGACTGGCCAGACGAACCGTAGCCGAGTCTCTGGGCCGCGGAAAGGGTGAAGGTGTCAGCGAAGCTCTGGTTTTCCGTAAAGGTGCGGGTGCATTTGTGACGTTAACTATACGCGAGTCGTTGCGCGGGTGCATGGGGTATATGAGAACAAATCTTTCTTTGTGTGACACCGTCAAATACGCTGCTCTTGCAGCCGCTTTTAACGACCCCAGATTTCCGCCTTTAACCGAGGAAGAACTGGACGGATGCGTGTTCGAAGTTACGGTGTTGGGTGAATTTGCCGAACTCGGCGAAGCCGAACTCGCAGAACCACGTAGAGCATTGGTAATAGGATTACACGGATTAATGGTGCAACGGGGTTCTAGGTCCGGGGTGCTTCTTCCCCAGGTCGCCTTGGAACAAAACTGGGATGCCGAAGAATTCTTGCGTCAGGCCTGTGTTAAAGCGGGTCTGCCCACGAACAGTTGGCGTCTTTCATCAACCAAGGTCTACAAGTTTGAGGCGAAATGGTTCAAAGAGGGTTCAGCCTGATTCTATTCAAACTCACCAAAACTTAAAAAGCATCTCTGAGAGGAGTTCGTGGGTGCATATGCCAGCTGTAAAGGAGCGCCCAACTGTTTTGCTTGGCGCTTGCGGGATCGGCTTGGGTCATGCAGGTCGCATGGTTCCAGTGGCCAAAAAGCTGGCGGAGAAAGGTTGGGAAACAATTTTTTCGACGTACGGTGATTCCACTGATTTTTGTCTGAAAGAAGGGTTTCTTACCTATAGGGAGACCGAGCTGAAATATGGAAGCAAAGAAGACGGCTCTCTGAGCCTAAAAGAAACTTTCAAGCAGGCGCCGCGTGCATTCAAGGCTTTTCTAACTCAAATAGGAACCGAAGTAGCCATCATGCGTCTACACAGACCCGACGTGGTGATTTCGGACAGCCGGCTCTCAACCCTTATCGCTGCAAGGTTACTCGGAATACCGACTGTGTTGGTGATGCATGAATTCAAAGTGGTCCTCCCCATAGACGAAAAAAAGCTCCCGGGTCTAAAATTCTTAAAGCATTTTGTGGAGAGAATTGCGTTGGAGGTGTTCGGTGTGGGTTGGGATCTGGCGGACAAGGTGTTAATCACGGATTTTCCCCCTCCAATGACCGTGTGTAAACCAAGCGTAGTGATACCCGAATTTTTGAGACACAAAGCCGTCTTCGTGGGCACGGTTTGTAAACCCAAGGTCTCTTTGACTAAGACTGAGGCGAGGAAGATGCTCGGGTTAGAAAACGGCTCCACAACTGTATACTTCGGTCTAAGCGGTTTGCCCTCTGAGAGAAGCCGTTTGGCGGAGAAGCTGTTTCCAATAGCAAAGGAACTATCCGAACGCGGATTCGGCGTCCTGTTCAGCCACGGTGAACCCTCTAAGCCGAATACGCCCAGAAAAATTGGCTCGATGGTTGTGTATGATTGGATAACGGATAGAAGATTGGCGTACACAGCCTCCGACGTGTTCGTGTCTGTGGGTGGTCAAACCTCAATAGGCGAAGCGATGAGATATGGACTGCCAATGATAATTGTTCCCACACCCAATCACACCGAGCACGATTCAATAGGTGACGCCGTTCAAAGCATGGGTCTGGGCATAAAAATCGCGTTTGATAAGGTAAATATGAACACTTTTAGTGCGGCTTTGAGCACCATCCTAAGCGACCATTGCGGTAGCACCGCTCAATTAGTAGCCAAAAGAGTGGAGGGTTACGACGCGGTCTTCAGCATAACCAGAGCGGTTGAGGGACTGATTTTTGATTAACATATTCACACCTTACCTCGCTAGGTTCGAGTTGAACTGTAAATCCTACCTGACTACGCTTGACAGAGGCGTCGTGCTGTCCGTAACCAGTAGTGACAACTACGTAGACTTGGATTCAGAGCTGATCCAGAAGTTTAGAGCCGTTTTTCCTTTGAGTAAGTGTTTAACCGTTACAAGGGAAAACGGTTTTCCGGCCCAGATGTCCGATTTGCAGGGTTTGGCTCTCAATTTAGCTGTGCTTGCTGTGCACACAGGGCTTTCAAACACGGTATCATCTTCTCTTCGCAAGTTTTGTTCAGGGTTACCCTTTAAGCAGGAAGAACTCAAATCCCAATTCGAAGGGGGTTCTTACGAAGTCTCCGATGTATTAAAGCCCGTGAGTCTTGGTGACCAGTTGAGGGTCGTCGCAAAAAAGGAGGGGTTCAGCGTGCGATTTTTTGCGTCGAGCAAACACGAATTGGTATCCAAAGTCGCCTCGCTCACCGCTGATACGTCTGCAGATAACGTAAAGATATATACGCCGATCAACATAGGCACCACTGTATACGAAACCGTGTGATGCGTCGTCAGAGTTTTTTCAGCTGAGAATTATACATTTCGACCAGCTCGTCGGTGGTGGTGGCATCGGTGACCGATTTATCTGTGCGTATTTTACCGGTGAATCTCGGAAACCTTACCGCCAGTCCGCTGCCTTCCCTAACCTTGGAGAAAGCGGCTGTGTGGATGGGTGACACTGTTAGTTCCGCGCCTATTATCTCCATTACAACCGCTGGTCGATACCAGACATCCGCTTCTATTTTACTGTTCACTTGTGCGGGTTTTTGCGGTATTTTGTATTCTTCAAGCATCTTGGGAATGTTCAAGAGGTCTTGGTCACTGAAACCCGTCGCCACTTTGCACACTGTGTCGAAGCAGCCTGTGTCCGGGTTATAAGCAGCTAGTAGATAGCCCCCAATTTTTCCCGCACGTTTGCCTCTGCCGTAAAAGCCTCCGACTATGACCAAGTCTATTGTGTCTGTAAGCTCGCTTTTATACTCTCTTTTGTATTTTATCCAAGCCCAGCCCCTGTTGCCGGCACGGTATCCGACCGAAGAGTCAAGCGTTTTCGCCATAATTCCCTCACAGCCCGCGTCTATCGCGGTGTCAAAGAATTCCGTAGCTTCTTCGACGCTACTGGTTATAATCATGTTTGACAGGGTGAGCAGACCCGACTGTTTCACTGTTTTTTCGAGCCTTTTTCTTCTTGCGCCATAGGGTTTGGACGTGTAATCCATTCCTTCCGCATACAGCAAATCAAAGAGAACAGCTCTTGCGGGATATTTTTCCACCATGGCTTTGACATCGTATTTTCTTCTTCTGTGCATCAGTTCTTGGAACGGGAGCATTTCGCCTGTTTTGTTGTCCACGGCAACGATCTCGCCCTCTACGATATAGCTGTCAGCCTTCACACCTTTTAATAGATTTTCCACGACGTCAGGATAGTGACTGGTTATGTTCTCTATTCTCCTGCTGAAAAGAACGATCGAAGAATTCAGCTTGTGCGCCTGAACGCGTTCCCCGTCGTATTTGTATTCGAACGCCGCTTTTCCGCCCATTTTTTCAAAGATTTCCTCTATGGAGCCCGCCCTTTCGGCGAGCATGGGTTTCAACGGTCGACCCGGCTCCACTTTCACTTTTCTAAGGCCAGTTATTCCTCCATAGACCAGTGTTTCGGCTACGAAGCCCATGTCGCAGGTTATGTTGTACGCTCTTTCAACGGTTTCTGAGTCTCCGTCCGCAAACGCGTCCGCCAAAGCGGCTATTATTGTGCTCTCAGCGAGGCCCAATCTGATGTCACCGCTGACTATTTTTGCTATATACTTGGCCTCAACGCTGGTGGAAACAGAAAAGAGATTGGCCAACAGCCTGATTTTCTCTTGCTGGGAACCCTGGCCCGAAGCGGATGCGATTTTGTGCAGCTGTTTGTACGCGTCGAGTATTCGAAGAGACACTTTGTCGGGCTCGGTGTACTTCAACAGTGTCTTGTTCCTTTGTTCTTTGAGTTGTTTTTCGATAAGGAGTCCGAGGTCTCCGACCTCGGTGTATGCCTGTCTGAGTTTTTGGAGGCTTGTCCCCGTAGAAGCCGAAATAGCCCTTAGAATCATCTTTTCACCCAAACCCAGCTCTAAACCTTCAAAGTCGGGTGCGATTTTACCCAAAAGCAGGTAAACCAAGGGCTTGACCTCCTCTTTTTCGGCTTGTTTTAACAACTCTGTTAACAGCCGCGTGATCTCGATTCGTCCATTTACAGCGTCGATTCTTTCAAGGAGCGCCGAGAACTCCTTAAAAAGCAAGGGTCACACCACTTTGCCCTTCGACTTTAGGTCTCTTACCTCGCTTGCTACAAACCATTTTATTTTGTTGAGTAAATCTTGAACCTGTTCTTGGCCAAAATTCTGGATTTTGATGCCCACTATCTCTCCGTTCTCTGAGCTTTTCACGTCGAACCCGAAGGCCTGTTCAGCCGGTACCTCTCCTTTTGAAACTCGTTGAACACCCTCTTCTTTGAGCTTTTGCAGATACTTTTCGATTATAAACCCTTTAACATACTTTGAATCTACTGGCACGTTGAATTTGAATTCTATTTCGATCGTGGATTTACCAACATAATATCTAGCGTATTCAACGTTGTTTACCGCAATCGTTTCCCATTTCTTTTCACCGTTAAACGGTTTTTGGAAAGGTCCGGTAGAAGTTTCAGAGTGTGCTCTTGGATAAACGGCTTGATGCTCGAAGGTCTCTTTCTGTGGAAGCGTCTGAGTTTTCTCAGGCTTGTCTGTGTTCGATTCGTTCTTGATGGTTACAGAATCACCCACTGCGCCCGCAGGCTCCTTTGAATTCACAGTGTTCAGAACCTCGACTTTGGCTTTCACAGTGACGGTTGGCTTCTGGTGTTGCTTGCTGCTTGACGACTTCTCGAACTCTTCGATTTTTTCGAGTACCTGCTGGATCGCGGACTTTTGCTTTGAAAGCTCCTCAGCCTCCAGTTTCAGCCTTTCTATTTCTTGGTTTTTGCTGTTGATTTCTTGGTCTATGTCACTCAGAATCTTGCTCGCATAAAGTTTAAGGTCAATGATTTTTTTCGGCTCGGACATCGTCGCATTAAACAGACTCTTTTCACTTATAGTTTGCGCCGCCCCAAATTTTTATATTCAAACTCTGTGCGCGGCCACGTCTGATAACCAAACTTGGTCGGCGTAACTCTGTCTGCGGGTGGGTCGGGTCCATCTGTGCTCGCCAGTTTTTCCTTTGGGGCGCGATACAGCTTTCTTGGATGTAGAGCGTAACGCTGTTTGAAGGTATTTGCGCAACGCGTTCGACAGTGTCTGGAAAGGTGTGGGTTACTGCATTCAGCGTTGCAAGCGACCAGATGGTTAAGGAACCGCATTTGCACTGGAATTTCTTTTACGGTTTCCTATTCGCCGCCTTGAAGTTGAGCGTATGTACTTGAAGCTGGAAGATTATATGTTGAATTAGGGTTCACCAAGCATAAAACGCGCGTAGCGCTAAACAGCATCTGCCCCTCATGTGTCAGACGGAGTGGATAAAGCGTTGGGGATCGCGAAAAATTTAGACAGGTGGAGGCTCCCAGTGATGTGTTGGCCAGCTCTACCTAGTCGGTGTGCAATAAGTAAGTGTGTTGTCCAAATGGCTGAAACCGGACGAGTAGATCTATGTAAATGGTCACGAACACGTTTTTGGAGCGATTAACTTGTCAGCTTGTCGCAATCCTTATATTTAAGTCGAATATACTAACCTTTGGTGAGTAACTGTGTCAAGATTTGACAGGGAAAATCGGGATATCTTTGACGAAATCGACCAGATGTTCAGAGAGCTAAACAGGGAATTTGAAGACGAATTCGAATCATTCTTTAAACGCTTCGAGCCCCAACAGATTCTTGAAGGAAAAAGACTGGGGCCAATCGTATATGGCTGGTCAATGGTCGTTGGGCCAGACGGAAAGCCTGTTGTAAGACAATTTGGAAACGTCTTGCCGAAGACGAAGGCAATAGATGCGGAGCGGGAACCTTTGGTTGATGTGAATGATACCTCGGACGAAGTTTCAGTGATCGCCGAAATGCCTGGCGTCGACAAATCTGATATCAGGCTCAAAGCTTCAGATACGACTCTTGAGATTAAGGCGGGTCAAAAATACTACAAAGTCGTAGAACTACCCGGCAAAGTGATTGCCGACAAGGCCAAAGCGAGTTACAAAAACGGAGTACTCGAAGTGCGTTTACCCAAAAAAGAGAAGAGCGACGACAAACCGGGATTCCAGATACCCATAGAATGAACTCTCACCTTTTTTGCTTTAATCTTTTGCACCCAGCAAAAACTTGACCATACCTTAACACGCAAATCGAGTTGAAACCGATACTGATACCTTGCTAGATGCAAAATCCCTGTGATCCACACTTTTATACGTGCTTTGGAAGAATCCGCCGAAATTCCATTGTACCAAGTCTTTTGAGGGGACACATCTTCAACGATTCCAAACAGGAGACTTCAGCGCTAAGATTAAATATGCCTTGCCTTCACTCTGCATAGCAGGTGCAAATGTAAATGACTACCGACCCACTATTTTCGCTAGCCGCGGCTGTTGTCATGGCTGGTGGCCTGATAGGAACGGGAATAGCCCAGCAGGGCATAGGCGCTGCGGGAATGGGTATAATCGCCGAAAAACCCGAAAAGTTCGGACAAGTATTATTCTTCTTTGTGATACCCGAAACACTATGGATAATCGGATTCGTATTGGGCGTGATTCTCCTACTCAACATCTTATAAGAGGGAGGACGCCTTTCGTGGCCGCCGAGGCACTGCTCAGAGAAGTTGAAGAACGAACACAGCGCGAACTCGAACTGTTGGTCAACGATTTTGAAGCCAAAAAAAAGGAAATATTGGCTCAAAGAGAAGAAGAAATCAACAGAATTCGTTCGGAGGCTTACAAAGAAGCGGAACAACAGTCACAGAAAGAGAAGACTAGGCTTCTGGGAGCAGCTAGGCTTCACGCCAAGCGAATCCTTTTTGATGCAACCGAGAAATTCGTCCAGAAAAACCTTCTGCGCATGCAAGACCTGCTTGCCGAATACGCAAGCTCAGAATCATACTCTGAGCTGTTAAAAGACATGATACGATATGCTAGGCGCAGACTGGGCGATGAATTGGTCGCCGAGTGCAGAAAGCAAGACGAAACCCTGTTAGAGTCCGAAGGAGTGGAAGTTTCGAGTTCCGATTTAAAATGCATCGGCGGCGCTGTGTTTGCCACGAAAGACGGAGCATTAGAGTTGGACCTACGCTTTGAAGAACTTTTCAGAATACACGAAGAAGAACTGAGAGCCGCTATCTTGAGCAGACAAGAGCAGTAAAAAATGCCCAACTCGATTTGGACAGGGGCCTACGGCAGGCTAAAGGCATTATCCACAAATTTTCTTTCAAAAGAGCAGCTGACCAGTCTAATCAGACTTCGAGATTCCAAGGAGATAGCAGAGTCACTCGAGTCAACTTGGTATCGTTCGGATATAGAAGCAGCAGCTTCGGTCTATGGTCCTCCCGAACTCGTTGAAGTGGCTTTGAACCGACATCTGGTCGCCGTCAACAACTTGGCAGTCACGGTGTCTCCGCCTTATGGTAAAGCACCGGTTCTGGCCTACCTCGCAAAATGGGACATCTACAACATAGAGCTCATACTCGCTGCTAAGAGTGTAGGCAGGACGGTTGAGCAAACAGAGCCTTACTTGGTGTCTTCAAGAAACATTCCCGTGGGGCTGGCTGGAGGTACGGTTTCCCTTGGCGAACTGAAGACTTTGTTGAATCAGCCAGATGTTGAGTCTGTTATGAATTATTTGGTAAAGTATGGATATGGCGCATCGCTGCTGCAACATTTACCAGAGTATCAAACCAGTCGAGACTTGGGTGTTCTGAGCGCTGTCTTGCAAAACCACTATTACTCAAAACTGCTGTGGGAACTCAGATTTCTCCGAGGCGATGAAGGTGTGTTGAGAGAATACATAAAGGCTGAAATAACCAAGAAGAACCTTTTGACTCTTCTCAAAGCCCGCGAATCAAACCTCAGCAGGGAAGTGGTGTCCAAACATCTTATAGAAGGGGGTCTGATAGGCATCCAGTCGCTGATGGAAGCCTATTCTGCGCCCACCCTGTCGGAACTCGTTCAAAAATTTGAGCCCTGGTTCAACCTGAACGAGGCGGTGGAGCGCTACCAGAAGAACAGGAATCTGTCAGAGATAGAGGTCGCAATGGACAGGGTTATCGTTCAAAGAAATATGCGTTCCATGAAGAACAACTCGCTGTCAGTTTCTTCGGTTTTGGCGTTTGTGCTTCAAGCGGAGTATGAACGTGAAAACATTCGACGAATAGTGTATGGCAGGCACTATGGTTTGTCCGAAGAAGATATAAATCCACTTTTGTTGTTTTGGTGATTGCGTTGAGTTCTAGAAAAGGCGTGGTCAACGGAAAAATCGCTGTTGTGGGCGACAGAGAGCTCGTTTTGGGTTACAGGCTGCTCGGAGTGGAAGACACCTTTTCCGCAAGCGGAGGAGAAAGCGTCAAATTGCTCACGGATCTTCTAAGCACCGAGAACTACAGTCTGATTGTGATAAGCGCGTCTGTTCGCAGAACTATTCCGCAAAGCCTTAAAGAAAGGCTCGAAGCGTCCATAGTGCCGCTAGTGGTTTTTTTGCCCGACTTAAAGACGGATGTCGAGGAAGAGCCGCTCGCGGCCTTGGCAAGAAGGGTGCTGGGCGTGGATTTGAAGGTTGGTGGTAAGTAATGGTTGATGGTTTGGTTGTTAGAGTCTCAGGTCCGGTTGTAACGGCAGAGGGTCTAAGAGGCGCGAGAATGTTCGACGTGGTGCGTGTCGGCGATTTGGGCTTGGTGGGCGAAGTCATCCGTCTCCAAGGTGACAAAGCCACCATCCAGGTGTATGAGGACACTACGGGTATAAGGCCGGGTGTAAAGGTCGTAAACACAAAGCAAGCGCTGTCGGTTGAGTTGGGGCCCGGCTTGCTTACTTCGATATATGATGGCATTCAAAGGCCACTCAACGTATTGAGAGAAGAAAGCGGTGATTTTATAAGTCGAGGACTGATCATACCCGCCCTTGACGAAAAGAAATCTTGGGACTTCGAGTCTTCGATTAAAAATGGGGAAAGCGTGTCTGGAGGCGACATTCTTGGAAGTGTTCAGGAAACGCCTCTTATCACCCACAAAATAATGGTTCCGATAGGGATTAAAGGAGAACTAAAGGATCTGAGGTCAGGGACGTATACGATCCGCGACCCTGTTGGAACAGTGTCCACTCAGAGCGGCGACGTCGACCTCTATTTGGCAACGAAGTGGCGTGTAAGGACTCCTAGGCCGATTTTGCGTAAGCTACCCCCCGACACTCCGTTGATAACGGGTCAAAGGGTGCTGGACACGTTTTTCCCAGTCGCAAAGGGTGGCACCGCAGCCATACCCGGACCATTTGGATCAGGCAAATGTGTTACTGGGGACACACCTGTGCTTACGTCTGAAGGAACAGTAACTACGATAGAGGAGCTATACAAGGCGAGCGAGTCAAATGGGGTGGTTCACCGCGGTTCTCAAGAAGAGTTTGTCCATTTGACCCAAAATTTGGGATTGTTCTCTATGAACAACGCCCGCATAGTACAGAGTTTTTCAAAGCAAATGTATAAAGGCAAAAGCGACACGGTGGTTTGGGTAAAAACCAAGAGCGGCAGAGAAGTGAGAGTGACGCCGGTACACAAATTGTTCAGGGTGACAGAGGACGCTTCTATAGTTGAAACAATGGCGAAGGATTTGAAGGTTGGCGACTTTATTTGTTGCGTACGCAAGGTTGACACTGAAACCAACCGCTTGGAAACAGATGTTCGCCGGACGGAGGGCACCGTGTCTGGGGAAGCGGAAATCGAGGGTTCGACTGCGTCACAGGTGGGCACATTAAAAAGTAGTGTTTGGCCGAATTCTTCCGCACCAACCACTTACGCTGCTGCGAAATCCGAGAAGGCTACTGAACAAAATGGTGTTAAGCAACCCTGCGGCTCGATGGAACGCTCACCTCTTAGCGTTTTTGTGGATAAATCAAGTAGTGGCGCCGTTCGGATACCCAACCAAATGACCGAGGAATTAGCAGAGTTTTTGGGGTATTATGCGACGAGCGGTAGCATTGTTGACGACTATACTGTTTCAGTGGTGAACCCGAACAAAGAACTCTTGGAAAGGTCTGCTTTTCTGTTAGCCAAACTGTTCAACGTCAAAGACAAAAGAGATTGTTTAGAACGTGGAACACCAGGCTTTTTTGCAGCCAGCAAAGCCTTGGTGGATTTTCTGAAGCTCCTGAAGGTCGGATACACAGTGGATGCAAAACGAATACCAGACTCGGTGATGAAAGCTGGTGGAAGAGTCTTGGCATCCTTTGTGTCAGCCTTCTTCATAGGCGGAGGACGTCTTTCCGCCGACAAGGCTGAGTTCTGCTCGACCAATAGGTATCTGCATATCCAGCTGTCCTACTCGCTTACCATTCTGGGTATAATGCATTCGTTGTCGGCGAAGAGTGTTGGTACGGAAACCCTTTATTCAGTGGTTGTTCAGGGAGTCGATAATTTGAAAACTTTTCTGGCCGAGGATCAGGCGGGACGCAAAGTCGTTTGTTCAGCGAACGTCACTGACGATTCAAACCAAATCGATTCGACCACTTTGGATGTTGTTCCAGTTTCACAGAAGATAATTGAGTATCTGTACCGAGAGTACAGTTCGCGTGTGAATCCTTCGAAAGAAATGGCTGAGGTAAAGAAGCGTTTGGACAGAGGCGAAAGAGTGACCGCCACGGGATTCAAAAACCTAGTCAACGCGTTCGCTGTGCGCAGCGGAAAACAGGCGCTTCTGGTTGATAGAAAACTTCACGCACTCGCCCAGGCCCTAGATTACGTTTACTGCGACGAAATAGTTTCCTTAGAGGAAGTGCAGGGTCCGTTCGACGTATACGACTTTTGCGTTCCAGAGTACGGCTCCAACTTCGTGGGGGGCTATGGCGGTATAATACTCCATAACACGGTTTCTCAGCAACAACTGGCCAAGTGGTCGGACAGTAACGTGATCGTTTATGTGGGTTGCGGTGAACGCGGAAACGAAATGACGGAAGTGTTGGCGACTTTTCCGAAGCTCGAAGACCCCAAATCGAAGCGTCCGCTCATGGAGAGGACAATACTTGTTGCCAACACTTCAAACATGCCTGTCGCGGCTAGGGAGGCCAGTATTTACACGGGTATCACGATGGCTGAGTATTACCGCGATATGGGGTTCGACGTAGCCTTGATGGCTGACAGCACGTCGCGTTGGGCCGAAGCACTCAGGGAAATTTCTGGTAGGCTCGAGGAGATGCCTGGTGAAGAAGGTTACCCCGCCTATCTGGGCAGAAGGTTGGCCGAATTCTATGAGCGAGCTGGCAAAGTAGTGGTTGCTTCATCGCAGCAGCGCGTTGGTTCGGTTACTGTTGTGGGTGCGGTTTCCCCGCCGGGCGGCGACTTTTCGGAGCCCGTGTCGCAGAACACCTTAAGGGTTACAAGAGTATTCTGGGCACTGGACGCAAGTTTGGCATCGAGGAGACACTTTCCATCGATTAACTGGCTTACAAGCTACTCGCTTTACGTGGACAGTTTGGCCAAGTGGTACACGGAAAATGTTGCTGAAGATTGGCCTCAACTAAGAAGTGAAGCTTTAGAGCTCCTTCAAAAAGAAGCTGAGCTTCAGGACATCGTTCAGCTCGTCGGATACGACGCGTTGCCAGAGGCCGAGAAGGGTGTGCTGGACGTAGCGAGAATGATAAGGGAGGACTATTTACAACAAAGTGCTTTCGACGAGGTGGACACGTATACCTCCATCAAAAAACAGTACTTGATGCTCAAGCTCATTTTGGGGTTTGGCAGGGCGGGCGCAGACGCGATAAAAAGTGGTGTTCAGGCGTCCCAAGTTTCATCGCTACCCGTTAAAAACAAGATTTCTAGGCTCAAGTGGACCCCAGAGCAGCAGGTGGAACAACTGGTGGACCAAATATCCTCAGAAATGAATCAAAGCTTTGCTGAGTTGGCAAAGACAGTGGTGGCCTAAAGTGCTCCCTGTTTCCTATAAGACAATCTCACAGGTTGCTGGACCGCTTCTTTTCGTAGAAGGCGTAAAAGACGCGGCTTATGGGGAAATCGTTGAAATAAGCAACGCGTTGGGTGAAAGAATACGTGGCCAAGTGCTTGACTCAAAAAGCGGCTTGGCCATAGTACAGGTATTCGGCTCCACGCTTGGGCTGAGCACCACAGGTACCTCTGTAAGGTTTCTCGGCGAGACTGCTAGGGTTGCTGTTTCGGACGAAATGCTTGGAAGAGTGTTCGATGGACTGGGTAATCCCAGAGACGGTGGCTCCAGAATCATTTCAAAAGAGAGAGTAGAGATTGTGGGTTCGGGTATAAACCCTTACAGTCGAGAAGAGCCTTCAGAGTTCATTCAGACAGGGATATCAACAATAGACGGCATGAACACTCTTGTAAGGGGCCAGAAGCTCCCGCTTTTCTCTGCGTCTGGTCTCCCGCACAACGCTTTGGCCGCTCAGATTGCGCGTCAAGCAAAGGTACTTGGGTCATCGGAAGGGTTTGCGGTCGTCTTCGCTGCGATGGGTATAACGAGCGAAGAAGCCAACTTTTTCATGCGGGAATTCGAAGAAACAGGTGCATTGGAGAGAGCTGTTTTGTTCCTTAACTTGTCTTCGGACCCGTCCATGGAGCGAATAATAACGCCGCGAATCGCTTTGACAACCGCAGAGTTCTTGGCATATCAGAGAGACCTTCATGTACTCGTGATATTGACGGACATGACCTCTTACTGTGAGGCTCTCCGCGAAATATCCGCGGCTAGAGACGAAGTACCGGGAAGACGCGGTTACCCCGGCTATATGTATACGGACTTGGCCACGATTTATGAGAGAGCGGGCAAAATCCATGGGAGAAAGGGGTCTATAACGCAGATACCCATACTCACAATGCCCGCCGACGACAAGACTCACCCCATCCCAGATTTGACTGGATACATCACTGAAGGACAAGTGTATCTGAGCCGAGACCTTGACAGGGCAGGTGTTTATCCGCCCATAGACGTCCTCGAGAGTCTGTCCAGACTAATGAATCAGGGAATAGGCAAGGGGCGGACCCGAGAGGATCACAGAGGTATAGCGGATCAATTATACGCCTCTTACGCTCAAGGCAAGGATGTTAGGTCTCTTTCTGCGATCGTGGGCGAAGAGGCTTTGAGCGACAACGACAAAAAGTATCTCAGAATAGCCGACAGATTCGAGAAGATGTTTGTTAAGCAGGGGGTATACGAAGACAGAACAATTGAGCAGACCTTGGATTTGGGCTGGGAAGTCATTTCGGAACTGCCGGACTCCGAGATAAAAAGAATAAAGCCTGAGTTCATCGAAAAATATAGGAAGCGTGGGTCAGCTTTTTCCCAGGCGGCTGGTAGCCGATAGGTGATTGGTGTGCCCGCTGCTACAAATGTTCGGCCAACGCGTATGGAATACCTGCGAACGCGCAGACGCATAGCCATGGCCAAGAAGGGTTTGAAGCTTTTGAAGCTTAAAAGGCAGGCGTTGATACTCGAATTCTTCAATATGAGTAAAACGGTGGCTTCGCTTCGGAGCGATCTTCGCAGCAGGCTCGAAAAGGGTTACGAAAGCATTCGCATCGCCGAAATGCTAGCCGGTCCGCTTAGACTTGAATACGAATCCATGCGTATACCCACTATTCGACCACTGAGTCTTCGCAGTAAAAACGTTATGGGTGTCAGGATACCCGAGTTCGAATCCGTGAATGCGGAACTCGACGGCGCCGAATACCTGCTAGAGTTGCCGCCGTCAATTAACCAAGCGGTGAAAGCGTATAGAGCCGTGCACAAGATAGTGCTCGATGTAGCGGAAAAGGAGACTGCTCTAAGAAAGCTTTTGCTTGAGATCGAAAAGACGAAGAGGCGTTCCAACGCCATAGAAAACGTACTTATTCCTAGGCTCGAACGCAACGCCAAGTATATCAAATTCGTCTTCGACGAAATGGAAAGGGAGAGCTTTATCAAGTTGAAAACGGTTAAAAGAAAGATGTCGCAGCGGGAAGTGAGTTGAAACCTTGAGCAAACAAGAGCGGCGTAAACCTGGGGTTCCCAAGTATTATTATTGGGCAAAAGACCCTAAAAACATATTGAGGCATCAGGCTTTGAAGGCCGGCCTGCTAAAGGCTCCGGGTGAACAGGCAAACTTCGAAAATCCAGCACAAAAAAAGTTTTTCAGGGTGATCGTGGCTTTTAAAGTGGCTAAACTGGTGGCGGCCGCAGCCTTCTTGCTCATACTGTTATACGTGGTGGGCTAAAACATGTCCGAAAACAACTACGTCGAAGTACTTTCGAAGATTAAGGCGGCGGAAGAAAATGCCAGCAGAGCATTGGCGGAAAAGAAATCTGAGCTGGAACGAGAACTTGAAGCGCTCAGAGTCGAGTCCAGAAGTGCGGTTGAAAAAGCACATAGAGAGGCGTCACTGATAATCGAGTCCGCCGTTCAAAGAGCGAGGGAAGACGCGGAAAAAGAAGCGGACGAAATAATTTCCGGCGCCCAGAAAGAGGCAGCTGAAAAAACTGAAAAAACCGTAGATAAAAGAACATTGAGAAGGTTCATTGAAGAAATTCTGTTTTCTGAGTTACGCAAGTGATTGGCTATGCTTAGACCAGCCCGAATGGAAAAGATAGCAGTTGTGGGTCTAAGAAAGAACAGGGAGAAAGTGATTTCTGTACTGCACGACTTGGGCGCCGTTCAGATCGAGCCTCTTTCAAAGGAAACTTCTGACTTGGTGAGCAATCAAACTGACACCCTTGTGTCGCGCGAAGTGTCCGATGAGCTCTTGCGGATTAGGTCGATAAAATCCGTGTTGCCATCCGTGCATGTTTCGGCCAAAAGGCGTTTTTCGTCTCTTTCGGAAATACTGGAGGCTTCTAAGTCGATTAGCATTGATAAGCAGGTAGGCGAGCTAGAAGGTAGACGGGAAAAATTGTTGACGGACTTGGAAGCCGTCAATAATCGTCTGAGTATAGTGGAAAAACTATCTTTCATTCGCTTTGACCTGTCTCTTCTCTCTTTTAGCACGATGACAGCTTTTTTGGGTGTGATAAAAAACGAGGTTTTCGAACAATTCAGAAAGGAGCTGGAGTCACAGGTTCCCAAGGCGATACTCTATACTTCTGCAGACAAGGAGTCTGTGACGTCCGTAGTGATCGTGCCCAACCAAAATCTGGACTCTTTGGGCTCAATCATGCAGAAGTTGGGATTAAAATTTGAACGTGTGCCTGAACTCAAAGGTACCCCTCAAGAAGCCAGAAGCACACTTTTGCAGTCCAAGTCTCAAATCGAGGAGGACCTAGCGAAACTCAGAACTATGCTTGAGGAGCTGTCCAAAAAATACTATTCTCTTATAACAAGCGTGGAAGAACAGCTTTCAATCGAAGCAAAAAAGTTGGACGCTCTCTCCAATCTGGGTTTCACGAAGAACGCACTTGTCTTGGAGGGCTGGATTCCCAAGGCAAGACTGAGCCAGCTTAAACAGGTGCTGGACAAAAACACGGAGGCCAGCACCTATATTTACGTATTGAAAACTGATGAACTTCCACCCACGCTTATGAACAATCCCGGGAGGTTCAGGCTCTTTGAGTCGTTTGTTAGATTTTACTCTTTGCCTCAATCAGAGGAAATCGATCCAACCACAATTTACTCGATTGTTTTCCCCATATTCTTTGGGTTAATGTTGGGTGACGTCGGATACGGGCTTGCAATTCTGGCTTTCTCAGCTTGGATAATAAGACACGTTCAGCGAGGCGGCAAAACAATTGTTCCCGAAGCGCTAAGAAGATTCGGAAGAACCATTTTTAAGCCGATTCAATGGGTCAAACTCGCCAAAGCCATGACAGTGGGCGCCGTCGTCGCGATTGTTCTGGGCTTTTTGTTCAACGAATACTTTGGATTTGGATTCAATCAGTATCTGTTTCAGTACTTTAATTCCAGCTTTGGAACACATTTACCCACCAGCGGCGCATTTCTTAACCCCATATCTGGACGAGGCGTCAAAGTGCTTTTGCTTGTCAGTGGTTACACAGGTTTGTTTTTGGTTAGCTTCGGCTTTGTTTTGGGCGCCGTGGACGCCTACTGGGAAAGAAACATGCGACACGTGATAGGAAAAATCGGGTGGTTGATTGTCGCCGTCAGCATATCTTTGCTGGGACTGTTGCTTTTGCATCACGGAAACATTAACCCAGCTCAGAACACCGTGTCCGCAATATACGTAGCCGGATTAGTGGCCGGAGTAGTTTTGGTCTTCTTCGGCGAAGGAAGCCGCTCCCTAATAGAGTTTCCCTCCGTCATAAGCCACATAATATCTTACACACGAATAGTGGGCATACTTTTGGCTTCGGTTGTCTTGGCGGAGGTTATAGACGTGGTGTTTATCGGAACACTGCACGGTAGCGTTGCCGCATTGGTCTTCGGCCTAGTGATTTTGGTCTTCGGTCAGCTCTTTAACATTGTGATCGGCATATTTGAGCCGGGTATACAGGGAGCGAGACTTCTATACGTGGAATTCTTCTCAAAGTTTTTCGCGGGTAACGGTAGACCGTTTAAGCCTTTTGGCAGTAAAAGGGTTTACACTCTTGCAGAGATAGACTTTCCGGTGGAAAATCCGAGTTAACGGCGGTTCTTGCTGCAAGAGGTATCCACTTGTGTTCAAGGCTTGGCGACGCTTAAATAGCTGGGTGACTGCGTGACAGTGGATAATGCGGTTTAAAGAGTCCAGCCTGGAAAAGTCACTCCTCGTTATACTTGTGGCAACAGGTGTGCTGATTTGTTATGCGCTTGGTCTAAGCGGCCGTCAAATTCTTTTGATAACAGCCGCTATTCTTTCTTCATGGCTCAGAATAGGTGCCATGCTTGTTTTATCAGTGTTTCTAAGCCTGTTGATAGGGGTGGCAGCAGCAAGAAACCGTTCGGTGGAGCTCGTTGTTTTACCCATCGCAGACGTTTTGGAATCTGTCCCTGTAATATCCTTTTTCCCAGTGGTCCTGCTTGTTTTCATAAGGGGGCTGGGTAACTCTGTTGGGGCCGAATTGGCTGCGGATTTTCTTATACTAACTGCACTGATTTGGAACATCATTCTGGGTGTCTATGAATCTAACAAGGCTATTCCAAATGAAATTTTGGAGTCTACAAAAACGATGGGTTTCAACTTCTTCGATAGGTTCACAGCTGTTTATGCGCCCGCTTCTTTTCCAGCGATAGCCTCTAATCTTCTACCTTCTTTTGCCAGCGCTTTGTTTTATCTGTCCGAAAGCGAAATTATCAGCATTGGCTCGCTTAACACAAGTGTGTTTGGCATAGGTAGCGTTTCGTTTGCCTATTTTGCGAACGCGAATTTTAAGGGGCTGTTTGCTTCGCTCACTCTGCTTCTTGTAGCGATTACGCTTACAGTAAAGCTTGTGCTCGAGCCAACCGTAGAATACTCTTCTCGGTTCAGGTATGAAAACGTTGCAGGTGAAACAAAGCAGCCGCCTTGGTTCGCGCGCATACCCTCGCGTCTGGCCAATTTTCGATCTATGGGTCATCTGAGCAGGTTGAAGTCGATTAGCAGACCGTTCAGCTCTTTGAGTTATCTTACGTCGCACGAGGTTGATTTGGCTTCAAGGATACAGGGAGCGAAAAGAGTGTTCAGTCGCAGGGTTCTGCGTGCCCTACAAGTAGCGTTTATCGCGAGCCTAGTAGTTGTAGCTTTTCTATTTGCTTCGTCCTCTACTGCTCTTCAGCAGACCTTTGCCCAGTACACACCCAGTTTCCTATACGCGTTGTTTGTGGGAACAGTATGGGACCTTGCGAGGATACTTGGTGCATATGGCATCTCAGTAGCAATCTCTATCCCCATCTCATATTTTATGGCTACTAGGGCGAAACTGCAAAAAGTGCTTTATCCTATTCTCGAAAACGTCGCGAGCTTTCCAGCGCCTCTTCTATACCCACTGATAATAGCCACCACTTTGGCCCTATTGCCAGCTGCCTTTAAAGTTGGTTCGTCTTGGTACGAAGTCGATGTGCTAAGCCTCACAACTCTGAGTGCGATATGGTATATCCTGTTCAACTTTCACGGAGCAATCAAAAGAATTCCGACAGAATTATGGGAGGCAGCGTCGATTTATAGGCTAAGCGGCTTCAAAAAGTGGCGTTGCATAGTTTTGCCGGGCACCGCCATGAGTTTGGTCACTGGTTCCATGGAGGCGATAGGCAGCTACTGGGCGGGTCTAATGATAGCCGAATACTATGTTATACCCAGCGCCCACAAGGTGTACCAGACCAAGTTGGGGCTCATGAAAATGCTTGACTTGGCGACTTACACTGGAAACCTGACTCAAGCAGGGGCTATCACGCTCTTTATGATATTTATCGTGTCTCTGATTACCTTTATTCTTTGGTACCCATTGATTTCAAAGCTTGGCAAAAGGTTCAGGTTTGAATAGCATTCGGCTATATGGGTAAGCTCAACGCTAAGATAAGGATCCACACCGCCAAAAGCATTTTTCTGCTGGAAGCCACATGGGTATAATCATCCAGTGAGCCGGGGTGACCAACCGTGCTGAGAAAAAGCATCAGAACAGCCATTATGATGAAACCCTGAATATATAATACTCCCACGGCTAGCATGATTGCGCCAACCAAAAAAGAAACGGTTGTGTGCAGCTTGGAGTCAACGAAGGCTCTTAGAACATGTCCACCATCCAGCTGAGAGGTGGGCAAAGCGTTGAGAAACGTTACTATTAGGCCCACCCATGCTGCGAAGGCTACAGGGTTGAGAGCCAACACTTGGTTGGGTTTTACAACCAAGAATGAAACAAGATACATAAAAAGTGGCACAAACGGAAGCGTGTTTGCCTGACTAACAGCGCTGGCCGGGTAAATAGGAGAAGTGAAAACACCTATAATCGTGGCGATTAGTGCCACCACGAACCCTCCGAGTGGTCCGGAGAGGCCAACGTCGAAGAGCTGGTTTCTGTCCTTGAAGGGTTCACGAGCTTTTATTACCGCCCCAAAAGTCCCTATCGGCGGAATCGACGGTATAAAATAAGGTAGCGTAGCGGCTATTCTGTGCCTGCGAGACACCAAAAAATGGCTGAATTCATGTGTGAGTAAAATGGCGAACAGTGTGGCCAAGTACTCCAAGGCGTTCAGTATAGGGTTACCCGGATAACCCGAAATATAGCCGGCTAAAAACACGGTTGAGGCGGTTGCTGCAAACAAACCAACATTCCATTTCAGATTTGCCGGGCGAGGCTTAATCTTGGGTAAAACATGCATGGTTAAGCTGTTCTGTCCCGGCGTTTTTCTTATAATCAGGGAGTACCCCTTCTCTTCGGCCTCTTTTCTGAGGGCTGGTATCACCGAATCGTCTTTCGGCCTCTCTGTTTCAAAGACGGGTACGCCATTGGTGACGGTTTCCTGCAGAATCATCATTTTTGATGCAATGGCGGGTTGAATTTTGGTGAACACTTCTGAAAGCGACTGTTCAGCTGAACCGTTAACGGATTCATTGGTGGACATTTTCTACCACTTAGGCGTCAAAAACGCGGTCTCTGTCTAAACACATGCATCAACATTTAAGTCTAATAGAAACCACTCATGTTTCCATTGATGGTGCTCTGTCACGGTTACTTTTGGCAATCTGCACGCGCTGGGCGGCCTCCTGAAAGTGGTTTTTCCGTTGCCTCGGTTTCGAGATGTATGGTGTGCGTCACTCAGTGTGTGCGCGATTATTGACTGGTTGGTATAAGGAATAATAAAACACGCTTTCTATAATCGCCGCGTTTTGCAGAGGAGTTCAAAGAAGGCATCACGCATAGGAACCGTTCAATGTCTCTGTGAACGAATCGAGTAGACCTCGAAATGCCGAGTCGAGGCCATTTACATAATAGTTAAAAGAAAGACTGTCTGGTTACCATTGTAAAGTGGTAAGGATGAAGTTTGAGTTCGTCGAATTCAATTCAGTGAATGACTTCTTGCTTGGTCTAAACGCCTATTTCTCAGCGCCGGGGCTACGCCCATTTGTGCCACTTGATCAGTATAAGGGGTTCCTGATCCATATGACTTCTCTTGGAAACTTGCAAGACGAACTGGTGATGCTTGTCTTTATCGCAAAGGCCACGTTGCCGCAGGGAACGATCGAGTTTGACCTTGTGACAAAGCAGTACACAAAAGTGGATTCAATCACTCGTCCTGACAAACTCTACTTTGTGATTACCGAACCAGCCTTCTCCACTTTGGCTGAGCAGGCAATCGAAGCTTTTGTGGCTTTGAGACAACGATGACTGCTTTGCTTGACCTTAGACGGTGTCTTGGGTTTCCAGATGTGTTCACTTCTGTTTTATTTCACCTTTCTCGGTCCATTCGTAGAATCCCCTTCCGCTTTTGCGTCCGTTCAGCCCGGCTCTAACCATTGTTTTGAGAAGATACGGTGGTCTATATTTGGTGTCTCCGGATTCGTTGAGCAGGACCTCCGCCACTGCAAGCGAAGTGTCGTTGCCAACGTAGTCGGAAAGCGTGAGGGGGCCCATGGGCCAGTTTAATCCCAGCTTGATGGCCTTGTCGATGTCGGCTGGGTCCGCTACGCCCTCTTGTAGCAATGTGATTGCCTCATTCAAAGCGGGTATCAGCACCCTATTTACTATGAAGCCGGGTGAATCTTTTTTGACCAGAACGGTTTCCTTGCCAAGTCTTTGAGAAACGTTTCTTACTGTTTCTACGGTTTCGCTGGACGTGAGCTGGCCCCTTACGATTTCCACCAGTCTCATAACTTGAGGAGGATTAAAGAAGTGCATTCCACAAACCTTTTCTGGCCTAGTGGTTTGGGCCGCCAGCAGAGTGATGCTGATTGACGAGGTGTTTGAAGCAAGAATCGTTCGTTCTGGGACCAATTTGTCGATCTCTTGGAACAGCCTTTTTTTCAGTTCCATGTTTTCGGGTGCCGCTTCCACTACTAGGTCCGCGTCACCCACGGCTTCTTGCATATTCGTGGTTGTGTGTATTCGCTGAATTACACGGTTTGCCTGATCCTCGGTCAGTGCTCCCCTCTTAACGAACTTGGTTAGGCTGTCCTTGATCATTGCTACCCCTTTATCGATGAACCTTTGTTCCACGTCTCTCATGTACACCTCATATTCTCCAAACTGAGATGCCACCTGAGCTATTCCATGACCCATCAGACCAGCTCCCAGAACCGCAATCTTTCTGATTTCCATTTGGCTCACTAAACGAATGAGCAGAGGAAGCTCATATGCTTTAGCGTTGAAAGGATCCCCGTCCATCAAGAAAGAGTTTATCCGTGGGTTGAGGCTCTAGCTGACACAAAAGGAGACCATGACAACTGAAGCCACACTCTGCTATATTTTTAATGGAAACACCGTACTCTTGCAGAAGAAGGGCGACGGACTGTTCGGAGCTGGCAAATGGAACGCTCCAGGGGGAAAGGTTGAAATGGGTGAAACCACGGAGCAAACGGCGATCAGAGAAGTGTACGAAGAAACTGGGTTGACCGTTGAACACTTGGTGTTCACGGGTAACCTCTACTTTTATTTTGATTCCGAGATGGACCTTGACCAAGTGGTATATGTGTTTAGAACCAGCCAGTTCCACGGTAGTATCCGCCCAAGCAGGGAAGGTGTTTTGAAGTGGTTCAACCTCGAGGAGTTGCCTTACGACGAAATGTGGGAGGACGACAAGGTGTGGCTACCAGAGTTGCTAAAGGGAAACACCTTTACAGGCAAATTTTATTTTACAAAAACTACGGTTGCCTGCTGAGGTACGAACTCAAGGTTGGAGAAACGCTGTGACCCTATGCGAATGCGTTCCAGTCAATTTTTGATGTGTTGTGTTGTGCTGTGCTGCGTAAGAACCACAAGCGTTTTGTTATCGCCGCAATGAATGTTTGGGAACAAGTTGAAATTTTGGCTCAAACGCATAAACGGCTCCCCATATTTGTTCCGTTCAGAAGACAGTAAAACACTTTGTTTGGGCGAAATAAGGCAAGAGTACACATGGGTGAAACTCAGAAGTTTTCTCTCAGACCACTCCTACGCAGAGGCGTATGCCGCAACAATTGGGCTCGTCGCTCAAATGAAAATAGTCGAATTGAAACTCGTCTGGGAGTCTTGGCTTTCGAAACATTCGGTCAAAAAGACGAAGCCTTTTGCGCCGCTTCAAAACATACTCAACACCATTTCGGAACTAATGTTCTTCTGCTTATCGGAACACGAAGGCCGGGTGGACACTTTCCGGCGAAATTATGAAAACAAATCGGGTGGTGGTCTTACACGCGAACAGTTTTGACGAAACAGTTTAAAAATCAGTGTGTGACACTTTGAGGTGTGAACGATTCGCAGGGTTCCGCTACGGAGCCAAGGCACTCAGACGCCGTGTATCATCTTGGTTTAAGAAACGGGGATCTCCCTCCGCGCGTGCTTGTACCCGGCGACTTGGAGAGAGCTGACAGAATAGCTTCTTCGTGGGATGAAAGAGTCTTCGTTAACAAAAGAAGAGAATTTGTGTCATACCGCGGAAAGTATAGGGGAGTCGAACTGGGCGTTTTAAGTACAGGAATAGGTGGACCAGCCGTTTCGATTGCGGTGGAGGAACTCGCCAGAATAGGTGTTCACACACTCATCAGGGTTGGTAGCTGTGGTTCCGTCCGAAAGGAAGTGAGAGTGGGCGACATAGTCATCACTAAGGCGGCCGCTAGATTTGATGGGGCTAGCAAAACATATGCACCAGCGGAGTATCCCGCTTCAGCGGATCCTGAAGTATATGTGTGTTTGGTTAAAGCAGCAGAATCTTTGGGGGTAAGATATCATGTAGGAATAACCGCTTCGTTTGACGCGTTCTACGTGGCACAGGGCAGACCGGGATTTAAGGGTTATCTGCCGAGGAGTCTTCGCTCTTGGATCGAAGACTTATCTCTGCTAAATATTGTCAACGTAGAAATGGAAGCTGCGACTCTTTTGACGATTTCAAACATATATGGATTAAAAGCTGGGGCCGTGTGCGCAGTATTTGCGAATCGGGTGACCGACGAATTCGGCGAGGAAGGTGAAAAGGACGCGATAGCGGTTGCCAATGAGGCAATAAAAATACTCAGCGAAGATGATGAACACTGAAACCTCCTTGCGAAGTAATGGTTAAAAAGTTTCTTCCTGCAATACGAGGATTAGTGGCCCACAAACTAAAAGAGCTTGGACTTGAACAGGAAAAGATAGCCAAAATGGTGGGTGTCACCCAAGCTTCTGTGAGCCACTACCTCTCCGTTAATCCAGATCACTTTATTGCGAAACTAGAACAGTTTGGAACCACCGTTGACCAAGTGCAATCAATGGTTGATGACCTGAGTGCAGCGGTTCAAAAAGGCGACTCCGCTGCAAACGACCTACTCTACAACTATTGGCGGCTACTAGCTTCTTCGGGTTCAGCTTGTAGTGCCCACAGAACCCTTTCGGGGGGACTTGTGGATTGCGACTTGTGTGTAAGGGTAATGGTTAAACAAGGTATAAGCAAAACGAAATACAATGTCCTAGCAGCCATCAGAGAAGCATGCTCGCTGATTGAGGCATCACCCACATTCGGTTACTTAATACCAGAAGTGTATTCAAACTTGGTGTACGCTTTAGCGGATGCCACGAAAGAACGAGATGTCGCAGCTATACCGGGCCGAATAATCAGGGTCAAAGGTAAAGCCAAGGTGCTCATGGAACCAGAGTTTGGCTCTTCCAAGCACATGGCGAATGTTATACTGAGCTTAAAGAAGCTGAACCCCTGGGTTCGCGCTGCCCTGAACACATCGTTTGATAAAGACTATTTGAAGTCGATAGAGCAAATCACGGGCAACAAATCGGTGTATCTCAAAGCCTATTCGCTAAGCAAAGAGTTTTTCGATCAGCTTCGCAAGACACGTGTTTCTAGGCCAATAAGCGCAGTGGTGGACCCAGGAGCCAACGGTTACGAACCCAACATTTACTTGGTAGGCGGTGACCCTGTCACCGTGACCAACGTAGCCATTTCTGCTTCCACGTTGTGGTACCATTCCGTGCGGCAGAGTGGTTCAAGAAATCTCCAAAAAATGGGTTTGGCTTCTTTAAGCTGAACACGTGGTAAAACGGATTCCTAGCTCCCATCATGTTGACCGGCAACACAGGACTATTTGTTTCAGCAGTGTCGGGCGATCACTTTTTCGGTGTCTCCAACCTAGAAATGTATTCTTTGTAGAGGACTTGTAATCTTGCGAATCTGTCGATAGCGGTTTCCGCAGTGGTCATAAGAAACGCTAGGTTCGTGTCGTTTGGTCTACGTTTATACGCATTTCTTTTTTCGTAGAAGTCTTGTTCGGCGACCTGCGCGTGTCTCTCAACCGTTTTAATCCTAGCCTTGAGTTGTTCATTCGAAAGCTCTTCAACCATTTCATCGAGTTCCATACGGGCTCAAACCCTAAGGCGTTACAAGTCGTATATATCTTGTGCGTCAATTTTCCGCTCGGCTATGCGTTGACAGCTTACTCAGTGGAAGTCTATACGTCTAAAACAACCCTGCAGTACCAGCCATGGTTTTTTCTGCTTATCTCAAACATGTGGTAAGTAACGGCTTTAACATCGTTTCTGAGCTCGTGTTTTAAAGGGTCTATTTTGTCGCACATCGCCTCCGCAGCAAGCCTGTAGGTTTGGGCGGATTTGTCCACTTTGGCCTTCACTTGTTTGAATACAACGGAATCCCTGTCCTTAAGGAGGACTATTTCCGATAGGAAATCATACAATAACCCCTCTAGGGTTTCGGAATGGATTTCCATACGTTTTGTAAGGAGCCCCTCCAAGGACTCTGTGTTAACCATGGCTTCGCTGATAGCCCTACCAGCTTCCTGAAACAGTTCTTCTATGCTCCCGGCATAGGCTTCAAACGCCAAATCGGCTGTGACCAAGTCTTCAAGGAAGCGGTATGGCATTTCCGCTTTCAATGTACCCCTGAAATTAGGGTTTTCGGTAAAACACTTTTCAAAAGGCGCCCAGCAAACAGTTAAATTTGAGCTGGTATTCAACAGATGATCCGTTTGACAAAACTGACCCCTACCCAGATAAGACAGAGGCTCAAAAAGCTCCGTAAATGGAGACTTTCAAAGGGGAAGATTGTGAAAAAATTTGAATTCGAAGATTTCAACCAAGCAATTGACTTTATAGTTAAGATAGCTCCTTTCGCAAACGAGTTGGACCATCATCCCGACATATATAATTCGTATAACAAAGTTGTGATTGAACTCACTACGCACGACGAAAAGGGAATAACCGAAAAGGATTTTGCTCTTGCAGAGAAAATAGATTCGATTGCTCAATAAAGTACCGCACAGCTTCCCTTTCAGTGGCGCACAGATATGCGAGTACGAATCACACTTGATTCTGTGTTTTGCCTTCACTAATCTCGCCCAAATCTTCGCCGACTCTTAACGGAACGACTGTGGTTGATGAAAAGCTATATCACTTTTTCAGGTGATAAACACCTTCTTATTCGCAGCGAAAATATGTGTCATGCTTTTCGACGAAGTTTTAGTAACAGTTTTCAGAGTGGAAGAAGTCAAAGAGTTTTTAGGATTCTAGAGATAGAGCTAGTGAGAAATTGTCGTCGGAGTTAGCCGAAATACGCGAAGAGTTGGATTCTGTTACAGAAGAATTAGTGCGCCTACTTGAGAAGCGGTTGGAGTTGTGCAAGAAGGTAAAACAAATCAAAAAATCAAGCGGTTCGCCCGTACTCGATTTGGAACGTGAAGAAGAACTGATAGCCAGACTGGTTCAAAAGAGCGGGTTAAGCGATAAGCAGCCGTTGACGAGGGTTCTAAGAGAAGTAATATCGATGTGTCGAGGCATCCAAAAGAACATAAAGATCTCCGTTCCCTCTCTAATGCAGAGTTACTCAGAAGAAGCCGCTCTCTCGATTTTCGGTTCTGACTGCTCCTTTGTGAGTGTCGACAGAGTTGAAGACGCGTTTAAAGCGGTTGAAGTGGGCATCGCAGATTACTGCGTTACACCGTACGAAAACACGACTCGCGGGGCGTATCCATCAGCTCTCGACGCGTTGGTTGACAGCAAATTGAAGATTGTGGGCGAGATGGTGCTGGGCGTCCAGTATCACTTGGTTTCTACTGAAAACTCAATAGAGAAAATTAGAACCGTTGTAGCGGACCCCGAAGCTGTTTGGGCGTGCAAAAGATTTTTGTCCGAAACCCTTCCGAAAGCCAAAACGGTTTACTCATCGAGCCCAAAGAATACGGGTGTGTTCAAAAGGGGCGGTTACGCGTTTCTATTGGGTTTAGCAGAAGCCACAAAGCTGGGGCTCAACGTGCTGGTCGAAAACGTTCAAGATGAGAAGGATAATGCGACTAGGTTCGTGGTTATAGGCAAAGAAAACAGTTTTGTGAATACCGCCGACAAGAAAAGCATCCACTATAAAACCTCATTGGCCTTTACGGCTGTGAATCGCCCTGGTTCCTTGGCCAGCGTGTTGAACGCGTTTTCAAACGGGGGAATAAACCTAACCATGATAGTTTCTAGGCCTCTGCGAACCCAAAAATGGGAGTATGCGTTCGTCATAGACTTGGACACCACGGAGAACAGCCACGCGTTCAAACAGGCTTTGAACCAAGCAAAGCGGATAACGACCATGCTTAAAGTGTTCGGCACATACCCAACGATTGACCCTGGTTCCTCACAGTTCACCATAGGAAAGTGACATCCTTCGCTCGCTGGGCTGGTGGCTTTGTGTCGGCGGCGTGTCTCGCCGTGATTTGGAGTGGGGGTGGGGTAGGGTAGGGGTGGAGTCTTTCTTTGAGTTTGCGGGTGTGG
>Ga0080006_1147725_pt1 | contig 38171 bp, 41 predicted proteins | sample RS3BMetagenome_FD_69209 | JGI IMG/M metagenome (GOLD analysis project Ga0080006, IMG submission 69209) | Ferric oxide microbial mat and aquatic microbial communities from Rainbow Spring, Yellowstone National Park, USA - RS3B (SPADES... ...
CGTTGGACGAGCGGAGCGGGGTGGGCAACCACTAGCAATGAAGCCATGAGAGTGAAGGCGGTAAACCACGAACCTATGATCAGCCTTGAAGGAACCACATTTCCTTTAGGGCTGTGAGGATGTCAGTGATTGATAAATATTCCTTTCTAGGTTTTTGATTGTCAAGGGAACTTTGGTTAAGCTTAATAAATAAATTTGTAATAAAATCATCTGTATGCAACAGAAAAGCATGACCTTCATTTATGCCATAGCTGTGATTGTTCCGATAACGTTCGCAATCAGGGCATCCAACAACATGATAGCCACCACTGTGCCGCTGCTGGTGAAGTACTATTTTGATTTTAACAGCGCTGAGGTGGGATTGCTGTCAGCACTTTCCTCCCTTGGTTCTTTGATAACAAGCGGGCTTTTAAATTCAAGGATGAATGCCATTACAAGGAGAAGGGCATTTATAGCCTCGTCAATTGCATATGCAATAATACTTCCCTCATTTTACGTAGCTGGGCCTGTGTCCATATGGGCACTTTCAGCCCTTGCGGGAATGTCCCTTGGTCTAGTAATGCCAAACATAATAACGTCTGCAGGGCTGGTTAATGATAAAAGGTCAAGGGAAAGGATACTGGCAATATACACGGTGGCACTCAGCCTGAGCCTGGTACTTGGTCCATTAATTGAAACGGCAATCCTGTCAAGGGTGACAATCCCATGGGTATTTTTGATGTTCTCACCTTTTGGCATACTTGCTGCCATTCTTTCCTTTTTGCTTCAGTTTCCAGAAGAGCAGAAAAAATCTGTAAAAGTAAGAGTGTACCGCAATCCTGGCTTCAGGGTTGCAATATACAATAACACTGCATATAGCATACCCTTTGCCTTTATAGTTGTATTTGCAGGCATATATGCCAGGGAGCAGTTCTACGTGAGCTTTGCAATTGCTACAGCGTTATATTCACTTTTCTATACAACTTCCTTCATATCAAGATTAGCCCTTTCAATAAGGCCCATTGAAAGAATAGGCACTGTAACAGCGTTTTCAATAACGCTCACTGCGCTGGGGCTACTGATGGCCACGCTTACTAAAAACCTGTACCTTTATGTAGCTTCACTTTTAATACTTGGTGTGCCACACGGATTGACCTATCCTGTGTCGCTCATTTCCATTTCAAGATCATTCAAAATCGAAGAACGAAATGTGGCTAACAGCCAGTTCTATGCATTTATGACAATGATTACAATTGCTGTCATGCCATTGACTGGCGTGCTGGCCCAAGCTGTTGGCCTTAAGAACGTATTTGCGCTGCTTGTGCCATTTGTGCTTTTACTATTTGTGTTGATGAGAAGGGACATCGTTGCTATGGAAAAAATGAATGCTCTAGATACATCCACTTTCCATGGCTGAATAAATCCTATCATACAATTCTTTTACATTATCGGGTTCCTTAAAATTTACATTGCCATGCTCCAGCTCATTTATGACTTCCTTCATTTCTGTAAACAGTTCTGACGAAAAAGAATTTGCCTTTAACATTTCACCCACTAGCTGTGATGAATTGTATAGGGATGCTGCCTCCACATACCGCATGATTCTTGAACTTGTGCCCATCAAGTCACTATCATGCACCATTAGCCTACTGGCTACTATTGAAAGTACCTGAGTCAGCTGTATGGTATGGGCAACGAGCACATCGTGCGTACTAGCATCTAACTCAATGATTTTAGCACCACCAAAAATTAAATTAGCTATCTTAACTTCATTTTCCCTGTCCTTGACTGGAACCAAAAGCACGGTTTTGCCTTCAAGCTTTCTTGCGCCGGGGCCAAACAATGGATGAACTGAAACAGCATTGCCAGCTAGGCTCAACATCTCTTTATTTACTGACTGCTTTAAGCTGCTCATATCCACTACTGTGCCGGCATAATTTTTTTCTTTAAGCTTCCTTATTACACCTGCGGCAGAAGACAAACTTACAGCGTTCACCACAAGTTCATAGCTATCATATGCCGGATTATCTGTAAACCTTCTGTTAAGCGGTTCACTGATTTTATTAACTATGCTTTTATCAGAATCTGTTATCCATACTTGATATGCAGACCAAAGGTGCCTGGCAATCCACTTTCCCATTCCACCAGCTCCAATTATTAGCACCCTTGGACTACTTTTTTCCATTTTTCTTTTCATCTATCAGCTTTATGAGTTCAGGCACAACCTGTTTGTAGTCACCAACAATGCCGTAGTCTGCACTTTCAAAAATTGGGGCGTTGGGGTCGTTGTTTATAGCTACAACCCTCTTTGCTTCCCTTATTCCAAATACGTGCTGTGCGGCGCCACTTATTGCTACTGCTATGTAGAGGTTTGGCCTGACCGTCTTTCCTGTCTGCCCGACCTGTCTTTCATGCTGAATCCAGCCCATATCTACTGCTTTTCTGCTTCCTGCGTAGGTGCCTCCCATAAGCTGTGCCAGCTTCTTTAACATTTCAAAACCATCCCTTGAGCCTATTCCTCTGCCGCCTGAAACAAGTATCTCAGCCTTTTCTATCGGCATTTCCTCTGAACCCTTTATCTCTGTTCTTTCCAAAAGCTCTAGCCCAGGCTCACGCAATTCCTCCACCTTTTCCTGAACGATTTTGGCCTTCCTGTTTTCATCTTTCGCTGGTAATGGAAATACATTGGGCCTAACGCTTCCCATTACTGGCCTTCTCTTCAGGGTCCTTATGTGAGCCAGCTGCCAGGCGCCAAATGGCGGCCTTACAAGTATAATTTCCCTTGTCTTTTCATCAACCTCAATCATCGTCAAATCTGCCGTTATCCCCGTTCTCAGGTTGTTTGCAATATATGGAGCAAGTTCTCTTCCCCTCATTGTGCCTGCAACCAGAAAAGCCTCTGGTTTGTATTTCATGGCAAGCTGTGCAAGTGCCTCACCATATGTTAAGGAGTAATATGTCTCAAGCCTTGGATCTTCTACGTATATTACCTGGTCAGCCCCGTACATTCCTGGCTCATTAATCAAGGACCCAAGCCCACTGCCAATCATAACAGCCACCAGTTCGCTGTTTACCTTGTTAGCAACCTCCCTCGCTTTGCCAAGAAGTTGCAGGCTTGCTTCATGTATATGACCCTTTTCAATCTCAATGTAAACCCATACATTTTTGTGCTCATTTATGTTCACTGGTATCCATTCTGGACACTGGCCTGCTGTGCTCAATTTAAAATGCCCTCCTCATTTAACTTCGACACAAGCCATGCAGCCGATTCCTGTGGGCTTTTGCCCTGAATGATTTCCTTTTTTCTGGGTATCTTGCTTATAAATTCAGTTTTTGCCACGACAGTAGGTGATCCACGAAGCCCTGTGCACAGTATGTTCAGTTTTAGATCATTATTGGTTAGTACCTTTACTGGCTTTTTGATTACTGCCTTCAACTTGTTTTCAAGTGTAACCGGCCTTGGGTAATGAGAATGCATTAAAACTGTAACGAGGGCCGGAAGCCTGATTTTGTAACTTTCAATTAACGATTCAAGCTGCCTTTTCACAATAAGGGATCCATTATCCAAGCTTGCTTCGGTGACGTAATATACATAAGGTATCTTGAGCCATGAAGCAACCTGAGCTCCTATATGGGCTGTGGAACTGTCCAGAGTCTCCTGGCCAGTAATTATAAGGTCATAGTGTTCAAGAGTCTTTATTGCCTCCGCAAGCACATAAGAAGTGGCCAAAGTATCTGCCCCTCCATAGGCCCTGTCGGTCAGCAGCATTCCGTCATCCACACCCATGCCCAAAAGGAACTCTATGCCTTTCATGGCATTGGGCGGAGCCATAATCATTGCTGTTATCTTGCCTCCATATTTTTCCCTGAGCTCAAGCGCAAATTCCGCAGCATCAAGGTCATGTGGGTTAACGACGCTTGGCACTCCCTCTCTTACCAGTGTTCCAGTGTTAGGATCAACGTTTACGGTGTTTGTATTAGGAACATACTTGAAAAGCAAAACAATATTTAATCCCAAATTATTTCACCTCAACTGAATCTGAAGTAAATGCCCCTTCCACTCTTTGGAAATTCCCAGTGTATTGCTTCCAGGGGGCATACAACCCTGCAGGTTCCACATTCCACGCAACCCTCATAACTGAATACCAGTGTGTTATCGCTTACCGTGTAGCATCCTGCTGGGCACAGCCTCACACAAGGTTTTGTATTGCACTTTTTGCACTTTTCATTATCAACTGTAATATGAGGTTGTGGGTCAACATCCCATATATCGTTGTTAAGTATGTCTTCAAGCCTTTGTTCAGCTGCGCTCATAGGTGCCTCATCACCCCTATACCGTCTGAGAGCAGAGTAAACGGTCCAGCACCGTTTTCCTTGGCAGCCCCAAGCAGCGCACTGAACATTTTCTGAGATTCATAATCAAGCGAATAAATATGTCTCATTAATGATGCCATCATGGCAGGATACACTGTAAATAGCCTGCGGTTACGCATGAGCTTATGTGTGCCGCTGAACCTTTTTAGGTTTTTCATTATAAAGCTCTGTTCAAGCAGTTTAGTGTACACTGAGAGGTTTTCTGCTGACATTGAGCCATGCCCGTGGGCCTGCTCGACTGCCCTTCCAGCAAGGTATCCTGAGTATGCAGCAAAATCTACACCTCTGTAGGTATAACCCAAATTGAGCAGAAAGCCTGCTGCATCTCCAGCTATTAAAAGTCCATCATAGTAAAACCTTGGAGGCATCAAGCTCCATACGTCTTCTGGAATGAGGTGGGCTGAATATTCCATTATTCTGGAATCCTTAAAGTACTTGATCAGCTTTGGGTGAGACTTGAACCTTTCCACATACTTGTAAATGTCCTCATTGGCTCCATCAATAGCGCTATCAAGCAGCACTACCAGCCCAATGCTTACCGAATCCTTGTTTGTATATATGAATCCACCACCGGGCAATCCTGCTGTTACATCACCAAGCACTGCCCAGGCCATTCCCTCACCCTCCCCAAGCCCGAATTCGTTTGCAATGACGTCCGGTTCAACCTTCACAACCTCCTTAACGCCCAGGGCAACATGTGATGGTTTTAAAGGAGGCACTATGCCTGCGCTTTCAAGAACCAGCCTGTTTACTCCTTCCGCGTCTATTACAACATCGGCCTTTACAGATTCATTTCCGGCTTTTACGCCAGTCACCCTGTTTCCGTCCATCAGAAGCCCAGTGACTGTTATATCGGTTACTATTGCAGCACCTGCATTTTCAGCTTTAAGTGCCATCCACCCTGTCAGCTGAGATAAATATGTTGTAAAGCTCTTGCGGTCATTCCCCTCATAGTCCAGTGAAACCAGCTCATTTCCGTGCATAAAGGAAACCTTTTCCCTTGTGACCCACCTGTGTATGGGTGCTGACTTTTCAAAATCAGGGTATATTTCCTTTAACGGCGCGGCGTAAACCCTCCCTCCAAAAACGTTCTTTGAACCAGAAGACCTCCCCCTTTCCAGCATAAGAACCTTAAATCCCTTTGAAGCAAGGTAGTACGCTGATGAAGATCCAGCTGGACCTGAGCCTATCACTATTGCATCAAATTTAGCCGGTATTTCAGCCAAATAGGGTCATCCTTCCAAATTTAGACTTCAGCTCGATTTTATTTTGAAATGAGTAAAGAAGATAGCTGGGAATGCTAATCATCGGTTTGATATTCATTTTTTCTCCCATATTAATAACGATTGCCATCTTAAAAACTTATCAATGTTTTATTGTTCACTATTTGCCTAGCCATCAAGAATAACCTTGGGGTATTTTATCCTTCAATTAAAATATGCGGCTCATAATAAATAAAAGGGATCATCACAGTTCAGATACCCCAGAGCCATTCACTGCCGCATGGATATGTTTGCTGAACATGGTTAAAAGCATTTTACTACACTCACTTTGAATAGTAATATTCACCAGTTGATTTCTGTTCCCTATCCAGCCTGCTTCCAGGTTTGTTAACCCTGGGCCTGCTGGTTATTTCGTCCCTTCTGTACGTTATATCCATACTCTTCAGAAACATGTTCATTGCATCCCTCTTGGGCAGCGGACCAACAGCGGAACCGTGAACGTTGGGGGTACCAGAAAATACAATTATTGAATCCGAAATTAGGTCAATTATCATTAAGTCATGGTCTATCACAATGCCAGCTCTGCCCTTTCTTTTCATGTAATTTGAGAGTATCTTTGAAAGCGCTATTCTGTCTTCTACATCGGTAAAGGCTGATGGCTCATCAAGCGCATAGAGCATTGCATCCTGAAGCAGGGTAACTGTTATGGCAACTTTCTGCAGCTCACCGCCGCTCAGCTCTGAAAGGTTCTTATTCAATAGCCTGTCAACCCTTAACGGCGCAACCAGGAGGTTCATGTTTTCATAGCTGTTCCAGTCCAGGCCGGCCAGGGCTTCTTCCACCTTTTTGTCCTCTTTGACTTCAAGGTACTGCGGCTTGTAAGCTATTTTAACTCCAAGCTGCACAGCACCGGAGTCATCGCGCTCCATGCCTGCTATTATTTTCAGGAATGTAGTTTTGCCTATGCCGTTGGGACCCAGGACACCTATTATTTCCCCTTCCTTTACGTCCTTGCCATCAACCTCAAGGATAAAGCCGGGATACGTCCTTGTAAATCTGGGAATTGAAAACATTAACTGCCCTTCAGTTTCACCTTTAGCCTGTGGTTCTCTGAACTTTATAAGATAGTTCCTTATCCTTACGTTCTCCCCCTTTATTTCACCGGCTATCAACGAATTTATGCCTTCACTGTTGGTCATGGGATTCGATACTATTCCGTATACGGCCGGCTCGCCGTAAAGTATGTGAACATAATCGCTGGCATAATCAAGGAATGTAAGGTCATGTTCCACCAGCAGCACGCCCGCCCCCCTTTCAGCAAGTGACCTCACAACCCTAGCAACACGATGCCTGTTGTATACATCAAGATATGAGCTAGGTTCGTCCAAAAAGTAAAAGTCAGCCTTTTTTGACAATGATGCTGCTATTGCAATTGTCTGCAGTTCACCACCGCTGAGTTCCGTAAGGTTCCTGTCCATTAGACCATTAACCCCAAGTTCCTCAATTACGTGATCGTTTTCATCCGCAGAAAGGCTCTTTAACAATCCCCTAACAGTTCCACTATAGACCTTAGGAATTTCATAAACTGCCTGGGGCTTTACTGATACCTTTAACTCCCCTGTAATAAGTGACTTGAAGTAAGTGGCATATGTTGTGCCCTTGTAATGATTTATCACATTTTCCCAAGATGCATCGCCTTCGTTTCCAAGATTTGGCGTCATCGTTCCTGAAAGTATCCTTAGGGCTGTGCTCTTTCCGATGCCGTTCATCCCCACAAGGCCAACAACGTAACCATTCTTTAGCACTGGAAGCCTGTAAAGCCTGAACGCATTAACGCCGTACTGGTGCACCCTGTCCTTTCCCAGTTCAGATGGCAGGTTAACTATCCTTATTGCAGTGAAAGGGCACTTTTTTTCGCATATTCCGCACCCAATGCACAGAGTTTCATTAATTGTAGGATAGCCGTCATCCCCAAATTCCACCACCTTTTCTCCAGATATCTGAGGTGGACAGAACCTCTGACATTCATGACTGCACTTATCAAACCTGCAAATCTCCCTGTCAATTATAGCCACCTTTAAACCTTTCATAAGTAAAACCTCATATCATAAATTGGGGTCGGATCGTCGCGAGGTCCTCATTGCCTTCTGGCTCGGTCTGGAGCGGATACACACCTCATCCCTCTTTGAATTTTGGTTTAGATGTTATTAACCTTTCTATGAACTTTTATCTATATCCTTTCAACGAGATCCTTTATCCAGGATGACATGTCACCCTGAATCTGTACGCTGCTCATGTCAATAGTCATGGGGGTTATTGATATTTCTTTATCGTCATAGAGAGCATGCGCGTCAGTGCCTTCAGGGTAATTGGCTGTCCTGTTTCCCCAGAGCCACAAATATTCCCTCCCTCTCGGATCAAGCCTCCTGTCAATATAGTGCTTGTACTTTGAAAATGATGCCCTAGTAACCTTGGCCCTGGTTGATTGTGTAACAATTACGGGAAAGTTCACGTTCAGAAGGTGCACACCTTGCGGTAATCCCCTGTCGATAACGAATCTTACTATTTTTCCGGCCACATTTGCCGGTTCCTGAAATTCTGCGCTTTCAGTCCACGGGAAAAGTATGTTTTCATCGCTGGTCATCTTTGAAAAGGCAATGGCCGGATATCCAAGCAACGCTCCTTGAACAGCCCCGGCAACCGTTCCGCTGGTATATATATCCTGTAATCCAGAATTATCGCCAAGATTAATTCCTGTAGCAACAACCGAAGGTTTTTTGTCGAGCATTATGTTGGCAAGCAGAACAGCGTCTGCAGGGCTTCCGGAAACTATGTGCCCCTTTACGCCCTCCACTTCTATTTCTCTCACTCTTAAAGGTTTGTGAAATGTGAGGCTCATGCTGCTGCCACTCCTTGGACCCTCTGGTATAAAGAAGGTTGTATCATCTATTTTTGAAAGTTCCCTTATCAGGCTCTTCAGGCCTGGGCTTGCTGGTCCATCATCATTACTAATCAGTATCAATTCTACACTAGTAGTTAACTACCCTGCTTTTATCCTTTACACTTGAAACCATTGAATCTACTTCATTAGGTGTTGCACTGTAAGTGTACAAATACTTTCCCACCCTTAGCTTCAGTTTAGCTGAATCCTTTCTCTTTACCACAATTACCTTTTCAGCCCTGTCCAACATGCTTAAAATTGTCTGCGCATCATAAATTTGCTTTGGCATGTTTTCACCATTTATTTTCGCCAATTTATACTTTTCTTATTTCTACAGTACTCCCAATATAATGCTTTAGAAATGTATGTATGTATGTGCCATCGCTTTGAATAGTTTAATGTATGAACAGATGGGGTCAACAGAAATTCAAGTTCAGAGAGTGCCTAGCATAAGGAATGCGAGGAACTACTGAAAGCTTAAAAAATCACGATGGAATAATTATCTGTATAATAAGGTTTAGAATATCTTTCAAGGACTCTTTTTATACCGCGTGCTAAAAGCACGCTGCGAATATGTTGATTTAACTAGCCTGCTGTGATAGATAAAGATCATCATAAAATTCACACAAGGGAGCTATCATATTTCATGAAAACGGAGTATAAGGTTTACCTGATAGGAAGATTACAAGTCACACTGCCTGCAAGACTACCGAGCGAAGTAATAAATATATAAATGAGTGATATACATATTATATTGTTGATATGAGCAGGGATTTACTTGATGTTATAAACACACCGGGCTATGTTACTCTAATAGAGGGCGACCCAGGAATTGGAAAGACCTCGCTTGCGCTGGCTTCATGCGCAAGGAGGGGAAAGTGCACCTACATATCATATGCTGAGCCTGAAATTTCACTCAGAAAAAAGCTTGAAGTGTTTGGCCATTCTGCTGACTTGAAGGTTATAAGCATGATGAGCGGTAATCCTTCAGCTGCATATTCCAGTGCTGCACAGGCGCTTGAAATGGGAGATCTTGTTATAGTGGATTCCCTTGATGCCATGTTTTATGGAGTAAAGAATGAAAGCGAGATAAGGCCTTTCCTTCAGCTAGTTTACGGTTCTGCTAAAAACAAATCCGGCTCCCTTGTCCTGATTTCTGAGGGCCTTAACCCAGTTGCTAAGCAGGTCAGGTTTAAAGAATGAAAGCGAGATAAGGCCTTTCCTTCAGCTAGTTTACGGTTCTGCTAAAAACAAATCCGGCTCCCTTGTCCTGATTTCTGAGGGCCTTAACCCAGTTGCTAAGCAGGTCAGGTTCGTTAGCGATGCCATAATAAGCATTGAATACGAGGAAATACTTGGCAAGGCAGCAAGGAAGGTTAAGCTGCTAAAGGACAGGGATTACCAAATTGAACATCCCATGCACTACATGTCTTTTTCAGGTGGCTTCAACATTCTGGAACCGTTGCCAATGCTTACCAGGCCAAAGATGCATGCACTGCTTTCAGTTAAGAGGCCTCCTGAAGCAGAAATTAATGTTCAAAAGTCAATGGGGTATAATATTGTTTATATGATGAATATTGACATTTCAGACTTGAAGGCAGAAATCTTCAGGGAAATGATAGCTTCAGAATATCTTCTGAATGGCTATCATGTCAATTACTGGCTTGGGCCTCAGGATGATGAAAGCGTGGTGATAAATGACCTCAAAGCACTCACTAACAACAGGGTGGAAAAGCTTTCAACATTTTATCCGGATCCTCAGGCTGCTGGCTACAGTGCAAAGGAATTCCTTAAGTTTCTTCTGGGAAAGTACACTGCAGATAATGCCGTGAACATTGTTAATTTGTTAGCAGAGGAGGACTTTGCAGTAAAGGAACCTGTTGAATTTGAAATTTTTGTTAAGAGCATTATCAGGGAAAACCTGAAGGCAAGGAGGCTATCTATAGCTTTTGGCTACGACAGCTTTAAGTCAATTCAAATAAATGTCAAGTATACAAACATTGTAAGGAGCATGAAGGCAATGGATGACTTCCTTTTCTGGAGAAGTGTAAGGCCTGCCGGGCCACTTTACCTTGTTAACATGAAACTGGATAGAGGAACCATGGAATTAATAGAGATGGCCTAAAATGGCAAAGCTTAGGAAGCTCGTTGAGGAGGCAATATCTGATTATGGAGGGGAGATAACAAAGAACGCTGTAATGTACCACCTTGAGAAGACGCACAAACTTGACCCAGATGATATATTGAAGAAGCCTGAGCTGTTTGTTAAGGCTCTGAGGGACATGTACGGTGACTTTGAGAGCATAATAGAGGGAAACATCTGTGAGAAGATAGCTAGGGAATACGGCATTGATTACAAGGGAGAGGGGCTTGTGGAGCTATCTAAGGAGCTAAGGGGCTCTGAAAAAGCTTAAAAGTCAAGAATGCCCCCGAGCATGATTTTATGAATATCCTTGCCCCGCAAATACATCTACGACTAATTTTTCATACGCATTTGTGAATTTCTCAAATTTTAGGTCTGAAGGTAAGTTCAAATAGTTTCTCTGTTCTGGCACTTATAAAATGGCAATACGTTTCAATAAAAGTTCATTGGTCAGATTCAAGAAATGCGTTGCCGTTCGTGGTTGATTCATGCAAGTTAGCAGTGCCATTTCCAGCAATACCCTGAATCTGATTAGATGTTGTTCCGCTTGATTTTAGCTGTATTCCTGAAACTCCATATCCGCCGTTGGTTGATGAAATGGTAAATTCAACTGAAACATTAGGTGGAACAAGCACATTGACATTGCCGTTAACATCTGTAAAAACGTAATTGCCATACAGGGGGCCGTTCAAATTTGCAGAAATTTCGCCATTTACTGTTGACACGTAAACATTTTTGGCCTCTAGGGTATAAAGGTTGATGTTACCGTTCGTGGTGGCAAGGTTAATTTGGGTGACATGAGAAATGTTGGCTTCAATGTTACCATTGGTTGTTGTGACGCTTGCGATTTCTGCAGCTGGCATATTTATTGATGTGCTGCCATCAACAGAATTAACACTTATGTAAGGCGCCATTGTATAGGGTAAAAGCACCTTGATGTTCACCACATAATAGCCAAAAAAGTACGTAAAAATAGACCTAGCATTAATATTTAACGTGCCATTGCTGGCTTTTATGCTGGGCACTCCTGGGTTAATCAGAAAGTAGTTTATAGCATAGGTAACCTGAATCTGAGAACCGTTCCACGCACCGATATATATGTAACCATTGGGGTCGTTGATATTTAGCGCATAAATGTTTGAAGCACTTATTCTTTCATTACCGGCTTGACTGGGGTAAAGTGAGCTGGAATACAATAATGGAATTGAGAATGCAGCTAACATTGATACAACTATCACTGACAGCACAATGGCAGTGGCAGTAACAGGTTTCATTCCTATTACTCCTCCAGAGATTTTTTGAGTTCCTGTATTTCCTTTATAAGTTCCTTGATTTCACCGGTAAGTTCGTCGTCCTGCTTTTTGTTCTTTTGGTTGTAATCCCTAACGGTTTTGCTCCATGAACCAACCGCGACCACCAGCACAACGAACGCAAATACCACGCCCGGAATTCCGGTATAAATCACCATTGCTATGACTGATGCTGCAACTGCGACCCAGGTTATTAAAGAGAGGATGATTAAGTTTTTATCAATATTGCTTTCACTCATGATCATTCACCTCCTTAACTATTATATCTGGATCAACCGATATTTTGAAGTCAAGCAGCTCGTACATTCTTAAGGCCTTTGCCTGACCCGGCACGAGCTCTACCCAGCTCCTTACAATTCCTGCCTGCTCAAGCTTTTTCATATGTATCTTAACCAATGCTCTGCTCACCCCAAGATTTGAAGCCAGCAATGCCATGTGCATGGCGCCATTTGCCCTCAAAATGGAAATTATTTTGAGCCGCAGGGGATGCCCTAATGCATCTAATTTCCTCGCTAAAACGTCCACTTTTTCCATACATTTCCATCGCGTAATATTTTGATTACGCGTTTATAAATATTTTTATATGATTTGTAAATGACATGTATTTGAGAAAGATTTATTATTTATTAGGGAAAGAGTTGGCTGTGGTAAAGCTCCCTTTAAAATTGCAAAGGCAATATATATTTTCTAGAACCGGTGCAGAGTCTCCATTTTTAATAAAGGGCAGCGGCATAGGTGAGGATGCAGCAGTCATAAAGCTTGATGATTCAACATATCTGATAACGCACACCGATCCGATAACTGATGCTGTTAAATTCGCTGGAAAGCTGGCGGTTCAGGTTTCGTCAAACGATATAGCGGTCAAGGGCGCAAGGCCCGAGTGGTCACTTGTTACCCTGCTTCTACCACCTGATTTTAGTGAAAACGAATTAGATGAAATAACTGCTGAAATAGATCAGATGTCAAAAAGGCTTGGCATTGCCATAGTTGGAGGTCATACTGAATACACTGAAATGGTAGAAAGGCCAATTATTTCAATAACTCAAATAGGTATAAAGAGAGGAAAGAGGCCAGTTGACATATCTCTGTCCAAACCGGGAAACGAGCTGATCCTGGTCAATGAAGCTGCAATAGAAGGCACTGCAGTGCTTGCCCTTGACATGGAGGATAGGTTATTGAAAGCTGGCATAAGTCAGAGAACAATTGAAAAATCAAAAGCACTGATAGATAAAATAAGCATAATAGAAGACGCTTTAACCGCAGCAAACATTGGTGTGGATGCGATGCATGATCCCACAGAAGGTGGGGTAATTGGGGCTATGGTTGAAATGGCTCTGGCATCAGGGCTTGAAATTGAAGCAGATGCATCCCTGATTAACGTAATGAAGGAGACTTCAGAAATATGTGATGCTCTAGCTATAAATCCCCTGGCCTTGCTGTCCAGTGGAGCACTCCTTGTCAGTGCTAACAGTGAAACTTCCACGATGTTGAGGAACAAACTGGGAAAGAGGGCCATGACCATTGGAAGGTTCAAAAGAGGAGGAATAGGTTTAACTCTTAAGGTAGGCAATAAGGTTTTAAATTTCACTGAACCACCTGCGGACGAAATATCTAAGCTTTAATTTGCTGCTTCTTCTTAAGCTGTTCAACGAGCTCTGGAACCCTGTTGAGCGATCTGCCGGTTGTGCCATGCCTTATCATTTGAAGCTCTGCAACTATGCTCAGCGCAACATCTATTGGTTCCTCGCCACCCCCAATATCAAGCCCCATTGGAGCAGTTATCGTGGAAAGCTTTTCAAAGCTATAATGTTGAGATAGATAATCAAGAAACTGAATTGCCTTGACTGGGCTTGCTATGAGACCAATATATCTGTATTCACTCTTAAGCAATGAAACAAGGGCTTCCTTTTCAATATCCCCAGAATAGCTCATTAATGTCACATAACAGTTTTTCCCGCTTGGAAGTCTTGATACAGCTGAGGAAGGCTTTTCAACAATTATTTCTGACGCTTCCGGGAACCTTTCCTTGCTTGCCCATTCTGGCCTATCATCAACAATTATGACCCTAAATCCCAGCTGAGAAGCAAGCTTACTTAACTGAAAGGCAACATGCCCCGCACCAAATATTATAAGTGTATCTGGAGATGACACTGATTTTATATATAAGGTTACAGCTCCACCGCACATCATACCGAGCTCGCTCGTTGATTCTATTGCAATCACGCCGTTTTTACCACTTTTCATGTACTCCATGGCCTTTTCTATGGAAAACTTTTCTAGCACGGAACCTCCAACTGTGCCAACTATTGTGCCATCCTTTTTTACAAGCATCATGGCCCCTTCATGCCTTGAACTGTGCCCCCTGTAATCAATGACTGAAACAATTGCAAACGGTTCCCCCTTTGAAAGAAGCTCCTCGCCCGTACGGAAAATATCAGCTATCTCTCTTGACGACATGCGTTAATTAAGGTTTTATCTTATATAAAAACCGATCGATAGTAGTTCAAAACCATGAAAATTAAACAAAAATGGTTATTATTATCATCATCTGAACCCTGACATCCTCACAGCCCTAAAGGAAATGTGGTTCCCTCAAGGCTGATCATAGGTTCGTGGTTTACCGCCTTCATTCTCATGGCTTCATTGCTAGTGGTTGCCCACCCCGCTCCAGCGGTAGACCGCAGGCTGTGCCTTTCCAATAGTAATTAATTTTGCTTTGGTTTCCTTTCCAGCAATGGTGCGCACTGTGTTTGATCGACACATTCTCTCTGTTATGTTATTCTCATTGATGGTATATATATATACTTCAATTCATCTCCTCCATGAACGTAGGAGCTTTCTTGCTCATGGATTTGTAATGTACAAAATCTCCATGGACGTTTTCTGAAAACTTTATAACTTTGACAACACATGAATTATAATATGAAGATTACAGATGGGTTGTTTGTAATTGATGGAACCAATGCAAACGTTTATGTATTTAAAATTGGCAATAAGGTTTTTCAGGTTGACAGCGCTTTAAAGGGTCAGTTTGGCAAAATCAGGTCATTTTACGAATCTAACAGCTTAAAGCCTGACGTTGTTCTGATCACTCATGCACATCCGGATCACATAGGCGAATTGCCAAAGACGGTAAACCTTTACTCACCAAAAGTTTACGCTCATGGGCTTGACCTGAACGTTATCAGGGGAGAAGCGAAACTGCCTTCAAAATCTTTCTTGACTTCAGTTTTTTCTGCCTTTTATAGGGTAGCTCCTGTAAAGGGTGCTGAGGATACAGCTAAATTAACAAATGAGGTCACTGTAATTGAAACTCCAGGGCATACGCCTGGCAGCGTGAGCTATATGATTGAACTTAACGGTGAAAAGTTCATATTTGTGGGAGATGCTGCATTCGAAAAGGACGGTGGATTATACGTTAACAGGAGATTCAGTTTAGATTATTTTGTGGCCGAAGCATCACTTAAAAGGATAGAATCGTTAATGCCAATAACAGTCCTTCCCGGGCATGGTAAACCCGTCAAGCTTGTATGATTTCATTTAATGTATTCTGTATAACCGCACTTTCCGCATGTTAACCGATTTTTGTGCTGTGCCATAAATGTGCCATTACCGCATTTAGGGCACGACCTTCTTAACCTCTTAATCACGCTGCCCTCAACGCTATAAAGCTTGTATACCTGCACTGGCTTGCCTCTCATTTCCTCTCAACCTTCTTTTCACTCTTCTTCTTTCTTCTCTCTTCCTGTATTTTCTTTCTTTCATCCTTTGGAAGTAATCTGATGATCTGATACCGTTTCAGCTGAAGTTTGGAAGCAGAAATATCATCATAAACATAAAATAAACCCAGCACATCCGTGGACCCAAATTTTCCATCCAGCTTTATTGGAAAAACTCTATCGGCAGGCTTGCCCAGCTCTTTAGAAACTACTTCAGCTGCCTGCTTTCTGTTGAGCTTTCCATTTACATTTTTGAACAAATATTCTACCTCAGTCCTCTTCATTAGAGGGTTATATACCTGCCTCATGCAGACTACCTTCATCTAACTCATTTTTAAGCTTAGCTCCCTCTTGCTGATAATTGACATTCAAGAATTTCTGCAACGTTTCCCTGTAATAGCCTAGCGCGTCAGCTCTGATGATCAGGAGAAACGGCATGGAATATCTCTGAGATGTCGCTTCCCTGAATACATCAAGATCTATACCATATCCGCTGAAAAATAGTTCATAAAATTTTGACGCAATTTCTCTATTTTTGGCGAACGAAAGAGAATAGTACAGGAACTCTGCTATGTCCCACCCCTTATCCTGCACTGTGGCATTTAGCTTGCTCTGCTCGAGGTCAATGAGATGTAAGCCATTTTCATTGACAAGAATGTTCTCTGGCTTGGAATCACCAAGGACAACGCCCTTATCGTGCAGCTGCCTCAAAAGCGCACCCACGCTTGTTATTGTCATTTTTCCTTCTGATTCCGATTTAAAAAACATCTTGATGCTATGCAGAGCAGTTTCACCTTCTATGTATTCCTTGATTATTGTGGGTTTTTTTACTGATATTGCTTCTATTTTAGGAACACTGAATTTCATTTGTTCAAGCCTCATTGTGATTATGTATTCATTATACATTCTTTGAATTGGAGAAATGTCAAAAGGTTTTATTGGCCTTCCTATCATGCCCAAAAAGTACCACTTTAGATGCTTGGTGCCAGTGAACCTCTTGATCACACACTTTTTACCGTTTATGGTGCCCACCTTTAATCCTTTAAATTCATCCAGCCTTCCTGCCCTGACATCTGAACCAAAGTATTCACGTTCTGGCGCACCGCTATAAAGCAGCCTTGCGCCATCAATGGAAAGCAAAAGCTCTGGTCTTTTTAGGTAAACGTTCACTTCCCTTACCGTTCTCCTTCTCTTTAATTTTGATATTGCCTCAGATACCACAACATCAGGTCCAACCTTGCCGCTTATCCCATGAAAAATGTACTGCTTTATAGCCCTTTCAAAAAGTTCAAAATCATCTCTGAATGGTACCGCAGCAAGCCTTGTACCGCTCTTTACCCTGACAACATCCCCGTCAGCCTGAAGGTAACCTATTCGTGAGAGCGCCTTCCTGAACCCTGGAAGTGACATTGAAAGGTTTTTTTCTGCCCTTTCGGCAGAATATGTCATTGCATAGCTGTACAGGGCAGGGGGGTATATTTTGTACCTCTTTTTGAGTTTTGAAAATAGAAAGTACTGTAGAGGTATCTTAAGGTGATAGGAAAAGTTGCCGTACTGAGAATATAGCTCAGCTGATTCCTCCCTGATTACCCTTTCCTTGTACCTTTCTTCCAGATCCTTTATTATGCTTTCACCGTAAATTGGAATAAATGGATTGAGCAGCCTTCCTACCACAAACTCACCCATCGAAGCGCTATCAGCGTCCTTTGCCGCTTCGTTCAGGTCCACAAGAAGCACAGAAAGCTCTATCGATTTGCCCTTATGGTACACGTACCTGAGTTTGCCATTCAGGCCTTTAACCAGCGCCAGAACATCATAATCGCTGTCAGGTTTCGAATACCCTGCCACCTGACTACCATAAAGCGCAATTGCTTCTGGAAATATGCCTTCAAGCGACCTATTTATTTCACTGAGCACGGAATCTATGTCCATTTTAACAGGCGCCTTATCCCCTCATCTGGCACATATTTCATCAGGACTGCAACCGGCAGCTTCACCTGGTTATCTGAGGGAGACATTACAATTGTTGGTAAGCCTGTATTTATCCACTTTGTGATTGTCCTTTTATTTAATGCATCGTCATTCAGCCCATCGCTGAATTTTTCTTTTAGGACCCTAAGGAGGTATTTGCTTTTTGAATAAACCAGATCAGCAGTAAATAGTTCTCCTTCATCAATGCCAAGCGCTTCTATAACTTCATCAGTTATCCCAGAGCTTCTGATGCTCCTGTCCCTCAATAGCGCCAGAAAATTAAGGTAATGTAAGAACTCGTGGGCCACCGCAGAGGAAATTGTGTCCTTTGAACCGAATGCTACCAGGGGCGCTGTCAATTCAACCGTCAACAAAAGGTTGGAGCCATCACTTATCGGCACAAACCTTGAATAAACTATTGCTTCAGAGTACAGGTTTCCACCCTTCATAACCAATGAGTATGGGGATATGAACCATAGCGGGTACCTTGCCCCTGTTGACTTTTCTACCTTGTTCACGGCATCAGTTACTTTTGATAGTCCAAGCTCAACCTTACTTTCGTATTCAGCGGGAATTTTCCCTTCATTCACTGCCTTCCTTATCGGTTCCATTGGATTCATTATGCAACTCTATGTACACAACGCCCTTATAACCACATCTTTCGCAGTAAAAGTACTGTGGCGTAGTTGCAGCACCAAGTGACGCTATCGGTTTTAGTTCAGCGCCACAAACTGGGCATAGCCTTTTAGAAACCTCCAGGGGAGACTTCCAGCTAAACCTCATTCCACAACTACATTCTCCTGTTTAAAGCCCAAATCTATCAAATCCTTTACGACTTTGTCACGGTGATCCCCCTGCAGAATCACGCTGTCCCCCTTTGCAGTGCCCCCACAGGCCAGCTTTCTCTTGAGGTTCTTTGCCACGTCCTCAATATTTATTCCCTGAGTATCGTTGAATTGCACTATGGTTGTTGGCTTGTTATATTTTCTCTTTTCAAGTTTAACCAGGATCTTTACAGTTTCCTTGTTTATTTCTTCAGGTATCAGTTCGTTGGTATACGTAAATGGTTCGAAATCGTCCATTTTCCTCACGTGTATATCCAATTTCTCATATATAAGCTTATACCTTCATTTTAATATACTTCATTTAAAGCCAAATTGACTGATCATTTGGTGCTGCGCCACTGCAGTGCCAAGTATATCACCCCAAGCACCAGCACATTGAAAAACAGAAACATGGCAACGGAAAATATAAGCAGCAGAGGCATCTGATTGACAATTATGGAAAGGTAGTCAAGGACGGTTGCTAGGGTAGATACCTGAAGAGTTTTTGCCACAGTGATGGCAAATGTAATACCATATTGATGAATCAATTGAACTGCAAGCGATTGTGGGGGCACAACGGCATATGGCAGGTGAGCTAGGAGGTTTCCACCCTCTGCGAGGTCAACCATTGCTATGCCAGCTATTGCTGAAATCCATGCGATGGCCCTGTTTGTATGCCTTGTAAGGTACAATATGACAGCAAGCTCAACAGCTGCCAGAATAGCTACAGCGTAAGGGTCCCATGAAAGATTGTAAACAGGTCTGTATACAGCGTATAAAACCGAATTTAAATTTGAAGGTGGTCTCCCAAAAAGTGACCATGCGATGGTTGGGGAATGCAGGTAAACTTCAAAAAGATACCATGCGGCTGTCACTGCATATAGTGGCCCAAAGACCAGTGCCAGCCTTGAACCAATTTCCCTGCCAAGCCCTGAATGAGAGCTATTTGAGCTTAGAGTATATCCAAAGAGCATCATGATCCCCGTAAAGGCAATTGAAGCAAATACCGTTGATAAAAACAGAGGCAGGTACAGAGGGTTCTCGAACGCAGTATACACATTAACGGCTAGGTCAAAGCCTATTGCTGAGCTGGAATCAGGTATAACTGAAGTCCCGAATGGATATGCTGTATATGCAAAGACTAGCCTGAACATTGCAGGTATTATGGTTGCTGAAACTGCTATTATGAGCCCCAGGGCAATGTGCCTTCTGTGGCTCCACCTCTCAAAGGTCCTATAATAAAGCCCTATCATGGGTATGGTTATCAGAACTCCAGCCACTATGGCTAGTGCCCATACCGGCCAAAGCATATACCCTGCAAGGTTTGTGAAGACAGGCATGAGGCCCGCAAGGAACACCGTTATTATTGTCCCAAACACGCCTCCCATGGCATAAACAACGATCATATAGTTGAACATGCTTCTTGTTAGCCTGAAATACTCAGTATTTCCAGATTTAACCCCCTTCATCTCAACAAATGGCATTGTCCATAGCAACCCCAGCACGGTATAAACAAGTGGAATATGAACGTCAAATGCCCAGGTTATCAGGTCTGCAGCCAATGTTGCTGATCCTATCATTGCGCATCACCCCCGCTCCTTCTGCTGTAAAGGTATATGCCATATATTGCAACAAAGGGAATTGAAAGCTCCACAATAAGCAGCAATGCAGCAAGCCAGTAGGGCATGCTCAGGTCAATGTTCAAAATAGCTGATACCGGAATGCCTGTCACTGTTGGTGGACCAGCTGAATTAGGAACAGAACTTACAAATATCAGAGGAAACCTGCCGCTTTCTGCACTAAGCGCCCCACCTATTGATGCAATGGCCGCAGAAACCGGTATAAGGTACTGCCCAACTTTGAGCAGGTATGGCCCCAAAGCATTTAACCAACCTAGCTTAAAGCTCGCAAGCCTGCCACCAAAAAGCAGGTAAATCCCTATACCTGCCGTAAGGATTCCCAGAACTATACCAAATCCAACCATCATCACTATATATGCATAGGTTACATAGAAAGGAGGTCTCAGGGCACTGGGCCAGCTAAATAAGCCCCAGAAAGGATGGTTAAATGTTCCAGTGGCAACAAAGCTTATCAGCGGATCTACCTTCAACCCTGACCAAAAGAATCCTTCAAGTGCAGCCAGCTTTAGCGGATCAAACTGAATGACAAGCTCTCCCTGATAATGACCTATAACAAGCCCCTCAATTAGAGTTAAAAAGGCTATCGTTAGTGAAGTATTTTTTAGGAACTTTAGATGCATCTGGTCATTCTCCCTAAGATAGCGCCTGATGTACACACCAGCAACTATTGACCAGCTCAGAATTACCGCTGCAAATATGCCATGGAATATGAACACATTTGCACCCCACCAGTACATGTTGAACAAGTCCGAAGGTTTCTGCCACTCAAGAAGATACGTGATAGCACCACCTATGCTGCTCTTCACAGAAGCCAGGCTTACAATTTCAAGACCAGGAGGCAGCATGCTAAGTGATGCCATAACTGCAAGAATGTTGTAAGCACTCCAGAAACCGCCAAAGCCGGCTGCCAAGCCAATTCCAAAATGTACCCATCCATTCTTTACCTTGTTCCATGTGTAAAGGTACAAAGGGAGCACCACAACTTCAAACAGAAATGCAAAAAGCTCAAGGAAAAATGGAAGCGCCAAAGCACCTATAAGAGCAATAAAGTTGCTCCATACTGTAACCAGCCCAAATTCTACAAGCGTGCCATATGCAGCGCCAACACCAAATATTATTGTAGATATGACCGCAAATTTACGGGAGAGCTTCATATAGTCAACGTCTCCTCCTCTCAAATATCTGAATTCAAATAGAAGCGCAAGGGCTATTGTCCCAAGAAATGAAGACGCAAGAGATATGTGAACAAGTATCCCAACCGCAGACACAACCCTGGAAAGAAGCAGGATTGTTGGTGTTACCATGTTATATTTTTTGTACAGGATACATATATACTTTGTTTACCATTTGCGTTAACGCTTTATAAGGCCATTGATAAAAAATGTACATGCTGGCAAAAAACAGAACCAAATTTTTGACATTCAGCTTGGGCATGATGCTGACTTCATTTATATTCACACTATCACCCCTTGTTACGCAGTGGTACAGGCTCGGCATAAACTACCTTACACTTATGGTGGCATGGGCTCCCTTATGGATGACCATAGGGGCCTTTACCAGTGCAAGAATATCCGATATTTTAGGTAGAAAAAAATCCTATTACTTTAACCTTGCTTTCTTGGCTGTGGGAGATTTGATTTTTGCCGTTTTCAGAAATGTAAATGCAACGTTTGCAGGACTAGCTTTTCTCATCATTGGCGCAGGTGGGGAATACTCCTCAATAATGTCGTCAACACATGAAGTTTTTGAATCTTCTTCTAGGGGCACTGCAATGCTGTTGGAGCTTAACTTCATAAACGTTGGAGGAGCAGTTGCAGCACTTTCCCTGCTGATATTAGGAGATAGGCCAGTATCAGTTCAGAGAGAATCTATTAGCATTATAATGACTCTCATGCTCATTGCAGTTTTGGCCAGCAGACCGTCGGTAAAAGAATCTAGAGTATGGAAGGCAGTAAAAGAACGGGGATCTACAATGAGCGGGCCATCAATTAGGTTCAGGCTCGCTGTTATAACTATAACAAGCCTGGCAGAAGTTGTTGGGTTTAACCTGATGGTAAGTGCTCTGGGCCCGTACTTTTTCCCTAGGTACACATCTCTTTTAATTTTTCTTGGAAATGCCACCGAAGCCTTTGTTGGCATATCGGCAATTTTTCTTGACAGATTTTCAAGGAGAATTGTGCTTGCATTGGCAGCCATTGGGGGAACTGCGGTTTTTACATTTATTTATTTGACCTCAGCGCTGTGGGTTCACAATATTATTTCACTTTTAATACCGTTCATTGTATATAATGGTTTCATATCTATCCTGTACATGACTGTAAATACACTCAATGGTGAGCTCTGGCCAACGGGATTGAGGGCCACCTATACCGCACTTGTATCTTCCATAACAATTGGGGCCCTTGTTCCTCTTGAGCTGCTGCTGCCCAGGCTTGGATTTACGATATACATGGACGTTGCTATGGGAACATGGACATGTGGTTCTGTTGCAGCACTGAGCTGGTTAAAGTGGGGCACTGAAACCGGAAAAGGCATGGATGTCCTTGAAGCGTCTGGCGAAAAATTAAATGCAACATGAATAACATGTTTGCTTTTAGTTGATTTTGTACATTAATTTAAATAGAGCTATGTTCTTCATATAAGCTATATGAGAAGATACGGTTTTGTGGAAAAGGACGTAGATCCAGGCGATGTATATCAGCACATCAAATCACTGCTGCAAAGCGAAAACTTCAAGATTACAGAGGAAGACATAAGAAGCAATTACTGGGACCTTCACGCTAAAAAAACTGGCGTAGAAAGGATTGTGCTGGGAAAGGTAAGGGACATCGATGTAGTAGTAGCAGGTCAAAAGGGTAAATTTGAAGTTCAGCTACATGCAGGCGTATGGGGAAGGGATCTAGCTGTACCCGCGATTGAAGGTATTGCAACACTTGGAGCAGCAACTATCGCTGAATTAAATTCGGCTCACGAATTTGAAGAAAAAATTTGGGAACAGGTTGTGCATAAGATAGACCCATCACTAAAAATTTGCCCTGCAGATGGTTTGCTTTTTAAGACTGATGAAGACCTTAAAAAACACTTGGAAATGCATCAACAACAGCAGCAACAGGCTCACAGCAACATGATGAACCAGATGATGATGCTTGGCATGATTGGGGGCCTTGGCATGTTTGGGATGGGCATGTACGGATTTGGCGGAAGCCCAGGATTCATATAAATTCTTTGATCTAGTCTTGAATGGGTTTGATCATAATATAAGCTCCTGTTTTTTATATTAACTCTCTGACATCCTCACAGCCCTAAAGGAAATGTGGTTCCTTCAAGGCTGATCATAGGTTCGTGGTTTACCGCTTTCATTGTTTCATAGCTAGTGGTTATACACCCGCTCCAGAACACAGGCTGTGCCTTCATTCAACCATTTACCCCCATCGGACTATGTTTCATCATGTTTATTGCTCCGTTCAAATCAGCGTTTATTGCCTTTCCCGTGTGAGGACACTCAAACAAACCCCTCTTAATCCTTCCATTTTCGTGAATTTCCCCACACAGAGAACACGTTTTAGATGTATTTGCTTCATTCACAGGCTTAACCTTTATACCGTATTCCTTGCCAACCTGCTTAACTCGCGTTATTATTGAAGAATAGTTCCAGAAGTTTGAATTCCTTTCGTTTCCTTATCCTGAGCTATACCCTTTGGATAACCAATGTCTATTTCTCCTACATCTTTGTCATAGAGAGATTCTACAACTTCCCTAGCTAGTCCTTCTCTAGCATTCTTTTGCAGTGTACCACTCAGATTTTCATGGAAAAGGCCAATATAGTCCATATCGGTATTTAGCCAGTGGTGATTAACGCTAACACCTTGCTATATACCATTCAAATTTGATTAATCATTGTTCAGCGATTTTACAACGCTTACAGTAGAGTTCCTTGCAGCCTTTATGCCGAGGCTCTCTTTAACTCTGAACTTTAATTTCTGTTGGCTCCATTTGTTTATATACTAAACAATTCAAATTGATAAAACCCTAATAAATTTCTCTGTATTCCGTCTCTAAAATAATCAAAGAATTTAATAATAAGCATTGTATTATTAAATATTATGAGTGGAAAATTAGATGGAAGGGTGGTTGTAGTAACTGGCGCAGCCATGGGTATAGGAAAAGCTACTGCAATTGCTGCTGCAAAAGAGGGGGCAACGGTTGCTGTATGTGATGTTAATCAAGTAGAGGGCAAAAAAACCGTTGATGAAATTAACAAAGCAGGCGGAAAGGCTAGGTTCTACTTTTTGGATGTATCAAATGAGCAGCAGGTCAAGGCAGTTTTTGAACAGATAGGAAAAGACCTTGGCGACATTTATGGATTGGTCAACAATGCAGGCATAGCAGGAGTCAGCAAACCGACTCACGAAGTAACACTGGAAGAATGGAATAAAGTGATAAATATAAACGTAAATGGTGTATTCCTGTGCACAAAATACGCCGCACCATACATGATAAAGAACAAAGCTGGCAGCATAGTTAACCTATCGTCCATATATGGATTGGTCGGTGCACAGGATGCTCCTCCCTATCATGCTTCAAAGGGCGCTGTAAGGCTGATGACAAAGACTGATGCGCTTTTTTATGCAAAATACAACGTAAGGGTTAATTCTGTGCATCCCGGGTTCATAGACACTCCAATGGTTGCTGGATTTGCTGAAAGCACAGGAAACAGGGAAGCCACCTATGAGGCTTTAAAGAAGCTGCACCCGCTGGGAAGACTTGGAAAACCGGAGGAAATAGCTAGCGTAATTGTCTTCCTGCTTTCAGATGATTCCTCATTCATGACAGGCTCAGAAGTGGTAGTTGACGGAGGATACACGGCACAATAAATAGCTTATATTGGAAGAGAAAAAACAACCAGCGCATTTTTCTCCTTTTCTTTTTTGCTTGAAATATTTTTTTCAACTGCATCTGTAAATTGTTTATAGTATTTTGAAAACAGTTTCATTGAGCTGTCAGATAATGTTGAAAAAGACATCAGTATATATCCGTCAAGTATTCTCTGCCTATAGACCTCCATTTCGGAGTCAGTTGCCATCTTGACCTGCTCCACAAAAACGCTGGATAAAAGGGAGTTCATGAGCAAAAAAGAAATCATGAGCTCTCTGAGGTCAGAGATTGGAATCCTACTTATAGCATCAATTATATGCCTGCTTTTCACGCTGTCAAAGATTTTCATGTTAAGTTCATAATATTTTTCAACATAGTTCCTTGTCACCTTTACCATGGGTTTAAGAATAACCCCATCATCAACCAGTTCCCTAATTGAGCGATAAAGGTTTGGCCTAGTGGTTTTTATGATCTTAGAAAGCTGAGTTACAGTCATCTGACCATTCTTCAGCAAGAGGGCTATTATGGCCAGCTTTGTGGAGTTCTTGAAAGCTCTTAACAGTGTTTCTGATGGTTCAGTCTTCATATCAATAATATAGGTAAACATATATAATAATTAAGCTTACGTATAAGCGATAATTATATGTATAATCAGGATAATACAGCAGATCGTGGATCACCTTTTTTAAGGTTCTTCATGAGCAGGAATCTGGTCAGGCTTTCATCCATCATGTTTTACATATATTATATGTGGGTATTGATGGTGAAGTATGATTCTGTGTTCCTTGTAAGCCTGATACCAACCCTTTCGCTTGTAGGTTATCTTTTGGTGCTGATCCCGGAGGGGTACATACTTGATAGGGTTAGCAGAGAAAGGGTTATGTTTTTCAGCTCGGTTGCCATTGTGGCTGTTTACCTTTCACTATTCATCTCACAAAAACTCATTTGGATTTATCTGGCAGCAATGTTATCATCGGTGTTTTCAAGCATTTCTTCCGATGCATTTTTTACACTGATGAAAGATATAATGAAACCTTCATCCATGGGAAGAGGAATGTCGCTTGTTGAAGTGGGAAGGGGTGTTTCTGAAGTTATTGGAATAATACTTGGAGGTATGTCAATTATACTTCTTTCAAAATGGTTCATTCCACTCATTGTATTTGCAGGAATTGCATCTGCTGCGCTCAGCATTCCCAGGGCAGTAAAAAATAAAGACATTGCCCATAACAAATACGGATTCACACATGTATTTAAAGCCATAAGGATCATACTGCCGTTTTTAATAATTGGATTGATCATCAATGGGCTGTTTGTTTCACTTGAGGTTTATGCGTCAGGTTTATTTTACCAGGTGCTACATGCAGGACCATCATACTATACAGCATTTATTCTGGGATATTCGGCAGGTGGTTTAGGTGGGGGTCTGCTTGGCATAAGGATAAGCAAGAAACTCGAAAACCCAGTTTTTATAGCATTTTCTATGGCATTTTTTGGATTATCTTTCTTCCTGCTGTCCATTAGTAGGATTCCAGGTGCTGATGTGCTAATTACTGTGGCGCTTGGTATAGTCAACTCACTTGCAAACATACCTCTGATGGCATACCTTGTCAAAATAATACCAACTGAAGCTATGGGAAGAGTGAATTCAGTCGTTACGCTATTTTTAGCCAGCTCTTCGCCTGTTATGGCAGTGGCATATGGGGGAATAGCTCGATTCCTGCCAATCCCAGTGGTTCTGCTACTGATATCTGCCCTTCTTGCAATCTCTTCAGTGCCTACCTACATTTCAATAAAGAAACTGTTCAAGTTAACTGAAAACAAGATGAAGGAAGTGATGAATTCTTAACCTCACAATGCACTAAGGTGCAGGTATTTTCGAGGTCTAATATATTATCGCTTCAGCTACACACTGTGATTCACTATTTCAAACATGAGATTATTTATTTGATATCATTGAAGCGCTTGCTGAAATGCTACATCATGCGTTTAAAGCTGTTTGTGAAACCGTAAAGAAATTTGCCCTTTGATCTTTTTTGCAATCCTTGGAATTTATTTAATGAGAAATCAGTTACCAAAACTGAAACTACTTCAAAAAATTATGAATAAATATGGATCATGGGCATTTAACCCCTATGAAATGAGCAAAATTGATTAAATTAATTAATTAATTAATCCTTAATTACAGATAGCTTAATGGGCTTTGACTTGACCGAAAATTTTGTAGCATTTATAAATGTATGGCGCCATATTTTAACCTCCACCTTAGCATTTAAGGTGCTGGTCCCTATGCCCAACTCATTTGCTGCTAGTGTAAGCGTTTCGCTTATGCTGAAAAGAAATCTTTTAGCTCTATCAAAATCTTGAAAGAAAACAGCGTATCCATCCTTATCTATGCCAAGCACCCAGATATATGCCTTGTAGGTTTCAAGAATCATTGGGTCTCTGGTCCAGTACAGTGTCCACTTTTTAGCAAAGGAAATCTCCCTGAGCTTTTTGGCTCCTATTGGCATCAATTTGTAGAGTTTTATTGTGTATTTTACTCTGAATCTCCTATCGCTTGACTTATATGCCTGCCTGAGCGTTTCTAGGGTAATTGAATCCAAAAATTGGTCAGGAAAGGAAAAATCAACCTTTACAGATACTGTACCCGAATAATCGCTTGTTGGTGTTAGTGCTGAAAGGCGTATAACAGGGTCATTTTTTATTTCCTGAATGCTGATCAATTTATTTATTTAACCAGTTACGCCGCTGAGCATTTCATTGACCAGGCAGCTCTGGCCAACTCCTTCCTTTATTGCCTGCTTTCTTAGCTGACCCCTGTACAGCCTGTCTTCAAGCTTCTCATGATGCTGCCTTTCCCATTCTTCAATAGGCATGCCATACTTTTTCTGAATCCTGTCCCTGTACCATTCCGGTATCACATTAAAGCTGCAGAACGGAATTATCCTCATATCGGGTGTAAGGTAGTGTATATCGCAGCGCTGCAGCCTTTCTTCATCATGATTGTACTTGTCCTGGAAGTGCATCATGCCAAGGAATAGGCTGTTCATTTGTAGCCTGCCCATTGACGAATAATCATGTTTGAATAATATATCAAACAGCAGCTTGCCGAGGTCAAGCCCTTCTGGCTGTTTTGAACCATCTACAAATCCCCTTATCTTTAGGGCTACTCTTGCTAGCTGAAGGTATTTGTTTGACCCTGAATTTATTTCATCTGCCACTTCATCCAGAAATTCAACCAGACCGTTTACATCCACGAATCTAGTTATTGGAACAAGCCTGCCGTTTTTTCTGTCAAGGTAAACGTATGTGCCAGCACCGCACGCAAAGTGAATTGAGAGCTCATACTGCTTTCTTGTAGTTATGGCCTCTATGAAGTGGGTTACCGGAGAGCAGCTGGGAACGGGGTACCAGTCGTCCCTTGCAATTTCACCGCCTGAAAGTTCTTCTATTCTCTTGATCACATCTGGAATTGTTATTCTGTACTTTTCCCTTTCCTTTTTGCTCATTCTGCCAGTAAGTGAAACTGGCTGGAAATTAACTGCTCTGACAACATCAATGTTCTGCTTGGCATATTTGATTATATCGTATACTTCATGATCATTCACACTCTTTATAACTGTAGGTACGAGCACCACTCCCAAATTTGCCTTTCTGCATGCTTCAATAGCATAAGGAGCTTCCCAGTGATTCTTGGGGTTGGTCCTAGCAGTAACCCCGTCAAAACTCATATAGAGGTTACTCACTCCTGCCTCCTTGTATATCTTTGCTAACTCCGGATGAAGCGCAAGGTTTATACCGTTGGTGTTGAGCTGAACGTGGTCTACTCCTTCCTCCTTGATTATCTTTATTATTTCTGGTAGGTCGTCCCTCATGGTTGGCTCCCCGCCGGTTATCTGCACTGAATTGCCTGGCACAGGCCTTTCAGCCCTCAGTGTTCTTACCATATCCCTTATCTGATCAAGCGTTGGCTCATAGACGTAGGCACCTTCAAGGCCCTTTTTGACGTAAAAGAAACAATACCAGCATGTAAGATCGCAACGATTTGTAACGATTATATTTGCAAGGCCAGTATGACTGAGGTGATTGGTGCACAGACCACAGTTCGTGGGACACTGGCACTTGTCCATTTTTACATTTGGTGCTTCTTGCATCTTTCCATCATCCCAGTATGCACTGAACCTGCGGTACATATCATAATCGCCAAAATAAAGTTCCTCTGTTTCGCCATGAACCGGGCAAACCTTGCGCATGTATACCTTGCTGTCGCGCTCAAAAATTTGCGCTTCTATGATCCTGTTACATTCAGGACAGATGCTTTGTGTCATTTTTATTGGGTTCTCTTTCTGTTCTTTTATTTCCTTATCAACCTGTGTGCTTATCATTTATCTATGCATAAAGGGAAGTAGTATATATAATTTTTAACCAAAATAACAATAAAAAGTAACTATAACTGAGTTATAAATAAAAAAATAGGCTTTATTTTTATTTTTATAATATTTAATTAACTCATGTCTTAAAATAGTTAGTATTTTAAAATAAAATATATGCATTTAACATAATTATTTTGCATATTATGCTTTAATATTAATATTTATGGACAAACTTTTGAAGGTTTATTTAAATTTGCACTTTTAATTTTTAAAAAATATGCCTAAGAGAAGAAGAAAGTATGGTTTGGGAAAACTTGTGGGCGTCATTATTGCTGTAATAGTAGTTGTAGCTCTAGTAACTGGCGGGTATATATATTATAGAAACTCAATGAATGCAGTTCCAAGCTCAACGACCCAGAACACACAGAGTAGCACGGCTGGTCAGAGCAGTTATACTTCATCAGGATCATCAAGTAGCACATCAACCAGCACCGCAACCTCAACAACCTCAAATAAAACAACCTCCACAACAAGCGGGTCAATTTGGGGGAGCTAAACTTTGGACCCATCCACTGCAAGCCCGTGCTTGATCAATTGTAGCAGAAGATGCAAAGATCCTCGCAATTAAAAAATTTTTTTGAATTAGCCGCCTAGGACCACAGAACACTTTATGCATGATGATTTCTAGGCGTTCATTCTTCTTATAAGGCCTAAAGAGCTGGTAATGAACCCTAGAAACACTTCTAAAGCTAAGCTATGTTAGCTGTGGATATATGAATTAAAACATGAATCTATCATGCCGCTTTTTCATATGCCCTAAATGCGGTTGATGGCTAACTGTAATGCATCACTTGACACAGTTTGTGTGGGCTGCCCCTAATGCCTGTGGACAGCATCTGCTCATTACTGAGGCTGTGTACAGCAAGTTCCCTGAAGGAAGCAGGAAATCTCCATCACGATACTGATATGTAGCCATTTTGGACATAGTAGTTCATAATAAAATGCTATTTCTCCTTAAGTATATACTTGAGAACTTCCCTTTCAAGAATTGTGCCTATAAGTTTCCTGTTTTCATCTATCACAGCAATAACCTGCGCATCGCTTACCTTGAATATATCCAGTACGCTTGATGCCGCAACCTTCCCTTCCACGGTTGGTACCGGAAGCAGGAGCGTGTTGCTCATAATTTCATTACCTTGCCCATAGGAAACTATCTTGAATAAGTCATGAACATTGGCATATCCTAAAGGCCTCCCATCATCACCAACAACTACAAGAACCCTTGCGTTCAAATCATTGGCTTTTCTTACTGCCTCTTCGACAGTAATGCTATCCTTTACTGCCACTGTGGGTAGCACTTTGGAAAGCTCCTCTGCTGTTGCCTTTGAAAGTTCAAATGAAACAAACTTTGCTGAAGGAGAAGGTTTAGGCTTGGAAGGGGGAGTTCTGCCCTTGAACCCCAGTGGACCCATTATGCTAAGCAACATTATTGCAAGCATTGTAAATGAATATATGCCTGAACTTACAAGCCCCAGCTGAAGAGCTGTTAGCAGAATTGCCCCATCGACACCACCCTCATGTGAAATTGCAAAAAAGTTATTCAGGAATCCAGAATTCAGATATTTGTTTGCCATGACACTGGATATACCCTTTACTGATATCGAAAATACAAAGGCCAATATGCCCATATATAACAGTCCCAGATTTATGTGCACAAAATAAAGTCCAAGGCCCATAAAGAACATTGGCTCAAAGAAACCGTAGGTGAGAGCTCTGAGCTTTTCTAAAAGGTACGCATTATTTGATATATAATCTGCCGTAAAAACTCCCAGAAAGAAGGCCGCTATTGCTGAATTAAATCCAACCAATTCTGCGATAAAGCCAAAAAGCAGTATTATGGAAATTATTACGGTAAAAAGTGCTTCCCATGTCCTGAACTTTGATTCAACATATATCAGGATTCTGCTAAGGAGATATTTTCCAAAAAATATGATTATTGCGAGGGTAATGACCAGCTTAAGAGCGCCATAAACGATTAAGCTCAAGCTGGAAATTGCCCCTATGGCAAAAAATGAAAAAAGAATTACAGCTGAAATCTCAATGAACAGAACTTCAACCAGCAGCGCTCTATTTTTTGTTGATATGCTTCCAAATGAAATTTCTTGTAGTGTCCTAGAAAATGGCCCTGCACTTACCATTCCAAGAGTAATGGCAATTATCGATGAAGATTCTGAATTTAAACCAATTTTAGAAAACATAGCAAAAAGCAAGGCATAGGAAATTATGAATACAAGCACTCCTGTAATGGCAGGCCTCTTTCTTTCTGCTCTACCTTTCATCTCTTCAACACCGGCCATAAAAAGGATGAATACAATGCCCAGGTTTATGAAATCAGATACATATGGGGAAGGATAAAAGATTCCAGTAATGCCAGGCCCCATTATTAGCCCAAAAAGTATTGCTCCGACAAACGGAGTCAACTTTAATGCCGAAAATCCTTCCTCTCCAAGCTTTCCCAGTAAAAGCAACATGCTGAGTTCCAGTATTGCAAAGAGGGAAGCTGGAAGCATACAGAAATCATATGTTTAGTCAATATATTAACATTGATAAGGCCTAAAAGGTGCCCATTAACTTGGCTCTAGATATCACCTTATGCAATAAACTAATTTAGCTTAATCCATTCAGGCAACTGATAATTGGAGAATTGCGCTGAGCCAATTTCCTCATTAATCAATATAAAATGTTTGTAAATTTCAAAAGAATCAAATATAAATGAATTCAGAAGTATCCATTTATATCTTGCTACTCAATTATCGGCTAAAGCATCGCTTAACCTTATGAAATAATGATATAAAGTTCTATTGGGGTCCTTTTCTGGTTTGTGTGATCATTTGCTAGAAATAGAGCCAAATAAAAATAAATTTTAAGCCTTAACGGCACCCCCTGTGTCATACAAACAATTAAATATTGGAAACATGATGAGTAATTGCTGAACAGATATGAATAAAAAAATTATATTGGTCATAATTGTTCTCTTAATATTATTTATCCCATACAGCACATATGAATACTCTACCACATATAAATACTGTAGTGCCATCAGAGAAAGCCTATAAAATAATTAATGATAGCACTGATTCTACAACTGCCACTGCAAATTTGAGTTTTTTAGGAAGTGCAGAATCTGTACTTTGGGGACTTGATTCTGAGCCAATTCTTAACACATCTTATTATTACGGTATACCAATATCTGCAATTAAGATCTCTCAAAAAGTAGACTTTCCATTGACTAGAATAAATTTTCTGATCAGAGGAGTTACCCTGAACTATGGAAAATCTAACTCCTCTTTATCACTAGTTACAATAACTAACAAAGGGAATATAGTTCAATATTTATATTCCTATCTCCCCAGCATCCCAGGAAATTACACATTGACATTTTATGTCCACATAACTACCATTGGAATAATTGGCATATATCACTTCAAGGGGAATACTGTGACTGAAAATTAACTATAAATGTCAGAATATATAGCTAATTCTTAAAATTCACATTTGGTTGAGTTTTTATTAAACATACCCACGTTAATCTACAAATCAGAAATGAAAATAACTTGAACGTTAAGCAAAAAGCGATTAAAATTCTATTAGAATTATATATATAGACAAAGTTAAACAATAAAAACTAACTAATATTTAATTAATTAATATTTACTTTATATGTAATGCAAAAGTTTTTTCTCTTATCTATATCACTTTAATTAAAGCGGGCCCGGCGGGATTCGAACCCGCGACCCTCGGGTTAAAAGCCCGATGCTTTAGGCCTATTGACTGCCTGCCTGAGCTACGGGCCCGCTTTGAAAGTTTTCAAGAACCTCACATTTAACCGTATCGGTTTTTGCAAATCCATGAGCAAGAAAGCTCCGACATTCAATAATGATTACAAATAAGTAAATATCCTGTATAAACTGTTTCTAAAAGCGGAAGGTACGTAAATAAAGATAGTTTAAATCAAATTAACTGCAAAGCCAAGAATAAAGCCTGTAAAGATTCCAAGATAAGCTAGACTAAGCGTTTTGTTGTCAGGTTCTTTTAGCAGCCCCCTGAGCATCGGTAATATTATATAAATCATAGTTCCAATGGCCAACCCCAAAAATGACAGATCAAACAGCGTTGAATTAAAGTAGTATCCAATTGCGCCACCAATTATGGTGGGAAACCCGCCTATGAACAGTGCAGCAACAATAAATCCCATCTCACCCTCCATTGATCCCAGAAAAGGCGAAACTATTGGAAATCCTTCTGTAAAGTTCTGTAATATGAAGCCAAGCAGAATAACCAGTGTGATGCCGTCAAGGCCTATGATAGAAGATACCGAACCAAACAGCAGCCCCTCAGTCAGGTTCTGAAACGCTATTCCTAATGAAATTATAAGTGAAAGCTTAACCTTAGAAAAAGACCCGCTTCCTCTATGCCCCATTATGAACAACATTATAAAACCTATGACAGTAAACGAAATAAACACAATATCATAAACAGGTGATGTACCATATCCATCTAGGGTTCCATTATACATAATCTGTGCCGCATTTAAGAACACATCAGAGATAAGAAATATGAGAATCACTATGGCCACAGCATTTAGAAATTTGGTCTCAGATAATCCAAAATTCTTTTTTGCTATAATGGGCAAAGATAAGTATATGGAAAGGCCCATTATTGCTGATAAAGATAATACATAAATAAAATTAATCAAGTTATTCACCGCCAGACAGTTATTATAACGCTGTTATAAACTTTTGGTTATGAAAAGAAATTTTAGTTTATTATTCAAATAAGGGCGCCTTATCCCTTATGAATGTGCCCTTCCTGAGATCAATAAGAGCTTCATTTATCTGTTGTTGATTGTTCATTACGATAGGACCATACCATGCAATGGGCTCCCTTATTGGCCTTCCTGATAAAATAATAAATCTGGAACCATCATAGCTGCTCACATTAATTTCGTTGCCATTTCCATATATAATGAGGCTCCCTTCACTAGCTTCAGTATTCCTATCAAACTTGGCCTTTCCCTTCAAAACATAAGCAAGAACTGTATAGTTTTCCTTTACTTTATGAGCAAACTCACTGTTTGGCTTGAGCGAAACATCTAGATATGATGGATCCACCCCCTCGCCTGTTACAACGGGCCCCTTTGCTCCAGCAAATTCACCTGCTACAACCTTAACTTCCCCACCATCCACTTTCACTGTAGGAACATGATTTGATTTGACATCGCGGTAAACCGGTTTAGTCATTTTTTTATCAGCTGGCAGGTTAATCCATAGCTGCAGGCCAATGCTGCCCTTAGTTATAATTCTTGATTGTAAAATGCCCCTGTCATTCTGGCTAAGCGGCTTGGGCATCTCCTGATGAAAAATGCCGCTTCCTGCAGTCATCCATTGCGCATCACCAGGATAAATTACTCCCCTGTTCCCCTCACTGTCTTCGTGTTCTACTTTTCCTTCAAGGAGGTAAGTAACGGTTTCTATACCCCTGTGTGGGTGCCATGGAAATCCTTGGATATAATCCGAAGGATTATCTGATCCAAAGAAGTCAAGCAGAAGGAATGGATCAGTTGCATAAGCAGCAGGAACCCCACCAAATACCCTGTACAGTTTAACCCCAGCACCATCCATAGTATAATGACCTTTTATTAATTGCGAAACAGCTCTCATAATAAGACGTTTTATCATTGCCGTTATAAAAAATAGATGATAAAATTTTTGTCTCTTAAGGCACAATGCAGTTCATGTTTATGTGAAAATTTTCGTAAAATATCTACAAGTTTGCCATTATCTCTCTCTCAGGTAATAAACATACCATTCAACAGTGATATGTTGATGGTTATAATGCCAAATTTGATTCCTAGTCAGTTTGCTGGGAGCCATAATTATGTGCGCACGGAAAGCATTCTAAGTGAACGTTTTCCTGCCCTTAGCCTGAACTGTTCAACCGTTGCATGTCTTTATTTCTAGCCCCTGCTGTGCCTGATAATTTAAGATGGTTGATGCACGAATGAAGAAATCATCATGCATGTTGTGCTCCACCATTCTGTTTTATTGCCATCTAACATTCTTTCAGATTATCCACTTTATCATACTCCTTCATAAATCCGTGGTGACCTTGTGCACCAGCTATTAACCAGCTCTTTCGCCTATTAATGGGGCTTGCTTTGGTTTTCTGGTAGTCCTTTTGGCCTCAATTGATAATTAAAGTCAAATGACCTTTTTCAACCTTAAAGCACTGGAGCCAGATAATATAATAAGACTGTATATTCGCCATATGCTAATATAAGTCCTGCAATAAAAAAAGCGACAGTAGGCACCATCTTGCGTTTTAACCACCATACAGAAAAAAATGCTACTAGAAGGCTAATATAAAGTGCTGCAATGGATAATCCTGATGTATAATAGTAGAAGCTCCATACATTAATCGTGCCTAGCAACATTACAGCCAGTGCTGCAATGAACAGAATTATGCTGACTCTTACTTTTGGCAACAAAGTCCTCGCAAGCCCATTAATTGCGTTGTATTCTGCAATAATAAGCGAAAAATATCCCAATGAGGCCAGCCTTATCACATATGATGGTGCTAAAAAGGTCCCACCAATTATCAAAGCAAACGCAGAAGCAGCAAATGCAATTAACAGCAGCTTTGAATCTCCTGGTCTACCATTCCAATACGGCACAAGGGTTATACATACTAATAGCAGACTCGATTGAAGTACATTTGTAAAAATTGCCTGGGAAGTGATAGGAGCCGAACTAAGCCTAAAGACCCATCCAAAGGGCAACATAAATAAAATTTGAAATGCTGCTGAAAAAATGAAGAATAGCCATGAAATGCCTGAAAAAATTATCAATGAAGAAATTAAGAATATAGAGAATGCCACCAGCAACCCTGGGTAAAATTTTAAATCTAATAAATAAAAAGCTATAAAATAGCAAGTATACACTACATAAAGGAAGTAGCTGACAAGCCAGGTCACAAGCTGCATTAAACCAAGCTTCCTGTTTACAAGGCTTGTAATTCCATAAAACCCACTTTTTTCCCACTTGATGCCCAGCGCATAGTACACCATAATAAATATTGGCACCACCATTAAAATTGAAAGAAGCCCAACTACGAAATTTATATGCATAACAACAAGCGGAAGAGGGGATACAGTAACAATCATGTAAGATGCTGTGGCAAGCCTGTTTGTTTGCAACTACTAAATTAATGTGCTCTTTCTAATTAAACTATTCATATTTTTTTGCTGAACATGAGTTTTAAGATAGTGAAGGTCACTTCCGTGAGGTGTTAACACCTAGAGCTCAATTGGGGGATGTAGCTGTAGGAACGTGCTATAATGAGCACTAATTTTCAGCATGCTTAACCTCTGAACGTTTACACTCAATCTGACATCCTCACAGCCCTAATATGGTTCCTTCAAGGCTGATCATAGGTTCGTGGTTTACCGTTTTCATTGTTACATTGCTAGTGGTTATACACCCGCTCCAGACCACAGGCTGTGCCTTTCCAATAGAAGTTAATTTTGCTTTGGTTTCCTTTCCAGCAATGATGCGCACTGTGTTTGAACGTCCATGCTTCTATTATGTATTATTCATTAATAAAAAATAAATATACTTCGCAATTCATCTCTTCCATGAATGTCGGAGCTTTCTTGCTCATGGATTTGTAATGCCTGATTCAGAAGTAAGAAATCCTAATCGCGAGAATTTTCATAAGGGTGGTTCACTGGACTGAATAAAATTGCCACTGACTATGTTCTCCTGTATAGCAATCTCTATATCATCAATTAAATATCCCCTTTTTTTAAGCCACTTCCTTGCCTGAGGCGAAAGCTTTACTGAAATGTTGTGGCCACCAAACCTTCCAAATGCCGTTCCGACAAATTTATAGACCCTCCCATCAATTTTGACTGAACCTTTTACTTTGCCTACGACGTCGCCCATATTCGCACTTAATATTTTTACTTCCATATCTGGCACACTATATCACCAGACTGCTGTTTAATTTGTCTTCAACAAAATAAAACCTGTGTGAGTTGTGGTCCTTGCTGCATTTTACGTTGCCTTTATCGTCAACTGAAAGTTCACATTCATCAAATACGGTGCAACTGTGAACTCCACTTGTTCCAGATACAGCAATGTGCCATTCAATTTTATTTCCATTATCACACACTAAAATGCCCCATTTACCGCTTTCCATAATTCCGTTCATCCCCACTTTATCTGGCAGCTTTGGCTCCCCAACATACCTTGAATCCGCATAGGTTTCTCCGCAGTATTTGCATTTCCAAACATCCACTGTGCCTGTAACTTCCCCCTTAACTACCACGTTTAAAGCACCATTGTAAACCATACTATGATTACATGACAATTTGGATGTTAAATATCTCAAGTCTTTTTTAACTTTACCAAATTTTTTGAGCTATCTCTTATCTGGAAATTATTTCATGGCCTTAAACATATAGCTGATAAAAACAAATTAAGCAGATTTTGGCTAAACCTAATGAAGAGGTATGGGCGTAGCATGCTTAGCGAAGATCAGATCAAGTGGATCGTTAATGCTAAGCTTGAAGGAAAACTTACGAACGGGGAAATTGCAAGCGTGCAAGACATATCAATCAGAAGGGTACAGCAGCTTTACAGCGAATACAAAAGGAACGGCACATTGCATGTTCATAAAAAGGCTGGAAGGCATAAACAGCCTTTGCCTGAGCAAGTTAAATATGAAATCATTAAGCTT
>Ga0080006_1211397_pt1 | contig 38166 bp, 32 predicted proteins | sample RS3BMetagenome_FD_69209 | JGI IMG/M metagenome (GOLD analysis project Ga0080006, IMG submission 69209) | Ferric oxide microbial mat and aquatic microbial communities from Rainbow Spring, Yellowstone National Park, USA - RS3B (SPADES... ...
ATTATAATCGTGCTAAGGAGAGGTGCGAGAGCGGCCGAATCGGGCTCACTGCTAATGAGTTGACCGCGTAATGTGGTCCGTGGGTTCAAATCCCACCCTCTCCGCTTTATTTCGTAAAGATGCCGTATGGTTGTTTATTAGGAAAAGATGGTAAATGTTCAATTTGTGCGCCTGTAGCTCAATTCAAATCGCGTGTGTGTATCGATCAGATAACTGGGGGTTGAATCTTTAAATACGCATATCCAAGAGTTTTTCAGAACATACTAAATGATGTTTCAATATATCTATTCACTAGAACATTGCCTGCATTTGAAATCGTTATCATCGTCGTTATCACCAATACCATCTCATAGCGATTAAAAATTCTTGGTGTTACTATATTGTTTCGAAAATTCTAACAATGAATAGTTAAGTATTTAAGATCTTTTCTAAAGGCAGAATCAGGTTATAAAAAAAAGCATAGGTCAGGCCAGAGAGTTAGCTAAATCATTTGATATAACAACCAAAACGATTTATAACTCAATTGATAATATAATTCAGCTAAATTTAAGCAACAATTTTCAAACATGGCGGTAGTTAAACTAGCGCAATCAGTGCGTAGTATTTTAACCAGGCTAGATACATTGTGTTTTTAAAGAAGCTAATCATTTTGAAGAGAGATTTGAGATATTAAAAAATTCCTGATGTTTTAAAAAACATCGAATTTAAAACTACGAAAAAAAAAGAGAGATTAGCAAGTTAATGTTTTTAAATTGCTGCTTTTATTTAAGACATATCAATTTTTAAGGCTTAGAAGTTGATGGATAAAACGTTACTCAATAAATATAGTAAATGATAAAAATCTATTGAAGAGATCAGGCGCTAAATTAAATGACCCAGTATAAAGAACCAATACTTAAGAATTAAATATATGCATAGCTCAAATATATGAACTTTTTAAATAAAACAACCTCTTTTTTGTTAGTTATTGGTGCAATTAGTTCAATTGGTATATCAAATGGAATTTGGGCTGTAGTAGTTGCAAATATCGAAAAAACATTTAAAATCGGCAACGGTTACATTGGTTTGATACTGAGTCTGGGAATAGTGCTTTCTTTAATTGTTAATTCAACTACAGGGCATTTGCTTGTAAGCAAGGGTCCTGTAGTTGTACTTCGAATAGGATTGTTACTTTGGTCAGCTATGCTAATATTTGCTCAATATTCAAAATCAGCTCTATTGTTTTCTATTTTTTTAATTTGTTCAACGGCAGGTCTTGGCTTGGTAGATGTATCGGTAAATATCTTGGCTGCTATTCGCTTTGAAAACAGGGTGGGTTTATTAATTAGATTTCACGCACTTTACAACTTTGCTGTTGGCTTAGGTGTGGCTTTTGCTGCCTTAGGGTTATATCTTAAATTTAGTTGGCAGTTGATATTTTTATCCGAAGCGTTGTTTTTTATTGTTATTGCGATGTTGCCTAACAAGTACAAAATTAAACAGTCAATGCAACCTGAAAGGAAGTTTTTATCTTCCATTAAGCAATTAAAGATCGACCATTTAATCGGGCTAGCCCTTGTGCTTTGCTTTTGCACTGTTGTGGAGGGAGCTGTATTTAATTGGTCAATTTTGTATTTAAGATCAATATTAGGCATATCTTTGTTATTTGGATCATTTGGAGTTGTGATAAGCCAAATTTTAGCAGGTGCTTCCAGGGCTAGTGTGAATAAACTTACGGCTAAAATAAATGCAAGAAAACTTTTATTGTTAGCTACTTTAATGTCTGCAGTTGGCTGCGGGTTAGAAATTTTAACAACATCTCCTTTAATATCGCTCATTGGGCTTGGAATTGGAATTGTTTCGGTGTCTTTATGCTGGCCCACCATAATGGGGGAGGCCCTTTTGCATAGTTCATCACCTGAACTAAGTTTGTCTGGAGTTACTTCTGGTGGATACCTTGGTATCGTGTTAGGTCCAAGCTTAATTGGTGGGCTCTCAAGTTTATATGGTTTAAGGACTGCTTTAATTGCAGTGGTAGTTTCAGCACTGCTTGCTTTTTTAATTAGATCTTTAATGGCGCCCCGCTATAGCTAGAATTTAATAACTGTTAAGTAGCAATAAAATAATAGTCATAAAATAATAGTCACAGTAAAAGTAATTTTAAAAGCATTGCCTTTAAGGTTAATTTAAATTTTTAAATGTAACCGACGGTAACATAAAAGTTAATTGGCGTGTCTTTATATGCTAGGTAATGTGAGCATTGTGCAAATATATTGCTTTCATTTAATGCCTTGGCCAAATTTACCTGATAGCTATAAGGGAACAAGTTGGATAAAATGTCCTAACAAGTTTTTTGATCCCTTAAAAGGTTATCACCTTTATAATCGCTAGATAGACTAATTAGAATATGCAGAAGTTTTAGGCTTTGATGGTGTAGTTGTCAATGAGCATCACCAAAATGCGTATGGGCTAATGCCAAGCCCAAATTTAATTGCAGCAACTTTGGCTCGAAATACAAAGAGACTCAAAATTGCAGTCGTTGGCAATGCCCTCCCTTTATACAACCCACCTTTGAGAGTTGCTGAAGAATACGCAATGTTAGATGTTTTAAGCGGTGGAAGATTAATTGCAGGCATGGTTGTAGGTGGTGGCCCTGAATATTATTCTTATGGTATTAACCCAACTGAGGCAAGAGGAAGGTTTGCCGAAGCACTTGAGCTTATCGTAAAGTGTTAGACTGAGCCCGGCCCTTTTTCTTTTGAAGGTCGCTTTTATAATTTGCGTTATTGCAATCCTTGACCAAGACCAGTTCAAAATCCACATCCGCTAATTTGGATACCTGGTATCGGATCGATAGAAACAATGGAGATGGTAGCAAAAAAAGGTTACACTTATACTGCCATTCCATTTTTTGATATGAGTGTCGTTGAAAAAAACTATTCAACTTTTAGAAAATGTTGGTTAGAAGCAGGCAGAGATCCGTATTCTAATTCACTTGGATTATTATTGCCCATTTATGTAAGCCAAACTGATAACAAGGCCCGCAAGGAATACGAAGAACATTTTTGGTATTCTGCACAACGGCTTTTAAATGGCGTTCAAATTTGTCCCCCTGGCTATAGTAGCGTGCGTTCAATGATGCGAATGGCACAAACCCAATCCAGTTTTTTAACTTCCGTTACCAACTGGGATGAAGTTATAAAAGGATCCTATGCAATTGTTGGAAGGCCAGCTACAGCAACAGAAAAACTCCTTAAGCATATTTCAGAGCTGGGTGCAGGTCATTTTATGGGGCTGTTTCAAATAGGAGCTTTACCGCATGAACTCACAACTTCAAATATGGAAATCTTTGCCCAAGAGGTTTTACCAGCATTAAAAAAAGAATTTCCGCAAGGTCCTAAGCGGTATAGAAATTATAAATAGTAAAAGCGTCAACTGGCCTGATTGTTAGCGGTGTACCGATTTAAGGGTCAGATGCAAGGTGTAGTTTCATTTGTATTGTTGGCGACCCTGCTGACCGCATCGGTCGGAACACCATCGTCGTCTATTACGTGGCAAGGAGCGTCCGCAATTTTCACACCGACGCACTCCAAGAGCTATATCAAGAAGAGATCTAATCCGTCGATGCGTATTCGGACTACTGTTCGAGAGGCGTAACCAATCTAGAAACGTGAAATTGGGGTCCTCGGGAAGAAGGCCTTTTCCGGTATTCCAACCTATGGACACATAAGTGATCAACCTCTTCCAGGTATTAGGTGGAGGCAAGGTTGGCTCTGGAAGCGGAGTTGGTACGGCTGGTGGTTGAGACTGTGTGGCTAACAGGAGCTCGATAAGCCCCTGACGGTCGTATAGTGTAACGTTATTTGATGTTGCCAACTGTTTTGCAGCAAGTGTGAAGCTGTTATTAGTTACCACTACAGCGTGCTGAGCGTTATAATACGTCTTTGCAGCCACGACTTCCTGAACTGCCCGGACTCCAATAGGTGACGCAGACCGTTTTGCTTGAACGACCATTGTAGCTCCAAACTTATGACATACAAGGTCGGCTCCAAAATCCCCCGAGGCTTTGGTTTTAGTGACATCCCAACCGAGCCTGGCAAACAAGTTTGCCAAACGACTCTCAAACTCCGCGCCTGTCATGGTATCGATCGTATCAATTCCACAATGATCTCGTTGCCATTGATATAAAGCGGCCTGTCTTCGTGAAAATACTGCGCTTCGGTACATAGCATGTTTCCTTACAAGATTCTTACCACGAAGTCCCAGGAAAGCTGTAATAATGACAGCAAGCAATATTACAAATAAAATGATGTGAAGGACATACATACCAAAATGCTATCCTCTCGTCCAAAAAAACCGTGACGATTAATTTTAATGGATCTGACCCTTAAATCCGTACACATTGTTTATGCATCAGCAATTCTAAGTTAGATTCTCGCTTTAATATCAATAAACATGTTATCGGCATCGCTTATAGCTTGTAGTTTCTCCTGGGGGTAAATTTGGAATTTCCTTGAACAGTAGTATTTTGAAATAATTTTTTCTTCAACTTAAGATTTCCACACGTATAAACTACCAACGGGAATATTAAATCTTTCAGATAATTGCTGCATTTCCCCTTTTGGAACTTAAGGCAATTTCTATCTGTTTTCTCAAAGCTTCTAGTGCTTCTTCTCTTCTAAGCTCTTGAATGCCGAGTCTTTATTCTTGTCCTCCTGTTAGTTCTAAGTTTAATTTCCCGCGTCCACTTTTTTGACAATGATGGCTTTGTAACTACGTAATATTTCTAACTAAAATTAGCAAAAATAAGTTCTTTCAAAAGTTTATCTAGCTGGGCTTTTATAACTTTTTACTTCACAAGCCTTGACAACTCTGAGTCGCTAACCTAACATTATAAGTGAACTAACTAAGTAGGGAGGAAGACTTATGAGACGAATGGTCTTATTTGTGTGTGTGTGTGTGTCGTAGCTTCAATGCTTATCGGCTTAAATGGCAAAACCGTTGCGGCTGAGAAAGAGCGTAACTTTCATAGCTTTTGTAATGATGGTCATTTTAATGATGACTTAAGTGGTGCAAATCATGTCCATGATGATGAAGCAGATGAGTTAAAAAATTCATTTGATTGTAGTGTTCCGGTTCCAGTAACAACACCAGGTGATTATTTGGGAAATTTTAGACTTGATTTAATGCGTAAGTTTCCAAATGTATTTGCCGGTCTTAGCTTTTCCCCTTCTGGTGAGCTAGTGGTATTTGAAACGGCTCATGATACTAAATTTGAATCATATGCTAAGGCCCAATATTTAAATCTTGCTATTACAAAGACTTTACCTACTAATTCCCAGGTTTTAAGTTTTGAACTAACGCAATATCCTTTAACATACCTATATTCCTTAAGACAAAAAATACTAGATCACATGTCAACTGATCCTACCTTAAAGGCTTATAACGTTGTCGGAGTTGGGTTAAATGAAGGGTTAAATGGAGTTGTCGTAATAGTACTAGGTGATCCATTTTCTCAGGTAAACAATATATATAATGCATTGAACAAAAAATATAATACTGAAGCAATTGGGGTTTTAGATATGCCTAGTTTGCCTGTAGATCTACAGGGTTTAAATCCATATGCAACTAGATACACAGATAGCCCGCCATTTAACGGGGGTGATCAAATAATTTCTCAACAAGGAGTTTGCACTAGTGGATTTGGATTTCACGATATCAATACTAATCGTCATTATTTATCAACCGCAGGACATTGTCACTCAAACATTTGGTATAACGGAAAGGGGGTAAATCCTTTTTATATCTCAGCAGAAGTCGGTCAAACTGATCCTAATTTCATAGTAGATCCGGCCCTAAATCCTTCCTCCCATTTTGATTTTCAGCTAATTGATGGTAGCTCCTCATGTATAATATGGGGTGATACTTCTATCCCCTCTGCTCAGCCAGGAGTGCCACCTAATACACAAAGGATTTTTGTCACAGGTCAGTTAAGCCCATTTGGTGGTTTTCCGTTAATACTTCAACCAAAGGGTAGCTATGTAAGCTGGGTCAACCAACCCCCGCCTTCCTCTGTTGTCTTTAACGGCTTTACTGCAGTAATGGAAGGCTCAATGGGTCCTGAGGAGGAAATTCCTTCTTGGGTATCATTTGATTACAACACTTACGGAAACCCAGGGACTTATGAGCAATATGGAAGTGTTATTGCAGCAAATACAAGTGTGCGTGTGACGACAGACAATGGGTCTGTTTATGGGTTACAGGATGCGTTTATAACTACAGGGCTGGCTCTTCCAGGAGATAGTGGGTCACCTATTTATACTCCATCACTTTTTGGCCCTCTTGCTATAGGAAATTTAGTTGGGGGAATCCCGGTCTACACCTTGTATGAAGGTTCTATTGTAGTAGTGCCAGGATCCTCGCAATTTCAACGATATATATTTCGATACACTGGTCCTATAAGTTCCGGGCAAAATATAGAAACCATAATTTACTTAACGTCAGTAAAATCTATGTTATTAGGTGGTGGTCCAATCACTGTTAACACTGTTGTTGCACCTGAGACTTGCTCTAAATCAACTGGATATGCATTAAGTGCTACAAGTGCTGGATTTGCCGCTCCACTGTCTTTAAATGGAGATGCTACCCTAAATAAAGGTATTCTTCAGCTAACAAGCCTTAACCAAGATCAGGCATCCTCAGCATACTGGACATCTCCGTTTCCTGTAAATGGTCCCTTTATGACACATTTTTCATTTGAAATGACTGGTTCACCAGGTCCAAATTATCCTCCAGCTGATGGCTTTTCCTTTATTATTCAAAACTCCCCACAAGCTTTACATGCTCTAGGGGGCTATGGAGAGGATCTTGGATTTGCAGGATATCAGCCACCTGGTTATATAGGTAAACCAAATGCAATTACAAATAGCTTAGTAGTTGAATTTAACGACTTTTATAACTATCCATATGATCCAACTCTTTTAAATCACGTTGCAATAATGACAGATGGCCAGTTAGAAAATGAATGTGGGCCAGGTAGCTCCTTATTTAATTGTCCTAATAATTACAGCTATGGCGTTGTTAATATTAATAACTCATCTTCACTTTGGGGCAGAGTACTTTATTGCTGGATAAAATACGATGGCTCTTATTTATCCGTTTATTTAAACACTCAAAATACCATGCCTGCTCAACCAGTTGTAACTAGATACATCGGCTCACTTTCTAAAATTCTTGGCAATTCAAATTACGCATATGCAGGCTTTACTGGCTCAACAGGGACTTTTTATCAAAATACTTATATCTATAGCTGGCAACCCTTGATAAACACAGGAGGTTAAAACAAATGAAAAAATTCATTTTAGTTACATTTATATCTGTCTTTTTATTAATTTTGCCATCTTGTGGGACAAATACTGGTGAAAATATAACGACTCCCAGCTTATTAAAAGGAGCAAAACTTCAAGCTTTTATTAACCAAAATGAGCCTGAAATAGGTTCTCAAATTTCTGATATATCACTAAAAGTACTAAAAACAATAGACTCACAAAGCTCTTATGGCTTAGATAATACTGTATTTAGCGGATATTCATTAATTTATGCCCTTGGAATGCTTTTATCCGTTGAACGAAATAATCATTATTTTTACCATAATTTACAGAAGTTTTTAGAGACAAATTTAAATGATGTGCAGTATTCCCAGCTACTTTCTGAAATTAATAAACTTACCTTAAATGACTTAGGTCAAAATAACACCTTTGAAAATGATAATTCATATTGGTTACTAAGAGATGATCAATTAACTCAAGAACAACGATTTGAAGTCCTTAAATCACTCTATGGTGCCCATGAGTTTTTATGGAGTCAAATAAATGAGCTTGTAAATAAATTAAATGCATATATTCTTAAAAAAACTCATAACTTTTTAAACCCTAACCTTGACCCAACTATGTTTAACGGATTAACCTATGCCGTTTTGTTAAATGTATTATATTTTCACGGATTATGGACAGTCCCACTTTCTGAATCTCCTGATACTTTTTATAACTTAAGTGGCACTTTAACAAAAGTTAACTTTGTGGGTATGGAAGGTGAGGGCTATTACCCTTATGTTAAGACAAATAATTATTTAGCCCTTGGTGTTGGATATAATAACTCTAAGCTTGAAATGGATTTCATTATGCCTACATCAGAAAACTTGACTAAGTTTATTTCATCGTTAACTACCCAGCAGTTAAATTTAATAACCTCAAACTTAGATAAAGTAAGAAATGAAATGTCAACAAATGAACTAATTGGCTCTGGTAGTATTGAATTTCCTGAATTTGACGTAAAAAGTAATATCGGTCTTTATAACGTCTTAGAACAACTAGGAGTAAATCTAGACGATTCTGATGTTACCGCTGTTTACCAGCAAGCTCGAATTAAAGTCGATCAATATGGAACTACAGCTGCAGCAGCAACAGAAGCGTCCATAGGAAGCTCTCTAGAGCCACCTATTAACCCTGTGGTTATTAATCATCCATTTATGTTTTTAATAAGAGACAGAGCTACTAATACAATTTATTTTCTTGGTCAGGTTGCATCGTTGTCTTGAAATAACTTGAGCCAGTAAATAATTCTTAAAAATTAAGTAAAGTTTTAAAGTTCTGGTTGATAAAACTGAGCTAAGGTTTAACGATTTTAGCAATGCTACTTTAATTTTTAATAACAAAGCCGAACGTCATGAATTAAAATGTAGCAAACTAGGATATTACCAAAGCTTAATTTGGGGCCAATACATTTAGAAATCATTATCAGTGCCTTTAAAACGTTATTAAATTAAGGCTTTTTTATAGTGATGCGAAGTTACGCATAAATAAGTTCAACTTGCTAGTTGAAAAAGAAAAAAATTACTTATACAGCACAGAAATCAATATAGTAAGTGCGTTAATTAAGTTGCTTTGCCTCAAGTTTTAATTGATAAGTATCTCCATTGTGATGGTTGTCGTTCTTGCTTTTAAACAATTAGTGTTTTAAGTTGCTAGCGCGATAAATGAATTTTTCTCAAGTCTTTGATGTTATTAGCAATATTAACTAGGTGTTGAAAGCTTGACATAGGTGCAAATACTTAATTGATTGTTTTGATTTAAGATGGCTAGAGTATCTTAAATGACCCATGTCTTGGTTTTTATGCGAATTCATTTTAAATGGGCTGTTACTGTTTTTATATACGTAGTTAGTTTCATTGTTGTTAGTAGGCCCTTAAAGGCGACATTGAGAAACAACAAAGCTTATGTGCCTGACTACACACATCATGCCCTGCTGACAGGTCAAAGGAGTCGCATAGAAGTTAATGCTCATAGTCAGGATTGTTTGTTTATAGCACGGAGGCACTCATGGTAAATGACTGGGACGGCGCAGCCTACGATCGCCTAGCTAATCCTCAGGATCGCTGGGGTCGCACGGTTTTGGGTCGCCTTGAACTTCAAGGTTGTGAAACTGTATTAGATGCTGGGAGTGGGAGCGGACGTGTGACAGAGGCACTCTTGGATCGCCTGCCCCATGGGCGAGTGGTGGCTGTTGACACCTCTTTGTCAATGCTGTCTCAAGCCCGCATGCGCTTATCTAATCGATTGGCACAGCTTCGCTTTGTGCACTGTGACTTGCTTAAACTTGAGCCTGCGATGCTTGGGGATGATATGCCTGTTGATGCAGTATTTTCTACTGCGACCTTCCACTGGATCACTGACCATGATGCGCTCTTTCGTAAACTCGCTTCCGTTATGCGCCCAGGTGCCCAACTTGTCGCTCAATGTGGTGCCGAGGGTAATATTTCACAACTTCTTGAAGTTGTGCGTTCATTAGGGGTAGAGCAGGCTGGAACCTGGCTTTACGCATCAGCTGCTGATACTGAGGCACGACTGCAAGCGGCTGGATTTACTGAAATTCAGGTATGGACCAACGAAGAACCAACCCCTTTTACTGACAGGGAAGTGCTAGCTGATTTTTTAGAAGTAATTTGTTTGCGCGAGTACCTAGGATCTTTTCCTCTTGCTGAGAGGCGTGATTTTGTCAAGCGTGTGGCTATGAAAATGGCCGAGCCTGTAATTGACTACGTGCGACTAAACATAATTGCTCGCAAAAGTTAGCGTAACAAAAATTAAGCAATCTGTTAATTTACAAGTTAAAACTAGGTAGCCACAACAAAATTTGTGACCATCTGACCATTTAGCTAAGTATTTAAAAAGCTATTAATAATAGTGTTTGTTGCTTAATTCTTAAAGACCTATTGGCTAGTAAATATCCCGTCTAAATTGAGGTTAGACTCAATGTCATTAGAATGAATCTAAGTGCTGACAAAAAGCCACGCTTGCAAAGATTTTAGTATCTGTTAATTGCCGAAGTTTTGGTCTTAATTGATTCACAAACAAGCTGTTTGTGGCAAGCAAAAGGTAATCCTCTAAAAATTAACTACAACAGGTAATATATATATTTCCAGAATTTTATGAGACTGTGTATTAACAGTTAGCAATTAACATATGGCGCTGATTATGTGTCTAGGTTTTCCTAGCTTGTCTATTCAGTTGGGTTCGTTCTTAATAAATAAATTACACCTTAGGCCTGTAGTGGTGGGTTAAATAAAGCTAAGAAGACAGTGTTACTTTTGTTTCTTAAAAACTGCTTGAGCTTAAAACAACCTTTGTCATCAAAAGCCCAGTTCTTTGCGCTAACTAAAGCAAAAATGTTTTTCTTTGTTAGGTTCTTTTTGATAGTCTAGGTTTGCATTGTTTGCACAAGTAACTTTTAAGGCGCTTACCTAAAGCAAATTAGTTGATTAACGTTAAACAAAATGAGTTGGCCATTTGTTATCATATTTGTGATGCCTAGTATGTTGTGGCAGTAGCTGCGTAGCAAAATAAGTACGTTTACAAAGAGATTATTGATCACGAATTAAAGCTCTGTTTTACAATATTAGTTGCGCATTAATTCATTGGTGCTCTTAAGGCTAAGTGCCTACGATTTTAATTTTTACTGAGTGTAATTAAGCGCATAATTTTAAGCATATAAACTCTACTTCCACGCATGAATGCAAAGATTAAATTTTCACTTAATTTAATAGCTTTTAAATTAGCTGCAAACTGTTGTCAATATTACTTTTAGCACCCAGCTATTATATTTAAAATTGCTAGTAAAAGTCATTACGTGATTAAATGCTTGTTTTGCTCAAGTAGTTTGTTAATAGCTTCTGCTAGTGAAATTGCACAATCTAAAGGTAATTCTAAAGCAACTGCACGGGGGCTTTCTTGATTTTCAATAATGTCGATATTTAAAGTGTGGTTTGCACTGTTGTGGCTCGGATGATCGAAATATAGAACTAACTTTTTAAATTCTTTCCATTGCCCCGCGGCCTTAAAACTTCCGTGAGTAGTTAAGTAACATGTATCATATGTGCACATAAACCTCTCCTTGCTTTTCTGTTGATTTTATTAAGCTGTTTGCTTAAGCCATTTGCCAAAAAAGGCCCAAATTTTTTCCCATCCATCCCGAGCTGCATGAACTCTATAGCTATCTCTTGCTGGGTCAAAAAAAGCGTGCCCAGCTCCGTCGTATGAGTGGAATTCAAATGTTTTGCCATGCTTTTGAAGTTCTTGTGCAATTTCTTGAACTTCATCTTGAGTAGGAAATTGATCTTCTTTTCCAAAAAGGCCTAATAAAGGTGCTTTAAAATTTGCTGCTTCAGACAAAACTGCTGTCATCTTTAATGGAAAATTTTCAGGTGTGGAGCGACCAACTGCGCCACCGTAACAGTCAACTACCGCATCTAAATCGAGCCGGCAACCTGCTAAGAACGCTTGGCGTCCACCAGAACAATATCCAATTGCACCAACCTTTTTATTTGTATAAGGAAGGTTACGCAAATATTCAATTGCACCTTTTATATCTCCTATTACTTGATCATCAGGAACTCCACCTTGTTCACGAGCTTTTGCTGCTGCATCATCTGGGGGTAAATCCTTACCATAACGATAATGAAGATGCGGACAAAGTGCCACGTATCCATTTGTAGCAAACTTTCGTGTGATTTCCTTAGTTGACTCGTCCCAGCCAGGCATATGGTGAATAACTACAACAGATGGCAATGAAGTTTGCGTTAAAGGTCTTGCTAGATATCCAATTATAGGCTCGGAATTTGCACCGTAAAAAGATACCGTTTCTGCTAGCATAGCTTCATACATCTTTACCTCCTTTAAGTAACTAGTTTAATCTGTTAATAATAATGGTAAAAAACGAGCTGAATTTAGCATCCTTTGGTCAGTTAGAATTTTATATGCAGCTTGCATTAAAAGAAGCAGATAAAGCTTTTTTAGAAGGTGAAATACCAGTAGGGGCTGTGGTTGTTAACCAAAGTGGGGAAGTTATTTCAAAGGCTTATAACAAAAGACAATCAATGATTAATCCATTGATGCATGCTGAGATTATTGCTATTTCGAAAGCCGCCAAGGTCTTAAAAAGCTGGCGGCTTTCAAATTTAACTTTATTTGTAACGCTGGAGCCTTGTTTGATGTGTGCTGGATTACTTAATCAATGCAGGATTAAAAGAGTAGTTTACGGCACTTCGGATCCTAAAGGTGGAGCTTTAGGATCTCTTTATAATTTTTCATGTGACCCCAGATTAAATCATGAATTTGAAGTAATAGATGCTGTTTTAGAAAAGCAATGTGCTGATCGTTTAAGAAAATTTTTCAGGGCTAAGAGAAATAAAACTAACCTGTGAAAACGGTTTTGGCAAGTATGAAAAATTGCTACCTATAAGGCCTTCTTACACTTTAAAACTGTGCTAATCTAAATTTAGCGCAATGCTAAAGCAAGGGGATATAGCACCTGATTTTACCTTAAATGACCAAAACATGGAGCCTTTCCATCTTTATGAGGCTCTTGAACAAAACTCAGTTGTTTTGTTCTTTTATCCAATGGCATTTACTCCAGGATGCACTCAAGAGTCTTGTAGTTTTAGAAATATGAAAGATGTTTTTGAGCAATTAGGGGCTATAAGGGTCGGAATCAGCTCAAACAGGCCAGGGGTTCAAAAACGATTTGCGCAATCCTTTAAGTTGGATTTTCCGGTGCTTTCTGATCATGACAAGAAAGTAGCCGCTCTTTACGGTGTTAAAAGATTAGGTCTGCCGGTTTTTAAAAGAAGCACTTTTGTGATTTCTAAAGAACGTAAAATTCTAGGGGTTATTGTTTCTGAATTTGATGTAGAAAAACATGTTAATGAAGCAATTACATTGCTTAGGCAGCATAAGGAACACTCATCTTAAAGTATTAAAATCATTGTTTTTATCTGTGAGTTCTTTAAAGTATCTTGCTAGATAAGTGACTACTGTAACTGATCTTAACGACCAAAAAACCTCGAAAGCGTGTTGCGTAAAAGGAAGCTCTATATAAATAACTGAGTTTTTTGATGTGTCTTTTAGTGCTTTAGCAAATATTCTAGCGTCTTTAACATTAACAAGTGAATCATTAGAACCATGAATTAATACAAATGGGCAAGCGTTTTCAGAGATTCTAAAAAGAGGAGAGGCTTTTTGCCACATCTCTGGATTTTCAGAAATGGAGCATTTAAATACGGCACGAGAAAGTAAATTTGTTAGCGACCTGCTTTGGTTTTTGTTGGAATTTAGTAAGTCGTATACGCCGTAAAGGCTAAGGCAGCTAAACACGGAATCTTGGGAATTTTTTAAAGAATTATCTTGAGATAGATCTAGTGCAAGTAAGCTAGCTAAGTGTCCTCCTGCTGAGTTGCCACTAATTATTATTTCTTTAGGATTACCACCGTATTTTTCTATATTTTCTTTGATCCAATTAAACGCTAATTTGCAGTCACTAATGTGATCAGGCCATGTTGCCTTAGGGCTTAACCTGTAATTCATACTGACAAAGATGAAGTTTTCTTTTACAAAAGCATTTGCCCAGGTTTTGCCCTGATCAGATTTGCTTCCTAATATCCACGCACCACCGTGTATAAATAAGACCACCGGAGAACTATCTTTTGGTTTTTTAGGCAAATAAATATCGATGCGTTGCAACTTAGAATCATTTCCATAGGGGATATTTTTCACTTTGTGAACCCCAGTTAAAAAAGGAATTGTCATAACTGCTTTAAGGTATGAAACTTTAGGAAAACTTTTGAGCTTTAATAAGCTTGCAAGCTTATATTTTGACCTATATGACAGTACTAAGTGAAAGCAGCTCGTTAAAAACCAAACAAAGCCAAGCACAAGCACAAACGCGTTTAAATTTTTATTTTGACAAAAAAGAAAGATTAAATAAGCGATCAGCCCTAAAAATGACCAGAAACTTAGCTCTGTATAAAGCCAGCCTAGAAAAAATGAAAGAATTTGCAGGGGACCTTTTTTTATGGAGTAAAGGCTGTTTAAGCAAATTAAGGTTATTAAGCTAACTATGAAAATATCCATTTAATCACCTGTATTATTACTTCTGTTTTATAAGCGCAGCTACTTTTTACTTTTGATTGCATGCTCAAATAGTCTAAAGGATTTTAAAATATCATTGTAATACAAGCTAATAAGTTTATTCGTTGAAAACTTTTTATTGTTGCCACAAGCAAATAAGAGATAGCTTTATATCTCCTTTCAAGGTTAATGAATTATTGTATGCTATGATAAAAAGCTAATTGTCATATGTCATATAAAGACATTTATTCAGTTAAAACTTGTTAGTAGCAATTGGACTTTAAATTAATCCTTAGATTTTGATTGAAGCACTCTGCGTTAGTGTTTGTAAGTTTTAACATTTACATAAATATTAAATCAGTAAACCTAACAGAATACAAAGCGGTAAATGTTTTAGCTTTTTTGTTTTGATAAAGTCATAAAGTTATTGAAATTTTTAGATCACACTTGTTTTATGTAGGACTTAAGTTGATGAAATATTACTGTAGATTTATATTTCAGAGACTTTAATCACCAGGTGTTCTGGTAAATCAATTGCAAGAAGCTCTAAAGTCTCTCGTTGATTTTTCTCATTGGGCAATTATTTAAAAAAGGAATACTCAATTGTTTATTTTTTGCAGCTCTCTAAGTTAACATCTGAACTTAAAACTCTAATTTGTAGGTATTTACTATATACAGTTTGAGTTGTAGTTTTAGATGTGATTCAGATATACACTAGGGTCATCTCCGTCAAAACGTTACGTACAGGTAAGGATATGTCAGGTTTATATAGAAATGCTTCCTTTATATCCCGTTGACGGCAAGTGCGGTGAAGTAAGCTCAATGCCATTTAAGGGATTCTTCTTCTCAGTTAAGAGCTATCCAAGCTATAACATCGCACAAAATGGATCTATTGTTCCAATCAAGTTTGAAACCCCTGGAGTTAATGGACTACTTAGTGATATATTAATGGAGCAATATCCACAAGTAGCACAAGTCTCTTGCGGTACTGAACCATTATTAAAGATAGGTGCCACTATAGAAAATGTTGGCAGTGGTAACAACTCAGTTGCCAACAGCTATTATTACAACTGGAATACATCATCTTTAAAACCTAGATGCTATGAATTTATGCTTAATCTTATAGATGGGAGTTATCACGGAGCGTTGTTTAAGTTAAAGTCTGGATGAGTCCTATAAAGGTGATTGTGCCAAGGGCAATTTACTTTAATTTTTTAAAAAGTCTATCTTATGGTGCATTATTAGTTTACAGCAGGGTAATTATTTAATACCGTGTGATGCTTAGCTTGCTCTAGCAACAAGCGATCCAGGTAATACGGTGTTGAATATATCATTACCAAGCTAAATTTTAATTTGCTTGCACTAGAGTCTTGTTAAGACGCAAAGTTACCTAACCGAGATTTAAAAATCGTTGTAAAAGTCATCATGTGCAAATAGGCGTTGTTTAAGACTTTGCTTGTCTGAATTTTTCTCAGGTAGCTCTCACAATTATTTTAAAGTCTTAGCACTGAAATATAACTGGACATTGGACCTTGATGTACGGATTGCAAAGCTTATGTCAAGCTAATTCTTGAAGCATACCTAGAAATTTAAATCTTATGTTAACGCATACAAATATAGCACTGCTGGCCTTGGTCTAGTTATGAAATAACTATGTAGTAGCGATAAACTTCTACAACTTTTAGCTTGTATTTTAAGGCGTAATTGCTAATGAGTTGATCTGTTGGGGTTTCTCAGTTGCGATTTCAGATCACGTTGAGTTACAGGTAACAGTTAAATCTGTTGCCCTGACTATCAGGTATAGATGAACATTTTGAAATCTTTATCATTAAATTACTTAATTGGCATGTTGAATAACAACTGGTTTACAAATTATTAATTAATGTTCTAACCTTAAGGTGTTAGTTGTGATTAATTGGCTTGCAGAGTGTGTTATTTAATCTTGTAAAACTGAGTAGCTTTTATCTGACAAAGATTAAAGCTTAGGTACTTTTAGTAAAGCTGTAATGTAATTGTAAATACACTGCATGTTGTTCTGAACTTATGAATTTGTTTAGTTATTCTGTGGTGATAAATTAGTAGTAAAGTTGATAAAAATTAACAGATTGGTTAATAGCAAATAAAGTGCTATTAAATGATTTGTAGTAAGTGATTAAAATAAAAGGTATCCTAAAAATAAATGCATATAGATGACTTAGATACACCTGCATTAATTGCTGAAAAGCCTATTTTTGAAGCCAATTTAGAGATAATGTCAAAGGCTCTGCCGGGCTCTAGATTAAGGCCGCATGTAAAGGCTCATCAATCGAGTTTTGTGGCAAAAGCCCAAAATAAGTCCGGTCATTACTCATTTACTTGTGCAACCTTGAAAGAGGCTGAAGGTTTAATAAAAGCAGGCTTGGGTAAAGATTTATTATTGGCAAATGAATGTGTAAACATCAATTCATTAAAACACTTACAAAAACTAGCCGAGCACTTCGAATCCAGAGTAATGCTTGCCGTGGATTCAAAAGAAACGATAGAGGCAGCTTATCAGTCCGGATTTAAAAATGTATTAATTGATGTAAACGTGGGCTTACCAAGATGTGGATGTCTCATTGAAGATTCACCTAAATTATCTGATTTAGCCAACAAAAAAGGACTAAACGTTTTAGGCGTAATGGGCTACGAAGGGCATGCCGTTGGGCTACTGGATAAAAATGAAAGGATTAAAGAAGTACAAAAGTCTATGGAAATACTAGCTGATGCTCATAGCAAAGTCGGAGGAGAAATAATATCTGCAGGGGGTACAGGAACTTATGATATAAATACTCTAGCTACGGAAATTCAAGCAGGATCATATGTTTTTATGGACAGCCAGTATCAAAAGCTTGGCCTTCCATTTAACCAAGCACTTTTTGTACTTTCAACAGTGATATCTGTTTCACGTCAAGGTTGGGCAGTTTGCGATGCGGGTCTTAAATCCTTAGGTATGGATCATGGGAATCCAGAAATAGCTGATTGTGAGGTCTGGTTTTGTTCTGATGAACATATAACTTTTAGTTCGCGTTCTAGCGATCTTAAATTTAAAGTTAATGATCGAATCAAAGTAATTCCTGCTCACGTAGATCCTACTGTTGCATATCATGATCGAATATATTTAGTAGAGAACGAAGAAGTTTTAGATATCTGGCCAATTGATTTGCGCGGCCATTAAATTAATACAGCTTCGTATTTATTAAAAACTAAATTCACCAGAACTATAAATAAAACAGGACCAAAGAGGATTTAATAAACAAAAGCAATTTTAAAATTGCACTTTTAAATTAAGAGCGGCTTGTATCTTGTTAGCCTTGATGTATTGTGACGGTGGTTCATTTTCTAATTTTTAATAGGCAAATATTATTCATGTGTTAAATGTATTTTCCCACCTGGTTGTTAGAAGTATCAGATAATGATTTATTGCTCGATGCTTTTAGCATATAAAGAAAGACTTTTGGAATTGAGGTATTAGTAAGTAAATGCGCTGTTACGATTTCGATTAAGTTTTAATTGTCATAGCACTGACTTACTTTTTTAGAACTAGATTATACCGACGCTAGTGCAACATCTGGTTTGTTTTTCAATTAAAATCGTGTTAGTGGCTGATAGGTCTTTGAATTTCAGATGAGCTTTATTTAGGGTTTTTTAAGTTCATATTTTTATCTTGCATATGAGGTGTTGCTTGTGCTTTAGGGCAGTTTAAACTTGGCGCTTACCCAGTGGCGCTCTTTATAAACCTTGACTGGCTATTGTTATGGGCAAAAGTACTAGCTGCAAGAAACTTTGCGTACTTGCGCCCACTACTACTAACCAGAGTACTACTAACCAGAGTACTACTAACCAGAGTACTACTAACCAGGCTCCTCTGAGAATAAATCTAGAAAGCCACACCAAAAACAGGCCAAAATTCTATACATCCCCCAACGTGTCTGTTGTGAGAAATTCCAAATGGAGGCAACATTTAAGAGATTTTGTTGCTCGGATTAAATTACGGCTAAGTTTAAATGGCCAAAGCGCCGGGCTAAATTTCTTTGGATTCAAAGTAGTTTACCAGGTATTTCTAATAAAAATTAGATTAAATTTGAAAAATCCTAGATGATGTCATTGTATGCTAATCTGTGAAAACGGCAAATAAACAAGTAAAATTAATCATATCGGTTTTAGCTTTGATTGCATTAATGTGTGCTGCGTGCTCAAGCTCTTCTAAAACTAGCTCAGCCACAACTGCGGCTTCAAGTGGATCCACCTCAACTCAAGTTACCAATGCTAACGGTCATAACATTGCGGCTGCTGAAGCGTTAGCCCAAACAGATCAAGCTACAACATCGGCCCAGACTATGCATATAACTGTTAACTCAACCGCCACCGTTTCTTTGCCCGGTGGCGGCTCTGGTCAACAGGGTGCGTCGAACGTGTCCGAAACGATTTCAGGCAGTGGTGATCTTAATGCAACTACTAAAGTGGCAGTTTATCACTTTAGTTTATCTTCTTCTAGTCTAGCTGTGCCGTTCACTAGCTTTGATGAAATTATGGCTGGAAACACCTTTTACATAAGTTCAGATCTCTTCATTAATTTACCTCAGGTTAATAAACCTTGGGTGTCTGTAACTGCAGGTGAGCCTGCCGGCTCCAATACCTTAGAAGATGCCTTTGCGGATCCAACGGCAATGTAAGGCATTTTATCTAATTTAGGAACTATCACTACTGTGGGGAGCGCTGTTATAGACGGAACTCAAACTACTGAGTATAAGGTCAATATTGACGTCGCTAAGGCGGTGGCGGAATCATCAGATACCGGGATTGCTGCAGCGCTTAAGTGTTTAAACATGACTTCTTTCCCCTTGGCAATTTGGATAGATGCTCAAGGGAGAACGCGCCAGATCCAATTTACTTGGAACTTATCACAGTCTTCTGCAAGTGTAACTGTATCTGTAACCATAGGCTTTTCCACTTTTGGTGAGCCAGTATATGGGAGCGCACCTTCTCCAAGTGATGTATAGCCATTGAGCTCAATAGGAGAGTGTCAACATTATCGCCTAATTCTTGCTAAGTTTTAACAAATTGAGACAAAAAAAGGCACAGATGTCGGAACTAATTGAATTTACAAATAATTACCAAGATCACTCTACTCCAGATGGTTACCAATTCGAATTTATGTGCATGCGATGTGGGAATGGATATGAATCGCTGTTCCAGCGTTCAGTAGGAGGACTCGGGCGTATTATGGCAGTAGGCGGGGGATTAGTAGGCGGTGCTTTAGGCGACAGAGTTGAGCAAGCCGGTTGGGACGCTACATGGCTAAGAGGTGGAACTCGTGGCAAAGGCTGGGACAAGGCTCTGGCTAAAGCGGCTCAATCTGTTCGACAATACTTCAGCCAATGTCACAGGTATGGCCAATGGGTATGTTTGAAAGTTTGTTGGAATGATAAAAAGGGACTTTGTGTACAATGTGCGCCAAAACTGGATCAAGAAATAGCTGCAATGCAATTACAAGCACAAATGGGCCAGCTCCAAGAAAAAATTCAATAGCAAGATTGGACTAGAAATATTAATTATACCGATGTGGCTACCGGCCTTTGTCCAAGTTGTCACAGAAAGAGCGGTGGCGGCAAGTTTTGCAAATTTTGTGGCAATCCCTTGGCCGCTGACGAAGCAATGGCAAAATTTTGTCAAAATTGTGGTACAAAATTAGGTGATGCCAACTTCTGTCCGGAATGCGGCGCGCCTACTGTTTAGCATCGGATAAAACTTGCATTATAGACTTCTGCAACAAGGTTCTTTATTGGAAGAAGGTGATGCAACTGTATCTGTTAAGGGGGACTTAATTTTTGTAAAACCCGTTCAAAATCAACCGATACCCATTAAGGCTAGTGATATTTCTAGGATAGAAGAATTTGAACCATACGGTATTGTTATAGCTTTAAAAGACGGCACTGAGCTACAAGTAAGCCAAATGGGAAATTTACGCACACAAATATTGTCTCAAATTAACAAATTAAAAATGGACAATGCAAGAGAATCATTTATGTTAGTTGGCATAGGTACGCCGGCTAAATTCACAGGGCTAGTCAATCAAACTAAAGCGACTCTTTATTTATATGATGATGCTTTAGTTATAATGAGCCCGATAAGTGATCCAGTGCAACACTTATTTTCTTTTATCGATACCATAGAAGTTGATACGAGTGGATATAACATTAAAATAATTTTGCATGATAACAATACAATTGAACTAAGTCAGTTCGGGCAAATGACTCAAAGCTTAATTAAAAACTTAAATGATAAGATTTCTAATGTTAAAGTAAGAACTTTTTTCTTTTTTAAGCGCGTTGCTACCGGGGCTTTCAGCTATTAAAACACGAGAGCTAGCCGGTTATTTACGTGATGGTGTTTCAGTTTCTAAATTAAAATTAGATGAAATTGCTCCCGATCTCTACGATACAATTTTGCAACTAGCCTGCCACGAGAATCGCTTAAATGATATTTCTAAATTGAACACTTGGGGTTAAGTTTTCTTGGATTTAAACAAGTTCTTAGTGTTAAAAAAGGTGGATTTGGGGGTGAGCCTTGGCGTGATCATACTCATCAGCCGATTACCGATCACGGTAGATTTCAAAATGCTCCCTCTGGATTTGGAGGTACAATGATGACCGGCCTTTTGGGTGCAAGTCTAATGTGGGGCCCTGGCATGGGATTTCAGGGTGAATTTTCCCGAGGCGCGTCATATTTAGCATATGCAATGCTGGGAATGGCTATGAGATCTTCTAAATCATATTTGGGGGGCTCTTTAGGTGGATCTCAAAATCAACACCAAATAGCCCAGCGACAAGTTCCACAGTTTGATAATCAAACTGCGAAATTCACTGACTATAGCGCTTTAACTGTTAAGGGGTCACGTCCTTCAATATTAGCTTTTATTTTTCTTGAAACAGATTCTATGAAGGTTCTATACGAGTCCTTGAATGATCCCGATGAACCTAGTTACATGTTTAAAAAACAGCCAGGTAGTTCATTTTTAGCACAGTTAAACAATGCAATTGCCCTAATTGACTTTAGGTTAGAGGCTTTTTAAAAAAAATTTAACTGGCTCAGGATCAATTTATGCAAAAGCTCTTGAGTCAGTAGATTCTTTAAAGCTATTAAAGCAATGCTTTATAGGAACTGTAGAGCATGATGGAAACTGGCAAGACAAAATTAGTAAATTGCTTTTGTAATTTCGTTTGTATTTGTTGCTCGTTGGCTTATTAATTTCCCATTGTAATTTATATAACAAATGGCTTAAATTCTGAAACTATTTTTAATTAGGTTTTGTAGGTACGCGATTGTTAAAAGGTGCACTACCACGATGAGCATCTATGGTTTTAGGGGGTAAATTTAAGCTAACGAAATGAATTTACGCAATGGTAGCTAACAGTTATGAAGTTGCATACCAAAGCTATTAAACATAGATCTTAAAATGACTTTGCGTTAGAGAAAAATTTTTTGGTCAACCTTATGACTTTTTGTTAATATTCGCCTATGGAATTTAGCACCATTACCTATGAGGTAAAGGATCGCAAGGCTTACATAACTTTAAATCGACCCGAAACGCTAAATGCCATTAATTACGAGATGCCTGGAGAGATAAACGAGGCAGTGAAATTGGCAAATGAAAATCCTAATGTGCATGTAATAATTCTTTCGGGCAATGGGAGGGCATTTTGTTCTGGATACGATTTAAAAGCTTTTGCTGAAAAAGGGATAGGTACTCAAGGTAATATTTGGGATCCAATACAAGATTTCCAATTTATGAAAAGAAATACGGATTGTTTTTCATCGCTATTTAGATCACTTAAACCTACGATATGTAAAATTCGTGGATATGCAGTTGCAGGTGGAAGTGATATAGCCCTGTGTTGTGATTTAATCATTATGGCCAAAGATGCAAAAATTGGCTATATGCCGGCTCGAGTCTGGGGAACTCCTACAACTGCTATGTGGGTATTTAGATTAGGACTAGAAAAGGCTAAGGCAATGTTGTTTACTGGAGACACCATTGATGGGGTTACAGCTAAAGAATGGGGTTTGGTATTAGATGCTGTAGATGAATCTCAACTAGATGGAAAAACCGAAGAGCTTGCCGACAGAATAGCAGGTGTTCCAATTAATCAACTAGTTATGCAGAAATTAGTTATTAATCAAGTAGCTGACGCAATGGGGTTAAACAGTGTTCAAGTACTAGCTACAATATTTGACGGTATATCCCGTCACACACCAGAAGGTAGGTGGTTTCAAAAATATGCATCTCTGCACGGATTTCATGAAGCAGTAAATTGGAGAGATTCAGGAAAATGGATACCAAAGTATAATCCAGACGAGACTTAATATAATAACTTTTTGCCCAGAATTATAGTTTGCTTAAAACTGGTTAGTTTACTGTGCGACAAGCTGTGCCCTGCACAATTTAACTTGGCTGGCTTTATAAGACAATATTCTTAGAATACCAACAACAGTTAGCTAAGACAGGGACCTGTTACATTTGCTAAACAAAGGATTCTAAAAAACCGTAAACTCGGTTGGTTATAATTCTGTTTTAGTATGTTTTGTTTAGTTAATATACTTATTAGAAGCTAGCTTTATAGGCAAATCACATCCAGCTATCTAGGTTCCAAATTGAAACGCCGTATATAAATACTTCTTATTTAACTTTTTTAATTAATGATAAGAATATAAGTTAGCTCTGTATCGCAGTCTCGTTTTTAGCAAGAAATACGCCAACAGCTGCTACTATTGCAGCTATTAGACCAATAAAAGCTCCAAATGACCAGCCAACACCAGATGGCTTTGTTAAAAAGGCTACTAAGGTCAAGAGTAAATTTACTGCCGCTCCAATACCTAATATTTGCCAATGAAATAAAGGTACTTTAATGCCCTCCCAAGCAATTGCTCTAGAAACTAAATATGTCACCAAAGCCAGGGCCATTAGTAAAGTTAAATACATATAACCTCTTGCAAACGCATTCGCACTGACAGAAGGAATTGACACGGAAACTCCGTTTATAATCCCAGCCCTGAATCCTCCTGCATGGAACCACGGAAGAAACATATCTATTATTAAAACAATGGCTGAGATACCTACTACTTTGTCACCGTTGCCTAACCGATTTAACTCAAAGGTAATAGTTTGGGTCTGCGCTTGAGCACCAGCTGGGCGCACAGCTACATTTTCTGTAGCTGAAGTTGCACCACAGTTTTAACAAACTTGGGACTCTTGATTAATTTCACTACCACACTGTTGACAATAAATCTTTACAGTCCAGCGGGAATTAATAAATTTTGTCAATTATTATAAGTGAATTTTAATTTAAGGTTCTGGCCTGGGATTTCCTTATTTAAAAACGATAATAATTGCTTAATTTGAAAATGGGCTTTAGCTTTTTGCATTTAAAAGCATTAAATTTTAGCCAGCTAATGAATTTACTGATTTAAGTTTTAAGGGATTTACATAAGACACCTTTGCACAAAATGCTCTAGCTGGCGGAGAGTTCTTAGGATGAAGCAAAACCCAACTGCTACCATTATATGACCAAGTATCGTTAAACGCTCTAATTAAAAAGCTACTGACGCCAACTGAAAACTTGCTCCACCAAATAAAATATCATCTTTAGAAATTGGATCATAAGCCATCATGGTGCCAGCTCTTGCTATAGGCATTCCACCTTTATAGCTTTCAGCTAAAGGGTTAACAGGACCAAACAAGTGCTGGGCATTTTGAATCATGGAAGATAAGCTAAAATACTTTACGCTAATCACTTTATTAAAAGATTGAACTGATAGAGTTAAACTAAGTGTTGCTATTAGTAGTAGCAAAACCAATATTAAGATGTTTCGCCTAGCTTTTAAGTAGCGTAGTGAAGTTGCCTTAAAGAGATTGCTTGATGAATTTAATAATATTTTTAATATTTTCTTTGTGGAACTATTTAACATTATTAATTAAAGCGGCTTTTTTACGGTGCAAATTAATCATACTGTTTTTAGGTCGAGAGCTAGTTTAAAGGGTTCTTCGTATCTGCCACCTGGCATTTATCAGGCTTTTGACCTGATAGAGATATATATCAGCCCAGGGTTATTATCCAATATTGCCGGTGTTTTAATCACTAGATGTTTTAGCTAAGTTAATCTAAAATAAGCTCTAGTGCCTTATCGTTTTTTCTTTTTTGAAAAAGTATCTTAAAGATAACCTAAATCGTTAATTTGAGGTGAGTGATTAATATAAAGCGATGTGTCTCTAGCACAATTAGCTATTGAATTAATGATTGTTTTAACAAGTTTCAATTAGCCGAATGCATCGGGGCACTGATCCGGTGGTTGACCGCCAGGTATTTGATTAAACCTTTGGGCGTGAATCCAAGATGTAAGCCACCAATTATATTTAGGCTTAGGGAGATTAAGTACCTTAGAAACTATATTAAGAGTAGCCTGGGCCCAATAACCAGCTCCAATAGGACACAAGTGGAGTCCATCTAGCTGTCTGGCTCTTGCCAGTGGGTGATTGCCAAAAGGTGAAGGTAAGAACCAGCTAAATTGGCCATTTTGAGTTAGGGCATTTGCTGAGGTCACGTAAATTACCTGCCCTGAGTGAGTAATAGAGGCTCTTTGGGCCAAAGTATCCCAGATGTGACGACCCCGCTGATTCCAACCAGCATAATGATAAATTGCAGCTAAAGAGTTTGGCGGGGGAAGTGGTGGTTGTTGCAAAAATATTAAATGAGTAACTCCATTTTGTAAAAGCTTATCAATGAATGCATTAAATAAAGTTTTATATTCAATTAGTTGTAAAGGCGATGCGGAAGCTAAAAAGCCATTGTCCATAGTCCACATTGCAAAAACAGTGTTTGCCCCTTTTAACTTTACTCCGTATGCTACGAGCTGCCAACTGGAGCTGTCTTCGGTTAGTCCCCAGCTTGGCCAAGCTGCATTATAGACAGTTTGGAACTCCTCAGTTGAAGAAAAGGCTGCTGAAAGAGCTACGCTTTCTTGATACATTACTGAATCTCCGATAAATGCCACCTTGTAAGGTATTTCAGTGTAGTGCTGGATTACATTAATTGTCTTTGGTGCATTTTTATAAAATGATGCCACGGCATTTTGATTAACAAACCAAAGACTACAAAGTACCGCAATAGGAGGTAACAAAATGGTGAATTTTTTAAAGATTCCACGGTAATTTGCATAACGCAATGGCTGTTCAACAAGGTAAAAGGAAGATACAGAGAGCAGTACTATTAAAGTTAATTGAAGTAATTTGAGCTTGTATCCTGTTATGGCAATTGTAGCAGGTGTTAATAGTGCTATTATAGGCCAATGCCATAAATAAAGGGAGTAGGAGATTTTCCCAATAAATTTAATGGGTTTTAAAGAGAGCACTTTAGCAGTTAACGATGCAGGTTTACTTATGACATACTTAATAATGTAAATAACAAATAAACAAACTAGCGGGGTTGCAAAATAGTAGCTTAAGGGATTTGTGTCACTGAAGATTTCACCCATGACTACTATAGCAATTAAGCTTACTAATGAACCGGCAAATAAAAGAAATGATCTTCTTTTGTTAGGTTGTAGTTTCTTGGCGTGAGTAAACTTTGGCTTTAAATTTATTGAAATGGCTAAAAGAGCTCCAGTTAATAATTCATAATTACGAAATAAACTATTGTAATAAATATCATCAATTTTGCCCGTAATTTTTAGGGTTAATGCCATAGCGCAGTAAGAAAGCAGTGCTAAAGATCCAATAACAAGAACAATCCTATGATAGTTCTTCGTCAATGCCTTTTTTGAATGAAACATTTTTAATAACGCTAGTAAAATAAGTGGCCATATTAGATAAAATTGTTCTTCAACAGCTAATGACCAAGTGTGAATAAGTGGCGAGGAATAAATGTTTGAAAAGTAACTATTAGGACTTGAGATTAATATGTGCCAGTTTTGTATATAAAATATTGTAAAAAAGGCATTGACTAGAAGTGAATGTGGTGAGGTAAACTGCGAGTGCAACGCTTCAGCAATTGCAATTACAACAAGCAAAAAAAATAATCCTGGCAGTAATCTTTTAGCTCTCCTTGTCCAGAAACTTTTAAGTGAGATAGAACTTGTTGCTTTAAATTCCAGAGTTAAAAGGTAGGTAATTAGAAAACCTGATAGCACAAAAAATACGTCAACCCCGAGAAAACCCCCTTTAAAGTTAAATGCGTTAAAATGAAATGCAATTACTAATAGAATTGCCACTGCCCGCAAGCCGTCGAGGGGGTCAATGTGGAATTGTTTAGTTGAGGATTCCACGTGTAAATTTTATCTTGTATTTAATTTCTCTTTGCGTCATAAAGCCCAAACGACAATTATAAAGACAAACCTATTTTACTAAAGTATATCAAATATGGAAAAATTGCTGGGTTTAAGGATGTTACTAGCTAAAGAGTAAACTTGTTATAAAGCGATGGATCCCAAAATTGATTATAGTGTGCCTGGATTTGCACGTGCGGTTTTAATCAATGGAGCTACTCCATTAACAAAGGCAATTAGTTTTGAAAATGGGGTTAGGGTGTGGATAAAACGGGATGATTTAATCGGAGTAGCTTTGGGCGGTAATAAGGTCAGAAAAGCAGAGTTTATTTTAGCTGATGCATTAACAAAAGGTTACAACGCGGTAATTACAGCTGGAGCTGGTCAGTCCAACCATGCAAGAGTAGTTGCAATTTGTGCTACAATGCTTGATCTTAAGTGTTATATACTGCGACCTTCTGATGATTTGTCAACCGGTGGCAATAAGTCATTAATGGATACTATTAATGCAAAGGTGTTAAGTTGTGATTTACCTTGGGAACGATTAGAGCAAGTCGTTATTGAAAAAGCTGATGAACTTTCAACGAACAAAGAAAAAGTATACCCTATCGCACTTGGCGGATCTAGCCCGGTTGGAATTATGGGATATGCGCTGTGTTACTCAGAGATGATGGCCCAGGCACGCCAACTTGAGCTAAAAGTTAGCACAATTGTGCACGCGTCATCGACATTAGGTACTCAAGCGGGTTTACTTGTTGGTAAAGCTTTGCTGCGCGCAAGGCAAAAAGAATATTTTAACGGCTATTTATTTGATCCAAGAATAATCGGAGTAGCTGTTTCTAAAATAGCTAGTGAAAAAAAATGCCAAGAATTAGTTAGCAGGACTTTGAAGCTATTAAACAAAGATAGCTATTTTTCTAAAGACGACATTAATTTTTACAAATTATCAGATGATCCAGGCTATGAAAAACCTTCTTTAAAAGCTGAAAATGCACTTAAAGATTGTTTGGCGAAGTTAGGTATTTTGTTAGATCCAGTATATAGTTCCAAAGGATTTGCTGGTCTTTTGGAGCTTATTGAAAATGATATGTTGCCTCCGGGAGATGTTATATTTATTCATACTGGTGGTGTACCTAGTTTTTTTGCAAACAGGCAAAACGTTAAATGAAATACTTGTCTAATTTAAACAGTGCTCAAAAAGAAGCAGTTACTTATATTGGTAGTCCGCTACTAGTTGTTGCTGGTGCAGGGTCAGGTAAAACCAGGGTTTTAACTTCACGAATCGCTTATTTAATAGATGAAATCAAGATTAACCCGTATAAAATTCTTGCAATTACTTTCACGAATAAGGCAGCTCAGGAAATGCAAAACCGTGTTAAAGACTTACTTGGACTTTCTATAAGTGGTATGTGGGTGTCAACTTTTCACTCTGCTTGCCTGAGAATATTGCGACTAAAACCAGAGTTAGCTGGATACAAGAGTAATTTTACTATTTATGATGCCGATGATTCTTTACGTGCGATTAAGGCTGTTATGGCAAAGTTAGGTTATGACGAGAAAAGAATTAATCCTAAATATGTAGCCCATAAAATTTCATGGGCTAAGGCGCACTTATTGACGCCTGAAGAACTAGCACAAACAGAAGAGGTATTTAAATCAGAGCTCCGTGAAATTTACATACGGTATCAGCTTTTATTAAATGAGGCCAATGCAATGGACTTTGATGATCTTATTTTAAATACTGTTAAAGCTTTAAAAGATGCTGAAAAGTCAAAATTTATCAAGGATAAATTTGATTACATATTAGTAGATGAGTATCAAGATACCAATAAAGCGCAAAACAAATTATTAATTGAACTTGCTAAAGAGCATGGCAATATTACCGTTGTAGGAGATTTAGACCAAAGTATTTATGGGTTTAGAGGGGCTTACCCAGGCAATATTTTAGAGTTTGAACAAGTTTTTCCAGATTCTAAGGTGATAAAGCTTGAACAAAATTATCGCTCTACCATGTCGATTTTATCTGCTGCAAACAAACTCATTAAAAACTCTTTGTCGCCTTATTACAAAGAACTATTCTCTGATTTAGGCCGAGGAGAAAATGTTGTAGTTTATGAGTGCGAAGATGAAATTCAAGAAGCAGATGTTGTAACAAAAAAAATATCTGAAATATTAAAAGCTGATCCCCAGTGTAAAATTGCAGTTTTTTATCGGGCTAATTGGCAATCGAGAATTCTTGAAGAAGCCCTTTATAGAGCCGCAATGTCTTATAAGGTGTTAGGCGGTTATGCATTTTATGAACGTAAAGAAATTAAAGACATCTTGGCATATTTATCTGTAGTAGTAAATCCTTATGATGAACTAAATTTTCAAAGGATCGCAAATGTTCCTAAAAGAGCTTTAGGGCCTATTACAATAAGTAAGATTTTGGATGTTAAAGCAAATCTTAGCTGTAGCATTGATGAAGCACTTTTAAAGACTGCAGCACTTAACAAAAATGCGAAAAGTGGTGCTGAAAGTTTGGCAAAATTACTTAGTGAATTAAGAGATCTTGATAAAAATTACGGCCCTTTAAAATTAATTGACCATTTACTTAAATCCACTGGTTACGAACAAGAACTTATTTCAGAAGCAACTATAGAAGCCCAGTCCAGGCTTGAAAACATTGCGGAGTTAAAGCAACTTGCTGCTAGCTATGAAAAAACGCAGGATTTCCTTCAGCACGCTATGCTAATGAGTGCCCAAGACCAATTAGATGATTCAAATATTTCTTTGATGACGCTACATACCTCAAAGGGGTTAGAGTTCGATTGTGTGTTTATAATTGGATGTGAAGAGGGACTCTTGCCTCATTTTAAATCCATTGAAGATATTAATGCTTTAGAAGAAGAACGTCGCTTACTTTATGTTGGTATTACAAGAGCAAAGAAAAACTTGTACCTAACATATGCATCTCAGCGAAAAATTTTTGGGACTTTTCAGTGTTGTTCTCCATCAAGGTTTTTATTTGAATTAAGCTCGGAGATACAAACTCAAAGTTTAGGAACTGACAATGAGTTAAATTTATCGTTGAGTTCTAATGATGTTAAAAGCTATGAGGATTCTTTAAATCGATTTGCACACTTTAAAGTTGGCGATCGAATATATCATAGCCGCTGGGGTGAAGGAGTTATTAAAAAGTTGATACATAAAGGTGATGACTCTGAAGCCGTTATTGAGTTTGAAAACAGGGGTGAGAAAACTTTTTTACTGCGTCTCACCCCTATTAAGAAGCTTTAAATTTTCTTACTAAAACGCTTCTTTAAAGTTTTACTTCGCCTAACTATATTTAATTTACTAAAAGTTTAATCTGTATAGCCATATGTGTACCATGGTGAATAGATTGTGTCGTATGTAATGTTGTCATAAAGAGTTGCCTTACCACCTCCACCACCATTTATGTTCATATAACATACCAGTAAGTTACCAACCCAGTTTGTAAAAGGTGCACCATTAACATTTACTTGATCATTAGGTGCATATAATTCAGCATCAATTGGTCCTGGGATATTTGAACCATGTCCATTAAAGGATATTGTTCCACCCCCACCAGGAGAACCTGGGGCAGGCAAGGTTCCATTTGAAGGTGGTCCACACAAATAAGGCTCTGAAACATTAATTTGGAGATTAGTGGAGGCCCCTCCTGCATTTATTTGTGCATTTTGAGCAAAAGTAACATCAGTTCCACCCGCCATACTTTGTGGGATAAAGACAAAAATTTGTGCTACTCCGTTATTTGGACAAGTTGCCGGAGGTGCTGGGCAGGGTGCAATAGTTAAAGACTGTAGCGTAATTGGTCCATCACAAATATAGACGTCAGGAGAAATCGTACCTGAAAACACACCATTAGAAGGACAGTTTGATCCCCAAGGTGAAGTTGGTGTCGGATTAACATAGTAATTGTTACCAGTATTGCTAGGTACACATGGTGTTGGTGGTGTTGTTTGGGCTGGCGGTGGGCATGTTGGTGAAGGATTTTGAGGATCAAGCGGCGAGGAACCAGTGGGTTGACCAGAGCAGTTGGAAGTCCCAGATGTGGAGCGACCGTAGATATTTACGTAACCTTGTCCAGTTATCAGTCCTCCACACCCTACGGCTCCTTGATTTACTCCAGCTGAAGAGTCGTCATCAGCATCACCATCTCCAGTGCCGTTACCACAAGGTGGCGGATCACTACTGGCATCGTTATCATTATCCGCACAGGTACCTGTTGAGGTGCTAGGTAGAATTCCTAGATAACCATTTGCATTAAGACCCCAAAGTCCTGTAAGTCCGTCATGAGCAACTAATCTTGAGAAATAAACCGTTGCAGTTTGAGTGTATCCATTGAAATAACCAATGGCGGTGACTTTATATAAAACTACTGAAGGTGAGGGCGGTGGTGTTACTAACTGTGCATGGTAAGTCCACCCATTTTGACCAAAATTAGATATGGATTGTGCATAAGTATCTTGTTGGCATCCAGACGGTACCGGGGTAAGAGTTGAAAAGCAAAAAGAGCTAGGTAAGTTGGTCATATCTGTTCCGTTGTACTGATCAAGTTGGAATGCAGCGTCAGAAATTGCTGCATTGGCTTCTTGGGTAGCACTTGTTACAGTATTAGTTTTATTTGTAAAATCTTGAGCTGATGTTATCGTAGCTACCACGGTTGAAAGCATTACCAAAATGATCATAACGATGATCATGGCAACCACTAAGCTACCACTTTCTTCTTTAAAGTCTTGTCTAGATAATTTTTTCATGGTTTTTGCCTCCTTTTTAACATGCTGCTGGCGTTCCATTTGGTTCTATGGCTCCTTCAGAAAGTAGCTGTGAATTTTGGTTTCTTAGTCCTACTCCAATTGAAGCAAAAAGCGGTCCTTTTGCATAAGATGATTGAAGTTGGATTTGAATAAAAACTGCAACAGAACAGGTAACTATCTGATTAACCGTGAAGGTTGCACTAGTCTTTGTGCCAGGACAGCCATTTGCCCCGGTCATGTTTTCCCCGGATGCGTCAACATAGCAAAACTGAGCTGCAACCACATTGTTAAGCATGTTTACTGATGGTTGCCAAGTAATTGCACTGGGGGGACCAGAGCCAATTGCTCTTTGCAAATAGGATGTAGCTGGGTTAGCTCCTATGGCTATGTTCCACATGATAGGTTGCTGGGCACCATTTGTATCAATGTAAAAGCTAAGCGTTGTTCCCATCGCTGCAACAGATGACTGTGGTAACAACACATTTGTACCAGGCGATGGACTTGGGATGATGGCCTCACGCACTTCAGTATCAAGTTCATCAATTACATCATAAAGTTGGCCTTCTTCATGTAAGAATGCTTCAGTGGCTGAAGTAGTGCCGTTAAATCCACTAAACATGACTAGCACTAGGCTCATTACTATTAAAAAGACAAGCATTACAACAGTTAATTCAACTACTGTAAAGCCTTGCTCTTTATTTTCATTTAACATCTGTTGCTCACCTGTGACCTTTCTGCAACGGGTGTGTAAGGACAAATTAACAAGTAACTAATTAACTGACCTGTTGATGGCAGAGGGTTGTGATTTGAGTCAAATAATCCAAGTTCATAATATCCAGTTGCCACAGAAACTATAGCACTAGAAGATATTGTATATGCATATATGCCGTTGTTAACATAAGACAGTGGGAAGTAAATACTAGGGGATAAGGTTCCTGTGGGTGAATAAGGGCCTGCACCAATAGAGGCCCCGTTTAATAAAGTGGAGCAGTTATTAGAGGTATTAACACCTAATTGGACTTGGACAGATGATGAACCGTTTTGATTTAAATAAAACTTATATGAAAGATCCGGTGCAGAACTTGTTGGAGAGCCACTTGCTGGCGAGCTAAAGCTAAATAGTGAGGCTAGGTTGCATGGATTTGGGTTAGGTGCTGTAGGGATACCTGTGTTGGATTGAGGTGAGCCAGAACCAGTTTGGTATAAAGCAGTTGTTGGTCCTGTTAAGCCAACTCCGTTTTGAGAATATGTCCACATTTGAACGTAATAGGTCTCTCCTGGGGCAAGCCCGGTAATTGTATAGCTGTAATTAATACAAGTTTCTCCAGATGGTGTGTTAGGGCACCCCTGTCCTTGTATTGCTGGAGAATCAGCTTGCAAGATCGGTGTAGTTTCAGCTGAGGTTGTAAAGCTCGGATCCACTGAATACTCAATTACAAAATAACCGGGAGGAGACTGATTGTTAGTTACAACTTCCTGCCAGGAAACCACTATTGTAGATGATGCTTCCTGTGGATTTGGGTTTTGGCTTGCAACAACATTTTGAGGAGCAGGGGGTGGTGTTGAGGCTAAGACTGCTGCTGATGAGCAAGAGCCGGTACCTGAGAAGTTATTAGGGCTGTTACCTCCTGGATCAATGAAGGTAGATTTAGAAGCATTATTTGTCCAGTTTGACCAATATCCAATTACCGTGACTGCAACATAAGCGCAACCACCTTGTGAATCATCATTTAGAGGGACTGTGTTTTGCCAGGTTACTACTGTAAAGACGTGAACCCTTAAATTGCCAACGTTATAGACCTTATATGGTTGGATTAAGTCTGAACCGGGACCAACGTTAGTACAGCCAGATGTGCAACTTGTGGGCCCTAAATCAACAGTTTGTTGCCCTGATGGAACGGTATAAGGATAAGTTGTTCCTGGCAAATAATTTCTACCAAAAACCTGATTAAAATATTGGGCCGCTACTGAGTTTGGTGCAGGATAATTTGGATCAGAACTTGAAAACTCATCTTCATAGTAGCCAACCAAATTATAGGGTATAGCGGTTGCTGACTCTAATGTGGATGTGATTACGTTTAAGGCTTCAACCCTTGCACCATTTGCTTGAGTAATGTTAATTCCTGAAACCATTAAAGCTACGAACGGTACGAGCGCCAGCATTATAATTAGCATGGCTACCACAAGTTCAATCATGGTAAAACCATCGTTAGTTTTGGTGCACCTCACATTAAATAAATGGTGAAAGAAACTATTTTTGCTATATTTGTAATTTTTTTGTCATAATTCCGCCACTTTGTGTGGCAAGTTGAAAATTGGCTAATTTACAAATCTCTAACTCTGATTTTGTTATTGGCTGAGTGATAAGACCGTCTTTCTTCGTAAGATTGTAGCGCTGAGATATGTACTCTAAGCAACTTGATTGCTTTAGCTTTTATCACCCTAACAGCGCCTTGAGAAATTCCCATAATTGCCGCTACCTCTTTTACTGATAGACCAGCAATTACACAAAGTTCAATGACTTCTCTTTCTGTCTTTTTTAGTCTAGAAAATGCTTTCTCTAGATTAAATGACTCAGACCAACTATCATCTGGCTCAGCTTCATAACTTAGATTATTTAAGATCCATTCAGCGTTAGTTTTGCTAATCTGATTAGAGCCTCTCTCTAAAATTGTTTTTTTGCACAGGTTACGTAAGATGCCATAAAGCCAAGCAACCGGAGTTACCTCTAACTTGGCCAGCTTGTCAGCGTTAACAATTGCAATTTCAAAGGTTTGTGCAACTAAATCCCTTGCATCCTCATCTGACCCAAGACGCCTAAAAGCATATTGATAAAGTTCAGGGAAGGTCTTATTGTATAAGCTTGACCACTCCGTTGGATTTCTGTGGGCTAATTTCTTGTTATCGACTGGACTTTCCATCAGTGCTACAGCTGCCACATTAAATACATCGGATTATATACAGTTTACCTTAAATTGCTGAACGATTTCAGACTTCCTTAAATTCAGGGCTTTTTTACTCTAACTGATTTTTCAGACCTTTAAAACAGATCCTAGAATAATTATGGTGTGTTAAGGCGTTACAGGATACTAGTTGCAAAGCCAGGCCTAGATGGGCATGATCGTGGTGTGAAAGTTATAGCTCGGGCACTGAGAGACGCAGGATTTGAGGTAATTTATACAGGTCTACATCAAACACCAGAGGAGGTTATAGCAGCAGCTGTTCAAGAAGATGTTGATGCAATAGGGCTGTCAATGCTTTCTGGAGCTCATTTAACCCTTGTCCCAAAAATTATCTCTGGATTAAAAGAACATGGTATGGCTGATATTCCTGTAATTTGTGGTGGCATAATTCCGGATAAGGATATTCCTATTTTGCTTGAAATGGGAGTCAGTAAGGTCTTTATTCCTGGTGCGTCGCTAAATGAGATAATTTCATGGTTGTCAGATACTTTAGATAAGCGAGAAGAAAATAAAGTCAAGGCAAAAAATTAAACTTAGAAAGGTTAAGAAATGGATTTGTTAGAGTATCAGGGCAAAAGTTACTTTGCTCGATTTGGTATTCCAGTTTCTAAAGGAGCTGTGGCTAATAGTTCTGATGAAGCTGTCGAGGTTGCACAAACCTTAGGGCTTCCTGTAGTGATCAAAGCACAAGTTAAAGTAGGTGGAAGAGGAAAAGCAGGAGGGGTTAAGTTAGCCAATGACCTTGAGGAGGTTAAAAGTAAAGCGGATGAGATACTTGGTTTAAATATCAAAGGCCACGTTGTTAATACGCTTTGGATTGAAAAAGCCTCTGAGATTAAAGAGGAATATTACCTGTCATTTACGTTGGATCGCTCAAAAAGACAGCATGTCATGATGTTGTCTGCTCAAGGCGGTGTTGATATAGAAGAAGTAGCAGCAACAAACCCGGAAGCAATTAAGAAAATGTATGTTGATCCATTTAAAGGAATTGATGAAGCTGAGTTGTCAGAGATAATTAAGACCTCAGGGCTCAATCCCGTAGCTTATACACAAGTTAAAGAAGTAATAATGAAACTTTATGAGTGTTTTGTTAAAGGTGATGCTGAACTTGCTGAGATTAATCCGTTGATTCTAACTACACAAGATAAGATTCATGCTTTAGATGCTAAGGTAACATTAGACGATGATGCTAGATTTAGGCATCCAGAGTGGGAAGAATTTGGTCAAAGTGATGAAGGTGACCAAAGGGACAAGTTAGCTAGGTCTAAAGGGCTTAACTATGTAGGCCTTGATGGTTTTGTTGGCGTAATAGCAAATGGTGCCGGACTTGCAATGTCGACATGTGATGTGGTGAATCAGGTTGGAGGAGCACCTGCAAACTTTTTAGATATTGGGGGTGGAGCTAACGCTCAAGTGATGGCAAACGCCCTGGAAGTGATAAACACTGATCCAAATGTTAGATCAATACTAATTAATATTTTTGGCGGTATCGTGCGATGCGATGAGGTTGCCAAAGGGATCTTGCAGGCTCTAACGGAGGTGAAGTTAGTCTCTCCAATAGTTATAAGGCTTGATGGAACCAACGCTGAGTTAGCTCGTCAAATTTTAAAGGATCATATTTCAGATACCCTAATTCAAGAAACTACTATGATGAGTGCTGCAAAAAAAGCAGTTGAGATTGCACAAATGAAAGGCAGTAAATAAATGAGTATATGGGCTGATGAAAATACAAAGGTTGTTGTGCAAGGCTTAACTGGAGGACAAGGGCGTTTTCATGGTCTGAGAAATAGAGATTATGGGACTAAGGTTTTGGCAGGGGTAACTCCTGGTAAGGGGGGGCAAGATGTTGACGGAATTCCTGTTTTTAATACAGTTAAGGAGGCTGTTGAGCAAACCGGGGTGAATGCTTCATTTGTAAGCGTGCCGCCACAAGCTGCTCCAGGTGCGATATTAGAAGCTGCTGAAGCTGGTATTGAACTTATAGTTTGCATTACTGAACACATTCCAATGCACGATCAGGCGAGAGTTTTCAATGCTTTAAAAAACAACTACCCTAACTGTAGACTTATTGGTCCTAATTGCCCTGGGATAATTTCACCGGGCAAATGTAATATCGGTATTACGGCCGGTTCAATAGCGACACCTGGAGGACCTGTTGGCATTGTAAGTCGTTCCGGAACCTTAACATATCAGGCCATTTATGAATTGACCCAGATGGGTATAGGTCAAACGACTTGTGTTGGTATAGGTGGTGATCCAGTTCCAGGAACTGTATTTACTGATGTTTTGGAAGCATTTGAAAAAGACGATGAGACAAAAGCAATACTTATGATTGGAGAAATCGGTGGTAGCGCAGAGGAAGAGGCTGCCGAGTTGATTAAAGAGTCAATATCTAAGCCAGTGGTAGCCTACATTGCAGGAGTTACAGCACCAGAAGGACGTAAAATGGGTCATGCTGGAGCGATTATAAGTGGATCAAAAGGTACAGCTGCTGCTAAAAAGGCGGCATTGGAAAAAGCTGGAGCATTGGTTGCTCAGAACCCTACCCAAGCTGGTCAGCTTATGAATGATGTGGTTAAGTCCTTGGGTTTTTAAGTTAGCCGATTAAAGTATTCTAAGCTATTGCAGTAAGTATTAAGCAATAACAGCAGAGAAAAGAGACTTAATACAGGATCATAAAGAAGCAGTTCTATAAAGTGCAATTGTTAGTTCATTTGCTCCGTTGGGATTGAGTAATAGTTAACAATTCATTGATGATCCCAGGTAGCTGTAAATTTATGTGCAAGAAACTAAGCTTTCAAGTTGTAAAAAGGTTTTAAAAACAGTACCACAAACAGTTGAAATTAACGCAATTAGCGCTTTTGTAAAAGTTTTTAAAGATTCCATTGCATCGACTTGATTGATTGTATAACGATATAGGTACTTGGTTCTAAAAAACACAATAACACAATTTTATTGCATTTAATGGCTGATATTTTAAAGATTTAGTTGTGCTCATTTTTATATTATTTGCGTAAACTTAAAGTTGTTTTTAATAGTAAAAATTAAAAGACAGTAACAGAGTTGTAGATATTCACTTAATGCAACCGCGTTCAATTAAAAATTTGAATTGGCATAAGTTATTCGAAATAAATGATGCGAACGCTTTTTTCTTCGGCCAATCGCTGTAGATCATCGTTAATAAGATTTTTAGTGATAGCAAATGCATCTACGCGTTGTTTTCGTTCTCTTAAGATGCGAGCACTCTCGACAACTCTAGTTATATCGTTTTTATGTAATGTTGTAGAAACTTCCGCGACAATTGTTGTGCGCTTTAAGTTAATATTTGCTGATGCAATTATATCAGTCTTTTTAATTCGCTCGCTTTCAGAACGAGTAAGTACATTTTTTGAGTTGAGTTTGTTTATTAGATTTTTTATCTCGTTTTCACTAAATACTTTTATGTTTTCAACGTTGTCCTCTAGATATATCCAAAGTTTTTCACGTACTGTACGTTCAAAATCTGAGCCTTTAAGATCCGAGACGTCTACTTCTAACCGCTTGTGCCCTTCTTTTAGCGTCGAAACATCAGATTTTAATGTAGAAACATCAGACTCTAACCGCTTCTGCCCTTCTTTTAGCGTCGAAACATCAGATTTTAATGTA
>Ga0080006_1154143_pt1 | contig 38146 bp, 37 predicted proteins | sample RS3BMetagenome_FD_69209 | JGI IMG/M metagenome (GOLD analysis project Ga0080006, IMG submission 69209) | Ferric oxide microbial mat and aquatic microbial communities from Rainbow Spring, Yellowstone National Park, USA - RS3B (SPADES... ...
TCGTACAAGGCGATCGCACACCTGCCGCTCGCCGAGCGCGTCGCCGAGATGCGCGACCCGGCGCTGCGCGCGCGGATCCTCTCCGAGAAGAGCGACAAGGCGGCCGGCGCCGGCACGCCCCTCGACCTCGCGGCGACGCCGTTGCCGGCCGACCACCTCGGCCTACTCGAGGGGCTCACCACCACCCGGGCGGTCCGCCGGTACCTCGACGAGCCGGTGCCGCCGGAGGTGCTGCGGGCGGTGGTGTTCGCCGCCACCCGGGCGCCGAGCGGGTCGAACCGCCAGCCGTTCCGTTTCCTGGTTTTGACCGACGGGCCGGCGGCGGTCGCGGCCAAGGCGCTTCTCGGCACCGCCGGCCGCCGGGTCTGGGCGATGAAGGAGGAGGCCGAGGGCTACCGGCGCGGGTCCGGCGCCGACGACGCCTCGCCGAAGTCCCGCATGCGGCGGGCGATGGCGGGCTACGTCGACGAGTTCGAACGGGTGCCGGCGGTCGTGCTGGCCTGCTACGCCCGCTACCGCGACCCGACGCCGATGGACGGCGCCTCGGTCTTCCCGGCGTGCCAGAACCTGCTCCTCGCCGCCCGCGCCCTCGGCTACGGCGGGGTGATGACCGGCTTCCACGGGATGGTCGAGGTCGAGCTGCGGTCCGTGCTGGCGATCCCCGACGGCGTCGAGATCGTCGCCACGATCACCCTCGGCCGCCCGGCCGGCCACCACGGGCCGGTGCGGCGGCGCCCGCTCGGCGAGCTCGTGTTCGAGGAACGTTGGGGCGAGCCGGCTTCATTCGCCGTCGATCCCCCCGGCACCCGGTACACGGCGGCCGGACCGCCGCGGCCCCCGATGCCGTCCCGGTGAGCGAGCGCGCAGAGGCATTGCGGCCTGCGTCAGCCGGCCTGCGTCAGCCGGCCTGCGCTTGTGCCCTCTTCGGGTCGGGGACGCCCGGAGGCGTGCCCTCGTGGTACTCGAGCAGCTCGATCAGGTAGCCGTCGAAGTCCTTGATGTAGGCCATGGTGACCGGCCACCGGTCGAGCCGGGCCGGCGGGGTCACCGACTCGCACCCGGCCGCCATCGCCTTGTCGTACAGCGCCCGGCAGTCGTCGGTGTTGACGTAGAGCTTCCAGATGCTGTTCCCCATGTCGATCGGCCGGTCGCTCTCGAGTTGCTGGGCGAGCTGCAGGCGGCTGCCGCCGGCCGGGGACTGGAGCACCGCCTCCTTCACGCCGGGGATGTCGGTGCGGCTCTGTACCGGGACGCCGAGGACGCCCTCCCAGAAGCCGACCGCCCGTTCGAGGTCGCTGACGTAGATGCAGTACTGGCCGAGGATGGCGACCACGAGCCCCTCCTTGTCGTCCCGCCGGGTCGTCGTCCCGCGGGGTCCTTCTCGCCCCGCTGACGGTCTTGGCAGGACCTATCCTGCGCCGCAGAGTACAAGATCGGCACGCGATCGACCGGGGGTGCGATGAAGGACGTCGTCGGCAAGGTGGCGGTGGTGACCGGGGGGGGTCAGGGCATCGGGCGGGCACTGGCGGAGAAGTTCGGGGCAGAGGGCATGAAGGTGGTGGTCGCCGACGTCGTGCCGGAGCTCGTCGCCACGTGCGCCGACGAGCTGCGTGCCCAGGGGCTCGAGGTGACCGGGGTGGTGACCGACGTCACTTCGCTCGGGTCGGTCGAGGCCCTGCGCGACGCCACCCTCGAGGCGTACGGAGCCGTCCACGTGGTCTGCAACAACGCCGGCATCGGGTCGGGGTCGGAGGGGCAGATCTGGGAGCACCACGTCAACGACTGGCGCTGGTCGCTCGACGTCAACGTCATGGGGGTGGTGAACGGGATCAACGCCTTCGTCCCGACGATGCTGGCCCAGGACGAGGAGGGGCACGTCGTCAACACGACCTCCAGCAACGGTGGGTTCACGCCCCTCGTCAACAGTGCGGTCTACGCGACCACCAAGGCGGCGGTCACGACCATCACCGAGTGCCTCTGGGGCCAGCTCCGCGAGGTCGACGCCAAGGTCAGCGCCTCCCTCCTCTACCCGTCGACCCGCAGCCCCGGGATGCTCAACACCGGCATCTGGCGGCCCGGTGCGAACCGGCCGGCCCGCTACGACCGACCGGGGGCGCCGCCCACAGAGGGTCGAGACTCGCTCACCCCTTACCTCGAGCGGATGGAGGCCGCCGGGCTCGAGGTCACCTTCGCCCCGCTGTCGGAGGTGGCCGACCTCTGTTTCGAGGGGATCCGTCACGACACCTTCTGGATCGCCGTGCCCAACGAGGCGCAGGGGAAGAAGATCCTGGCCCGAGCGAGCTCGCAGGTGGAGCAGACCCCGCCGGCCTACCTGCTCGAGGAGAACATGATGGCGTCGCGTCCCGCAGGCCGCGCCGGTTGAGCCCTACGCGACCTCACTCACCTGGAGCACCGGGTTGATGGTGGTGTAGTTGGCGACGTCGGCGAGGACGCCAGCGGTGCCCTCGCCGGCCATGGCGCCCTGCATGGCCTCGAGGGTGGGGAAGAACAGGTGGACCGCCGCCACGTACGGGCCGTCGAGGCCGCGGTCGATCTCCACCCGCTCGGGATGCCAGGTAGCCCCGCACAGCGGCACGTGGTGGTCGCGGTAGTAGTCGTGGTCGAAGGTCGCCCCTTCGGTCATCGGGTAGAGCACGGACATCCGGATCATCGAGCGCACCTCCGGCCGGGCTGGCGGCAGGTCGGGAACGGGACGGCAGGGGCGTCACCGTAGCGAACTGGCGGCTGCAGTGCCGGGCCGGGACGCGGCGGGCGGCCGGGCCGACGGGAACGGACCCCGCTCACCCGGCCGCCGACCGCCAGACGGCGGCTCTCCGCCGAAGGTCGCCGTGATGGCGGATTGCCCCCTCCGATCCCGACCAATCCGCCTCGACGATTGTGCTACGGAGCCGTTGCATTCCTGTTGCCGGCAGATGACCCGGCGACGCCCGGCTCCGGTCGCCGGGGGCTCACTTGTACCTGACGGCGAAGCCCTTCCCGCTGGGGAACAGCGCCGAGGGCTGGGAGATCACCGTCCCGTCCTTGGTCATCGCCACCTCGATCGGGCCGCCACCGGCCGTGAAGCTCGAGATCGGGGCGAAGGCCCCGCCGCCGGCCGCCTGGGCGCCTGTGAACACCACCTTGGCGTAGTCGGCCAACGGGTAGAGCCCGGACCCACCCGACGGCGCTTCGGCGATCCATTCGGCGCTGGCGTCGGTGGCGGTCGTCGAGACCTGGTTGGTGCTGAACCGCCAGCCGGCGCTGCTGCTGAGCACCAGCCGGTAGCTGGTACCGGTCCGCAGCACCTTGGCGGTCAGCTTGTCGCCGGGCGCCACCGGGTGGGCGATGACATGCGACGAGCCGGGGTACATCTCCCACCAGGCGAAGTAGGCCGGGGTGCCCCCGCTGCACTCGACGGCGGTGCCGGTCTGCTCCACTGTCGCCGTGCCGTAGCCGTCGATGCCGACCCAGAAGCCGGCCATGGTGTTCGTGCTGGTGCAGGTGGCCGCCGGCTCGACCCAGCTCCCCTCGGCACCGGTGAAGGCGCTCGAAGCCTTGACGACGTAGCCCGACCAGTTGGTCGAGGTCTGCTCGAACCCCAGACCAGAGGCGGCCTGCGGCCCGACCACGCCGGGAAGCGGACCACCGGGGATCATCGGCGCCTCGGCGACCGTCGGGACGTTGGTTGCCCCCGTGGTCCCCGCACCGGACGCGCCAGCGATTCCGCCGCTGCCGGACACCGGGACCGCCGCCAGTGCGAACACCAGCCCACAAGAGATCCGCCGCCAGCCCGCCATGTGTCCAGCTCCGGCGCCGCGCCGCGCCGCTCCGCCTCGGCCCGTCTTGTCGGCGGGCGCCGTGGAGTCTGACGGAGCGCTGTTGCAGCTCTGTTGCACCCGGTCGGTCGCCCGATCAAAGATAAAGCTCAAGTAGAGATTGAATATCAAGCTAAAGTTGAGATATCTGGAGAAGGGGCTGGTGAACGCCGTACTGGCCCCTCGCCGCTCACCTCTGGCACAGATGCCCCGGGCGAAGGATGACTCGGAACGAGCCCGCCGGCGCGTGCATGCACCGAGCGTCCGGCTCCCGATAGGTTCACACCGGCGTTCTCGGGCGCCGTCGATCGACCGGGGGAGGTGCAGCGTTGGGCGGCAGCGGGCCGACGAACGGGGAGGGGGCTCCGGCGGGTCCCTCGGGCTCCGGCGGTCCCGAACGAGGGGAGCTGGACGCGGTGGTCGTCGGCGCCGGCTTCGGCGGCCTCTACCTGCTTCACCGCCTGCTTCGGGCAGGCTTCTCGGCGGTCGCCTTCGAGACCGGGGCCGACGTCGGGGGCACCTGGTACTGGAACCGCTATCCCGGGGCCCGGTGCGACGTCGAGAGCCTCGAGTACTCGTACGGCTTCGACGAGTCGCTCCAGCAGGAGTGGGAGTGGACCGAGCGCTACGCCGGCCAGCCGGAGATCCTGCGCTACGCCCGGCACGTCGCCGACCGCTACGGGCTGCGGCCCTGGATCAGGTTCTCGACCACCGTCACGGCCGCCCGTTTCGACGAGGACGACCGCAAATGGCTGGTCGAGACCGATGGCGGCGAGCGGGTCGCCGCCCGGTTCCTGCTCCTCGCCACCGGGTGCCTCTCGGCCACCAACGTGCCGTCGTTGGAGGCGATGGCGTCCTTCGCCGGGCCGATCCACCACACGTCGCGGTGGCCGGAGGAAGGGGTCGACTTCGGCGGGCAGCGGGTGGGGGTCGTCGGCACTGGCTCGTCGGCCGTCCAGGCGATCCCGATCATCGCCCGCCAGGCGAGCGAGCTGGTGGTCTTCCAGCGGACGGCGAACTACGTGGTCCCGGCGCGCAACCGCCCGCTCGGCGCCGACGAGCAGGCGGCGGTGAAGCGGGACTACGCCGGGTTTCGTGCCCGGAACCGGGCGATGCCGGGGGCCTTCGGCGCCGGCTACCGCTGGAACACGACGTCGGTCTTCGACGTCGACCCCGACGAGCGTGAAGAGGAGTTCGAGTGGCGCTACCAGGAGGGCGGCTTCGTCATCCTCGGCGCCTTCAGCGACACGACCCTCAGTCTCGAGGCGAACGCGTTCCCGGCCGACTTCGTGCGCCGCAAGATCCACGAGATCGTCGAGGACCCGGAGGTGGCCGACCTGCTCACCCCGAAGCAGGCGTTCGGCTGCAAGCGCCTCTGCCTCGACACCGGCTACCTCGAGACGTTCAACCTGCCCCACGTCCGACTGGTCGACGTGAGCGAGCAGCCGATCGAGCGGCTGACCGAGCGTGGGGTGGCCGTCGGCGGCCGGCTCTACGAGCTCGACGCCCTCGTCATGGCGACCGGGTTCGACGCCATGACCGGGGCGGCGTTGCGGATCGAGGTGCGCGGCCGGGGCGGTCGCCGCTTGCAGGAGGCTTGGGCGGCCGGCCCGGTGACCTACCTCGGCCTCGGGGTGCCGGGGTTCCCGAACCTCTTCGTGGTGGCCGGCCCCGGCAGCCCGTCGGTGCTGGCCAACATGTTCGTGGCGATCGAGCAGCACGTCGAGTGGATCGTCGACTGCCTCGAGCACCTGCGAGCCGGCGGGTACCGCACGATCGAGGCCGACGAGCAGGCGGCGGAGGCCTGGGTGGCCCACGTCAACGACGTCGCCTCCCACACCCTCTTTCCGACCTGCAACTCGTGGTACCTCGGGGCGAACATCCCCGGCAAGCGGCGGGTGTTCATGCCCCTGCCGAACTTCCCGCCGTACGCCGAGCGCTGCGACGAGGTGGCCGCCGCCGGCTACGAAGGGTTCGCCCTCGGGCATTGAGCGACCCCTCTCGGCCCGGGCGACCGCGATGCCGTAGTCTCGGGTGCGGGCCCCCGGGGCACGGGGGCGATCAGGGGAGGGACGCCATGAAGACCAGGACGGCGATCGTCCGCAATGCGCCCAGCAAGTGGGAGGTGGTCGAGGTCGACCTCGACGGTCCCCGGCAGGGCGAGCTCCTCGTCCGGATGGTGGCGTCGGGGCTCTGCCACTCCGACGACCACCTGACCACCGGCGACCTCCCGGTGTCGGCCCACGCCATGGCCGGCGGTCACGAGGGGTCGGCGATCGTCGAGGAGGTCGGCCCCGACACCCCCGACTGGAGGCCGGGGGACCGGATCGTGATGTCCTTTTTGCCCTCCTGTGGTCGCTGTCGGTGGTGCGCCTCGGGAATGCAGAACCTCTGCGACCACGGGGCGATCACCCTGTCGGGGGTCCGCCTCGACGGGAGCTTCCGCATGACCCTCGACGGGGAGCCGGTCGGACAGATGTCCGGGCTCGCCACCTTCAGCGAGTACTCGACGATCTCGGTCCAGTCGGCGGTGCGCTGCCCCGACGACGTCCCGCTCGAGGTGGCGTGCCTCACCGGCTGCGGGGTCGGCACCGGCTGGGGGTCGGCGGTCAACTCGGCCGAGGTGCGCCCGGGCGACGTCGTGATCGTCATGGGGGTCGGCGGGATCGGCATCAACGCCGTCCAGGGCGCCAGCCACGCCGGCGCCTCGGTGATCGTCGCCGTCGACCCGGTCGAGTTCAAGCGGTCGACCGCCCTCAAGCTCGGGGCCACCCATGCGGTGGCGACGATGGAAGAGGCGATGGAGACGGTGCACCCGCTGACCAACGGGCAGGGCGCCGACTCGTGCATCGTCTGCGTCGGCGTGACCAGCGGCGAGCACGTGGCCCAGGGCCTCGACGCCGTCCGCAAGGGCGGCACCTGCGTCGTGACCGGGATCGGCAAGATGCTCGAGTCCGGCATCCCGGTCTCGCCGACCATGCTGACACTGTTCCAGAAGCGGATCCAGGGATCGCTCTTCGGCGCCTCGAACCCGACCCGCGACATCCCGCTGATGCTCGAGCTGTACCGCCAGGGCCGGCTCCGGCTCGACGAGCTCGTCACCCGCACCTACACCCTCGACCAGGTCAACGAGGGCTACGCCGACATGCACGCGGGGCGCAACATCCGCGGGGTCATCGTCCACCAGCACTGAGTCGATGCGCACTGGGCACTGAGTGCCGGCAGCCGGGCGGCGAGCACCGGGTCGTCGGTCACGACACCGTGGCCGGATCGACGCCGACGCCGCCGCGCTCGCTGCTCTCGTAGGCGGCGAGGGCGAACCTCAGCACCTCCAGCGACTCCTCGGCGCTCCACCACAAAGGGCCGTCGCCGCTGCGGAGCCAGCGGAGCCAGTGCCGGCCGGAGTCGCGGAAGCTGCTCGCCCAGTCGTCGTCGAGGGCGTGGTAGCCGCGCAGCTCCCCGTCGGCGTAGACCTCGAGGCTCGGCTGCTGGATGCCGCGCCCGGTGCAGCGGTTGACCCGGGCGAAGCCGCGGCGCCCGGTCACTTCCCACCGCTCGTCGTTGGTGTAGTAGTCCGACCGCAGGTACATGTCGATCGCCACCGTGATGTCCCAGACCCCCCGCACCCCGTTGGCGTGCTCCCAGACGATCGTGGTCGGGGCGTCGACGGCGACCCCGACGCCGGGGACCACCTCGGTGGCGCCGATCCAAGCGCGCACCTCGGCGATCGGACCGAAGAGCCAGAGGGCGGTGGCGAGCTTGTGCCAGCCGTCGTCGAAGACGAGGATGCCGCGGCCGCGCTGGATCTGCTGGAACTGCCACCGGTAGGAGCTGGCGGGCACCTCCCAGCCCCCGCGGCCGGTCCCGACCATCTTCATGTGGTAGCCGCTCACCGCCCCGATCTCCCCGGCGTCGACCACGGCCTTGAGGCGGCGCAGCGGTTCGTAGAAGAGATAGTTCTCCATCAGGCGCAGGACCCGTCCGCTGCGCTCGGCCGCATCGAGCAACCGGGCGGCCTCCTCCAGGTCGCTGCACAGCGGCTTCTGCAGGTTGACGTGCCAGCCGTGGCCGAGGAGCTCTTCGACCCCGCCGACGTGGAGCGGGATCGGCAAAAGCGCCTCGACGGCGTCGACCTCGAGCCCCGAGCCCGCCAGCTCGTCCACCGAGGCGAAGCAGGCGGCGCCGGGCCAGTCGGCCTGCCGCTGGCGCCGCCGGTCCTCGTCGGGGTCGACGAGGGCCACGACCTCGGTGTCGGGGTTGTCGAGGTAGGCGCGGATGTTGAGGTCGTAGATGCGACCGAGGCCGACGATGGCGCTGCGCACCGGCCGGTCGTAGGGGGTGAAATCGACGTCGGCCACCTGCGCCCCCGGTCAGCTCCCCGGCGGCGCGATCGCCGGGTCCTGCTGGAGCTCGACGGTGTTGCCCGCCGGATCGGTCACCCAGATCTGCACCGTCCCTGGCCCCTGCACCGCCCTCTCGTAGGGTAGCCCTCGGCGATCGAGGTCGGCGATCGCCGCCTCGAGGTCGTCGACGAGGACGCAGAAGTGGGGGCCGGTCGGGTCGGGGTCCTCGCCGCGCGGCGGGGCGCCGACGAGGTGGAGCTGCTGGTCGCCGAGGGCGTGCCAGTGACCGGGGATCCCCGGGATCTCCGGTCGGGGGTCGTCGGCCAGGCCGAGGACCTCCCGGTAGAAGGAGATGAGGGCGCCGAGGTCGGTCCCGTTGACGTTGACCGAGACGTGGTGGAGCCGGGTCACCTTCACGGCGCCGGGTCCTCGTCGCCGAGGTCCTCCATGAACTCGAGGCGGATGGCGCCGGGTGCCTCGACGAAGGCGATCCGTCGTCGTCCGAAAGGCCCCTCGACGACCTCGGGACCGAAGAGAACCCGATGTCCCTTCAGCTGGCGGTCGAGGTCGTCGGTGAAGAGGGCCGGATGGAGGAACCCTTCGGGAGGGAGGGCGACCGCCTCCTCGTAGATCGCCCGGGTGAAGAGGGTGATGACGACGGGCCCGAGGTGGACGTCGGCCCGCTCGGCCCCGCGCCAGGCCATGCGGTCCCGCACCTCGGCGCCGGCTCGCCGGTAGAAGTCGCAGGCGGCGTCAAGGTCCGACACCTTCACCGCCAGGTTGGCCAATCCAGTGACCGCCACGCCGCCTCCTCGGGTCGCCCTGCCCCCGCCTCAGGCCCGCCGCCCGCCGTCTGGGGGGTAGGACTCGCCGCGGAAGAGGTGGAGGTTCTCGGGGGTGATCGTCCAGAGCTGGCGGATGGAGGCGCCGCCGTCGACCAACAGGGTCTGACCGGTGATCCGGGCCGCCAGGTCCGAGGAGAGGAACAGGACAGCGTTGGCGATGTCCTTGGCTCTCGGGGCGATCAGCGGGTTGATCTCGTCGACCGCCCACACCCCTTCGGGCTGGTCGTCGTTGCCGGTCCCGACGTTGCCGGGTGCGACGGCGTTGACTCGGATGCCGTGGCGGCCGAGCTCGTAGGCGAACGTCTGGGCGAGCGAGATCACCCCGGCCTTGGCGGCGCCGTACGGGGCGTGGTAGGCGGCGGCGACGGTGCCGTCGACCGAGGCCAGCGCCACCATCGAGCCCCCGGTGCCCTGGTCGACCATCTGGCGGCCGACCGCCTGGAAGAGGAGGAACACCTGGCGCAGGTTGTTGTCGATCGTCCACGTCCATTCGTCGTCGGTGACGTCGCCGACCCCGTTCCAGGTGGCGCCGCCGATGATGTCGACGCAGACGTCGATGCCGCCGAGGAGCGACACCGCCTCGCCGACCGCCCGCTCGACCTGTCGGCGGTCGGTCATGTCGGCGACGATCGGGAAGGCCCGCCCGCCCCCCTCCTCGATCTCGACGGCGATCCCATCGGCCCGGCCCCGGTCGATGTCGACGCAGGCCACGGTGGCGCCGGCCCGGGCCAACGTCAGGGAGGTGTGCCGTCCGTGCCCGGCTCGGTTCGGCAAGTAGCCGGCCCCCGAGACGAGCGCCCGCTTGCCCTCGAGGCCCAGGTCGATCACAGCGTCCCCCTTTCGCCCGGCGGGCGGGTCCCGAGGCCCGACGCCAAGCCCACGTTAACCGTCTGGACGTGGGAGCGACCAACGCTAACGTGAACGTCAATCTGATTCTGCGACGAACCGGGCGGCGCGCCGCCGGGCAGGAGGTGCGCCGATGGCAGGAGCGGGGGACGAGCGGGCCGGACCGGGCAGCCGCTACAAGTGGATCGCCCTGTCGAACACCACGCTCGGCATCCTGATGGTGACGATCAACCAGTCGATCCTGTTGATCTCGCTGCCCGACATCTTCCGGGGGATCAAGCTCCAGCCCCTGGCGCCGGGGAACACCTCCTACTTCCTCTGGACCTTCATGGGGTTCCTGCTCGTGACGGCCGTGCTGGTCGTGAGCCTCGGCCGGGTCGGCGACATGTACGGCCGGGTGAGGATGTACAACCTCGGGTTCGCCATCTTCACCGTGTTCTCGATCCTGCTCTCGGTGACCTGGCTCACCGGCGCCGGTGGGGCGCTGTGGATCATCCTGATGCGGGTCGGGCAGGGCGTCGGCGGCTCGTTCCTTTTCGCCAACTCGAGCGCCATCCTGACCGACGCCTTCCCGGCCGAAGAGCGCGGCAGGGCCATGGGGATCAACGGGATCTCCCTCGTGACGGGGTCGTTCGTTGGTCTCGTGCTCGGCGGCGTGCTGGCGCCGATCGAGTGGCACCTCGTGTTCCTCGTCTCGGTGCCCTTCGGCCTCTTCGGGACGGTGTGGGCGTACCTCAAGCTCCGCGACGACGGGGTCCGCATCCACACCCGGATCGACTGGTGGGGGAACGTCACGTTCGCCATCGGTCTTACGGCGCTGCTGATCGGGATCGTCTACGGCCTGTTGCCCTACGGGGGCCACACGATGGGCTGGACCAGCCCGTTCGTCCTCGCGACCTCGTTCGGCGGGCTCGCCGTGCTGGTCGCCTTCGTCGCCATCGAGCGCAGGGTGCCCCATCCGATGTTCCGGCTCGAGCTGTTCCGCATCAGGGCCTTCGCCGCCGGCGCCCTCGCCACCTTGCTGGCGTCGATCGGCCGCGGCGGCATCCAGTTCATGCTGATCATCTGGCTCCAGGGCATCTGGCTGCCCCAGCACGGGTTCGACTTCGCCCGCACGCCGCTGTGGGCCGGCATCGCCCTGGTGCCGCTCACCGTGGGCTTCATGTTCGCCGGCCCGATCTCGGGCGTGCTCGCCGACCGCTATGGCTCTCGCTGGATCGCCACCATCGGGCTGGTCGGCTCGGCCGTCTCCTTCGTGGCCCTCGAGGCGCTGCCGATGAACTTCGACTACGCAGAGTTCGCCGCCATCCTGTTCGTCTTCTCGATCTTCGCCGGCATGTTCATCACCCCCAACCAGACGGCGGTGATGAACAGCCTGCCGCCCAACCAGCGGGGTGCCGGTGCGGGGATGAACGGCAGCTTCATGAACTCCGCCCAGGTGCTCTCGATCGGCATCTTCTTCTCGGTGGTCACCCTCGGGCTCGCCTCCTCGCTGCCGAGTCACCTGGCGCACGGGCTCATCGCCCAGGGCGTGCCGGGCCCTCAGGCCGACAAGGTCGCCCAGCTGCCGCCGATCGGCTCGCTGTTCGCCGCCTTCCTCGGCTACAACCCGATCGCCGTCCTGGTGCCCCACCACGTGCTGCTCGGGCTCGGCCCGAGCCGGGCGGCCTACCTGACCGGGCGCAGCTTCTTCCCGAGGCTGATCTCGTCGTCCTTCCAGACCGGTCTGCGGTTGGCCTTCGACTTCGCCGCCGTCCTGACGCTGGCGGCAGCGGTCGCCTCTTTGGTCCGCGGCAAGAAGTTCATCCACGCCGAGCAGTCCCTCGGCGAGGAGGTCGGGATGGGCATGCTCGAGGTCGGCGAGCTGGCGTCCGCCGAGATCGGGGCCGGGGTCCTCGTCGAAGTCGAAGAGGATTGACGCTCGTGCCGACCCGGCCGACGAGGGAGCCGGGTGGCACCGAGGAGAGGAGGGCAACGGTGGTCATCGTCGCAGGGGAGTTCGTGGTCGGCCCGGGGGAGCGGGACGCCTTCTTGGCATCGAAGGAGGAAGGGATGCGCCGTTCGAGGGCCGAGGCGGGGTGCCTCGAGTACACCTTCAGCGCCGACCCGCTCGACCCCGGCCGGGTGCTGCTCTTCGAACGCTGGGAGAGTCAGCAGGCGCTCGACGCCCACCTGGCGGCGCTGGCGGGGGCACCGGGCGCCGGGGTGCCGGCGGGGGTGACCCCGACACGGAGCGAGATCAGGCTGTTCGACGTGAGCGGCGAGCGGTCGCTGGGCGGCTGATCGGGGAATCGTCCCTGTGCCATCCCCGTTCACCGGGGCCCCGCCGACGATAATGGCCCGGTGGGGGAGGACGGCAGCCTCGACGACGTCGCTGTGACGATGACCCGGGACGGGGCCGGCGTCATCATCTCGGTCGGCCCCGAGATCGAGCGGGTCCTCGGCTGGACCTCCGGGGAGATGGTGGGTCGGCCCTCGACCGAGCTGATCCATCCCGAGGACCAGCCGACCGCCATCTCGACCTGGTTCTCGATGATCGACGCCCCCGGCCAGAGCCGTACCTGGCAGGGCCGCTACCGGGCCGGCGACGGGACCTGGCGGTGGGTCGAGACGGTGAACGTCAGCCACCTCGACGACCCCGACGACCCGCACGTGCGCACCACGATGCGCCCGGTCGACGGCGAAAAGGTCAACCTGGCCGAGGCGCTGCGGGCTCGCGAACAGCTCCTCAGCCGGCTGTCCGAGGCGATGCCGATCGGCGTCTTCCAGATGGACGCCGGCGGGACCGTGACCTTCTGCAACGAGCGGCTCCGGACGATCCTCGGTGCGGACGGCTCGGCCACGGTGTCGGCGCAGTTCGCCGCCGTCGTCCCGGCCGACCAGGCGGTGCTGGCCGAGGCGCTCGAGCGCGTGCTCGCCGACCGGCCGGTCGACGACCTCGAGCTGCGGATCGTGCCTCCCCGGGGACGGGGGCCGACGGAGGAGCGTGTGTGCGTGTGCAGCATGCGCCCGCTGACCGACGGGGGTGGTGGTGTCACCGGTGCCGTCGGCTGCGTGACCGACGTGACCGAGCAGGTCCAGCTTCGCCGGCAGCTCGAGCTGCGCGCCACCACCGACGAACTGACGTCGTGCCTCAACCGGGGTGCCATCCTCGAGGTGCTGGCGACCGCCGTCGCCCGTGAGCCCGGGGCAGGGCTGGCGGTGGTGTTCGTCGACCTCTGCCGCTTCAAGGACGTCAACGACCGGTTCGGCCATGCCGCCGGTGACCGCGTGCTCGAGGAGGCGGCGTCACGGCTGCGCTCGGTGGTCCGCGAGGGCGACCGGGTCGGACGCTTCGGTGGCGACGAGTTCCTGGTCGTCTGCCCCGGGGTGGACGGCGAGCCGGGTGCGCTCGAGATCGCCGAACGGATCCAGGTGGCCCTCACCGACTGCCTCGAGCTGGCCGACGGGAGCATCGACCTGCGGGCGAGCATCGGCGTGGTCTGGTCACGTGAGCCGCTCGACGCCGACACGCTGGTCAGCCGGGCCGACGAGGCGATGTACCGGGCCAAGCGGGCCGGCTCGTCGATGGTGGAGGTCTTCGCCCGCCAACCGTGAGCCGGGCCGGTGAGGACGGCGTTCAGCCGGGCAGTGGGATGCGGTAGAGGCGGGCGGCGTTGCCCCCCATGATCGCCCGCCGGGCAGCGGGTTCGCCGATCCCGGCGAGGGCCTCCTCGGCGATCCGCAACCCGTCGGGATAGGTGCACGTCGGGTGCGGGTAGTCGGTCTCGAACATCAGGTGCTCCCATCCGACGACGGCCACCGCCTCGGCCAGGCCCTGGCGCTCGAACCAGAAACACGAGTGCATCTGGCGTCGGAAGTAGTCCGAGGGCGGCATGCTGAGGTAGTCCATGGCGCCCGGCGCCATCTCGCCGATCTGGTAGTCGAGGGCGTGGAGCAGGAACGGGATCCATCCGACGCCGCTCTCCACCGAGACGACCTGGAGCGTCGGGAAGCGCTCGAGCACGCCGGCGTAGATGAGATTGCCGATCACGCCGGCGTTGTGGAGGTAGATGAGAGCGGAGCCGAGGCCGAGCTTGGCGTCGTCGTGGAGCGACGGCCACGGCGTGCTGCCGAACCAGGCCATCGCCGACTCGCTGGCACCGATGTGGAAGTTCACCGGCAGTCCGAGGTCATCGGCGGCCTCCCATACCGGGTCCCAGTGGCGGTCGCCGAGGTCGGGGAGACCGTGCTCGTGGGGGGCGCTCGTGGTGTTGAGACCGCGCAGCCCGAGACGGTGGATCCGGCCGATCTCGGCCACCGCCAGCTCGAGGTCCCAGAAGGGGAGGATCCCCATCGGGAAGAGCCGCTCACCCGACGTCGCCTGCAGCTCGGCCATGGCGTCGTTGTAGATCTCGACCGCCAGCCGGCGCAGCGCGGGGTCGGACACCGAGCCGAACCGCTGGCCGCCGAAACCGACGGTGTTCGGGTACACGACCTGGGCGGCGATGCCCTGCTCGTCCATCATCGCCAGCCGCTCCGGCACCGAGTGGGCGCCGGGGTGGACGTCCTCGATCCGCCACCGCATGAACCCGGTCCCGGGCACCTTGCGCCCGTCGCGGTCGACCACCCCCGAGGCGCCGGCGCGTCCGAGGATGACGCCGTCGACGACCCAGCACGGCTGGCCGTCGACCTCGCGCACCTGGGGGAGGCGGTCGGCGTAGGCGCTCGGGGCTCGCGATCGCCACAGGTCGTGGGGCTCGGTGTAGTGGGTGTCGGCGTCGACCACCGGGACGCCGAAGGCGTTGACCATTGTTCCCTCCCCGGCCGGCGGCACCTCCACCCTACTGTCGGGCCCTGGCCGGCTCGCCGCCGGGGCGACACTGGTGTGCGGCAGGAGCCGCAGCCAGGTGGCATTCTCGGTGCCATGACGAACAGCAGGGCCGAGACGGACTTCGACCACCAGTCGCTCGAGTGGCTGGCACGGCGCCACGAGCACAACGCCGACCTCCGGCGCGACCACCCGGTCGTCTGGAACCGCCGCTATGGCTACTGGTTCGTGAGCGGTCACGCCGAGGTGGCGGCGGTGGCGCGGGACAGCGAGACGTTCACCCCCCGCTACGACGAGGCGGCTCCCGACGGCCTGGAGTACATCGGGATCATGGGCATCCCGCGGGTCCCGGGGATGCCGCCGGTCGGCATCGCCGAGGCGGAGGGCAACCGGCATGCCGCCCTCCGGCGGGCAATCAACCCCTACATGCTGCCGCCGGCGGTCGCCAAGGACCGCCCGTACCTCGAGCAGGCTGCCGCCTGGTTCCTCGACCAGAGGATCGCCGACGGGCGCATGGACCTCGTCCTCGACTTCACCAACCCGGTGCCGGCGCTGTGGACGATGCGACTCCTCGGTATGGCGCCGGAGGCGTGGGAGCAGTACGGCGCCTACTTCCACGGCACCGCCGCCTACGGCCAGGACATGGCCGAGTTCCAGGCGGCCATCAGCCAGACGCCGGCCATGATGGCCGAGGTCGTCGAGCTGATCGAGCAACGCCGGCGCCATCCGGGTGACGACCTGCTGTCCGCCCTCGTGCTCCTCGAGGTCGACGGCCGACGGCTCGGTGACGACGACCTGATCGCCGTGCTGTGGAACCTGATCGGTGGCGGCCTCGACACCACCACCTCGCTCACCTCGCTCGCCTTGTACCACCTCGCCGAGCATCCCGATCTCCGCCGGCGCCTCGTCGAGGACCCCAGCCTGTTGCTGGCCGCCTGCGAGGAGTACCTGCGATGGACGTCGGTCAACGAGACGCTGACCCGCACGTGCACCCGCGACATCGAGCTCGGCGGCCAGCTGATCCGGCGGGGGGACTTCGTCATGATGAGCTGGCTCGGCGCCAACTTCGACCCGGCGTCGTTCGACCACCCCGACGAGGTCGACATCGACCGCAGCCCCAACCCGCACCTCGCCTTCGGAGTCGGCGCCCACCGCTGCATCGGTCTCCACGTCGCCCGAGCGCTCTTCGACGTGATGATGCGCGAGGTCCTGCGGCGCATCCCCGACTACGACGTCGACCGGGCAGCGACCCAGTTCTACCAGGGCAACCCCGAGCTCTACGGGGTGGTGACGATGCCGGCGACCTTCACCCCCGGCGAGCCGGTCGGGGCGGAACGACCGTTCTGACCGACGCCGTCGGTCCCGGGCTCACTCCCGGGCTCCGAGCCCGGTGACGGCGAGGGCGAGTCGCCCGTGGGAACCAGGCCGGTGGCCGAAATGCCGCACGTCGGCTGATCCGGGCACCCACGTCGGCCTGTATCGCCCTCACGCTCCCGCCCCGCCGGACTCTCCGATCGCCGCGCCCCGCTGCCGGGTGAAACGGTTGTGCCCGACCAGGGTCGAGTGCCAGGCGTCGCCGCCACGCAGCTCGTTGCTGAGGAGCCACGTCGTCTCCATCACCTGGTGCTCGAGGTCGCACTGACCGGCCCAGACCGACACCGTGTGGTTGCTCGGCCACGAGACCGTGAACCCGAGCACCGCCGTGCCGTCGGGAGCCAGCAGGTCGACGACGCCCGTGACCGGCTGTGGCGGTTCGTCGCCGCCGACGAGCGAATGGAAGGTGCCGGTCAGGTGTCCGTCCGGCCCGATCGAGAGGTCGAGCTGCGACCCGAGCTCGTTGTACCAGGCCCCCTCGATGGCCGCTGTGGCCGTGGCCGTGGTCGTCATCGCCACCACCTCCTCGCCGGCGCCCGCGCCGGTCGCCCAGCACATGGTGGCCGCCCGACCCGGCGCCGGGGAGGGCTGAAGGTCCCTTCGTCGTACGGTCGGGTCCTTGGACCCTGGTCGCCGGCACGGGGGTGTCGTCCAATACTGCTGACGCCACTCGGGCGCCTTGGAGGAGAGGAGGAGCGATGCGCCACCCCACGGATCGCCGTCACGTCCCGACCGCCCGCTCGGCCCGAGCGGCCCTGGACCCCTACGTGCTCGACGAGATCACGTACACCTGGTCCGAGATCATGAAGGCCCGCCAAGAGGTCACCGTCGCCCACTGAGGGTCACCGCCAGGACGCCGCCGGGTCGAGTCGGGCGGGGTCGACCCCGAGAGCGGCCAGCGCGGCGCTCACCGTCGTCGCCAGCGGCCCGGCGGCGTCGACCGGTGTCGCCTCCGGCCAGGGGTCGGCCTCGCCGCCGAGCAGCAAGGCCACCTTCGGGGTCGCCTCGGACTCGCCGCCGCCGCCCGACCGGCGAGCGGCGACTCGGGCCATGCGGAGCTCGGGAGGGGCGACGCAGACGAGCTCGGAGAGATCGGCCACCGACCCTTCGGCGACCGTCCGGGCCTCCGCCCGCAGGGCAGCGCTCGTCCAGGTGGCGTCGAGGACCACCGACCGGCCGAGGCCGAGGTGCCGGGTGGCGTCGGTGAGCAGACGTCGGTAGACCGCTTCGCGGGCCGCCGGGTGGTAGCGCTCGGCCGGCGGGACCGGCGCCATGTCCCGTCGGAGATGGTCCGTCGAGAGGACCTCGGCGTCGAGAGACCGGGCGACGGCGGCGGCCAGGCTCGACTTGCCGCTCCCCGGTGGTCCCCCGATCAGCACCATCTGCACCCGACCGAGCTCGAGGTGCGACAGCCCGAGCTCGAGGAGCCGGGCGGCCGTCGGTGCGGTGCCGTCCGACTGGGTGGCCCGGAGGCAGGCCACGAGCAGGCGCACCTGGGACCGGGCGGCCACGTAGTAGTGGAAGAGCGACGACGCGAACGGGTCGTCGGCGTCCACTCGGTAGCGCTCGACCAGCAGATCGGCGGCCGCCGTGCTCCCGAGACGCTCGAGGTCCATCGCCAGGAAGGCGAGGTCGGCGACGACGTCGCCGTAGCGGAGGTGGTCGTCGAACTCCAGGCAATCGAGCAGCCGCGGGCCGTCGGGGAGGCAGAAGACGTCGGCCGCCTGCAGGTCGCCATGGCCGTCGCAGATCCGACCTTCGGCGGCCCGCCGCTCGAAGAGCGGTCCCCGTCCGGCCACGAACCGCTCGGCCAGTTCGTCCAGGCGTCGGCCGCCCTGGCGGTCGACCAGGCCTCCGAGGAACGGTGCCAGTGCTCGGGCGGTGTCGGCCCAACGCTCGGCGAGCGCCGTCGCGGTGGCGGCAGCCGAGATGTCCGGCGACCGTTCGGCCCGGCGGTGGAAGGCGGCCAGCGAGTTGGCCACTTGGCGGATCTGGTCGGCCGGCAGGCGGCCACCCGCCACGAGCGCCTCGAGGTTCGCCTCTGCCGGGAGCCGCCGCATCAGCACGCCGTGCTCGACCGGACCGTCGCCGTCGAGGTCGAGGGAGGCGACACCGAGGTACACGTCGGGCGCCAGCCGGCGGTTCAGCGCCACCTCGCGCTCGGCGTCCTCACGGCGGCGCTCGAGGGTCGAGAAGTCGACGAACCCGAACTGCACCGGCTTGTGGATCTTGAGCACCCGGTCGCCGTAGGCGAAGACCACCGAGATGTGGGTTTCGGCCACCTCGGCCCGTTCGGTCATCCGGCGACGCCTCCGTTCCCCACGATGGTGGGTCGCGCCGGCACCCCGGGGCAGAGGCAAAAGCCCCTTTCCGGCGGTCGGCCGGCGGTGCCCCGGGGTGCCGGCATCGTCAACCGGAGGTGGTCGACGTGCTGTCCGAGCTCGAGCTGCCCGACGAACCGGAGCTGCCCGAGCCCATGCTCGGGCATGGGTGGTTGGCGGCGTTGCCGGGGGAGCCGGCCGGCGGCGTGGTGGTCGAGGAGGACGAGCCCGACGCGGTCGTCGCCGCGTCGGCGCTCGACTGGCCGGACCCGCTGGTGGCCGGGGTCGCTGCGCCCGAGGTCAGCGTCCCGACGCCGAGGCCGAGCCCGAGCGACCCGGCGACGATCCCGGCGGCCAGAGCTCCCTTCTTCAAGGTGGACATCATCGATGCTCCTCTCCTGCTCGCCGGCGACGATCCCGTCCGGCGACCGTGGCACGTCCACGGCGCCGGTCATGCCAACACGGCCAGCTTGGAGCCCCCTGGCAGCGCGCTGAGGAGGCGGTAAGGAGTCGAGAAAGGTCTCGGGTCCAAAGATCTCGGGTCCATGCCGCCACGCGGCGGGCGCGTCGGCCCGCCGCCGCGTAGCCTTGGGCCGGTGCAAGGATCGGTCACCGTCGAGGTCGCTGCCCCGCCCGACCGGGTGTGGTCGTTGGTCAGCGACGTGACCGCCATCGGCCGGTTCAGCCCCGAGACCTTCGAGGCGCAATGGCTCGACGGGGCGACCGGCCCGGCCGAGGGTGCCCGCTTCCGGGGCCACGTTCGCCGCAACGGCCGCGGCCCGACGTACTGGACGACGTGCAAGGTGACCGAGTGCGAGCCGGGACGGCGATTCGGCTTCGGCGTCGTCACCCCGGCCGGCAAGGTGCTCAACACGTGGCGCTACGAGCTGGAGGCGACCGATGGCGGGACGTCGCTCACCGAGTCGTTCGCCTTGTCGCCGACGCCGCTGCTCCGGCTCTACTGGCTGCTCGCCGGGTGGGCCAGGGGACGGGCCAACGTGCGCGGGATGACGACGACGCTGGCACGGGTCAAGGCGGCGGCCGAGTCGGAACCCGGCGAGTCGGCGCCGGCCTGACCGACAGATGCCCCGCCGGGCGGCGGGGCATCTGCGAACGCCATCCTTCTGGCCAGGTTGGGCGCGACGAAGGCTCGATGCCCGCCGTCGGCCGGACCTCATCCTCGTCGACCCCGGGGGTGGGCCCGAGGCCCGTCGCTCACGGTGCCTTTGGGGTGGGCGTGCGCTTCGACGCCCAGTCGACGAACCGCCGCAGCGGCCGGGTGTTCACCACCTGCTCGGGTGCGATACCCGCCGCCACCGCCCGGACGCAGCCGAGGCCGGCCCAGCTCAACTGCCCGGGGGCGTGGGCGTCGGTGTCGACGGCGAAGTCGCAGCCGGCCTCGGCGGCCTCGGCGAGCAGCGCCTCCGGCGGGTCCTGGCGCTCGGGTCGGCAGTTGATCTCCACCGCCGTCCCGGTGGCGGCGCAGGCGGCGAAGACCTCGGCGCTGTCGAAGGTCGACGGGGGGCGGCCGCGGCCGACGAGGATGCGCCCGGTGCAGTGGCCGAGGATGTCGGTGAGCGGGCTCTCGATCGCCGCCAGCATGCGCTCGGTCATCGCCGGTCGCTCCATCCGGAGCTTCGAGTGCACGCTCGCCACCACGACGTCGAGCTCGGCGAGCAGCTCCTCGTCCTGGTCGAGCGAGCCGTCCTCCAAGATGTCGACCTCGATCCCCTGGAGGACGCGGAACGGCGCCAGCCGGGCGTTCAGCTCGGCGACCTCCTCCATCTGTCGGCGGAGCCGGGCGGCGTCGAGCCCGTGGGCGACGGTGAGCCGGGGACTGTGGTCGGTCAGCACGAGGTACTCGTAGCCGAGCGCCTGGGCGGCGGCCGCCATCTCGGCGATCGAGCTCCCGCCGTCGGACCACGTCGAGTGGGAGTGGCAGTCCCCGCGCAACAGGGCCCGGAGGGCGCCGGCCTCGCCAGTCGGCTCGGCCTCGGCCTCGGCCTCGAGGTGCTCGAGGTACCCCGGCATCCCACCGGCCAGCGCTTCGGTGACGACCTTGGCCGTGGTGTCGCCGACCCCCGGGAGGGTGCGCAACCGGCCGGCGCCCGCCAGCTCGGCGAGGCGTCCGGGCTCGACCGCCGCCACGCTGGCGGCGGCGTTGCGAAAGGCGCGGACCTTGTAGGTCGGTGCTCGTGCCGCCTCGAGGAGGTAGGCGATCCTGGCCAGGGCGTCCTCCGGCTCCATTCCACTGATCTACCCCGGTGCCGGCGCCGGTGCACGCCGGCCGCATCAGCGGGTGGGTGGCGGGCATAGGCCGGAGGGGGGCGGACGGCGACGGCGGACGAACCGAGGAGGAGTGGACCGACCCCCGAGCACGACCCCCGACCGCTCGGCGGCGACGGGCGGCTGTCGTCCCAATCTTTTGGACCGTAGCCGCTACACTTCGGCGACCGTCGGTCGAACGTCGAGGGGAGGCCGAATGTCGACGCCGCGCCGGGGTTGGTCCCCGTGGCTCCTGTTCCTGGCGGCGGCGCTGGTCGCCGCCGGCCTGACCGCCTTCCCGAGCGCCAGCGGCGCCAGCGGATCGAGTGGCGCCCGGTGGGCGATTGGGATGATCTGCAGCTGCACCGGCCCGGAGGCGTCGAGCACCTCGGTCTCGGCGCCGGCCCTCGAGGCCTGGGCCGACGCCGTCAATGCCAAGGGCGGCGTCAACGGCCACGAGATCGACCTGATCGTGAAGGACGACGCCACCAACCCGGGCACCTCGCTCGCCGAGGTCGAGGCGATGGTCAGCCAGGACCACGTCCTGGCCATCTTCGACAACAGCGACGTCGACAACGCCTTCGAGAGCTACGTCGCCGCCCATCACGTCCCGGTGATCGGGAGCTATGCCGACAGCACCGCCATGTACACCAACGCCGACTTCTTCCCGAACGGCGCCACGATCAACCGGGAGCCCCAAGCCTTCGTCTACCTGGCCAAGCGGGTCCACGCCACCAAGGTGGCCGACCTCTACTGCGCCGAGGTGGCGATCTGCAAGCAGGCTACCGAGGCCGGGATCCCGATCTTCGCCAAAGCCGGGATCAAGGTCGCCTACCAGGCCGCCATCGGCTTCGCCGCCCCGGACTACACCGCCCAGTGCCTGGCCGCCAAGGACGCCGGTGCGACGGCGATGACGGTCGGCGACGCGGCGGCGGTGGTCGTCAAGGTGGCCGAGAACTGCGCCGCCCAGGGCTACACGCCGGTGCAGATCAGCGGCGACGGGACCGTCTCGGAGGCCTGGCGGACGACGCCGGCGATGAACGGGAACCTCGACGTCCAACCCGACATCCCGTTCTTCGTCGACTCGACGCCGGCCACCAAGGCGATGTACGCCGCCATCCGCAAGTACGAGCCGAGCCTGGCGACCTCGCCGAACTTCGGCGAGGTGGTGGTCGAGGCGTGGACATCGGGGCTGCTGTTCGAGGCGGCCGCCAAGGCGGCGCATCTCGGCGGCAGGGCGACGCCGGCCGAGGTCGTGAAGGGCCTCTACGACCTCCACCGGGAGACGCTCGGCGGGATGGCCCCACCGCTCACGTTCACCCGCGACAAGCCGACCACCGGCATCTCGTGCAACTTCGTGATGGGGATCAAGAACGGGAAGTGGACGTTGCCGATCGGCTTGAAGACGGTGTGCCCGACGTGAGGTCGTCCCCGAGCCGACCGCCGTCGAGCGTCGGCACCGTCCCGGTGCGCTCCCGCCAGGCCGCCTCCCAGGCGGACTGACGTCGTCCGGTGCCGTCGCCGTTCGGGGGCTCGGCGACGGGGGCCGGCCAGAGCCGGGCGATCCGATCGTCGTGCCGCCTGCCGGCCCGCTCCTCGGACCGCTGCCACTGCAGGTAGATCGGGATGAAGGCGATCACGCTCAGCACGTCGGCCGCCGTCCAGAGCAGCGCCCCGCCGGCGCGGGTGCTGGCCACCGAGTACATCGGGGCGATCGGGTGGGCGTAGAAGAGGATCGAGACGCCGAGGAACGCCTCGATGCCGGAGCCGATCAGCACCAGGAACATCCGGACCCCGTGCCCGAGCCGCCAGTGGATGATCGGGTCGATCCCGACCATCGGCCACCAAAAGAGCGTCCCGCCGAGGAGGAAGAAGAGGTTGAGGACGTCCATCAGCCACATGTGCTCCATGGCCACCCCGAGCAGGTCGGTCAGGAAGAAGACGAACATCACGCCGTAGTAGAGGAACGACACCACGACCGGATGGGAGAGGGCGGCGAACGGGCGTGACCGGAGCACGGCCAGCCAACGCTCCTTGGACCGCCGCCCGGCGGTCTGGAGGAACAGCGTCGACGGGGCGCCCATGGCCAGCAGCGGCGGGGCCACCGCCATCAGCAGCAGGTGCTGGACGACGTGAGCCTGGAAGTAGGTCCCGGTCAACGGGGCGAGCGGCGACTGCAGGGCGAGGTCGACGGCCGCCAGGCCGGCCATGAAGGCGATGGTCCGCAGCCCGCTCCAGCGCCGGCCGCGGGTGGCGAGCTTCCAGTCGGCCTGGAGGTACCAGACGGCGATCGCCACCAGCACCAGGACGACGGCGATCGGGAACGCGCTCATGTCCCAGCGGGTGAGCATCGTGTGGACGCTGAAGGCGACCCGCGGCATCCCGCCCATGCCCGGCATCAGCTGCTCGATCCGTACTGGACCGGCACCCGCAGGACCTGGGTGCGCCGCCAGCGCAGCAGGACGGCGGGGTCGAGGGTGTAGTCGGTGAGAGTGGAGGAGTGGACGGTCACCACGTCGGTCCTTCCCGGGGAGAGCGCCACCGCCACCGTACCGCGGGGTGGCGCCGGCAGGTAATCCCAGCGCCCGGCCGCCTCGACGGTCAACTGCTCGGCCCCCGCCGGGGTCCGGAGCAGGACGTAGAGCTCGCCGCCGGGGCCGCTCCCGGTGGCGACCAGCCGGCGGCCGTCGAGCCGCAGGTCGCCCGACAGCGACGTCCGGCCGCCAGGGGACAGCGACGCCACCACGAGGGACGCCCCAACCCGGGTCTCCTCGGCGAGCAGCGCCACCGCCCCGGCGGACGCCGCGCTCCCGGCGCCGGTCGCCACGAGGCGCAGCACCCGGACCCGGTCGGTCGAGGGGACGGCCACGGCGACGGTCGAGACCCCGCCGGCCACGGTGGCCGACTGTGCGAACAGCCCGGCCTCGCCCGGCCGCCTGCAGGCCGCCGCCAGCAACGCCGTGTCGCCCGGGCCGGCGGCCACGGCCAGCAACCGCCTCGGTTGGCAGCGGCGCCCCGCCGCCGAATCGGCCAACGCCGACGAGGTGAGCACCGTCCGCCACGCCCCCCCGCTGCTCCGGCCGGCGAGGAGCCGACCGCCCCGGTCGACCAGCGCCCAGAGGGCCGACCCGGTGGCTGCCAGGGCGTCGGGGGCGGCGTCGAGCGCCGCCGGGACGAGGCCGGCGACCCACGAGGCACCGCCGTCGGTGGTCGAGGCCAGCGGCGTGAACCGCAGGCTCTGGCTCGGGAGGAACGACACGACGGCGCCGCCCGGTCCGGCGGTGGCCACCAGCCCGCCGTTGTCGGCGACACCGGGCGGGGTGACGAGCGCCCAGGGGGCCGAGGCGGACGGTCGTTCGAGGACCTGCCAGAACGTGTTGGCCGCCTGGGAGAGGTCGCCCATCGGCACGACCAGCCACGCACGGCCGGTCGGGTCCACGAGAGCCGAGGTGAGGGGCGCGCTTGCCGGTGGGCGCGAGGGCGTCGCCCCCGCCGTTGAGTCCGGGGTGAGGCCGACGACGCCCCCCGCCCAGGCGGCGGACGCCACCACGAGCACCGCGGCGCGCCGGGCGCTCGCCCTTTGCCGCCGACCGCTGCCCCACACCGGCTCATCGTCGCTCACGGCGGACCGGCCGACAATGCAGGCGCCGCGCCGCCCGAGGGGATACACCGCTGCGGGTGGCGCTGTCGGTACCCTGGACAGGCCGTTCGCGACCGAACCAGGACCGGCGATGTCCCTTGCGGGACGCGTGGCACGACGCCAGGGAGGGGCCTATGACGCCAGCGGGAGCAGCGGCGGCACCGGTCCCCGGCGCGCCGTCGCCCTCTGGCACCGGCCGCCCGGTGGACGGCCGGACCGGCCGGCGCACCGACGAGCGACGGGCCAGGATGGTGCTCACCCCGAGGGTGTTCTCGTACCTCGTCGGGCCGATGGCCCTCGGCATCATCCTCCTCCTCCGGCACTACGGCGCTGTCGCCACCGAGCCGCCGTGGGCGTGGGTGGCCGTCTTCGTGGCCGTGCCGGTGGGCTCGGTGGCCATCGAGCTCCTCGTCCGGCGGCACCCGACGGCGTTCTGGCAGCACGTCCAGGTGGCCGGTAACGCCGCCGCCGTCACGGTCGTGATCTACATGACCGGTTGGGGCCCCTGCCTGGTCGGCATGTACCTGTTCATCGCCCTGGTGAGCGTCTCGGCCGAGGGCGCCGACGCCTGGCGCCGGGTGGCGGCCTGGACGATCGCCGGCGTCGTCGCCGGCGAGGTGGCGGTCAGGCTCAGGTGGGCCCCGAGCTTCCTGTCGGCCGACCGCGGCGTGTCACTGGCTTTCATCGGCCTGGTCGGGGCGCTCTTCGTGATCCGCATGACCGGTGCCACCGTGGCCCAGAAGGAGCGGGCCGAAGCGGCGCTGCGGACCAGCGAGGAGCGGTTCCGCTCACTGGTCCAGCACTCGAGCGACACCACCCTGCTGATCGACAGGGAAGGCATCGTCGCCTACGCCAGCCCGGCCACCACCCAGCTGCTCGGGCTCGCCCCCCAGGAGGTGGAAGGCTCCGACGTGGCCCAGCTGGTCCACCCCGACGACCGCCAGCTCGTCCTGGCCGAGTTCGCCGCCCGGATGGACTACACCAAGGTCAGCGAGCCGCTGCAGTTCCGGATCGCCCATCGTGACGGCGGTTGGCGGCACGCCGAGGCGATCGTGGCCGACCGCCGCGACCACCCGGCGGTGGACGGCTTCGTGGCCAACCTCCGCGACGTCACCGAGCGCAAGGAGGCCGAGAGCCTCCTCGCCCACCAGGCGCTCCACGACCCGCTCACCGGCATCCCGAACCGGACGTTGATCCTCGACCGGGCCGAGCAGATGTTGGCCCGCTCGCGGCGGGACCACCAGCCGGTGGCCGTGCTCTTCGTCGACCTCGACAACTTCAAGGACATCAACGACTCGCTCGGCCACGGCGCCGGCGACCGGGTCCTCAAGGCGGTGGCGACCCGCTTCACCACCAGCTTGCGTTCGAGCGACACCGTCGGGCGGCTCGGGGGCGACGAGTTCGTCGTCCTGGCGGAGGGGGTGTCGCTGGCCGCCGGCCCCGACCTGCTGGCCGAGCGTCTGCACGACGTCCTGCGTGCGCCCTTCCGGCTCGAGGGGTTCGAGCAGTTCCCCCTCTCGGTGACCGCCAGCATCGGCGTGGCCGTCGGCGACCGTCCGTCGGCCAGCGACCTGCTCCGGGACGCCGACATCGCCCTCTACCGGGCCAAGGCGCTCGGCAAGCACCGCACCGCCGTCTTCGAGCCCGGGATGCAGTCCGAGGCCCTCGACCGCCTGGCCCTCGAGATGGACCTGCGGACCGGGCTCGCCGAAGGGCAGTTCTTCCTCGTGTACCAGCCGGTGGTGGCGCTCGACGACCTGAGCGCCTGCGGCGTGGAGGCGCTGCTGCGCTGGCAACACCCGACCCGCGGCGTCGTGGCGCCCTACGAGTTCATCCCGGCCCTCGAGGAGACGGGGCTGATCCTCGACGTCGGGCGCTGGGTGCTCGAGGAGGCCTGCCGGCGGGCGGCCGACTGGCGGGACCGCGGCTATTCGCTGTCGATGTCGGTCAACGTCTCGGCCCGCCAGCTCGACGCCGACGGGTTCTTCGACGACGTGCGCACGGCGCTGGCCGACGCCGGCCTGCCGGCCGGTGCCCTCATCCTCGAGGTGACCGAGACGATGCTCATGCGCGACACCGACGGGGTCGTCGGCCGGCTGCGGGAGCTCAAATCGCTCGGGGTTCGCATCGCCATCGACGACTTCGGCACCGGCTACTCGTCGCTCGCCTACCTGCGCCAGTTCCCGGTCGACTCGCTCAAGATCGACCAGTCGTTCGTCGCCACCATGGCCGAGTCGCCCGAGTCGATGGCCCTGATCCACACCCTGGTCGAGCTCGGCCGGGCCCTCGGGCTCGAGACGCTGGCCGAGGGGATCGAGGAGCCAAGCCAGCTCGAGACCCTCCAGCGCGAGCGGTGCCAGCGCGGGCAGGGCTACCTCTTCTCGCGACCGGTGCCGGCCGACGAGGTCGAGCGGCTGTTCACCTCGGCCGGGCTCGGGCTGCGCTCGCCGGCCGCCCCCGGCGAGCGCTGATCAGGCGCTGACGGCCAACAGGCGGCGGGCGCGCCGATCGGCCGAGCGGCGGACCTTCTCGGCGGCCGACGGCGCCAGGTCGAGGATCTGGCGGAACTCGCTCGGGGTGCACACGCCGAGGGTGAGGTCGGTGGCGGCCACCACGGTGGCCGTCCGGCGGGCGCCCGGCCGTTCGGGGAGCAGCGCCAGCTCGCCGACGAAGTCGCCGGGTCCGAGCCGGGCGATCTCGTCGTCGCCGTGCAGGGTGCGCCGGCGCACCGACGCAGCGCCGCTCATCAGCACCATGAACTCGTCCCCCGGGCCGCCCTCGCGGATCAGGACGTAGCCCTCGGGCACGGTGACCCGGGTCAGCAGGAGCGCGATGCGACCGAGCTCTGCTCGGGTGCAGTCGGCGAAGAGGTCGAGCCGGGACAGTTCGGCCCGCGGGTCCTCCCTACGGAAGCGCATGTTCAGCCTCTCTCATCTCTTGAACCAATGTACACCTTACTATCGATCGGAACGGATGATGCATGCCGTCGAGATGGGGCGTGTACGTTGCGGGTGGAGTCCGAGGGGAGGGCGGTTTCGATGCCGACGGCGACGGTGAACGGGGTGACGCTGGCCTACGAGGTGATCGGCGACCGGGGCACCCCGTGGGTGCTCACGCCCGGCGGTCGGTTCAGCAAGGACGTCCCCGGGGTGCGGGAGCTGGCCGAGGACCTGGCCGCCGCCGGCAACCGGGTGCTGATCTGGGACCGGCCGAACACCGGGGCCTCCGACGTGCACTTCGGCGGCAGCTCGGAGTCGGCGATGCAGGCCGACGCCCTGGCCGGCCTGCTGGGCGAGCTCGGTCTCTCCCCGGCGGTGATCGCCGGCGGCTCCGGGGGGGCCAGGGTGTCGTTGCTGGCGGCGGCCCGGCACCCCGGCGCCGCCCGTGGACTCGCGATGTGGTGGATCTCCGGCGGCGTCTACGGCCTGCTGACCCTGGCCATCGTCTACTGCGGGGAGTCGATCCGGGCCGCCTGGTCGGGCGGGATGGAGGCGGTCGTCGAGCTGCCGGAGTGGGCCGAGGTGCTCGAGCGCAACCCGGGGAACCGGCAGCGGTTCTTGGAGCAGGATCCCGCCGAGTTCATCGCCACCCTCGAACGCTGGATGCTCGTCTACTGCCCCGCTCCCGGCGCCACCGTCCCGGGTCTGGCCGACGCCGACTACGCCAGGTTGCGGGCGCCGACGCTCATCTTCCGCAGCGGCGCCAGCGACCCGCACCACACCCGGGCCACCTCCGAGACGCTGCACGAGCTGGTCCCCGGCTCCCGCCTGGTCGAGCCTCCGTGGGGCGACACCGAGTGGATCGAGCGCTCGGCCGCCGCCCGCCGGGGCGAGGGGCACCTCTTCGAGCGGTGGCCGCTGCTGGCGCCGCAGCTGCTCGAGTTCGGGGCCACCCTCACGGCATGAGGCTGCCGGCGTTGACGTGCAGCGTCTGGCCGGTGACGTGCCGGGCGTCGTCGGAGGCCAGCCAGACGACGGCCAGGGCGATGTCGTCGGGCGAGAGCACGCGGCCCATCGGGTTGGCGATCGGCGAGGACGTCGCCATGGCCAGCATGTCGGCGTCGGTCGGCCACGACTTGCGGGTCATCGGCGTGTCGACGATGCCGGGGGCGACGACGTTGGCGGTGATCCCGTCGAGCGCCACCTCGAGCGCCACCGCCTTGGTCATGGCGATCAGGCCGGCCTTCGAGGCGGCGTAGGCGGACGTCCCGGCGGTCGGCCGGACCCCCGAGCCCGAGGCGACCGACACCACCCGGCCCCACCCGGCCCGGCGCATGCCGTCGACGACGGCGGCGGTGCAGAGGAAGGCGCCGGTCAGGTTGATCCGCAGCACCGCCTCCCAGGTCGCCAGGCTCATCTCGCCCACCGGCGCCCGGGCGGAGATGGCGGCGCAGTTGACCAGGATCTCGGCCGGTCCGAGGGCGGCCACCAGCTCCGCCGCCGCCGCCTCGACCTGGGCGGGGTCGCCGACGTCGCAGCGGATGCTCGCAGCCGCCGCCTCCGGCGGGTCGGCGGCGGCCGGGTCGAGCACCGCCACGGTGTCACCCCGTGCGGCGAGGTGCTCGACGATGGCGCGGCCGATGCCGCCTGAGCCGCCGGTCACCCAGGCCACCCGCTCGGTCATCGCGTACCCCCTTTGCTCGTCGGCCCCGTCATCCTGCCCCACGCTGGTCCCTCGGGGCGCCCGGCCGGCCGGTCCCGCTGCCCGGACGGGCCGCCCGGTAGGGTGCCGCCGTGGCCGCCGTGCTCGTCGAGGGCCTCTCCAAGCGCTACGGCTCGACGGTGGCGCTCGACGACGTCGGCTTCGAGGTGGCCGAAGGCGAGGTGTTCGCCCTCCTCGGTCCGAACGGCGCCGGCAAGACGACCTCGGTGGAGATCCTCGAGGGCTTCTTGGGCCGTGACCGCGGCCGGGTGCAGGTGCTCGGCCTCGACCCCGGCGAGCGGGCCACCCTCCGCCGGTTGCGCGAGCGCATGGGCGTGGTGCTCCAGGAGCTGGCGGTCGAGCCGTTCCTCACCGTCCGAGAGGTGCTCGCCCGCAACGCCGGCTACTACCCCTCCCCGAGGGACCCCGACGAGATCGTCGCCATGGTCGGCCTCGCCGAGAAGGCCCACGCCCGGGTCAAGACGCTGTCGGGCGGCCAGCAGCGGCGGCTCGACCTCGGCCTCGGGATCGTCGGGAACCCCGATCTCCTCTTCCTCGACGAGCCGACGACCGGGTTCGACCCCTCGGCCCGCCGCGACGCCTGGGAGCTCGTGCGGGACCTGACCGACGGCGGCGTCACCGTGATCCTCACCACCCACTACATGGACGAGGCCGAGGCGCTGGCCGACCGGGTGGCGGTGATCAGCCGGGGCCGGATCGTCGCCCAGGGCACCCCCGACGTCCTCGGCGGCCGGGACACCGCCGAGGCGAGGATCCGCTTCCGGCTGCCGGCCGGGGTGGACCGGGCCTCGCTGCCGGTGTCGGTCGAGCCCGGCGCCGGCGAGGTGGTCGACATCCGGACCGACCGGGAGGTGGCGGTTCTGCGGGCGCTGACCACCTGGTCCGAGGAGGAGGGCGTGCCCCTCCTCGGGCTGACCGTCGAGCGGCTCACGCTGGAGGACGTCTACCTCCGCCTGACCGGCTACCAGGCCTCCGACGACGGGTCGGTCCGGTGAGCCCGGTGCGCACCGACCCGCCGTACGGCGGTGTCGGCCGCGAGCTGCGGATGGTCGGGCGCCAGCTCGGCTACGAGCAGCTGAGCTTCTGGCGCAACCCGATCGGGGCGGTCTTCACCGTCGGGTTCTCGGTCGTCTTCCTCGTGCTGCTGGCGTCGTCCGCCGGCCACTCCCGCAACGCCGCCATCGGCAACCTCGAGGTGATCCAGTACTACGTGCCGGGCTTCACCGCCTACGGGGTGATGTCCGCCTGCTTCAACATGCTGGCGATCAGCCTGGTCGTCCGTCGCGAGACCGGGCTGTTGAAGCGGCTTCGCCTCTCGCCGCTGCCCACGTCGGTGATGGTGGCGGCGATCTTCCTCAACGCCATGGTGATCTCGCTCGTCCAGGTGGTGCTGCTGCTGGCCATCGGCCGGCTCGGCTACGGCGCCCACCTCCCGAGCGACCCCGGGCCACTGGTGGTGGCGCTCGTCGTCGGGGCGCTGTCGTTCGCCGCCCTCGGGGTCGGGGTCTCGACCTTCATCCCCAACCAGGAAGCGGCCGGCCCGGTGATCAGCATCGTCTTCTTCGTGCTGCTGTTCCTCTCCGGCCTCTGGTACCCGCTGGCCAAGGGCTCGGCACTGGCTCGCATCTCGGCGTGGTTCCCGATGCGCCACATGATCACCGCCACCTTCGCCCCGTTCGACCTGCGACCCGGCGTCTCGCCCTGGGCGTGGCACGACCTGGGGGTGATGGCGATCTGGGGAGCTGCCGGGGCGATCCTCGCCGTCCGGCGCTTCCGCTGGGCGCCGGCGCGCGGCTGAGTGAGCCCGGCCGCCCGGCCACCGGCCGCCGGGCTCCCGGAGATCACATCTAGGCTGCCTCGCCATGGTCTCGGAGATCTTCGACCCCGGCGCCTGGACCCCGGTCCCCGGGTTCGACTTCACCGACATCACCTACCACCGCTCGGTCGAGCACGGGACGGTGCGGGTGGCCTTCGACCGCCCCGAGGTGCGCAACGCCTTCCGGCCGCACACCGTCGACGAGCTCTACACGGCGCTCGACCATGCCCGGCAGTGGCCGGACGTGGGCTGCGTGCTCCTCACCGGCAACGGCCCCTCACCGGTCGACGGCGGCTGGGCGTTCTGCTCGGGCGGCGACCAGCGCATCCGAGGGGCCGACGGCTACCACTACGACGAGGGTGCGGCGCCGACGGTCGCCGGGTCGGCGGCGGTCGGCCGACTCCACATCCTCGAGGTGCAGCGCCTGATCCGGTTCATGCCGAAGGTGGTGCTGTGCGTCGTGCCCGGCTGGGCGGCCGGCGGTGGGCACAGCCTCCACGTCGTGGCCGACCTGACGCTCGCCAGCGCCGAGCACGCCCGCTTCAAGCAGACCGACGCCGCCGTGGCGAGCTTCGACGGTGGCTTCGGCTCGGCCTATCTCGCCCGCCAGGTCGGGCAGAAGTTCGCCCGCGAGATCTTCTTCCTCGGGCGCACCTATACCGCCGAGGAGATGTGGCAGATGGGGGCGGTCAACGCCGTCGTGCCACACGACCGCCTCGAGGCGGTGGCGCTGGAGTGGGCGGCGGAGATCAACGCCAAGAGCCCGACCGCCCAGCGGATGCTCAAGTTCGCCTTCAACCTTGTCGACGACGGGCTGGTCGGCCAGCAGCTGTTCGCCGGCGAGGCGACCCGGCTCGCCTACGGCACCGACGAGGCGCGCGAGGGCCGTGACGCCTTCTTGGAGAAGCGGTCACCGGACTGGTCGGCGGTCCCCTGGCACTACTGACGTGCCGGCCCGGCCCGACGACCGCAGGCGAGGGGTCGCCGGACGCGAAGAAGCCGCCGGCGGACCGGCGGCTTCCTCGTGTCGATCACTCAGAGCGGACGGACGTTCTGCGCCTCTTCTCCCTTGCGCCCGGGCGCAACGTCGAACTCGACCTCCTGACCCTCGTTGAGGGTCCGGTATCCCTGTCCCTGGATGTTCGAGTAGTGGACGAACACGTCGTCCCCCTGCTCACGCGAGATGAACCCGTAGCCCTTCTCGGCGTTGAAGAACTTCACTGTTCCTGTAGCCAACTGACTTTCTCACTCTCCTACATGCGCGCCCCTTGTGACACGCTGTCGGGGAGCATAGACGGGACCGGGGTGCCGGCGCGCCCAGGGGGTGTCCGGCGTGCCTGGCGGGGCCGGTCTCAGGGCCGGGCGGCCCCGACGAGCCCACCGGTGAACACCGGGCTGTAGGAGACCGTCTGGCCGCTGGAAGGTGCCTGGATCACCGTCTGGCCGCCGTCGGGGCCGCTGCCGACGTACATCACGACGTGGTCGATCGTGTGGTCGCCGTCGAGGTCGTAATAGAAGAGGAGGTCACCGGGCTCGAGCGCCGACAGCGAGACGTGCGGGAGATCGGCGTACTGGGCGGCCGCCGTGCGCGGGATCGAGACGCCGGCCTGCCCCCAGGCCCACTGGACGAGCCCCGAGCAGTCGAAGCCGTGCCACGGCGCCTCGGCGCCGTAGACGTACGCCACGCCGAGCTGCGACACGGCTGCCTCGACGGCGGTGGCGCCGGCCCCACCGGCTGTCGGGGCGACGACCGTCGCCGGGGTTGCCGTCGGGCCCGGCAGCACGCCACCGACCTGGGGCGCCGGTCCGGGGGGCGATGCCGCCGGTGTGGCGGTGGCCGCCGGGGTGGTCGGTGCGACCGCCGCCGGTGTGGCCGGCTGTGGCGGCGCCGGCGCCATCCCGGTCGCCGCCAGGTAGGGACCGGCGGTGCCGACGCCGAGCCGGACGGTGTCGACCCAGCGTTCGAGCGTGCCCCCGGGGGAGTACGAGGGGTTGTAGACGAGCCAGGTGCCGCCGTCGACGGTCGTCGTCGCCGGGTCCCCCGGGCCCGACCCCTGGGCGTCGCTGGCGAGGAGCGGGGTGGCCGAGACGTCGGTGCACGGGCCCGACGGGCCGGCACAGCCGGCGGCGCCGATGGCGTCGGTCGGCGAGGTGTAGCCGCCACCGGCCGAATAGAGCAGCCAGTCGCGCCCCGGCCCGACGACGAGGTCGGGGGAGCCGAGCGACCCCGCCTGCCACGGAAGGTCCGGCCGGTAGAGGGCGGTCGGGCGGCCGGTGAGGGCCGTCCCGTCGGCCCGGAGCGGCTGTGACCACACCTCGGGCGTGCCGGGTTCGGGCGGTGGGGCCGTGGCCGACTCCCACAGCAGGTACGGGTCCCCGGCCGGGTCGACGAAGACCCTCGGGTCGTAGGACCCCCCGAGCGTGCGCTGGCAGACGAGCGGCGCCGAGGCGGCGGCGAACGGGCCGCCGGGGGAGCCGGCGGTGGCATCGCCGATGCATCGGGTGCCGAGCGTCGCACCCGAGACCGGGGCGCTGAAGTAGAGCACCCAGGCGGCACCGAAGTGGTGCACCTCGGGGGCCGTGACCACGCCGGTGCCGACCCAGGCGGGCAGGCGGGGGAGGGCGTCGGTCACCGTCTGCCAGGTCCCGCCGCCGGCGCCGACGCTCACCGGCACGTGGACGAACGGTGCCGACTGCGACGCGTAGAGGTAGTACTCGCCACCGTCGGGGACCATCACCGGGTTCCCGAGGTCGAGCGTCCCGGAGGCCAGCGCCGCTCCGGGTGTCGAGGGCGTCGGCGTGGGCAGTGGCTGGGCGACGGCGTCCTCGGCGGGGACCGGCGGACCACCGAGCCGGGGCACGCTCCCGGGCGAGATCCGGGCCGAGACCCCGTGGACGACGAGCCGATGCCGCTGGTGGTGGCGGACGAGATACCCGCCGGCGAGGGCGGCGGCGAAGAAGACGGCCACTGCCGTGCCGCCGCCGGCCAGCCGGATGGTGCGCCGGGCCCTTGCCGGTCGTGGCGACCGGGCGTTCCCATCCCGACGCTCCATCCAGGCCACCCGGCCGTGCCTCCCCTGTCGTCGCCGGGACTGGCTCGGAACCTGCCCCGTTCCCCATTGGGGGAACGGCGGACACCGACCTCCCTTTCGGCGCCCCCCCCGGGGTCGACGACCGGTCGCCTCGTCGGCGCCGTCCCCGAGCACTTGGTCCAGCTCGGCCGGGCCGCCAGGAGATGTGAGAATCGCTGCGGGGACGCAGCGGCGCCGCCGCGGGCGGCGGGGGAGGACGGGACGCCGGTGACCGAGGTGGTGGCGGACGTGGTGGTGATCGGCGGCGGGCTGGTCGGGGCGGCGACTGCCTACGAGCTGGTGCTCGGAGGGGCGTCGGTGGTGGTGGTCGACGCCGGCCACCTTGGCCGGGCCACCGACGCCGGGGCCGGCATCCTCTCCCCGGAGACCTCGCCCCACCCCGACGACGACTGGTACGACCTGGCGGTCGCCTCGGCCGCCCACCACCGCTCGCTGCGCCGCCGCTTGGCGGAGGAGGGGGTCGCCGACACCGGGCACTCGGACTGCCCGCTCATGACGGTGGCGGTGCGTGAGGGCGACGACGAGTGGTTCGAGCAACGCTACGCCCTGGCGCGGCGGCGAGCCCCCTCGGTGGTGACCGAGCTCGATCCTGCCGAGGCGGGGGTGCGCTTCCCGGCGCTGGCGCCGGTGCGCCGGGCCCTGTGGTCGCCGGCGGCCGCCAGGGTGGACGGCCGTCGACTGCGGGAGGTCCTCTTGGAGAGGGCAGCGGCGCTCGGGGCCACGCTCCGAGCCGGTGAGGTCCACCGGCTCGACGGCACGGGCGGGCGGTGCACGGCGGTGGTGGCCGGGGGGGACCGGCTCGGCTGCGGTGCCGTCGTCCTTGCCGGCGGCGCCTGGTCCTCGACGCTCGCCGGCGGCGAGGCCGTCCTGCCGGTCCGGCCGATGAAAGGACAGATCCTCCACCTGGCGTTGCCGCCCGACGCCAGGTGGGACACCGGGGAGTGGCCGATCGTCCAGCCGGTGGCCGGCTTCTACTACGTGCCGTGGCCGGGCGGCAGGGTGGCCTGCGGCGCCACCTTCGAGTCGGTCGGGCACGACGCCCGACCGACGGCCGGGGGGCTGGGCGACCTCTTGCGTGAGTGCGTGGCGGTGGCCCCGGGCCTCGGTGGCGCCACCGTGGTCGACGTCAGGGTCGGCCTCCGGCCGATGAGCGGCGACGACCGGCCGTACCTCGGCCCGTTGGCTGGGTGGGACAACGTGGCGGTGGCGACCGGGCACGGGGCCGACGGGTTGCTGCTCGGTCCCTACAGCGGTCTGCTCGTCGCCCGATGGCTGCTCGACGGCCGCCTCCCCGAGGAGCTCGCCCCCTTCACGCCGACCCGCCCCGCCCTCTAGTCTGGTCGGTACCGGTTCGCCGGTGACGGCACGCCGGCTCCGTCGGCCGAGCTCGACGAGCGGGCGGGACAGGGGAGGCAGTCATGCGTGTCTCGGCGGTGTTGAAGGCCAAGGGAAGCGTCGTGGCGACCATCGACCGGGAGGCGACGGTGCGTGATGCCGTTGCCGAGCTGGCCCGGCACGAGATCGGCGCCCTCGTCGTCTCTCCCGACGGGGTGACGATCGAAGGGATCGTCTCCGAGCGCGACGTCGTGCGCCGCCTGAACGACCGGCCGGCGACCCTGCTCGACGTCCCGGTGGCCGAGATCATGTCGGTGGCCGTCGAGACGTGTGCGCCGGACGACGACATCGAGTCGTTGATGGCGACGATGACGACCCGGCGGTTCCGGCACGTCCCGGTGGTCGACGGCGGCCGCCTCGTCGGGATTGTGAGCATCGGCGACGTCGTGAAGAGCCGGATCGAGGAGCTCGAGCGCGACCGGGCCGAGCTGGTCGACTACATCAACGCCCGCTAGGCCGCCCGCCGGGCCGGTGGTCGCCGAGCCAGCCCCCGAGCCGGGCGACGGTGACCTGCCAGGCGGCCCGGTCGGGGTCGAGCATCGCTGCATGGTCCAGCGAGCGCAGCGTCACCAGCTCCACCGGGTCCCCGACCGCGAGCGCCTGCTCGGCGTAGCGCTCGCTCGAGGCGGCCGGGACGGTGCGGTCGGCCAGCCCGTGGACGAGCAGCTGCGGCAGCCCGAGCGGGAGCAAAGCGACGGGCGACCCCTGGGGGCAGCGGTCGAGCACCCCGGCCAGGGAGATCGCAGCCACCGGACGCAGCGCCGGCGCCGCACCCGGCGCCGGCGACGCCAGTCGGAGACGGCCGGCCGCCCACAGGGCGAGCTGGGCACCGGCCGAGTACCCGCACACCGCCACCCGTCCGGCGTCGACCCCGTCGATCGATGCCAGGTGGTCGAGCGCCGCCGCCACGTCGAGGAAGCTCGAGGGCCAGCCGCCGCCACCGAAGCGACCGTGGTGCCGGTACTCGATGGTGTAGGCGGCCCACCGGTGGCGCACGACGTCGCCGGCCAGTCGCCGGAGCTGCCGCCTCGAGCCCGGCCGACCCCAGGACCCACCGTGGAGGAGCGCCACCACCGGAGGAGGCGATCTTTCGGGCTCGCCCAGGTGGCCGCCGGGGAGCCAGAGGTCGGCGACGTTCGGCCGATGCGGTCCGTAGCGCAGCGTCCGGCGGATCACGCTGGTCGATCGATCCCTGGTCGGTGGCACCGCACGACCGGCGAAGGATAATCCTGAGCGGGATGGGAGCGACGTCGGACCGGGGACCGGGAGCGATCAGCCGCCGCCGGCTGCTGACGACGGCGGCGGTGGCGGCCGCCGGCTGGGCGATCGGCGGGAGAGGATCGGCCAGCGCGGCCAGCGCGGCCAGCCCGGGCACCGGGGCCCGACCAGGGTCGGTGCGGCCGGCGGGGAGCCTCCCCGACCCGACACGACCGGCGGGCACCGACCTCGTCCCTCGGATCGAGCGGATCGTCGTCGTGATGATGGAGAACCACTCCTTCGACAACATCCTCGGGATGCTCGGGCGCGGCGACGGGCTCCCCCTCGGCGCCGGAGGCCGTCCGACCGCGGCGTGCCCGGACGGGCACGGTGGGCTCGTCCACGCCTTCCACATGCCGAGCGACTGCCAGACCGGCGGTGTGAGCAACGCCTGGGACGCCGGTCACCTCGCCTACGACGGCGGCACGAACCGCGGCTTCGTCGAGGCGTCGTCGGCCGAGGCGATGGGCTACTTCCTCGGTACCGACGTGCCGTTCACCTGGGGACTGGCCCGGACCTTCCCGATCGCCGACCGCTGGTTCTCCTCGGTCATCGGCCAGACCTACCCGAACCGCCGGTACCTCCTCTCGGGCACCTCGCTCGGGCAGGTGTCCGACACCTACCCGGTGGACCTCCCACCGGCGGGGACCGTCTTCGACCTGCTCGACCGCTTCGGGATCACCTGGGCCGACTACTACTCGGACCTCCCGAGCATCGGTGTGTACCTGCCGCTGCTCGGCCGGCGGTCGATCACCGACCGCATGTTCGGCGTGGCCCGCTTCTACGAGGACGCCGCCGCCGGGCGTCTGCCGCAGTTCTCGCTGGTCGAGCCGAACTACTCGGTCCAGTCGGAGGAGGACCCCCAGGACGTCCAGTACGGGGACCAGTTCCTCGCCGCCGTCGTCGGGGCGGTCCTTGGCGGGCCGCAGTGGCCGGGAACGTTGTTGATCTGGACCTACGACGAGTGGGGCGGCTGGTACGACCACGTCCCGCCGCCGGCGGCGGTGCCACCCGACGACGTGGCGCCGGACCTGCCGCCGGGCAGCCAACCCGGCACGTTCGCCCGCTACGGCTTCCGGGTGCCGGCCGGCGTCGTCTCGCCGTACGCCCGCCGTGGCTACGTCTCCCACGTCGTGCGCGACCACACGTCGGTGCTGAAGACGGTCGAGCGCAAGTGGAACCTGCCCGCCCTCACCCGGCGGGACGCCAACGTGCCCGACGTCCTCGACATGGTCGACCTGCGGTCGCCGCCCGCCTTCCTCCGACCCCCCGCCCTGCCGGCCGGCGCCGACCCGGGACGCTCGTTCGGCTGCCTGACGGCGCCGGCGCCCCGCCTGCCGCCGCCGGGCGCCCGCACCGGGAGATGACGGCGCCGACGGACCGGGCCCGGCGGAGATCCGCCGCCGTCGCGGCGGCGGTCTGCCGGCGCCCGCCGGTGGCGGTCGCCGTGGCGGTCGCCGTGGCGGTCGCCGTCGCCGCGGGATCGGCCGGGGGCCCTGGCCCGCTCGGCGGCGCCGGGGGTGACGCCTCGGCGTGGGCGGTCGGGACCGGCGGGGTCGGCGGATGCCGGCCCGGACAGCTCGCGCTCTCCCTCGACCTGCACTCGGGCCGCTCCGACACCTCCCCGACCGGCGCCGTCCTCCTCCGCCACACCTCGGTGCTGCG
>Ga0080006_1152747_pt1 | contig 38135 bp, 67 predicted proteins | sample RS3BMetagenome_FD_69209 | JGI IMG/M metagenome (GOLD analysis project Ga0080006, IMG submission 69209) | Ferric oxide microbial mat and aquatic microbial communities from Rainbow Spring, Yellowstone National Park, USA - RS3B (SPADES... ...
AACAACTAATAGCGAACTAATAGACAACTAATAGCGCGAGGTTTTTAAACCTCGCGCTTTGAATTTTTTTTGGTTAGTCTATTTTTTGTCTCTATGGTAGCTTATTTCAATTACTTTCCATGTCCCTATCAGGTTCAAGTGATATGGTAGGCTTTATATACCCGGGATCCTTTATCCTCCCATGACCCGGGGGCCGGGAGGGTGCCTGAAATGCAAGACATCAAGTATGCTTATTTACGTCACAGGTCAAGAAGGCTTCCTAAAGTAAAGAATATCGAAGATAAATTCAAGAACCATATGAAAATGTCTAAGTATACATTAGATGCTTCAGTATATGGTAAAAATCTTGAATTGACTCCATTTCTTATGGATCTAAAGAGTATAGGTCTAGATAAAAAGACAATAAAAAAGATTATCGAAGATCATAAAGAAAAAGGCTGGAAGTCTAAGGATCTAGCCAAGAAATATTTGAGTCATCTTGATATAAAATTCGCTAAAAAGGTAATATCACATATACTGGGTTCGCTATGAAAGAAGAAGAAATATTAGCTGACTGTAATCCAGGCATTGATCTTTCAGAGATAGAATCGCAATATTTGCCTTTCATTGAAAAATTAAAGGAATATAGAAAATCAAAGTCAAACTCAGCTCCAGTTACTTATACAAGACCTTATCATACTGATACTTTTTTTACAGGAGATTTACTAGCGTATGTTTCTTCTAAACTCTTAGACGCTAAAATCAAGTCATCTAAATTATTTGAAGAGTTCAAGCCAATAGAGTTATTAAGCCATATTCATAAAACTATTACTACAGATAAGAATACTTATAAGAGGATATCTAGGGATCTTCACTACAAAGATGAAGATGAAATTAAATCATTTAAAATAGAATCTTATGAAGGATATGATCTTCAATCTGCTGAGCTAAGTTATATAGAAAATCTTAGAAAATTTCTTAGAGATAATCCAAAAGTTGCTCTAAATGAAGTAGCTACATCTGCTGATATTATAGCTATAAATAGACGACTTATTGAAGGAGATATTAGGTGCATAAGATGCCGTAGTAATATAATCAAATGTTTCAAGTACGATTGGATAAATAGGAAGGTGTTGTAGATAGAACATGTCAGAAACTGAACAATCAACAAATACCGAAAGCGTTAATACAGGCAATACGTTATCTTATTCTATGCCTACAGAAGCTATTAGAAAAATGATCAAGTTGGCTATTGATTATCATGGTTCTGTATATATGGATCCAAAGAGATTTTTAAAAGCTGTAAAATTTCCAGATATTGATTCTTTGCCTCTCTCGAATAAGCTAGTGATAATTCAAGATTATCTCCGTGATAGAATGTCAAACGTTGGCTGGTTATTAGTTTTATCTGAAGATTTTGTAAATGCTCGTGTTATTTGGCACGTAATTAGTGATGAACATCCAAGATACAAAGAATTAATGCAAAAAGGTACTTTGCACACTTGCTCCAAGCCACTTTGCGATCTATGAACGTAGAATCGTTACCACAAGTGAATGAATACTACGATAACGTAGTATTATACGACTTTATAGTTAAGATGATTGCAAATCTTGAGAGATTAGAAATGCGTGGTAATAAACACTATAAATCACTACTAAGATCTTTAAAAAGGTATTTGAAGAAATTAGATAATGATGATTCTATAAAAATAATTTGATGATATGAATAAGAATCTGCGACATATTACAGGTATAGTTCATCCCTTGGTTAGGAATGTATTACGATCTCAAGGTTTTAAGTTTATTAATAATTATTTGTATTCTCGAAATGATGAACTAGTTAAGTGTAGATATTCTGGTGTTGCCATAACAGTATATAATTTGTGCTTTCATGTTCTAGATGGAGGCAAAGTTATTATTTTCTTTGATGGTACAAATCCTCAAGTTTTGGCTGATTTTTATGAAGAATTTCCACCAGGGTGAAATATGGTAGAACAAATAAGCCAAGAAATACAGCCAGAAATAGTGCGAGTATCTATGGAAATAGCCAAGCTAGATAAGCAGATTAAAGATTATACTGATATGATCAATAACTATAAGTCCCAAATCCACGAAACTGAGTCAAAGATTGATGATCTTAAAGAGCAAATAGCTTCTCGCTCGAAAGAATTACAGGCTATGATAAATCAATTTGTCAAGCCTACAGGTCAGGTTACTTATCATGCTTCTAAAAAGACATATTATTCTGTATTCAATAATCAAGTATTTACAATGGACGCTACTCCTATTTATAAAGAAGTTTTAGACTACATTTATAGTTTAAGAGTAGTACAATCATCTAATATAAAAGACTTTTTGGTTCAAAATGGTTATAGGAGTAACACAGCAAGAACATATGCCACTATGTATATGAAGTATTTAAAAACTCATGCTAATCCATCTTGGATTGTTGATAGTACTAATTATAAAGTACTATTGAATCCCGTGTATGCTAATAGGAAATTTGATCTAACTAATATGTCTGATGTTAGTAAGTCTTACCTTGAAAAGAGATTAATTAAAGAAAGCTGAATTACTGTCCTCTATGTGGGTCTGAGGACGCAGGAGAAAAAAATAAAATGGCAGAAGCCGCTATGGTGGAAAGACCTTTAGAGAAAGCACTACTTGATAAAATCTACAAGGGCGATAAGAATGCTCTTGAAGAGGATATCAAAAATATTCAGGAAGAAAAAGGAGCTCTAAATAGAGCTAGCGCTCTACGAAAACTACTACGAGAAAAGGGACAAAGAGAAACAAATACAAACACTACAGTAGTCGGCTATTTTCTACAACAATATAGACGACGTGTTGGCGAAGATGGAGAATCGCAATATAGTGTATATATAGCTACACCAAAGGGTATATCTACTATACACATTAGCGATCCTCGTTCTGATTTGCCAGCTGTAGAAGGTAGTGGACTTACAATGCGAACCTTTGGTGAGCCTCAAAAGTGGATTGGCCTAGTTGAAAGAGAAAACGTACTATATGGTACAAAATCTCTTTACGCTAGGAAGGGCACCACTAGGTTCGAACCTGCAAAGCCAGATGAACTGTCCGTAAAGCTAGGAGAACTATCTAAGCCTATAACACAAATTGAAGATGGACAGGGATTGTGGCACGCATACATTTCTGTAGTCTTCCCACTCTATGAATTCGTAGATGGGAAACCTGCTGGTACTTTGCCTCTAGTAGGTACTGGTGGAGAAGCCAATATGCGTGTAGGTCTAACTGATGAAATAGATAAGCGTACTGGCAACCCAGGTAACGCTAAGCTATTTGTTAATATTACATCAGAAGGACAACTACGTGCATTGCTTGGTGACTACTGGGATGATAGTCTACTTATCTCGGATACTGTATTCTCGGAATTGAGAGATGCTCTAAAAAGCACTCCGGTACTGGTATTTGGTTCTGGATTGACACCAAACAATCCTAGAATGAGTAATTACCAGTATAAGTCTAGGATGAAAGGTCCTAAGATACAGTTATCCTACGGACGTGGACTAATCGTGCCATACAACTGGGATGAATAAATAAATCTTTCCTTGGGTGATATGTAATAAAGACCCACCATATCACCCATACTTTTATGTCAGATGATCCGTGGAGTGGAGAGATACATTCTCCAACACCACTAACTAGAGAAACAGTTGAGAAGCGTAAATCTCAATCTTCTCAATTTCCGTCAATATATCACATTGATTTGAATAATATACCTGAAATTCATAGAGTTAAATCCTCTATATTAAAAGATGGATATGCTGAAGGAACTGTAGTTCTTTTGATAGGACCTCCTGGTACTGGTAAGAGTAGATACGCTATTCAAGAATGCTTGCTATCTAGTGGTCATTCTTTGTATTTATATAATGAAACAGTTAAAATCAAATTTGATTACTTTGTTTCTTCAATATGTAAACAAATGGGCTTGAATTCCATAAATAATGTTAGCTTTTGTGATATGAGTAAGTTTCTTCTAAAAACTGCTGATTATGACAGTATTAAGATATTTGCATCTAGAGTTTGGGCTGGAGTAGTAGATGAATGGCTATCTAATTTAAAGCAAGATCCATCATTTGTAGTTATAGATTCTGTATCTAATATAGGTCGTAGATATATTCCACAATTGGTTGTTTTTAATAAAGATTTAATTGAATCTCTTTTTGATGTTTATCACAAACATAATGTTAAACCGATTACATTTATGATTCACCAAAAATCTTTGTCTCCTAGAGAAAACAATACTGATAGTGTAGTTGGTGGTTATGGTTTGGTACATGAAGGAGATATGTCTGTCATTCTTAAATTACATGATGTATCTCGCTGGGATGCCGATAGATATGGCTGGCCGGAAGGTTTGATGATTCATACATTACAAATTGCTAAGGATAGGTATTCAATATCAAATTTTAATGAGTCTGTGATATCTATCAATAAGAATGGTCGTCTAGAACTTGGGGATACACTATATTCTCATGTTGTTGCTGTTAATGAAAATAAAAAGGCTTATGCAGATAGCGATTGGCCGTGATATAAATGTCGGTAGATTCAAGAATTGCTTCTGAAGTTTCGGAAGTAGTTAGGCTAACTTATCAGATAAAACAGCTAGATGCTGAACTTAGAAGTCTTAGTAAGAAATTAATAGAGGATATGAAGTATCTACAGATTAAGAATATACCTTTTGATTCAAAATACATAGTCGAACGTTGTGAATATGTTAGATATAAAGACCCTAACCCAGCGCAAGTTCGAGAACTTTTAGGTGATATGTCTAAAAATTACATAAGAGAATATGTGGTTCCGCAATTAAAGGCTGATTTGCCTCCAAATCTATTTGCTAAGCTTTATAAAATTATTGATAAGAAAGAATATATTAGAGTTAGGGAGATATAATTATGTATAGCATGAATGATATTTATTTATTAATGATTCTTATAATAGTTTCTATATTGCTAGCTATCTATATTTATTATAACTTATACTATATGATATATTTAAGATATCCAAATATCAGACTCCTAAAAAATAGGAGTAAAAAGAAAGAGGAGGAAGAAATATGAAGAAAAAGGGTGTATTAGTAGGAGCGACAACGACAATTGGAGCCATTGTGTCTGTATTTATTCTACTAGGCACATACGGAATACCACCAGTTGATGCTACAACTACAACGTCTGTTTACCTAACTATAGCCGACAGAGTAGTAACAACTGAGAATGATTGTGCCGATTGGACTTATAAACCTACAACCTGTACTTTGTGCGAATTTTTTGGAAACATGAGTAAATATCCAGGACCTTGGTTTAACTACATATGTAGTGATGTAATTACAGCTCATGGCGGTATAATTCATTGGAAAGCGACATTTTTAAACTTAACTGCTCAACTTAATGGTAAAAATAATAACGATTGCCCCGGTTGTCCATTCTTTACTGTAAATATTAGTACTCCATATGGTGTATTATATCCAGGTCAATCTACAGATATTATATTTGGTTTTAATAATATGTGGACAGATTATGCTTTTGAAGTATATCAAATAGCATATATTACTGGGTATTATAATGGAGTCAAAACTAATGTAGTAAGTATTGGATATAGTGGATGGGGTTAAATGAACTTTGTAGAACATGCTTTTAAACTGCTTGATAAACATCCTAGAGATGTTAAAAAAGCTACTGTAATAGCTATAATAGTTAGACGCAATAAAATCTTATCGTATGGTTTTAACAAGAGAAAACTATTATCTCATGATGGAATAATGTCTTACCACGCTGAGGAAAATGCTATACGTAAGTCAAAAACTAGTTTGCGAAACTCTACTATGTATGTTATAAGAGTTAAAAAGGATAACACCCTTGGAGATGCCAAACCTTGTAGAAGATGTACTAAAATGATAGAAAAGGTTGGTATTGGTAAAGTTATTTTTACGAAGTGATGATTATGAATCAGTTAGAGCTGTATTTTTTGATTAAAAAACTTAATATAAACGGCGAATTTAGCACTAGAGAAATTGCAGAAATTGTTTTTAATAAAAGAAAAATAGAAATTTCAGATTTAAGAAAAATAAATCGATACTTGAATAAATTGTATAAAAGAGGTATGATTGAAAAGAAAGTTGTAAAATCTAACAGAGTGTTTTATTATCCTGTATTGTAGATGGGCCCGTGGCTTAGTCCGGTTATAGCAGGCGGCTTATATCCGAACGGTCGCAGGTTCAAATCCTGCCGGGCCCACTATTTTTAGATAATTGAACAGAAAAGATTAAAGAGTAAAAAGTATTAAAATTGATAATAAGACAAGGGTGAAGATTGAATGAATATTTTTACTACAAAGAGTGATAAAATGATGAAAGAAGAAGGTAGATTAGATGATTATGTGACAATCGATAGATATGATTATAACATTGGTAAATATGGTGAAAAATTACTTATAGGTAGTTTTTGGACTAGCAAACAAAGATATGGGAATAGTATTCATGAAATATCTTATAGAGCATGTTTTAAACCACAATTACCTTATTTCTTTTTAGTAAGATATTCTAAAGTAGGTGATATAATTTTAGACCCTTTTGTGGGGAGAGGAACGACAACTGTTGAAAGTGCATTATTGGGTAGAATTCCCATATCAAATGATACTAACCCAATATCAAGAATATTTACAGAACCTCGTCTAACACCCCCAACTTATGAGGAAATATTTGAAAGATTATCAAATATTAATTTTGATTATAACGAAAAGGCAGATATAGATTTATCGATGTTCTATGATAAAAAGACTGAAGCAGAAATAGTATCATTAAAAAAATATTTGGCATTAAGAAAAGAAGAAGATAAGGAGGATTATATTGACAAATGGATAAGAATGGTAGCAACCAATAGATTAACAGGGCATTCAAAAGGTTTCTTTTCAGTGTATACTTTACCACCTAATCAATCTGCTTCACAAGAAGAACAGATTAATATAAACAAACGTTTAAATCAAATTCCAGAATACAGAGACGTGAAAAAAATTATATCAGCGAAGTCTAAATCTCTCTTAAGAGACATAACAGAATTAGACAGAAAAAGGCTTTTTGAAATTTCAAAACTCGCTTTGTTTTTAGGAGATGATAGCAGAAATTTAAAAGAGATAGAAGATAATCATGTAGGCCTGGTAATAACTTCACCACCATTCATAAATTTAGTAAATTATGTCAAAGATAACTGGATTCGCTTATGGTTTAATGGATATAATTATACTAATTTTGAAGGTAAAATCACAATACTAAATAAATTAACAGACTGGAGTGCTTTTATTAAGGATACATTGAAGGAACTTCAAAGAGTTACTAAAATAGGAGGCTATATTGCTTTTGAGGTTGGGGAAACAAAAAAAGGGGATTTAAGCGAGTTGGTTTATAATATTGGTTTAGATGTTGGGCTTAAACATATTATTACCTTTATCAATAAGCAAAAATTTACTAAAACATCTAATATATGGGGCGTAGAGAATAATAAAAAAGGGACTAATACAAATCAAATCGTATTATTTCAAAATTTAAGGTGATAAGAAATGGTTAGAAATAAAGATGATTATGTAACAATCGATGGATATGTTGGGTGAAAAAATGAATAAGAAGAGTTTGGATGGTATAAAAGCACTAGAGAAGCAGTTACAGAACATACTAATAGATGTAGAAGACTACGAATATTTCTTCGACTCTAACCCAAGAGTTATTGAAATATTACAAAGATTATCTGAATTATCTCATCAGTATTATACTATATGTTATTCTCTACTTGAAGAGATAAATCAGGAATTATCTGGAGAGGAGGAGGAAAATGACTGACCAAATTAGAGAACTAGTATATAATATAGAAGAATTAGAATCCCAGGTCACTGAGCTTATAAATTTTCTAGAAAGAATAGAAAAATATTTATTAAATAGCAATGCAAATATAGATGAATTAGAAAAAATATTAGAAAAAATAAAATATTTTAAGGAAAGTAACTATGGCTCTACAATTGCCTAAAAAAGGAGATGCACTATTTTGTGGTTCTTGTTTAACTGAAATGGGCTTCGTAGATGATGATTATATTGCTTTTGCTTCAAAGCTAAATCCAGAACGTTTAAAAGAATTATACCTTGGTAATAATTCCTGGCTAAGTTACGATGGTTGCGAATAAAAAGAAGCAATGTTTCTTGCGTTGCTATATCAAAAGAAAGGACTATCCCTATGAAGGGATGTTTACTTTTTTACATTGTCCTCTTTGCGGGATGAAAACATCTCATTTTTCATCTGACGATCATTATTTCTTTCATACATTTGAAAATATACATGCCTAATACACGTGATTTATTAAAATACATAAACTCCTATAATAAAAAGGAGTTTACTACAACAGAACTAGCAGATTATATGCTTAAAATAGGAGTGATTAGAAAGAGATATTTTCATAGTGAAAGGTCTAGATTATATCTCAGACTAAGAAATCTTTCAATTTACGGATTTGTAGCAAAAAAGAAAGTAAATAAAAGAATGATACATTGGGCTCTAAACTCACGAACATGAATAACAAAGAAGTTTACTACGAGATACTAGATGAAAACGCCATTTTACCTACTAAGTCTAATGTGGGAGATGCTTGTTACGACGTTTTTACTATAGAAGATTACTCTTTAAAACCTAGAGAAAGGCACGCCTTTAGGACTGGTTTGAAACTTAGGGCACCCAAAGGTTATTTTATAGAACTAAGACCTAGATCTGGTTTAGCATTAAAATATGGTATAACAATTGTAAATACACCTGCTGTAATAGATCGTAATTATGGTCGTGAGGTTTTTGTAATTTTAGTTAATCTTAGTAATAAAACGTACAATGTTAAAAGATACGATAGAATAGCTCAAATGACTATTACACCATCTTATACAATTAGGTTTATAAGAAGAGCCATACATGGACGTGCGGGTTTAGGTTCAACAGGAAGATGATTAATCCTGAACATTGCCCGCATTGGTGGCCTACTAACAAAATCTTAATCAAGTATTTATTAACAAATCCTTCTGATACTGTTACTTTCTCGTGTCCTATATGTGGTTTTAAAGAAGAATTTACTGTCGAAATATCCGTTGTCAGAAAAAATACTTAGCAAATGCCTGTAATAATCATAAGAGGTTCCAACTGTTCTCTAGTTGGTGTCGACGATGAAATAGTTTCTTTTTTAGATAACAAATTTACTTACAAACCTATTGGGTATGAGTATTCCAACACCTATATTAGCGGTGAATGGGATGGAAGAATTCATTTATTTCATAAAGAATATTTCCCAATAGGCTTCATACACGATGTAAGATATGCTATAGAAAATATTTTTCATGAAAAATTACTTATAAAAGATTTCAGAACTGTTGGACCCGATATAGGAGTTTCGTATCCCAGAGTTCCTTTGCGCTCATATCAATTTGAGGCTCTGAATCGCATATCGGCTTACTCAAATTGTAGCGCCGAAATTGCGACTGGCGGTGGTAAAACTTTAATCGCCGCTGCTTTTATAGCTAAAATCAATAAAAGAGCTTTAGTCATAGTCCCATCCTCAGAGATATTGTATCAAATGCAGAATATGCTTAGTGAATATCTAAAAATTGATGTCGGCATAATAGGAGATGGTAAATCTAATATTAAAGATGTTACTGTAGGAACATGGCAAAGCCTATCGAAAGATGATTACTTAGATTACTTAAAAACTGTTGATACTTTAATAATTGATGAATGCCAGCATATTGGTTCTAACATACTGAAACAAGTTTCTAAAAGATGCCCAGCTAAATATCGCTTAGGTATGAGTGGTACTTTATTTAGAGAAGATGGTTGCGATTTAGAATTGATTGCTGCTACCGGTCCAAAGGTTTTTCAAATATCTTATTCAGATTTGATTAAGCTTGGTTATTTGGTTCCAGCAAAAATCGATATATATAGAGTCCCAGGAAGGTCTTTTGGTTATTATGATACTTATAGTGATGTTTACGATGATTATATTATAAATAATAAGACTAGAAATAAAATTATAGCTAATGTTGCTAGAGATTTAATACGTCAAGGTAGGAAAATCTTGATATTCGTTTCAAGAATAGAACATGGTCACATACTTAAGGAACTAATTAACTGTGATTTTGTTTATTCAAAACATCCTGATAGAAGAGAAATAATAGATAATTATAGAAGCGGGAAAATAAATTGTTTAATATCCACATCTTTGCTGCAAGAAGGTATAGATATTCCACCTATAGATGCTTTAATATTAGCTGGTCCACAAAGATCTTTAATTGCTACAGTTCAAAAAATAGGTAGATCCTTAAGACCATTTACTAATAAAAAAGATTGTATTATAGTAGATTTTCAAGATAATGCAAAATATCTGATTAAACATTTCGAGAGACGTTATAAATACTATAAAACTGAAAAGAGTATGGAAATATCTTCTGTAGTGGATGGTGAACTATATGCAAGACTTAATTGATAAACTCTATATGAAAATTTTGACGGCTGAACCTTTAGAAGGTAGTAGATTAAATAGTTACATTTATGCTACGGATGTAGGTAAATGCATAAGACAAAATTACTATAGGATGACAGATACAAAACCAGATGAACAAAGTGTAAATTACAAAGTTCCTTTTGTTCTAGGTGTTGGTAATGCTTATGAAAATTTCATAACAGAAAAATTAATTTTAGCTGGCTTATATCGTGGTAAAGTTAAGGTTTCTAGTAAAGATTTAGGTATATCAGGTGAAACAGACCCTGTTATAGAGTTCGAGGGTTATAGAATAATAACTGAAATAAAAGCCACTCATAGGAAACATTTTGAAGTTGTTCTTAATAAGTATAAACAAGGTATTTACCCAGAAACATATTATGATCAAATACAAACGTATTTGCATTTATATCACGATGCAGATTTTGGAGTTTTAATAGTTTGTAATAGAGATGTAAATTATAATGATAATTTGCCACCTTTAATAATAATGAAGGTTGATAGAGATGAAGATTGGAGGAAAAGAAATTGGGATAGAATAAGGAGTTTAAATAAAGCATTAATAGATAATGTGCCACCAGATAGAGAGTTTACTATTGATAGTTGGCAATGCAAATCTTGTCCATACAATTCAACTTGCTGGTTCTCTTAAATGTCAGACAATTTAATGGACACATTACAATACTACTTGAACTCTAGATTTCCTAATAGGCGTAATTTAACATTTGGTGTTACACTAAACATATTATCTACAATAGCTGGTAACTCCATAAAAACGGATATAACTTGTCCAATACAAGTTAAATCTAATTTATATGTACTCTTATGCGCTCCTAGTGGTGTAGGAAAAACAACCATAAGGAATTATGGAGTTGATATATTGAATAGTATATCCTATAGAAATTTTATGCCTGATGATATAACTGTTGAAGCAATACCAAGTTATCTTAGTAATAAGAGCCATACTCTAATGACTATAGAAGAACTTAGCGGTATGCTTGGTTCATATAAAAAGAAACAATATTTAGCTGGAATGGTTAGTGCTTTAATTAAGATGTATGATAGTTCTCCATTGTCCCAAACTAGAACTACTCGAAATAGTGTTGAAGCTAGAAACTATGCTGTTAATGTTATTGCTGATATACAACCTAGACTACTTTCTCAAATAGCTGATGAGAGTGATGTTCAATCTGGTTTCATACCACGATTTACTATATTCCATGAGGAAGATAATAAACAACAATCTCCTATATCAATGAATGAAAGTCAGTTAGAAATGAGAAGTAATCTTATAGAAAAACTTAAAATCTTTTATAATACTATAAAGAACATGAATATCAATTTCGTATTTTCTACTGAACAGAATAATATAATATTTGACTCATTACACGAATATACTGAAACTGATTTGATTCACTTTAGTCCTATATACATAAGAGTTCATACTTTTGCATATAAGTTAGCAATGATTCGCCATATATATGAGAGAGATTTCATGAATAATTTAATAGAATCTCCAAATACTGAGAGCCCTTGGGATGATTTGCCTAAATCTTTAGAAAAACGTGTAAATGTGAGTGATAGCGCTTTAAAGTGGGCTATAGATTTTTGTATTTCTTATTGTAAATACTCTATACCAAAAACTATAGATATACTTCAACTAAATGATGCTGAAAAGATAAAGAAAACTATAAGTGATTATGAACTTAAGCATGATAAACCTATGGCAGAATCTTTGCTTTATAGAAGTGTTATATACAGTCTTAAAGATATTCAAAGGATAGAGAATGCTATAAAATTAGCTATTAAAATGAACTTAATAAAGAGGCACCATGTTCAAGGTGGTGTTAACTATAGAACAAGTAAACCAGGTGAAGAGGAAACAGTTGAATCATGGCCATAATTATTGACAGTAGAGAACCAGAAGATATTCAAATTCTAGCTAACATTATCAGTAAACTAGATTATGGAGATATAAAAATAATTTCTGGTGATAACGCAATATATATACAAAGAAATATTGATTAAATAATAAATGAATAGGTGAGAAATTGGAGAAAAGTATTTATAAAGAGAAAAAATCTGATAACCTCATTCCTTTGAAATATTATTGTTATATCTGCTTTAATGATATAACAAATAAGAAGCCATACCTACTGGATCATGAAAAAAGACTTCTATGTCCAAAATGTTTTTCTTTGATGTATCCGAATTATAAATATAAGAGATATTTTGATGGGGTTGCTATTTTATGATTTTATCCATTTCTCAGGAACATATTTTTTATAATGATAAACCACCAGAAAGACATAATCATAGACCATATTTTCTTTGTCGTGGACCGGACGTCCCTAAGTTAGATGATAGAGTAGTTGAAATAGGCCCGTTAGAAGAGTATGAATCTTGGGTTAATTGGAATACAAAGATACCTGTAAGGAAAGTTTATTTGCAACATCCAAAATATACTCCTGAAATATCTCATTTATATTATAGGAATGGCTACGAAAACTACGAAAATGCTGTTCCATATCTACAAAGAGTTATTTCTGATTTCTGTGCTGATGGTTATTGGCCACTAAATACTAACAATGAAGAAGTATTGCTAAAATGTTTAATATATGACTTTGAAATATTGGATGGTTATATAAAATGCTGTGGTATTGGTCAATTTAATATTATTATAAAAAGTTCTATAGATTTAGCTAATGAAAAATTTGAGATATATTTTAAAATATTGGATGAAGAACCTAAAGTTTGGCAGCTAATAGCAAATGCTAGAAGCGAAGAACTAAACAATATACTTATTCCTTTAGTTAACTTAATGAAAGAGTCTCATATTTTAATAGGTCAAAACATACTTAGCTATGATAATCAAGAACTATACAAACGTTTATTAGAATATAAAAATATCAAACTCATAAGAGATTTTATAAGCACTAATTATTATGTTCATCAATCTTTTTATCGTGGTAAGGTTTCACTCTCTCATGAAATATATCCAATAAGTTTTGATACTCTACTAAGTTCTAAATTCCTATACAAAGATTTTCCTGATGGTAGCTATGGATTGAAAACTCTAGCTCCACTACTAGATGTAGATGTAACAACTTTTAAAACTCGTGATAAGAGTTTTGATAAAAGAATACTAGAAAGAGATTTTCAAGGATTTGGAAACTGGTCTAATGATAATCCTTTATGTTTGCAGTATAATAAAGATGATATATACGAAACTTTTGGTATATTCTTAAAAATGTATAAAGAGATATTAACTTATATGCTTATAACAGGAATGCCATTCCAAGAAATTGTTAGCGGGTCAAATACTAAAATAGCTGACTACATGACTCTAATTAGAGCGCATAATAAAAAAGTATGTCCTCCAGTTCTTGAACCTATAAAAGTTTGTAAAGGTTTAATGTCTCATTTTAATGGTAAACTATTAACTAAGAAAGAGATATTTGATTTCTTTAGAGATCATGATTGTGATAGTAATTGTTTTACTCAAAGTGATAAAAATAAGCTGGTTGATGTAGAAAACAGTTTAGAAGTATACAAGAATAAACTTTATAGATGTGTTAGATATGGAAGTGAAATGCCAGAATATGTTGAATACTACCCTTTATTATTAGATTACATTAGTGTTGGTGGAATGGTTTACAAACCTAAATATGTTATCGAACCATTACATAATGTTTATAAAGCTGACGTTTCTGCACAATATCCATCTATAACTAAAGCTAAGAAAATATCATGTGATACTGTAAGACTAGCTAAAAAAGGTGAAAAACCAGATGGATGGTGCTGGTTTAGATATATTGGGCATAAAGATATTTTAAATATTTTTGAATATAGAGAAGCAGAAAATGTTGATAAACTGGATGAATATCCTAAACAATATTTTATTGGCTACAAACATAATGGTGGTGAAGGAATTATTACTAAAGCATTAAGTGGTATAATGGAAATAACAACTAAATATAAGAAAATACCAGAATGGCAAGATGTATATCAAAGAACATTAAAACCACTAAGAAACTCTCTAACTCATGGTATTCTTTTATCTTTAGAAGCAACAAGTATGCAATATAATATAGCTGGAACAGCTATTCCTACTTTTGGACAAACTATTAGCAATGTTATGGTTCAAGAATGTGTAAACAATGGATGGATGTTATTAGCAGTTGATACGGATGGTGCCGAGTTTATTAAAATTAAAGACGATGCGAAAGATTTTAAAACTATAATTAGAGGTGTAGAAGATTATTGGTTTAAAGAACTAAATTATCCTATATCATTTGATATTGAACTACATGAACATAAATTATATTTAGCTCACAAGAACTATATTACTATACATAATAATAAGGTTAAACTAACTGGTGCAACATTACATGCTACAGATAAACCTAGAATAGCACAAAACATTATGAAAAAATTAATGTTAGAAATTTTACCTATATCTAACACTAGAGAAGAATTCTTAAACAATCTAAGAGATAGAACATCAAAGATAGTTGAAAACGAATTTAAAAACATTAAAATTTCTGATTTAGTTATGGTTTCTTCTATTAAACCTTCAAATGAATACATAAATGGTAACTACAAATTAAGAGTAGAATCTATACAGAAACTTCTCAATATTAACATAACGTTCCCAACAAAGATAGAATTTCTTGTTTGTAAACAACCATTGCCAGATTTACCAGTTAATAGAACTTCTAGTGAACCTATATCATACATGTGGCCAAAAGATTATGTTGAAAAGAATAATTTGGAAATAGATTACAATTGGTACAAAAATATGATATACAATTATATTGATACATGTTTCGACATAAAGAAATCTAGTAGCAAATATCCTATCAAAGGTTTAGATTCTATGCCTGATTCTGGACAAACACCTGTACTTACCACTAGAAAAAGAGTGTTACAAAGTAAGTTGTTCTAATAGTATCTTTTTTATATATAGGGATAATAGTAAAGTTGCTACGTGTCCTATAGTAAGAAACGACAAAAACGCGTTTTAAGGGTGCCATAGGACCTGTTAAAGGGGTTTTATGGGTCCAAAATTTGGATGCGTCCTGAAGCCCGGAAACCACTTTTATGAACGGATTTTGGAACGGGTCGGACCGTGCTTCCAGAAAGGCTTCGGATATAGTATGACATGCCGTGCTATGGCCAGACACACCCTATTACTAGAAGTATATACGAATAAGTATATGCGCGCTCCAGACGTTTCTCAAACCACAAATCCCTTAGCACGTCGTGCTAAAGCGAGGCATGCCCTATTACTAGATGTACATACGAATAAGTATATGCCGGATTTTGGGATTTCCTGCTATAATACGACATGCCATGTCATAGCGAGGCATGCCCTATTACTAGATATGTATAAGAATAAGTATATGCGCGCTTCGGGGCCTTCTTACGACAACATAACAAGCCATGCTTTGACATCACACGCCGAGGTTTTTCGCTATGAGTGAAGATATTGTGATTAAAGACGACTTTATGTATAACTATGTAGGAGTTATCGACAAAATAATGCACATCAAAAAACCATATATAGAATACATCTTACGTAAAAAACAATATCCAAATGGTGTCTATAGATTAAGAAACGATACTAGTTTAACACCATACAAAGTAGAAATTGTTTATAGTCGAAAAATATTATGGTTGCAGATAACTAATGAATTAGCTAAAGAAATATTAGGTACATATTCACCACCGATATATGGAAGTTATTTGAGGGATCTAAGGAAATATTTAAGTCGACATGATTTAAGTTATAATAATCAACCTTATTTGTATATTCATAAAATCAAACATTTGCCTTATTCGGTGCAAACAACAATTTATGAAATGCAGTAAATGTAATTCGGAAAATATACTAGAAACTGATATTGAAACCTATTGTGGAGATTGCGGTTTAGTAATAGATTCAAATCCTATAAGATTTTATATAAATCCAGATAAAGATAATATGGTTTTGTATTCTGGAAGAAGTATTAAGATTAGTAATAGAATGCTACGACTTAAAACAATTGATAAATGGAATAGATCATCAAAATCTATTACTGAAATTAGCTTCTTAAAAGAACTTAGTTATTTAAGTAGAATAGTTAAAGCTCCCGATAATATTTATAAAGATGCAGTAAAAATATATCACAAGAGCGAAATTCTCAAAAAATACGGAATAGTAAAACACAAAGCACTCGCTTGTCTATATCTAGCTTATCAGATTAATCACTCTACTTTATTTGTAAGGCAAATCGATGATATTAAAATTAATGATGTATTCAAGTATATTAGAAAAGTCGCTTTAGAATTAAACATAAAGATTAATTACTCAACTCCTATGACATTTTTACCACAATTCTGTGCTGCTTTAGGCTTATCAAGAGAAGATACTGAATTGTGTAAAAAATATGCAGAAATTGCTATGGAAATTAATCCTAATAGAGGTCCATCTTTAATTGCTGCTGGAGCAATTTATACTGTAGTTAAGTTAAAAAACATTAAAGATATCAAAATATCAGATATATCAAATGTTTGCAAAAGATACGATAATCTAATAAGGGAGGTATATAATGACTTACTACACAGTGGGAAGATCTTACGAATACAAAATAATGAATGAGTACAGAAATCTTGGCTATTATGTTATACGCTCGGCTGGGTCACATGGCTTATTTGACTTAGTTGCTTTTAACGAGAATGAAATAATTTTTATATGTTGTAGGAAAGGTAGAAAATGGAAAGAAAGCGATTTAAATGCTATTAAAAATTCAGTTAAAATTCCTAGTAATGCTCGTATTCTACTATGTGAAAAGACAAATGATGGAGAGCGAAAACATATAATTTATAAACCTTTATAATAACCCATATACCTTATTTTATAATGCCCCATAGACTTTATATACTGAATTTTTTTGCTAGTGGAAAATAGCTTGAGATCGATAATACTCTGCTAGATAGAGGTGGAGATATAAGTAAAACTCGATAGCTAGATATGCTAGAAGGTGGATAGTGTCTGTTAATTTTTGAATAATAAGCTTATGAACTTATATACTTTGTTCTCTAATTCTTTCATTTAACTATGAAATCACATTATCAGTATACTTGCTTGAATTGTGGACATAATTGGTTTAGCAAGTATGTCCATAATCGAGATGCTAGACAAAAGTATGAATATTCACACACTTCTCCATATATACCAGTAGTATGTCCTAATTGTAGGAAGTATCTAAGATCTATAAAGGGCTACACTGTTAGGGTTCATGATTTACAACATGATGTCGAAGATTATATTCCACCACCTAGAGCTAGTAAGAGAGATCTTTCTTCTTTAATTAGTTCTGGTAAATATAGAACCAAGAAAGTTTTGAAAAAGGAATTATACGATGAGGATGAGGAACTAGAACCTATTAAAAAGGGACGACCAAAGAAAGAAGATAAATATGATAAAATAATAGACTTATTGGCGAGATATGGATGAAATAGATATGATTAATGGTGAAGCTAAACAGCTTCAACCAGAAGTAGAAAAGTTTAGACCTGACCCATTTGCTAGACTTAGACCACCTACTGATGAAGAGGAACAGGTTAAAGAGCCACTTAAACCTGAAGAACCACCCAAAACTGTTGAAGAACCGAAAAATATTGAACCTAAGAAGGATAATTACGAGGAAGAGGTAAAAAACTTAGATGAAGAAGATGAAGATGAAGATGAAGAACAATCTAGGAAAAATGATGAAGACTACGATGTTTTTAAGAATCTTACACCTAGAGATAAATTAGTTGCTATACTCAAAGATTGTAAGGTGCCTAATAAGGTATTTATAACAAAATTGTTCTTTGCTCCCGGTGCTGATAGAAAAGGCATAAAAGGGATGAACTTACTAAATGATCTGTTAATCGAGTCTGATGTTCCAGCTAAACAACGTAAGAAAGTTCTTTGGCTATATTTCAACGAGAATCCAGAAAATCATGGTTTTAAGTTTGCTGATGAAGATGAAAAGGAATCTGATGTTCTTAAACACTTACAAAGCAATGAAGAACTGATTGAATACCCTGTTAGAGATGCAGAAGGAAGATTCGTAAAAGACGCAAATGGTAATCCTATAACTGTAAAACTAACTAAAGCACAACTGTATTGGCAAATGCAAGAAGAAAAATCAATGCATATTAGGAGTTCTAACGATGGTCTTGAAAACTATATAAAACTTATGATGACTCAACAAGACCAAAATCTCAAAATAATTTTAGCTTTAATGACAGATAGAGTTAAACAAGCTGAATCAAGAGCTAATTCAGACCCTTTTCAAACAGTCGATCAAGTTCTACAACATGTTGAAAAGTTTGGATATAGTCGTCAATCTGCTAAGGATGAAATAGACAGAATAAAAGTTCAGGGTGAAATATTTAGAGATGTAGGAGTTAGTTTAGCCAAGGAGGTTTCCCCAGAAATAAGAAGTATTGGCAAAGACTTAATTTCTACATTAAAAGAAGTTAGTACTATAGATAACGACATGCAAAAAACAAAACAAGATACAGAACCAATTCCCAACATACCTAAAGAACAACAAGAAACTCTATTTAAGATTATAGGCGAGAAAGTTAATAAACATGAGTAAAGTATCTGTTGTCGAAAATAAGGATACAATAGATATTTTAATTGAAAATGGTAAAAAGTTTTTATTAAAATCTTCTGTAGAACCTGATGAAAACAGAAAAGTAGAGTATGGAATTACTAGCGATAAAACTCTAGAAATTACCAAAATTTCTTATCCAAAGGACATATATTCTTTAGTGGATGTTGCTGAAACAGCTAGAGAAATTGAAAGAAAGATTAAAGAAATAGGTTGTTATACTTGTGTTATAATGGGTGCTTCCGATAACACAAGAAAAACATTTTTAATACCTACACTCAAAGATTATGTCCGAGGAATATTCGACGACTAAAGATCCAAAGAGTTTTATTGAGAGTTACCTCAATCTAACTATAACTAAGACTACCTACAAGTATCCATCTCTACAAGAAAAGAAGGTTATCTGTGGTAAACTAGATGACGACCTTTTAAACATGTGCATAGAGATTCTCGAAAAAACAGGTTGGAAAGCATCTAACATTGTAACTTTCATTTTTAGGCAGTATTATTTTTTGCAAGAATCAGGAATTCTTTCTATGTTTACTGACATATATAATAAAGGTTTATTAAATAGTGAGGAGGGACAAAAAGAAGTGATTAATAAGTTGAGGGAAGTAATACCAGAATATATTCGGGTAACTACTGAAAGTATGATTAAGTTCAGGAAATGAAAAAAATACAAAAACTATCCATCTATCTTCATCCTGCTGAAGCGGATGAGATAGAAAAAGTTGCTAGAATGGTCAATATTTCTGTATCCGAATTTTTGAGATTGGCTGTAAGGCAATACATGATTGAGTTGAGGAACAAAGAGATTCGTGCATTTTTAAAACATTCCGACGAAGAAAAGCGTAAAGAGGCCATAAAGGCCCTGGCTGAGTTATCTGATGCCTTGGTATTGGAGATAGGAGAATGAAACTTATCCTGAGTGCTGCTTCTAAAGGTGGAGTCGGTAAAACACTTGTAAGTATCAATCTAGCTTTCGCTCTAAACAAGATTGGTTATAAGATTGGTATACTTGATAGTGACATCACCATGCCTGCCCTTAGTAAATACTTGAAAATTGAGGATATGGAACCAAACGATTCTCAAGATTATGTTGAGCCTCTTAATGTTCATGGTGTTGAAATAATGAGTACTGGTTTACTAATGGACAATGCTCAACCAGTTTTGATGGATGGTCAACAAAGATCTGCTCTACTTCAACAATATATTGATAAATGTAAATGGAATGTTGATTATCTCATAGTTGATACTCCTCCAGGTGCTATAGATGAAATACAATATCTTATTAGGGCTAGACACGACCAAATTTATGGTGCTATAGTTGTTACTACACCTAGTGAAGTTGCTATATCGCAAGTAAGACGTTCTATGGCTTTATTTAAAGAACTTAGAGTTAAAATTATTGGTCTTGTCGGTAATATGTTTTCTTTTGAATGTCCTCATTGTTCAACCATAACCCCGTTTTTTGATTCAAAGAATGGAAAAGATCCTATTGTTGATTTAGCTAAGGAATTTAACTGTCCTGTTATAGCTAAACTGCCTATATATCCAAAAATCGATTCGGAGCCTCTTCACTTTGTATCTTATTTCGAGGAGGTGTTAAATGCTCCAAAGTAAAAAGAGCATAGAACTAATAATGAAAGAAGGAATAAGGAGAATGAATAATGATAAAGATTTCAATATCCGGGATGTTTTTTACAACGCAACAAAAGGTGATTTAACACGAACAGCTAGAATAGTTATATACGATGATGAAGACCCAGAAATAATATACTACGACACTATACTTGGTTTTGAAAACGACCAAATCGTTGAAATACAAAACAATGTGAAACCAACTGTAACATATAAGTTTAACACTAGCACTTTTCTATACTTAGTTAGTCAAACATATGAGTTTAGACAACTATTTTTCCTTGGAAAGTTTAAGGTTGAAGGTGAAAGTTTTTTGAGAGATTATATCGTTTGGTCTAGGTTTTGGAAGAAATACCACGATGTTTTGAAACTAAATTTCTATGAGAAAATATTCATAAGACCACAGGAAGGAAAACTATGAGCAAAATAATAGCTTTTGGAGATTGCATGCTCCATAATACGGGATATGGAAGAGTATCGCGGAACGTTCTTGGTTACTTTGTTAGCAAGGGCCACGAAGTATACCAAATAGCTTGGAACTATTCTTTACCTCCTAATAAGATACCTATATATAAGGATGGTAAGGAGCTAGTTGGACAGGTGACTTTAGTTCCTGTTCATACCAACGACCAATTTGCTACTCTAACTTTGATACATTATCTCAATGGTTTCAAACCTGATTTCATTTATAATTCGAATGATTATTTTACTATTAAAGGTTTTTTTGAACAAAAGAATTCTTGGACCCACAAAGCCAAAGTTATCAACTACGGAATTATTGATGGACCTGAGTGTGCTAAAGTCTATAAAGATATAATAGACCAAGTAGATTATCCTGTAAGTCCGAGTAAATATGGATACAATCAACTAATGACATATACTGGAAAGGGTTTTTATATTCCTCACGGAGTCGATACTGGTACTTATAAGCCTTTGCCAAATAAGGAGCAAATAAAAGCTTCTTTAGGACTCAAAGATAAATTTGTATTTGGTGTTGTTAATAGAAATATTTGGAGGAAGATGTATCCTCTTCTATTTAGAGCTTATGCAAATATAAAAGATAAGATGAAGGATAGTTGTCTATTTCTTCTATGTGATCCAAACGATGCTGCTGGTCATGCTTTGGTTTATTGGATGAAACATTATGGTTTAACTTATAGTCAAGAGGTAAACAAACCAGCTGATGTTATGTTTCATCCTGCTTATATGAATCTCTTGTTAAATCTTTCAGATGAAGAACTATGTATGGCATATAACGCTTTTGATGTTTTTGTATCTACAAGTATGAGTGAAGGTTTTGGACTTCCAACTATTGAAAGTCAAGCATGCGGCATACCTAGTATAATGCCTGACAATACAGCTAACACAGAACTCGTAAAAGGACATGGATGGCTATATCAAACAGTTAAAAATAAGAATGGTAGTCCAGTAATAATGCCTGCTAATATACCATCTCTAGGTTGGGTTACATATGGTTATGAGATGCCTGATGTAGATGCTCTAGAAGAATGTATGTTAGAAGCTTACAATAGTCCAGGCAAAGTTGCTGAATATGGATTGAAAAGTTATAACTTTGCAACACAATATGATTGGAATATAGTTTTAAAGGGTTGGGATAATATACTGTAAATGTATGACTTTAAAATCATAGGTTCTGGACCTAGTGCTAGTTATTGTGCTGCCAAACTAGCTAAACTTGGTTATGATGTTCAAATTGTAGGTTTAAAACCACATCTTGGTGAAAAATTATGCGGTGGAGGTTTAACACTAAAATCTATAACTAAAATTAAAGAAATTCATACAGGATTAGACGAAATAGTTGATTATATAAAAAAGTTTGAAATAGTTAACCCAAAAACATATGAAAAGATTGAATTCAATTGGGGCTTAAAGTGGCTCGGTTTAGTAAAAAGAAAGGAATTTGATCAATGGCTTATTGATAAAGCTATAGAGTTAGGAGTTGATTATATAGAGTCAAAAGTCAAATATTTATCTGGAGCTAATTTTTACATAGTTGCTGATGGAGCTAATTCAGAAATAGGCAAAAAAATACATGGTCCTATTCCTAATCATCACATAGTTGTAGCAACCGAGGCATATATACCCAACAATTTTGAACCATTTGCTTCTGTGGTTTTAAATCCTACATTTGACCCAGATAATGGAGGTTATTCTTGGCTATTTGCTAGACACGATAGAGTAGGTATTGGTACAGGTGTAGTAAGAACTTACGATAAGTATATTAATTATTATAGAAATTTAATTACAAAGATAGCTAAAGATGTTTACAACTATGAAGTAAAACCTTCTGACTTCAGAAATTGGATTATACCAATATATGATTATAGAGAAGCAGTTAAAGATAACATAGCTTGTATAGGTGATGCTTTAGGTGTAGCAGATCCTATTTATGCAGAAGGTATTAGTGCAGGATTGTATAGTGCTGATATTCTAGTTAAGAGTTTCCAAGAAAATAATAATTTCTCCCAATTCACTAGAGATTTAAATAATCATGAATATTTCCAACAGATGTATTGGATGAGTTTCTTACAAAAACAAGCTAACTCTAATTATGAACTAGCTTTCAATCTCCTTAAACAGAAAGGGGTTGTAGATGGTTTTATAAAGTTCATAAATTGGCAACAATTACCTCAAGACTTCGTTAAATGGGTTCAAATACATTATCCACTATACGCTTTTAGATTAGCTTATAATGTTTGGAAAAATAAAGGAAAAGAAAAATGAATGAAAATCGTTATCTAACCTACCAATTTAGCCGAATGCTTTCTCTTTATAAAGATTATTTACGTAGGTCAGGGGAATTTTTAATAAATGAAAATGAAAACATTGCATTACATACTAACGACATTGGAATACTAACGTTGTTTATAAAAGAAAAGAACAAGGAGAAAGGTATAACAACATTTAACTATAAGTTTATAAGATGAAAGAAAATCGTTATATAAGTGAGGTAGAGCGTTACAACATACACCTCGAATTTAAGCAAATGCTTCTTTGTTATAGAGATTATTTACATATACCAATGGATTTTTTAATAAATGAAAACATTGAATTAGATACTACCGACATTGGAGTACTAACGTTGTTTGTAAAAGAAAACAACAAGAAAGATATAACAACATTTAAGTATAAGTATATAAAATGAAAGAAAATCGTTATCGTTATCTAACTGAGGAAGAGCGTTACGACATAACCTACGAATTTAGGCACATGGTTTTTCGTTATAAAAATTATTTATATCCTTCAATGGAATTTTTAATAAATACAAACATTGGATTATATATTACCTCCCCTGGAGCACTAACGTTGTTTGTAAGAGAAAATAACAAGAAAGGTATAACAATATTTGACTATAATTTTATAAAATGAATAATAATTCTAATATGAATTAAAAGATAAAAATTTTGTTTCAAGGCATAGGTGTATCAAATGAGTGATGAAAATAAAGGCTATCGGTACGAAAATCCTTATCTAACTGAGGAAGAGCATTACGACATAGACTACGAATTTAGGCACATGCTTTTTCGTTATAGAAATTATTTATATCCTTCAATGGAATTTTTAATAGGTGAAAACATTGCATTATATAATACCGGCCTTGGAGTACTAACTTTGTTTGTAAAAGAAAAGAACAAGAAAGGTATAACAAAATTTAACTATAATTTTATAAAATGAAGAAAAATTATTATCTAACCCACGAAGTTAGCGATATGCTTTTTCTTTATAAACATTATTTAAATATTCCAATGAGATTTTTCATAGATGAAGAAAACATTACATTAGGTACTACCGACTTTGGAGTACTAACGTTGTCTGTAAGAGAAAATAACAAGAAAGACTTAACAACATTTAACTATATATTTTTTAACGATCTATCTATAAGAATAAGATGAATAAAAATTTTATCTAACTGAAAACTAACGATAAGATAACATGAACCAATACAGAATCTTATTTCATTGGCCATTACCTCTAGCTGTAGTATCTATAGTAACATTTGGAGCTATTTTGGCTCCACATATAATTATACAAAGATTACTATTGACCTACTTAATGATATTATTCGGTTTAGTTTTAGGTGCTTATAGTATAGACGCGTTAAAAAGCGATTGGAAATTTTTAATCAAAGATATACCAGAAAAATTCTTAAAAATCTTAGCATTAATAGGAGTATTAGGATTCTTATCAATAGCACTATATGAAACATTTACTATAAGTTTAACAGGGATAGTTCCTACTATACTTATAGCAGCATCTGTTGTTTTGTATAATAGTAATAATAAATATTTACATAACAAATATGGTTTTGCACTAACTTGGGGTAGTTTGATTTCTATATCTAGTTATTACTATCAAACTTTGAGCCTAAACATAATATTAATACCATTAGCTTTAGCATCATTTTTAATAGCTATGCAAGAATGGTATACAACTAATACTAAGAGTCCTGCACAATTAGCAATAGGTGTAATACCAAAAATGTTACCTCAAAGAAAAATACTTAGAAAAGAGACATTTAGAATGACTAGTTTAATGTGTTACTCTAACTTTGTTTTAGCTATCACAATATTAATCTGGAGATTAATATGAGAATTCTAGTGACAGGTGCTACTGGATTCGTAGGTAGTTACAGAACACGTAAACTTCTAGAAGATGATTTCGAGGTTATAGGTTTATCTCATAGCTTAAATCATCTATATAATATGAGACTTTATAGGGTTGATTTATCTGAAAAAGATTCTGTTGATTATATCATAAGTAAACATAAACCGGATTATATAGAACATTTTGCTAGTCAAGCTATAGTTTCAGTTAGTAGAGATAATCCATATTATACTTATAAGTTAAATATTTTAGGAACTGTAAATATTTTGGAATCGGCTAAAAAATATAATATTCCTTGTATGATATTCACTTCTGACAAAGCTTTTGGTAGGAGAACTACAAGTTGTGAAACAGATTCTCCTATACTATGTGGTGGTGCTTATGAAACATCTAAAATATTACAAGATATATTGGCACAAAGTTATTTGGAAGAAGGTGTAGAAGTAAAAGTTGTCAGATGTTGTAACATATTTGGTCCAAACGATAACAATTCTAGAATAATACCTAACACTATTAGACAACTATTTAATAAACAACAACCTATAATATTTAAAAACAATTATAATGTAAGACAGTTTATATACATTGAAGACCTTAATAGCGCTTTAAACACAATAATGCAAAACGATGGAAATCTTTGGAATGTTGGTACAAATATAAAACTATCTCAAGAAGAAACAGTATTAGGTATTATAAATGTTTGGAACAAAATTAAACAACAGAACGTTACTCCTAAATATGTAGAAGGTAAAAATATTAAAGAAATAATGGAGCAATCCTTGACATGGAATAAACTAAAAAGTCTAGGTTGGAAGCCTTTGTATACCTTTGAAAAAGGTATAGAAGAAATCATTTATTTTCATAATCCAATAAAAATAATATCGAAGGGTGTTTATGGTTAAATGTGAACCGAATTGTAAAAAGTACGAACATATGAGGTTGTGTATGTTTTGTGGAAAAAATTACCATTTTGATACATCACATCTTTGTACTAGTCATTTTGGAAGCATCTACGTTCAAAGAAAAAACGAGTTCTCTGATATATGAATCTAACAACATACGTTGAAAAAGTGAAAAATGAAATAGTTCAAGCTAGATATAAAGCCTTTGCTACACCTAGTCTACTACCTTTATCTCATGCTTTTGCTGAGATAATAACCTATGATTTTAAATCAACAGGCAAATTATTAAGACCACTACTTACAGTTTTAACAACTGATGCTCTAGGTGGTCAACATGAAGAGGGAATACATCTAGGAACAGCTGTAGAACTAACTCACGCTGGAGCATTAGTAGCTGATGACATAATAGATGACGATGAACTTAGACACAATCAAGCTACTGTTTGGAAAAGATTTGGTATAAAAGCAGCTGTTTTATACAGCATAATGCTAGATGTTGCTGCAGCCTCTAGTGTTAGAACTCTTAGCGATCATAAAATGTCAAAAGCTTTTAAAGAACTACTAGACGCTTTCGCCAGAACTTCTTATGGAGCCATGAGAGAAGCCCATAGAAATCCTTGGGATGCTATGGAATATTCTGAAGTTATAAATGGAAAAACAGCTACACTATTCAGAATGGCAGCAAGACTTGGTTGTATATCTACACAAGCTAGTGATGATACTACAGATTTGCTTGGCTTCTATGGTGAACAATCTGGTATAGCTTTTCAACTAATGGATGATATTGTAGACATAAAAAAGAGTATAAATGAATGGATTCCTCTAGGAGATGTTAAGGAAGGTAAGGTAACACTGCCTATTATACTTCTTAAAAACAAATATCCTGAGTTTGAAAAAGAATATCAGATATACTCAAAAGGAGTTAAAGACCTTAACGAAATACCTAATATAATGGATAACATAAAAGAAGGTATAAAACTAACTGAGGAATATATTAACAGCATTATAGAAGTTGCTCTGAAAAAAATATCTATAGTGCCTATGGTAAATGGTTATAAATCTTTGTTTATAGAATACCCACAATATATAGTAGAATCTATGAGGAAAGAATATGAGAATTGAAGGTTTTAAAGTATATAACCCAAGTAAAGAAGGTCAAGTGCTCATAGAATTTGGACCAGCTGAACTAACACCTGCCGAATTTATAGAACTAATTACTAGTATGTTATCTAAAATACCAGCTATTGCTCAAGATATACTAAGACAAATGCAATCTACTAAGGAGTAATAAATGACTGAAGAAAATTATAATATTACATCCTCGCCTGTTTATTATACATTTACTTTTACTACAACATCTAACCCTATAACTATTAGTTCTAATTATGTTACTTTTTATTGCTCAACATGTAAAATTTCTAAATACATAGACATATCTCAATATGACTTATATACTTTGGCACATCAAACCATGCACAAAATCGAATCGTTAGAAGAAATTATGAAAACTATAGTAAAGAAGGTTCATAATGGCAGATTCAGAAGAAATACACGTTTGGGACAAAGAAGCTGATAGAGCTTTATCGGATCCTATAATTGAAGATTTGCCTGTTACAATTTCTAAGTGGCTATTATTTTATAATATATCCGGTAAAGTTTTGGACCTAGGATGTAATATAGGTAAATGGTACAAAGCTTTTGCTAAACATGGTTTTAATTATACTGGTATAGACCAATCAGCTAGAGCTATATCTCACGCTATAACTAGATATCCAAATGCTAGATTTATATGTACAAGAATACAAAATTTTCTAGAAGAGAACATTTACGACTTAGCTTTTACAAGTGCTGTCTTACAGCATAATAAAGATGATAAAAAAGATTTTATTATAGGTGTAATTAGAAGAGCATTGAAAAAATATGGATATTATATTATGACTGAAAACACAGTAAATAGCGATGTTGATGGTTATAGTAAAACTAAAGATAGTTGGATAAACTTTGTCACAGCTAGATGCTTTAGTTTTATAGCTTACGATCCATCCGGTCCATACTACCTGTTTAGGGTAATTAAATAACATGTTACACAAAGGCCCAGGTGATATAAACATTCTAGTAAACAGACCTAAAGTTCTAGAAGATATTGTTGCTAATAACTACGATCAATACTACTACATGATGTTTGCTTTACCTATAGCTTTAAATGCTAGAACAATAGTAGAAACAGGTTTATGCTGGGGACATAGTACACGTATACATTTAGAAGCTTTATCTTTTATGGACCAACCAAGACTTTTAATAACTTGTGAGTTAGATAGTGAGAAATACAATGATATAGCGAATCAAATCAGATCTTTAAATTTAAAAGCAAAATGGGATCTATATTACGGTAACAGTGTAACAAGAGCTGAGAGTTGGAAACAAACATATGGGGATACTAAAATAGATTATTTATACTTAGATTCTGACCATTCTTATGAACATGTTACTAATGAACTAAATGCTTTTTATCCTTATCTATCTAAAAGATGTTTAATAATGGGTGATGACACTTGGAATCAAAATGAGCCACATGCATATTTCAATAAAAGAAATCCAGGTAAATATCCAACAGATGTTTATTGGGCTTTTTATGATTGGTGGCAAAAACATCAAGAATTCAAAATACTGAATTTCAGTTATCCCGAAGGTAAGGTGATAATAATAAGATGATAGCGAAAAATAACCAAATAGTCTTTTGCCAAATAGCCGCACCATACGATATGGAAAAGGCTCTAGAGAACGTGAAACTGGTTCAGCCGTTTATAGAAAATAGTATAGTTTGCTGTAGTGAAATATCTCATGAGGAGGAGTTTAAGAAGTTAGGTACTATACTTATTAAAAGTGATACAAACGATGATTTTCCATCGCATAGAAATCTTTATCTTGAAAAAGCTAAAGAACTAAACTTTGATTATGTATTAACTTGTGATGCTGATGAAAGGTTTAATCCTCTATTTCTCAGTTCTATTAACTTCATTTTATCTAATACACCTCAATTTAATGGTTATGAAATTAAATGTAATTATAATATAGATGGAATAGAAAAACTAGATCCAGATGAGGTATTTAGAGAATGCCCCGGTGGTACTGGCAACAAAACAAATTGGTGGAAGCTTGTTCTTTTTAAGCTAGAGCCATCTATGAAATATATTGGTTATGGTCCTTCTGATAAGAAGGTTCACGAGAGTCTTTATAGGCCTCTTTGGAAAGTATTAAAACTTCCACAAAAATATTTTATGGATCAAAATAAAACAGCTGAGGAGATATGGCGAAATAGTGCTAGAAATGTTTTAATTAGTGGTGGTGGTAATAACGTTGGTGATGCAAATCCATTGCATAAAAAGCTTAAGAAATATTATAACAGTTGGCTTAAATTCTACAATGACGCTATAGCTAATAAAGTACCAGATGAAGTCAAAGAGTTTATAATTGAACATAGAAATGATGTTGGTTACGATTACTGTTCAGAAAATAGAGGTGCGTTTAAATGGTTTAAACATTTGGATTTAATATACGGATATGAAAGTGAATACAAGGAAGGAGAGTATGAAGGTTCGATAGAAAATTACGTGAAAAGCTGTTACTTTAAGGTACTTAATAGACATCCTGACCATTATGGTTTAAATCATTATTCTCAATTAATTAGGCAGGGGAATATTAGTTTTAAAGATCTTCCAAATATTTTAATGAATTCAGATGAATTTATGACAAATATGATTAATACAACATTCTATGATCTAACTTATAAAACTTTGCCTCTTTTTGATGTTAAATTCGTTATGGATACTTTTAAAGGTGAACCACAACAGGCCTACAATTACTTGAAGAAATTGGCTAACTTTAGTGCTTCAACAAAGGTGGTTTATTGCCAAATGACTCATAAGGGTGATTTAGAAAAGACCATAGAAAACGTTAAAAGTGTTAAACCTTATGTTGACGCTTGTATAGTTGTATATGACCAAAGTCTTTCTTCGGAAGATATTGAAAATTTGGTTAATTCTGGTTGTATAGCTACATATTACAAATGGGAGGAAAATTTCCCCAAACAGCGAAATAATTATATAGCCGAGGCCTTGTCAGTAGGAGCAAAGTGGATACTAGTCAGCGATCCAGATGAGCATTTCGATGAAACCTTCCTCAAAGCATTGAGATTTATATGTGGTCAATCTGAAGCTAACTTCATCGATTTATTACTAATAAACTCTCACGACGTATTTACAGATGATGAGAACGGAAAACCTTTAGAAAAACCTAACGAACTTGTTAGTGATTATTACAAGAATTTACTGTTTAGAGCTACACCTACTATATTTTATGTAGGTATTGGTGAAACACAAAACTTACATGAACAGCTTATTGGTGCAACAAGAACTATAAAATTACCAAAAGATTTCTTTTATAGACACATTAAGAGTCATGTAGAAATATGGGAACACGCTACAAGAAATGTCTTTATATCTGGTGGTGGTATGAACATGGGTTCTAAGGTACCGCACTATGCTACATTTAAAAACATAGTTAATAGACTTGGTATAAAAACATGGCAAGAGTTTCGTTCATACTTGTTAAAAGGGAATATAGACCAAGAATTGAAAGACTTTATAATTGCTCACAGAAACGATTTTGGACATGATTATGATAGCGAATACAGGGAGATGTTTAAGTGGTACTTCTATATTTTACATCCTGAAGAAAATGTAAATAATTTAGTAGTTGATGTAAACGAAAAAGCGCCTATATATGAAGGTATCGAAGCTATAATTAATGAGACCTATAATAAGATACTCAAAAGAAATGTTGACCCCGAAGGTTTAAAACACTATAAGCAAATGTTGGAATCTAAACAAATAAGTGTTTCAGATCTAGAAAATATACTAAGAAACTCGGATGAATATCGAGGTATGTTATGAAGGAAATGGCTGCAAAATTTTGTAAAAAGCTTGTAGGTGACTCGGAAAAGTATAAAGAATGTGTAGATCTGGCTGAAGGAATGATGAAAAATATTAAAAACGAAAATGCTTTAGACACTTATATTGAAAAACTTGTAGAATTAACTGGTGCAGATACTGATAAAATAGCTAAAACGTTATATAATTCTTGCCCTCTATGTGATGATTGATATGACGCTAGGTATGCCTATATTAGTAGGAAGTCATGTTCCTGACACAAATAAGATAGAAACCTTTTGTAGGGAAGTAACAGCCTCTGATTTTGAGTTATGCAAATCTATAGTTTCTCAAACACTAAGAACTGGATCATTTCAAGAACAACTGAAGGTTATATCAAGACTATATAGAATTACTGGTACTGATATTTACAAAATAACTCAAGATTTTGGGAGGTATCTGTATAATGAATGAAGAAGCAATAAGAGATGTAGCTACTATTATTTCACCACCTGGAAAATACGATGATATCGTTATGCTTTTAAAACGTCTAGTAAGGAGCGACGACCCGGTTGTAATTATGGAAGAAATAGCTGAAGAAGTTGGTCTGGATAGTAAGAAAATCTACAAGATAATGAAAGACGTTATATTTGAATATCTATGAAAAAAAGGAAAGGGTTGGGAAGAAGTGATTATGGATTCACTTCTTCCCGAATCGGCTCATTAGGCAACGGACTTGAGCTTCCCACCGGTCAAGGCCATTTATCTGGCTCTTGTCTGGTAGGCTATTCGCACATTCCTGTGCTACTCGGTCTGCCGCTGCTACTCGCTCTCTGGCTCGCGCAATGTCTGCCATTATCTCTACTTTTTATAGGGGACATATAAAAAGGCTTTACCGTATTTTAATATAATTATTTTATAAAATAAAAGAATTATTTTTTAATACCCCAACCCATTTAAATACTCAAATCCTGTTTGGGAGAAAGATGGCAGCGCTATCTAACGCCAAGGCTGAACCTACGGATCCCATCCGTGGGATACTTAATGATTTTATATGGGATCCATTAGGGCTCCCAAGAATTGAACAAGCGCTAGGAACCCCAGCTGATATCATACACGCGACAGGCTTGCCTACAATAAAAGACATGCTACCAACACCAGCTGACCTATATGCAGCTATAGTGAGAGATATCCGTGGTGGTAATGGTATAAGAATGCCTGAGATGCCCTCGCTACCAGCTCTACCAGCTCTATCCTCTCTACTACCTCGACCTGGTGAAATACTCCCAGCATCTAAAATTGGTGCTGAAGAAGTGAAAGCAGGAACAGGCTACGCTACTCTAAACCAGAACAACAAGTATTATCAACGCAAGTACTAAGGAGGTAGAAAATGGTGTTCTCCGCATTTATTGCAGGAAGTGGTATACCACAGTTTAATCTTTTTGGACAGCAGATCCAAAACGTCGCTCTAGTAAACCCAGCGCAAGCAGCTTTTACAGCTATCCAGGCAGCTTCTAGTGCTCCTCTAACTGCAGCTAATGCTGTAGCTAGTGCCATTACAACTGCACTAACTGGTGCTGTAAATGGTTTCAATACTCTACTAATTGGTATCCTAGGAGCTCCTCTTGGTACAACAAGTGGTGTAAGCGCCGCATTCCCGTTCCCGTTCCTGCCTATATTCCCTAGCGGTATACTAATCCTCTAGTTAGATTCATATATCTAACTAGAATATATATGACAGATACTATAAGCCGACTAGTGGATACTGTACAAGGGAACCCTTACGACGCAGTACAAAAGTTCCTACAAGCGTCGAAAAGGGCCCTTACAAACGCTACACAGCCTACTCTATCTGAGTCTATAATGGCTGATTTAGTTGATGACGTCATAGGTTACATACCACTAATCGGTGATTTTGTAGCAGAAACCCCAAGGATAATTGATGCTGGCGCTGAATCAAACTTATTGGCTCTTATAACACATGGTATTGATTTTCTTGTAGGTCTTATACCTTACTATGGCGATATAATCGATACTCTTATACCAGCTAATACTATTAACAAAGTTGTCGATACTATAGAATGTATTAATAATGGTGGAGATAGACTAGAATGCATCTCACCTACAGGAACATTTGAAAGAGATTATGTATTAAATTCTATACTGGCTATATGACAGTTACAAGTGTTTTTCTAAATCCTCAAGAAACAGGTTATGCTATTATCCTTAACGACACAGAAGGTAGACAATTTATTACTGTTTTCACAAAGAAAGCTGTAGAAAAAATTATAGTTCCTTATCTAAAACAACTTAATCCTAATTACACATCTAATAATAACCATGAAAAAGATGTAAAAACTATGGAAAAACTTATGATACAAGCTGGTTACAAAAACAGAACACCTCATTTAGTTGAGATAGTTGATGCTTTATATGATTATAAAGATAGTTCTGACGAACCAATAATTGAAATGAAGAAAAGATATAATCTACATATAGGAGGTACCCAACTTATACCTTTTTACCCTGAATTTATCCCGAATCCTTTTCCTCCTTTATTGAGTAGTCCAATATGAGTAGTAATCCATTATCCGCTTTAGGACCATTAGCTCAAGCTATACTTGAGGTTTTAAAACTTCCAATGAGTGTTATGGAACAACCAGATATACAGAATCAGGTTAAAGAACTACCTGAAATAATAAGGCTTAATGCTAATTATTTTGTTCAAAATATCCGTGAAGGACCTAGAAACTTACAAGATTTAGCTAAATCAATCCCTGCTACTAAACCTCAACAGAAAAAAGAAATAGATCCACTATCAGCATTCATGGAAAGCTTGACTAAGAAATGAGCGATGAAGCTATAAACTTCATTATCGATGTCGGTTTAGCAGATTTAGGCTATTTGGATGATTTTAAAAAATATCCAGAAATAACAATAGGTGCTATTCAAGGAATGGATTATATATACACACCAGGTATAATTAAAGATATCCTTTCTAGAATAGCATCTCATTTTCTTTATCCTACAATGGAAAAAATAATTTATGAAAAAGTACCTGCAACTCTTGAAATGATTAAAGATATGGATAATGTTAAATGTATAAACGATGAAATTGTTTTTGATTTAAAAGAGTATCTCACTAATGCTGAAATACCTTTTGCATTGAGTGTAATCCGTGATAGTCCATTAAAAAATTATACTAAAATACCTGATGATATTGACGAAGTAACTCAGAAATTGGCAAACATTCCTCTTTGTAAGAAGTATAATAATCTATTTGAAATACCTAAAATTGTTTATGAAGACATACGTGAAAGAGATTTGGAAGAAGTATCATGACCATGCTCCTAAATGGCTACAAAATTCACTTACTCCATGTATGGCAGGAGCATTTATTCATGATTTATTTCCTCTATTTCCGCTAAGTGAAGTTGAAATTAGTAAATATCTTTTTGATGATAGAAGCCCTTTGATGATAATACCAAAATATGTAATAGATAAATCTAAAGAATATATGGATAATCCTGAAAAATGTACTCCAAGTCCCTGGGTATATTACACAGAAAAATATTTTCCTCAAGTAGATTATAAATGGATAGATACTATTATTAAAGGTAGAACAAAAAATTATGAACAAATAACTAAAGACATATATGATGGTGCTGTTGAACTATCAAATGTTAAAAAGTGTTTTGACCTCTCTGACATTCTAAAATATATTGGTGAGTATTATGATAAAAGATGAAGATCTAGAATGGTATAACCAGAGAATAGGCTACTCTGACGTAATGCGAAAAGAAGTAGGCAACGCTTTTTGGAACTATGTTCACACTTTAGCTGAATGGACACCTCCTAGTAAAGAACAAGAAGTATATGAAGTAATAAAGAAGAACATAGAAGTTTTTCCATGTGAAAAATGCTCTCAACATGGATTAGAATATCTTGAAAAACATCCTTTCAATCCTTTGATAGAAAATCTTAAAGTATTTCTATGGAGATTCCACAACGATATAAATAGAGCTATAGGTAAGAAAGTTGAGAGTATTTCTATACTTGCAGATTATTCTCCCTTGAATATTGAAGAGCTATCATCAATGGATGTGTTGCAGGAGGAAATATGAGTCTATCAGGAAAACATTTTATATTAGGTGCTATACTTGTCCTTAGTGTAGGTTTGTTTTTACTATACGACAAGCTTCTTAATACGGATTCTCTCAGTTCTATAGTTGCTGCTTATGGAGTAACAAGCATTGCTATGGGTATACACTTAATGGAGCAGTCTAAAGCTATATCTGGTTACTGGAAATACATTTCTATAATTATAATTACTACTGTTGGTTTTGCTATAGGGCAATATGCATTATTACCAGTACTAAGTGTTGTTAGTATAGCTGGCTTAATAATAGTAGTAGCTACATATGTTCTTCACGATATTCAGCACTACGCTCCAGAAATTCCTAATAGCGTTGTTAAAGATGGATCTCTAATAATTGGTCTTATAATAGCAGTTTCACAAGTTATTCAACAACAGAATCCACAAACTGTTCAAGAGATTGTTTCTATAATAATTGTTACCGGTCTAACATACTACTATCAAAATCTATGATTGAAGCTTGTCCTGTAATAAAATACAAAATTAGTAAGAGTGATCTAGAATATATAAATAATATTTTAAATGATGTAGATGGACCATCTCCTTATGCAGTTTTTGATATTAATAACGTTAGAGAAAGTTTAGCTAATAATAGACAGGTAAGTGCCAACTGTATAGTTAAACACATTAATAACATTATACTTACAAATCCAGAACTATCTAGTTACAATATATATGCACATGTGAAGGATGGGAATGTAATGTTCGACAGAATCAAACCGATAAAATGAGCGAGATCGATGTTTTATCTGAGACGATTGGATATCTGAAAACTCAGATGATAACACACAACTCGGAAATATCAAGGATAATTCAAAAACTAGATGTTATAGATGATAGACTTAAAAGTGTAGAAGAATATATAAAATCCGACACAATTATGCGAGACAAAAATAGTATAATAAATAGGAATATCATATTATTTATTAGTCCAATAGTTGGTGCTATATCTGGTGCAATTGCTGGATTTCTAGTTTCATTTCTGAGATGATTAATAAAATTATAGAAGCAATTAACCTAGTACAAACAGATTGGAGAGAAAGAGGTTTTGCTTTTAATAATGAAAAAACTACTGATATAATACTCGGAGATTGTAACGAGGTTACTATACCACCAATTGAAAATAAAATAGGAACTTTTCATATTCACACTATAGATTATTCTAAACCTTCAGAAGAAGATTTCAAGGTATTTTTAAATTCTAGTGATAGACTACTTTGCTATGCGACTCCTATAGAAGATTTATGGAGATATAGGTGTTACGATAGAGAAACATCAGTAGTCTTAGAAGAGGAGTTAAAATTATGACTGGTGGAGAAATTCAACTAAAGGATAGAAGGATTTGTTCACTCATTGATGTAGAATATTTTGATTATAATTTAGATATGAGTTTTCAATGTGAAGATACAGTGACTCATGAAGTTGATAGGGTAACTGTACACATTCCTAGTGCTATTGAAAGACTTATTAGAGAAGTATTAATCAAAGAGTTGAATTATGGCTATACCTAATGTGTTAAACTTTCCGTTCGTCATACCTTTCAACCAACCTAGTAGCCCATTTAACTCTCAAGAGCAAAACACTTTAAAAAGTATTGCCGATGCTTTAAGTAGTTATAGCAACATTGGCCAATTAACAGTTAATCTATACGCAGCTGAAAATACTCTTGAAAATAATGGTACTAACCTACCTAATCTAGTGCCTTTACTGTTAGGTTTAAGTCAGCAAACAACTATTATAAATCAACCTGCAGCTACTAATTCTGCTCTAGCTGATTTGGTAAACGCAGAAAGCACTCTAGGTAAATCTGGAAGTAGTTTAAGCTCCTTTGTTAGTAATATACTTAACTTAGTTAATTTATCTGCAAACTTAAAAGCTGTAGGTAACGATTCCATACTAGTTGCTAATTTATCAACTCTAAATTCTTTCTTAAGCTCTCCTAGTGCTTTTATATTAAGTAATTTAGCTCCTAACTTACAAAAACTGAATAATGATGCTACTTTATCTGCTAACTTGAGTACTCTAGATACATTCTTAAATGGTCCTAGTTCCTTTATATATAATAACTTACCAACTAGTTTGCAAACTTTATCTGGAGATTCTACTTTAACTGCTAATTTAACAACTTTAAATAGTTTTCTAACTAATCCATCTAGTTTTACTCAAGGATTATTAGGAGGTATATTACCTAATGTGTTTTCTAACCAATCTATAGCAGGTACTAGCGTTACATCTCAGCAACTAATTAAAGATTTAATAAATAATTCATCGAGTTCACCAAACTTAGTTAATGATATACAAAGTATATTAAAGGCTCTCTTACCTGGCTCTATGAGTAGTAGTAATATACAAAATAGTGGTATAACACCATCAAAATTAATGAGTGATATGATTTCTAATCCCAATAATCTTGTAGTAGATTTTCAATCTATAATATGGAATATTGGTATACCATCATCATGGCAAAGTTTTATATTATCTCTATTCTCCAAAGCTTCTATAAATAATAGCGGTGTAAATCCAAATAAAATACTTTCTGATCTTTTTTATAATCCTAATAATATTACACAAGATATGCAAAATATTATATGGAATGGTTCTTATCCATCATGGACAAGTTTTATATTATCTCTATTTTCAACAAGCAGTATAACTAGTAATTTTGGTTCTACAAAAATTTCTCCATCTATATTCATGA
>Ga0080006_1150862_pt1 | contig 38079 bp, 30 predicted proteins | sample RS3BMetagenome_FD_69209 | JGI IMG/M metagenome (GOLD analysis project Ga0080006, IMG submission 69209) | Ferric oxide microbial mat and aquatic microbial communities from Rainbow Spring, Yellowstone National Park, USA - RS3B (SPADES... ...
CACCGCTGCAAGCCCGAATCCTCGAACTGCTCGGTGTCGATCCTCGGAGACCTCGCTGAAGAGTCGCTGGTCAAGAGTCGGGAGACATCGCACCTGCATGTGCTGAAAGCCCGGCTAGCGCCACCACCCGATGCAGCTGGCGAGGGTCCTGATCGAGGTCGTGGGCGGTTCGCTCGCGGTCGGCGCGGTGCTGACGACCGGCGTCCGGCGGTTGTTCCGGGGGCGCACCCACCTGCTGACCAACGAGGGAGGGTCACCGGCACTCCGGGCGATCACCGCGACCTATGCGCTGCTCTTGGCGTTCGTGCTCGCCACGTCGTTGCAATCGTTCCAGAGCGCCCGGAGCCAGGTGGTCTCCGAGGCCGACACCGTCGTCTCGCTGGGCAACCTCGCCCACCTCCTTCCCGCACCCGCCGACCAACGGGTGCAACGGGCCCTGGCCTGTTACGCCGACACCGTGGTCACCAGTGAGTTCCCGGCCATGCGCGCCGGAACCCTCCTCCCGGACGACGACAAGGCGCTGCAGCAGCTCTACCGCGCCCTGCCGGAGCCCGGGCAGGCGTCGACGGTGGGCACCGGTGTCGCCGGCGCCGTGCTGCAGTAGCTCTCGAGCCTGACCCACGCGCGCGACGCACGGATCAGGGCGGCCCGGTCCCAGCTCCCCTGGCTGCTGTGGGTCGTGGTCATCGGCGGTGCGGTCGTCGCCCTCCTCGGGGTGACCGCGGTCACCTTCGTCGAACGGCCGTGGGCGCAGTTCTGGCTGTTGAGCGGGGCGACCGCCATCATCCTGGCGGCCATCCTGCTCCTGCTCCTGCTCATCGCCTCGCTCGGCGCACCGTTCGCCGGCGTGGGGGTCCGGATCGACGCCGCGCCGATGCAGTCGGCGCTCAAGGCCGTGTCGGTGGGCGTCCCTCCGCCCTACTGCTGAGCCCGCCCTACTGCTGAACCCGGGCGGGATCCCCGTTCCCAGTCGTTCTCGGGCCCGGGTGCCGCCGGCCGCTCAGTAGCGGTAGGTGTCCGGCTTGTACGGACCCTCCACCGGGATGCCGAGGTACGCCGCCTGCTCGAGCGACAGGGTGGTGAGCCGGACCCCGAGCGCGTCGAGGTGCAGCCTCGCCACTTTCTCGTCGAGGTGCTTGGGGAGCACGTAGACCTTGTTCTCGTACTCGCCGGCCCGGGTGAAGAGCTCGATCTGGGCCATGGTCTGGTTGGTGAACGAGTTCGACATGACGAAGCTCGGGTGGCCGGTGGCGTTGCCCAGGTTGAGGAGCCGGCCCTCGGAGAGGACGATCACGGCATGGCCGTCGGGGAAGACCCACTTGTCGACCTGGGGCTTGATGTTGACCCGTTCGATGCCGGCGGTGGCCGCCAGGCCCGCCATGTCGATCTCGTTGTCGAAGTGGCCGATGTTCCCGACGATGGCCTGGTGCTTCATCGCCGCCATGTGGGAGGCGGTGATCACGTCCTTGTTGCCGGTGGTGGTGACGAAGATGTCGGCCGACCCCACGAAGTCCTCGAGGGTGGCGACCTGGTACCCGTCCATGGCGGCCTGGAGTGCGCAGATCGGGTCGATCTCGGTCACCACCACCCGGGCCCCCTGGCCGCGGAGCGACTCCGCGCAACCCTTGCCCACGTCTCCGTAGCCGCAGACGACGGCCACCTTGCCGCCGATGAGCACGTCGGTGGCCCGGTTGATCCCGTCGATCAACGAGTGGCGGCACCCGTACTTGTTGTCGAACTTGGACTTGGTCACCGCGTCGTTGACGTTGATGGCGGCGAAGAGGAGCTCGCCGTTGCGCTCCATCTCGATGAGGCGGTGCACGCCGGTGGTGGTCTCCTCGGACACTCCCTTGATCCCGTTGGCGATCGAGGTCCACCGCCCCCCGTCCTCGGCCAGGGACCGGGTGAGCACGCCGAGCACCACGCCGAACTCCTCGGTGTCGGCGGTGGACGGGTCCGGGACGGCGCCCGCCTTCTCGAACTCGACCCCCTTGTGCACGAGCAGGGTGGCGTCGCCGCCGTCATCGAGGATCATGGTCGGGCCGTCTTCCGGCCAGACCAGCGCCTGTTCGGTACACCACCAGTACTCCTCGAGCGACTCGCCCTTCCAGGCGAACACCGGCACCCCTTGGGGATCGTCCACGGTGCCGTCAGGCCCGACGGCGACCGCGGCGGCGGCGTGGTCCTGGGTCGAGAAGATGTTGCAGCTGGCCCAGCGCACCTCGGCGCCGAGCGCGGTGAGGGTCTCGATCAGCACCGCGGTCTGCACGGTCATGTGGAGGGAGCCGGTGATACGGGCTCCCCGCAGCGGCTGTGCCGCTGCGAATTCGGCGCGCATGGCCATCAGACCGGGCATCTCGTGCTCGGCGAGCCCGATCTCTTTGCGGCCGAACTCGGCGAGCGACAGGTCTGCGACCTTGAAGTCGGGCCGGTGCTGGTCTGGGCTCATGCGGGCTCCTTGTCGAGGTTCTGGTGGTCGTGGAGGTGGGGTGGCTCCGGGCCGTGCGGGCGCCACCACGACATGCGGGCCCGTCACGGGAGCCTGGTCCGTGGTCTGCGCCTGGGAGCCTCCGTGCGGCACCGGGCACGTCCGGGACGGTCGGGACGGTCGGGAGGCGCAGCTCAGGTTAGCGCACGCCCCGGAAGGACCGACCGGGCGGGGATGGTGGCCCCCGGTGCGGAGCAGCCTTTGTCACCCGATGTGACAGGTCGATGGAGGAGGGCTACTGTGACGGGCACGCACCGTGTCCATCCCGCCACGGACACGGTGACGAGCGCACCACCGTTAGAGTCCCGCCACTCGTGCGTGGTGCGCCGCCGGTAGAACTCTGGTTCTTCCGGCGCGCCCTGGAATATGTTCCGATCCCGCGGTCGGTCGTGGTGTTGCCGCCGGTGCCCGCATCGGGACGGTCACCGACCCTGGCGGTACCATCGTCACGACGATGGACGTGCAGCACCGCCAACCGCGACCGGCCCGGCCGCACCTGACCGAGGCCGACCGGCGCCGGCGGCGCCGGCAGTTCCGGCGGCGGCGCACGGTGGCGGCTCTGGTCGGGGTGGTCATCGTGGCCGTGGCGGTGACCGCGCTGTCGACGGAAGGAGCAGGCAGCGGGACGGCGGCCCGTTCGCGCTCGGCACCGGCCACCGTGCCGCCATCCACCACCGTGCCGCCATCCACCACCACGACCACCGGCCCCGGCTCGCTTCCCCAGACCGGTGCGTTCCCGACGACCACCAGCGCCTCGTTCACGGCCGTCACGGCAGCGCTCTGGAACGGGATCGTCACCGACAGCGTCCAGGCGGCGATGCCGGCGTTCTTTCCCGAGGCCGCCTACGTCCAGGTCAAGTCCATCCCCGATCCCCAGGCGGACTTCACCGACCGCCTGGTGGCGCAGTTCGGGCTCGACATCGCCGCCGCCCACGCGCTGCTGGGGCCCACGCCCTCCGCCGCCCGGCTCGTCGGGGTCGAGGCGGACGCCTCGTTCGCCCACTGGGTGCCGCCCGGCGTCTGTTCGAACGGCGTCGGCTACTTCGAGCTCCCCAACACGAGGATGGTCTACTCGCTCGACGGACAGACCGCCTCCTTCGGGATCGCGTCGATGATCTCGTGGAGAGGCGAGTGGTACGTGGTCCACCTGGGGGCCGTGCTGCAGGGGGGGACCGGGGTGGTCGACGACCCCCAGACCGGCCCGGGCGTGCCGCAGTACTCGTCGACCTGTTGAGCGTCCTCCGGAGCGCCTGGCGCCCTCCGGCCCGGGTGCGCTACCCCTTCGTGGCCGGTGCGGGCCCGCCGGCCAGGACCGTCACGAAGTCACGGGTCCACCCCGCCTGGTACTGGTCGGCCGGCCGGTTCTGTCCGGGGACGCCGGCGGACAGCGGCCCGCCGGGCACCGCGGCGAACGCCAGCTGCACCCACTCGGGATTGATGTCGAGCTGCATGGCATCGACGACACCGCAGTCGATCAGGGCGTTGGCGAGGTCGGACGGCACCGCCTGCATCGAGGCGGCATAGAGGAGGTCGCCGGCGGCGTCCTCCCCGAGGGCGCTCCGTGCCACCACGCTCCCACCGCCGAGCGTCGCTCCCCAGGCTGCGATGTCGGCGATCTGCGGGCTCGCCGCCCCGCCGACCACCAGCGGGGCCAAGTTCTGGCGGACGCTGGCCACCGGTTCGCCGCCGGCGGGGAGGCCCTGCCCCCAGACGCCCACGTGGGCCGCCCCGTTGGTGTCGATCACCAGGCTGGCGTCGCCGGCGACCAGCGGGACCAACGTGGTACCGGCCACTTCGAACCCGCCGGCCCCGGTCGACGACTCGAAGCCACCGTTGAACGCCGCCACCAGGATCGGTGCTTCGGCGGGCCCGATGGCGGCCCCGTTGTCGGGCCCGATGGCGGCTGTCCCCGTCGGTGGGTCGGTGCTGCCGACGTGGAGGTTGTAGTGGACCCTGCCGGCGCGGAACCGGTAGACGGTCACCACGTGCCCGTCCGCCTCGGTGAAGGTCTGCTCGTCGACGGCGACGGAACCATCCGCGATGCTGACCGGGGTCCATCCGGGCTGGTCGGTGGTGGTCGTGGTGGCGGGGACGGCGGTGGTCGTGGTCGGTACGGGACGCCCCGTCGTGGCCGTGGAACCCCCGGAGGCCCTCGAAGACGAGGTGGTGCGGCGCACACCGGTCCCCGCTGCCGAGGGGGGTCCCCCGCAGGCGCCGAGGAGGGCTCCCACCAGCGCAGCCGACGCGAGCACCGCCGCGGTGGCCCGGAACGCGCGTGGCCGTCCGGGCCTCCGTCGGGTCCGTCGGGAGAGTCGGGGGCCGGGTTCCACGGCCAGCGAGCTTAGGAGAGCATCCGCAGGCGGACGGAGCGGCCTACGGACGGGGCGAGGTAGCCCGACGCTTCCCGGAGCGTCGGCCGCGCGCCGCCGGGCCGTCGCCGGTGGCCACCGCCTGGAACATCGGGTTCTCGAGGTCGCGGGCCATCCGGCGGAGCAGCGAGCGGACGACCACCTGGGTCAGGTGGGCGGTCGTCTGGTCGTCGGGGCGCGCCTCTCCGGCCCGCTCCGGCGGTCGTAGGCGCCCGCGCAGCTTGACCTCGGTCCGCTGCGGGTCGACAGGCGTCGCCTGCAGAACCACGTCGGCGTGCGACGTGGTGCCGCCGGGGCCGACCCCCTCCCACGAGAGCGCGAAGGCGACCGCTCCTCCCGCATCGTCGCCCGGTGCGTCGCGACCTGTTCCGCCGTCCGACTCGGGGGGCGACGCCACCCGGGTGACGCAGGTGGCCTGCACCTGCACGGGGGACCACGGCGGGCCGCCTGCGTCCAGGCCGACCCGGAGCGCGTCCGCCTCCTCGTAGGCCTCCTCGATCGACCGTCCCATCCGGTCCTCGTGCTGCAGGCAGTCGGTGATGGCCGCGATCGCCGCCTCGACGTAGACCCAGTCCTCCACCGGGACGCTCGAGCGCCCGTGCCGGTGGGAGTCCGCCACCGGCACGGCCCGGCCCAGCTCGATGTCGACATCTCGTTTGGCCAGGTCGGCGAGGCTGGTCTCCCCGAGGACTCCTCGCAGGGCATCGGTCGCCGCCCGCCAGGTCTCGTGCAGCGGGCACACGTCGTCCCACCGGCACGGTCCGTCTCCGAGCGCGCACCGCTCCGCCCGTAGGGGGCCCTCACCGGCCTCGACCACTTCCACCAGCGGGATCTCCTCGGGGGGTCGGGACAGGCGGTACCCGCCGTCCTTTCCCGCCTTGGACGTGGCCAGACCCGCCTTCACCAGGTCGGCCAGGATTTGTGAGGCGAAGGTCTGGGGCACGCCCATCTCGGCGACGACCTCGCGGATCTTGCGCGGCTCCCCGCCCGGCCAGGCCCGGGCCAGGGCCAACGCCGACCGGACTACGTAGTCGCCCCGCTTCGACAATGTCATGTTCACAACACAAAGTATATCCGAGGACTTGACGTTGTGAAGGGAAACTTTTACTATCTTAGTAAACGTGTAGTGAGTCACTATCAGCGAGAGCCGCAGGAGGAGACGAGCATGACGATCCTGGCGCCACCCGAAGGACCACCGGCCGCCGACGAGCCCCCGGGCCTTCCCGACCCGGTCCCCGTCGCCGTCCACTTCCGCCCGCCCCGGCGCGACGGGATGGAGGAGCGCTTCTCGGCCACCGATCCGCATCGGAGCTGGGACCTGGCCAGGCATCCCCGGGTGGCCCGGCTGCTCCGGGACCGGAAGCTGCAGTTCCTCCTGATCCTGCCGAACCAGCTGATCTTCTGGCTGGTCATCATGCTCGGGCTTCTGGGGACGGTCGTCCCCGGGCTGAACTTCGGGACGGCGATCACCTGGTACATCTGGTTCTGCCTGGTGTTCGTGATGATGGCCGTGGTCGGGCGGGCCTGGTGCGCCATGTGCCCCTTCGGCGGCTTCGCCGAGTGGATCCAGCGCCGGACCTTCTGGCAGCGGACCCAGAAGACCCTCGGCCTCGGCCGCAAGTTCCCCGAGTCGCTCGCCCGCTACGGGCTGATCCTCTCGGTCGGCTCGTTCATCCTCCTCACCTGGATCGAGGAGTTCTTCAACATCGCGGGACCGGGGAACCCGGCGGCCACCAGCCTGATGGTCCTCGGCATCGTCTCGTCCGCGCTGATCTTCTTCCTGGTCTTCGAGCGCCGCACCTTCTGCCGGTACGTGTGCCCCCTCTCCGGCCTGATCGGCTCGGTCGGGGCGATGGGGACCGGCGCAGGGTTCCGCACGCGCGACCGTGAGGTATGCGTCGACTGCCAGACCAAGGACTGCATGCGGGGCGGCGACGACGGGTTCGGGTGCCCCTGGTACACCTGGCCCGGCAGCGCGGACTCCAACCTGACCTGCGGGCTGTGCACCGAGTGCTACAAGGCCTGCCCCTCCGACAACATCGGGCTCTTCGTGCAGCCGCCGCTCACCTCGGTGGTGGCACCGACCCGCCGCCGGGCGGACGTCGCCTGGGCGGTGGCGCTCCTGTGGGGACTGGTGCTCTTCCAGCAGGTCAACGCCACCAACGTCTACGCCAGCGTCGACGGTTGGCTGACCAGTCTCACCCACATCCGCTACCCGAACCCGATCGACTACCTCGGGCTCATCGGGCTGTTCGCCCTGGCGTTCGCCGGGATCGGCTGGGTCCTGTCCCGGGCGTTCGGTCGGTCGGACCTCCCGGCGCCCTCCCCGGTGGCCAGCCGGTCGTTCGTGGACCGGACCAGCCGCTTCCGGTCGTTCTTCGTCCCGCTCGCCTACGGGGTCATCCCGGTGGTGGGCGCCGACTACTTCGCCCGCCAGCTCCCGAAGTTCTTCAAGCACGCCTCCCGGATCGTGCCGTCGGTCGGCGCGTGGTTCGGGCACGGGTCGGTCCACTCCACCCTCTACAACACCCGGATGCTGTCCAACCCCGAGATCGTGGCCGTGCAGATCGCGGTGATCGGGCTGGGCACCGTGGCGGCGCTGTGGGCCACCTGGAAGATCGCCGGGCGGGACCTGGTCCCGGTGGCGTCCCACCCGGTCGGGGCTCGGGTGGCCAGTCTCGTGGTGGTCCTCGGCTTCGGGGTCCTCGCCAGTGTCCTCTACGTGATCATGCACGCGGCGTCGTGAGCCAGAAGGAGCCAATGATGACTGTCCTCGACATCCCCACCCATGGCGTGTCCCCCGATGCGTCCCCCCACGTGCACGTCCTGACCGACCGGTGCGCCGGCTGCCAGGAGTGCTCCGTCCGGTGCCCCACCGGCGCCATCACCCTCGACGCGGAGACCTGGACGGTGCTCGCCGACGACGCGACCTGCGTCGGTTGCCGTCAGTGCGTCCGGACCTGCCCGTTCTCGGCGATCACCGTAGACGGCCCCGTCCTGGTGGAGCCGAGGGTGCAGCTGAGCCAGCACCACCCCGAGCACCTGTTGGCCGACCGGACCGAGACCCGTACCGGCATCGGATCGTGGGCGGAGGCGCTGGCCGAGGCGGCCCGCTGCCTCGACTGCCCAGACCCGACCTGCGTCCGCGGCTGCCCGGCCCACAACGACATCCCGGGGTTCATCCGGTCCATCCGGGCCGGCGACCTCGATCAGGCCCACGAGGTGCTGCGGCGGACGAGCGTCCTCCCGGACATCTGCTCACGCGTGTGCGACCAGGCCGTCCAGTGCGAGGGGGCCTGCACCTGGTCGCTGGGTGATTCGGTCCCGGTCGCCATCGGAGCACTCGAGCGGTTCATCTGCGACAACGCTCCGGTCCCCGGGTGCGAGACGGTGGGGACCGCCGCGGCCGGCATGGAGGTGGCCGTGGTCGGGTCGGGGCCTGCCGGGATCGGTGCCGCGGCCGAACTGGTGGCCGCCGGCGCCTCGGTGACGGTCTACGAGCGGGACGAGGAGCCGGGCGGGCTGCTGCGGTGGGGGATCCCCGACTTCACGCTCCCGGACGCGCTGGCGCGCCGGCCCTGGGAGGAGCTGACCGCGGCGGGGGTCGACCTGCGGCTCGGACATCCCATCGCGGAGGCGGAGGTCGCCGGGCTCAACGGGCACTACGACGCGGTGGTGGTCGCCGCCGGCGCCTCGATGCCCCTGCGGCTCCCGGTCGGCGGTGCCGAGCTCGACGGCGTCTGGGACGCCACCCGGTTCCTCAACGAGGCACACGCGGCGCTGGCCGGGGGAGCGGGTCTCGACGTGCTGCGCCGGCCGCCCGTCACCGGATCGGGCTTATCCGAGACGCCGGGCGGAGACGCGGACGGTCCCACCGTCCTCGTCCTCGGGGCCGGGAACACCGCCATGGACGTGGCCCGGAGCGCCCGCCGGATGGGCGCCCGCGCCATCTGCGTGGACTGGATGGACCGCCGGTTCGCTCCCGTGCGGCCCGACGAGCTGGAGGAGGCGGCCGCCGAGGGGGTGGACGTGCGGTTCTCGACCACCCTCGAGCGGTTGGAGGGGGAGGACGGCAGTGTGGCCGTCGCCCACCTCGCCCGCACCCGCCAGGAGTCGGCGGGGGAGCGTCCCGAGGTCGTGGCGGGCCTGGGCGTCGCCGAGCACGTCGACTTGGTGGTGATGGCCATGGGGTACCGCATCGTCCCTGAGCTGGCCGAGTCGGTCGGCGGCGTGCCGGTCTCGAAGTCGGTGGGCGGCGTGCCCGACCGCCGGTGGCAGGGGAGCGGCATCCTGGCCAACACGGCCCCGGAGTTCGCCCGTCATCAGCCGGTCGGGAAGCTGGCCATCGGGCGTGAGCACGCCCGGGTGGTCGCCGGACTGGCCCGTCAGGACCGAGTGTGGGTGGCCGGCGATGCCCTGGTCGGTCCGTCCACCGTGGTCGAAGCCATGGCCCAGGGGAAGCACGCCGCCGAGGCGATCGTCCACCACCAGCCCCGCCGGCCCGGACACGGGGAGCGGGCGCTGGCCCGGGTGCTGGTGGCGGTGGAGAGCCGCAGCGGCACCACCGCCCGATGTGCGCGCCAGCTCGCCGAGGCGATCTCCGGGCGCAGCGCCCGCGAGGCGGGCGAGGCCGGACCGGAGGCGGAGGTGCGGGTGCTGCCGATCGACAAGGTCGGGGTCGCCGAGCTGGCCTGGGCCGACGCCCTGGTGGTGGGGAGCTGGGTCGAGGGCCTGGTGGTGGCCAAGGTCGGTCCGGCCCGCGCCACCCGGTCGTGGCTGGCGGCGCTGCCGCCCCTGGCCGCCATGCCGGTGGCGCTGTTCTGCACCTATGCGGTGTCGCCGGGTGGCACGTTGGCGGCGATGCGGGACGAGGTCGAGGCGCACGGCGGGCAGGTGGTGGCCGAAGAGGCGATCTCGCGCCGCCAGGCGTCCCGTTCCGACCTGCCGGCCGGGGTCGCCCGGCTCGCGGCCGGCCTGGCGGGTGACTCGGCTTCGTAGTGGATCCGGGGCGGCCGGCCGGGTGGGCGGCGACGACGGGCCCGGGTCAGACTGGATTCGCCGGACGGGGTGAACGGATGCGAGGGCGTCCTCGCCCGGAGCCCGGGCGGCATGCCCCCCGAACGAAAGGCCCGTGATGCCCTACGAGTTCACCGAGCACGGCCTGGTGGTGCGCGAGGCCGTCGCACAGTTCATGCGCGAGCATGTCTACCCGAGCGAGGAGACCTACTACGCCCAGCTGGCGGACCTCGGCCCCGACGGTCATCCGGCGGTGCTGGACGTCTTGAAGTCGAAGGCGCTCCAGAGGAACCTCTGGAACCTCTTCCTCCCGGACCTCCAGCCCGGCGACCCCGGCATCCGGCTGTCCAACCTCGACTACGCGCCGATCTCGGAGATGCTGGGCGCCGTCCCGTTCGCGTCCGAGGCGCTCAACTGCGCGGCTCCCGACACCGGGAACATGGAGATCCTCAACCTCTACGGCTCCGACCGGGTCAAGGAGCGCTGGCTGACCCCGCTCCTGGAGGGGGAGATCCGGAGCGCCTTCTCGATGACCGAGCCGGACGTCGCCTCGTCGGACGCCGCCAACATCGGACTGACCATGGAGCGCGACGGCGACTCCTATGTCCTGAACGGCCGCAAGTGGTTCAGCTCCGGGGCCCGTTCCGAGCGCTGCAAGGTCCTCATCGTCATGGGCAGGAGCAACCCGACGGCCGCACGCCACCGCCAGCACTCGATGATCGTGGTCCCCAAGGACACGCCCGGCGTGTCGCTGGGGATGGATCCGCACGTCTTCGGGTACTCGGAATCCGGCGGGCACCCCGAGGTCATCTACCGGGACGTCCGGGTGCCGGTCGACAACCTCCTCGGCGAGGAGGGTGGGGGGTTCGCCATCGGGCAGGCCCGGCTCGGCCCCGGGCGCATTCACCACTGCATGCGGTCGATCGGAGTGGCCGAACGCGCCCTCGGCCTGATGGTGACCCGCTCCCTGGAGCGCACCACGTTCGGGTCGAGCCTGGCCCACAAGGGGGTCATCCAGGACTGGATCGCCGAGTCGCGCATCGAGATCGACATGGCCCGCGAGTACGTGCTCCATGCGGCCCACCTGATGGACACGGTGGGCAACAAGTCCGCGGCTGCCGAGATCGCCGGGATCAAGGTCGCCATCCCGTCGATGGCGCTCAAGGTGGTGGACCGGGCGATTCAGGTCCACGGTGCGGCCGGGGTGACCCAGTTCTTCCCCCTCGCCCAGATGTACGCGGGCCTGCGGACGCTCCGGCTCGCCGACGGCCCCGACGAGGTGCACAAGATGACCATCGCCCGGAGGGAGATCCTCCGCCACCATCCCGGCTTCCGGATGGACCCGTCGGCCGCCCTCCGCCAGTAGCGGGCGGTCGCGCTTCGGGGCCGGAGGCAGGGGCGGGGGAACGCCGGGGCCGGAGGCGGAGGCGGAGGACGCCGGGCGAGTCCCCGCGCGGCCGGCGCCCATGCGCTCCGGGGTCAGGCGGTGATCGTGGCCTGCAGTTCGGCCGGCCGGGCGCGATCGAGCAAGCGAGTACCAGACCCACTTGCCTCTGCGGTCGCCGTGTGCTCCTCGGTGGTCAACCCGCCGGTGGCCCCGGCGTCGATCTCCGCCTGCTTCACCCACTGGCGGAGCGACTCGGTCCCGACACCCAGCTGACGGGCCACCCGAGAGGCCATTCCGTGGTCCGACGGATCCTCCCGCCGGAGGGTCTGGACCATCTTGACGGCCCGCTCCTTCAGCTCAGCGGGATACCGCTTCGGGGCCGGCTGCTTCTTGCTCTCGTCTGCCATGTCTCCATCCTTGTTTCCAAGGAATGGAGTGTCCACGGATCCTGGACCGGTTCAGAGCGGGGAGAACGGCTCCAGGCGGAGCGCCTGGTAGCGATCCGTAGCGGCGAGCTCGAAGGTGTCCACCAGCGATTCAGCCACGCACCGGTCGCAGAGCTGGCCGGGCTCTGCGGTGTCCCGACACCGAAGCCTTCCTTCGACCTGGCGAAACACGAAGAGGAGATGGCCGCTGGCCGGGCACTGGCGGCCCGCACGCAGGCCCCCTCTCCGTCCAGTTCTGCTCAACCAGGCAACCGACCTCGGTCAGCTCGCTCGGAGAAAGGTGCGTAGGGCTTCGCGGATGACCTCGGAAGTGGTGGTGCCATCCGTTTGGGCACGCTGTACGAGTTCCTGCCGCAGTTCCGGATCGAGCCGGACCGACTCCACGCTCGCGGGAGCCGACCCGAGGGACGGCCGTCCCCGCTTGCCTCTCCGAGCGACCAGGTCGTCGACGTCGTAGCCAGCCTCAGCCTCAGCAGCCAGGACCTCAATCTCCCGATCAGTGATTGGGCGGCCTGAGCGGGTATGGCCATAGACGTGGGGCTCGGTCATGATTCGAGAAGCCTGGTCAACTTGGTCTGCATCGGCATGGCGTGGATGACCAGCTGCACGTCCTCGACGGTGGTCATGACCACGACCTCCAAGAGGTTGCCGGCCCGGTCAGGTCCGATGATAAGCCAGCGATCGGGATCTTCTCCGGCATCTTCGACGGCGAGGGGACGATCGATGGCGTGAAGCACGTCCTCCTCGCCGATGCCGTGCTTTCGCGCCGAGCGATGGAACTCCACACGCCCTTAGTGTACTACGAAATCCGGGTGGCGAACGGTGACGTTCGCTGAGAGCGGACGTAGGGGAGGCTGGCGATCGCCAGCCTCCCCTACGTCCCCGCTTCTGTCTGGCCGGAGGTCGTGGTCAGGCGGACACAGCATCGACTGAGCTCGGTCCAACTAGAGGATCTGGCTGACGACTACCGATCCGGGATGGCGGTCCGGGACATAGGCAGGAAGTACCGAATCCATTGAGACACGGTGAACTCGCATGCCCGAAAGTTAGGGCTGCCAATGCGCCGCCGAATCCGTTCAGAGAACCCTCTGGGCACTTCCAGTTCGAAACGAGACACTATTCTGCGGAATGGCCCGATATCACTGCCCAAGGTGTGGAGAGCGGATTGACGGCACAGCCGGCTGGGAACGAGCGACCCTGCTCTACGGTGAAACGGGAAACCTATTCATCGTGGACGGCGAAGCCCCGATTCACAAGTGCCCATCCCTCACTCCAGACGACGCACAGGCCCTCTTGCTGCTTGCTGGCTTCGTCCTCGACAATCCAGCTGATCCCTTGACGTGATCGAGGCTATGTCGTTATTCCCACTCAATTGTTCCCGGCGGCTTGGTGGTCACATCAAGGACGACTCTATTGACCTCCGCTACCTCATTGGTAATGCGGTTGGAGATCTTCGCCACCAAATCAAGATCGAGGCGGGCAAAGTCAGCCGTCATTGCGTCTTCGCTGGTAACCGGTCGCAACACGATGGGATGACCATAGGTGCGGCGATCACCAGAAACACCCACCGATCGAACGTCTGCGAGCAACACAACCGGAAACTGCCAGACCTCTCGATCCAGCTCAGCATCTGTAAGTTCCTGGCGCGCAATCGCATCTGCCTTGCGAAGGATCTCCAGATTGTGCTCCGTCACGTCGCCCACGATACGAATTGCCAGACCGGGTCCAGGGAATGGCTGGCGCCAAACGATCTCCTCAGGTAGTCCGAGAGCAAGTCCGATTGCCCTCACTTCATCCTTAAAGAGATTCCGCAATGGCTCGATGAGCTTGAATTGATTGTCGGCAGGGAGGCCGCCGACATTGTGGTGACTCTTGATGCTCTCGGTCCCGGGACCTCCACCAGATTCGACAACATCAGGGTAGAGAGTTCCCTGCACAAGATACTCAATGTCGCTGGAGTGGCCGTGTTCGGCAATGATCTTCTCTGCAGTATCCTCGAACACGCGAATGAAGAGTTCACCGATCTTCATTCGCTTCTTCTCGGGGTCGGTGACATTCTCAAGTGCCTTGATAAACCGCTTCTTGGCAGGAACGGTTCTCAGGTCAATACCTGTAGCGTTGACGTAGTCCTTCTCGACTTGTTCTGCTTCGCCTTCCCGCAGCAAACCATGATCGATGAAGACACAGGTGAGTTGGTCACCCACTGCCTTGTGAACGAGAGCTGCGGCAACAGCGGAGTCAACACCACCCGAAAGCCCGCAGATCACGTGATGCGTGCCGACTTCCCGCCTGATGTCCTCAACTGCCTCATCGATGATTCCAGCCGTCGTCCAAGTTGGCGTAATTCTGGCGCCGTCGTACAGGAATCGCTCGATCAAGTCTTGTCCGCATGAGGTGTGCTTCACCTCTGGGTGCCATTGGATCCCATACAGGCGCTGTGCAGCATTCTCAAACGCAGCAACCTTCGCAAGAGGGCTCGACGCTGTTACAGAGAAACCGTCGGGTGCCTTGGTGACACTATCCCCGTGAGACATCCACACACTGTGGGACTCTGGCTGGTTTCCAAACAAGGTCGCCATTGCATCGACGGTCACTGGCGTTCTTCCATTTTCCGCCAAGCCCGTGTGCTCAACGCGACCACCAAGAGCGTTCGCCATCGCCTGAAATCCATAACAAATGCCAAGGACTGGAATGCCCGCCTTGAAGAGCTTCGGGTCAACCGAAGGTGCCCCCTCCGCGTACACGCTGGAGGGACCACCGGAAAGAATGATTGCCGCTGGTCGTTTGGCCAGAATCTCGGCGACCGGCATCGAATGCGGAACGATCTCGGAGTAGACCTTCGCCTCGCGGACTCGCCGAGCAATCAACTGGGCGTACTGTGCTCCGAAGTCCACAACAAGCACAAGTGCCGTCTCTTCGATACTGCGCACGGACGACTCGGGCTTCTGCTCGGTCAGCGTCATAGTGGGCTATCTCCATTAAGGTGGCGAAGCACTCTGAGCACCATCCCAGAGTATTGCACTCCTGTAACTACACGAGTGTGATGCACCCGATCTGGGCGCAGGGGGCATGGGACACGCTACACACAACCCTCAGCTAGTTCCCAACCAGGATGGGACGCTCTTGGACGAAGGGGATGTGCTCGAGTCGGGTGTGTCTCGTTCTGAGCTCACATCCGGGCAAGCGGACCACGGCGGCGGCACTGGCTGCCATCCCCGGTAGAGGCTCAGGAGGTTCCGAGACTCGCAGGGGAGCCGTGAACCTCGGGGTGCTTGTCGTGAGCGTTGAATCCTGGGCCACTTGGACCCCCCTTCTCGGTGAGGGGGTGCCCATTTGATTTTAGCATCCTGCAGTCGGTTCGACCATGGCGGCCACACCACTCAACTAGCTGAACGGACATCGAGGACGGTCCTGCGTCACTGAAGGTACGGCGGACCCGGGAAGGCAGGTTCTCGTAGGTACACCAAGGTACCCCTTGACGGACTTACTGGAACCGGGTGGAGGCGATGGGACTCGAACCCACGAACCTCTTGACTGCCAGTCAAGCGCTCTACCAGCTGAGCTACGCCCCCGAAGGCGTCTCACGTTATCAGCACGGACATCCACGACGGACATCCGCCTCCGCGTCGACCGCGACGGTGGGGGACGGGGCGACGGGCCGAAGGACACCCCTGCGGGTCCGTGGCGTCCCCTGGCAACCATGGAGTCCCGTGGTGTCCACGGACACGCCCTGCGTTCGGCTCCGGCATGCCCCAGTACGATCGTCCTCCATGGCACGCGCCTACGACGTCACCGGCATCGAGAAGAAGTGGCAGCAGCGCTGGGCCGACGAGGGCACCTACGAGGTCGAGGCCGACGACCCCCGCCCCCCCTGGTACGTCCTCACCATGTACCCCTATCCCTCCGGCCCCGCCCACATGGGCCACGTGCGGAACTACACGTTCGGAGACCTGCTGGTCCGCCATCGGACCATGCTCGGCCACGCCGTGCTCTCCCCGTTCGGATTCGACTCATTCGGGCTCCCCGCGGAGAACGCCGCGATCAAGACGGGCACCCATCCCCGCGTCTTCACCGACGCCCGCATCGCCGAGCTGAAGGAGTCGATCGTGTCGCTCGGCGCCGTCTACGACTGGCGCCGGGAGATCCGCAGTCACGATCCCGAGTACATCCGGGCCAACCAGGTCATCTTCCTCCGGCTCCTCGCCCACGACCTCGCCTACCGGGCCAACGCCCCGGTCAACTGGTGCCCCGGGTGCCAGACGGTGCTGGCCAACGAGCAGGTGCTGGCCGACGGAACCTGCGAGCGTTCCGGCGACCCGGTGGTCAAGCGCGATCTCGAGCAGTGGTTCTTCCGGATCACCCGGTACGCGGACGAGCTGCTGGCCGATCTGGAGGCCCTCGACTGGCCGGAGCGGGTCAAGACGATGCAGCGGAACTGGATCGGCCGTTCCGAGGGGGCCGAGTACGACCTGACGGTTGCGGATCGCGATGGCTCGGACGGACGGCCGCCACTGCTGCTCCGGGTGTTCACGACCCGACCCGACACGTCCTTCGGGATGACCTACGCGGTGGTGGCCCCCGAGCATCCGATGGTCGATGACTTGACCACGCCCGAGCAGCGTGCGGCGGTCGACGAGTTGCGCGCCCGTGCCGCGGCGAGCTCCGACATCGAACGGCTGTCGGAGTCCGGTGCCGGTGGCCTCGGCAAGCGCGGAGCGTTCACCGGTTCGTCGGTGATCAACCCCTTCACCGGGCGTCCCGTGCCGGTGTACGTGGCGGACTACGTGCTGATGGGGTACGGCACCGGCGCCATCATGGCCGTCCCCGCCGAGGACACCCGCGACTGGGAGTTCGCCCAGGCCCACGGGCTCCCGTTCGTGCGTACCGTGCGGCCACCCGACGGGTGGGACGAGCACGGAGGGCCGGACGGAGGGCCGGGCGGCGCCTATACGGGTCCGGGGGAGAAGATCAACTCCGCCTGGTTGGACGGCCTCGACATCCCGATCGCCAAGGAGAGGGCCACCGAATGGCTCGAGTCCGAGGGCATCGGCGAGCGCAAGGTCAACTACCGGCTCCGCGACTGGCTCGTCTCCCGGCAGCGGTTCTGGGGCTGTCCGATCCCCGTCGTCTACTGCGCCGACCACGGCATCGTCCCGGTGCCTGAGGACCAGCTCCCGGTGCTGGCGCCCGACGACGTGGCGTTTCTCCCGACCGGGGAGTCGCCGCTGGCCACCCACGAAGGCTTCCGCACGACGACGTGCCCGGTCTGCGACGGCCCGGCCACGCGGGAGACCGACACCATGGACACCTTCGTCGACTCCTCGTGGTACTTCCTGCGTTTCACCGACCCCCACAACAAAGTGGCACCCTTCGACCCGGCGACGGCCCTCCACTGGATGCCGGTCGACCAGTACATCGGCGGGATCGAGCACGCCATCCTCCACCTGCTCTACGCCCGGTTCTATACCAAGGCCCTCGCCGATGTCGGGCTCGGGCCCGCCGGCCTGCGGGAACCGTTCGCCCGGCTGTTCACCCAGGGGATGATCCGGATGGACGGCACGAAGATGTCCAAGTCCAAGGGGAACCTGGTCGCACCGTCCACGTACCTCTCGACTGTCGGGGCGGATGCGCTCCGCCTCTTCCACCTGTTCGTCGGCCCCCCCGCCGACGACGTCGACTGGACGGCACAGACCGACTCCGTCATCGACGGATGCGGCCGCTACCTCGACCGGGTCTGGCGGCTCGCCGTGCCCGAGGACGGCGCCGCCCCACCCCGCCGCGACGGGACGCCCTTCCCCGAAGACCTCGCCGTCCGCAAGGCCACCCACCGGCTGATCGACCGGGTCACCCGTGACTACGAGCGCTGGTCGTACAACACGGCGGTGGCGGCCTGCATGGAGTTCGTGAACCTGCTCCAGCCCTACGCCCGTGGGGACGCCCACGCCGCGGTCGTCGATGAGGCGGTGGACTCGCTCCTGCTGGTGCTGGCCCCGATGACGCCGCACCTGGCCGCAGAGGCCTGGGAGCGCCGCCACGGCGACCACGTCCATCTGCACGCGTGGCCGGTGGCGGATCCGGCCCTGGTGGCCGAGGACACGGTGACGATGGTGATCCAGGTGAACGGCAAGGTGCGTGACCGGCTGGACGTGGACCCGGCCATCGGCGAGGACGATGCCGCGGCCGCCGCGCTGGCGTCCCCCGCGGTCACCGCCGCACTCGCCGGCGCCGAGCCCCGGAGGGTGGTCAGCCGTCCCCCCCGGCTCGTCAACGTGGTCGTGTGACCGCTTCCTCTTCCGGTTGCGGGACAGGGACCTGCGGATCCGGCGAAGGCCGGGGCGGGCGCCGGCGGGTGGCCACCCGGCGGTGCGATCCGGTCACTTGAAGCCGGCGAGGATCTCCGACCAGCGACCCGGCTCGACGTCGTAGGGGGCGTAGAAGCTGAAGCGGTCGACCACATCCCCGAAGCGCGCCCGCACCTTGCCCGGGATCTCCCCGAGGTCGCCGACCACCGCGAACGTGTCAAGCATCTGGTCGTCGACGAGGTCCGCCATCTCGTCCCACGCGCCCCGCCGCGACAGGGCGTGCAGCTCGGGTTGCAGGCTCTCCCACCCGTGCAGCTCCAGCACCGGGCGGTAGGCGGGTGTGGAACCGTAGAAGGCGAGCTGCGCCTTGACCGCCTTGCGGGCCACCTCGACCTCGGCGGCGTCGCGTCCGGTCACCACCATGCCGGGATACGAGATCTGGACGTCCCCGCGCCGCTTGCCGGCGCGCGCCAACCCCCGTTCGAGGGCGGGGAGCGACACCTCGCGCAGGTACCGCTCGGTGGTGAAGCCGTGCACGAGCAGCCCGTCCGCCACTTCGCCGGCCACCTCGGTCATCTGGGGGCCGACGGCGGCCACGAACACCTTCGGCGGACCGTGCGGGTTCGGTCCGGGGTCGAACATCGGCGTCATCAGGGTGTGACGGTAGAACTCGCCCCGGAAGGCGAGGCGGCTCCCGTCGGCCCAGCTCGCCCAGATCGCCCGCATCGCGAGGACGAGCTCCCGCATGCGTGGCGCCGGATGGGACCACGGCATCGAGAACCGCTTCTCGATGTGCGGCTTGATCTGCGAGCCGAGGCCGAGAAGGAACCGCCCCCCGGACATGGTCTGGAGGTCGTTGGCCGTCGTGGCCAGGGTCATCGGGTTCCGGGCGAAGGCGACCGCGATGCCGGTGCCGAGCTCGATGTGCCGGGTGTGCTCCGCTGCCAGGGCCAACGGCAGAAAGGGATCGTGCGCCGTCTCCGCGGTCCACACGCCGTCGTACCCGTCCCGCTCGGCCCGCACCGCGGTGTCGACCACGTCGGCAGGGTCGAACCCGATGGCGCCGTCGACGAGCACGGGGCCACGGTAGTCGGTTGCGCCTCGGTTGCGCCTCGGTTGCGCCTCGGTTGCCCGTAGCGCACAATGCGCCGATGAGCGGCGACGCAGGCGAGGAGGGAGGCGTCCGCCCCGCCCGCGTCCCGCTGCCGGTGCCCGAGCTGGGGGCTCCTCCTGTCCCTCCTGCCCCGCTCCCGCTGACAGGCGGTGGTGCGCCGTCCGGGGTCGAGGCCTCCCCCGTCCTCCCCGTCCCCGCCGGTGGCCCGGGAGTGCCGGAGCCCGTGGCCGGAGGACCGGTGACCGACGACGACCGGCACCGGTACGGCAGGCTGCTCGACAGCGCCCACGAGCGCGGGTTGCTGGGGGAGCGCGACTACGAGCTCCGGCTCGGCGAGCTGGCGGCCGCCGCGTCCATCGGGGAGCTCAACCGGATCGTCACCGAGCTACCGGTCTTCACGCCCACGGTGCGCGCCCGCCCGGCGAGGCGGTCACCCCGTTCCCCGCGACGTCCACGTCCCACCCCTCCCGCCCCGCTCCGTCCTCCCGTCGGCCTCCCCGCCGGGTCCGCTACCGCCGTGACCGCCGGGTCCGGTGCCGTCGGAACAGGTAGTGCCGGGCCCGGTACTACCGAGTCCTCCGACGGACCGCTACCCCCGGAAGTGGCGGCGTTGCTGGCGGCCGCCTCGGCCCGCCCGCCTGCCGACCGGCGGTCGAGCCCGTGGGTCAGGCTGGCCGTCCTGGTGGTGGCCGTCGTGGTGGCGCTGGCCGTGCTGGCCGCCTATGGGGAGCACCTCGCCCGCACGCGCTCCCCGGCGGCTCCACCGGGCGTCACGACCGGCCTCGTGGCCGTGGCCGAGACCGGCGTCGCGAGCCGAGCTTCGCCCGGCACCATGCCTGGTGTTCAGCCACCCTCCTCCCTGAGGAACCGTTCGAGCTCGGCGGCGATCTCGTCACCCGACGGGACGTTCGTGCTGAGGCCGAACGGATCCGTCTCGCTCTCGAACGCGGACTCGAGCCGGCGGACCATGTCGGCATGCTCGGCGTTGCCCGCGATCAGCTCGTCGATCTGGTGGCGTGACGCCTGGCCGGCGGAGCGGAGCGACGCCGTGTCGAAGACCGCCCCGGTGATGGCGCACATCCCCTCGATCAGCGCCGCGCTCGCCTCGGGGAACGGCATCGCCGCCACGTAGTGGGGGACCCGGGCCCACAGCCCGATGACCGGAATGCCGGCCGCACCCAGGGCGAGCTCGAGTGCGGCCTGGATCCCGGCGGGGACGTCGATGGTCCCCTGGATGAAGCCGATCCGCCCGGCCAACTCTGCCGACTGGGCGGGGACGGTGGACGCGAGCCGCACGGGCCGGGTGTGCGGCGTCGGCGCGGGGAAGGCGCCGAGCCCGACCACGGTGACGACGCCCATCCGGCGGGCGAGCTCGGTGACCGCTTCGAGGAAGCGGCGCCAGCCGAAGTCCGGTTCGGGGCCCGTCAGGTAGAGCATGTCGCGGCCGGTGCGGTCGGTGCCGGCCAGGAGCCGGATCGCCGGCCAGGTGAGCTCGGTGGTGATCCCGTCGACCAGCCGGGCGATGGGGCGGCGCGCCCGCTGGTCGATGAGCGGTTCGGTGTCGAAGGTCGCCACCACCTGGGTGGGCGATGCACCGAGCAGCTCGGCGATCGCCGTGGAGGCGCCGAGCCCGGCGTCGACCCAGCCGTCGAGCGCCACGACGAGCACCGGGTCGCTGACGCGCACACCGATCGGCTCCCCCCACGCGGGGTCGCTCCGCCACAGTGCCGGGGAGGGCTCGCCGTTCACAGCGACTCCACCTCGGCGAGCGCCCGCTCGCCGAGCCGCTCCACGTGGGTGGCGAACTGGTCCACCCCGGTTCGGTCCCCGGCGGCGGCGCCCCCTGCGTAGCGGACGTAGACGCCCTGGAGGATGCACGCCAGCTTCCACAGGCCGAACGCCTTGTAGTACGAGATCGCCGAGACGTCCCTTCCCGAGATGGACGCGTAGCGGGCCAGCAGCTCGTCACGGGTCGAGAACCCCGGGAGGCTGGTGGGCGCCACCCCCACCAGTGCGACATCCCCGTCCCCGGGCTCGGACCAGTAGACGAGCAGGAGGCCGAGGTCGGCCAGCGGGTCCCCGAGCGTGCAGATCTCCCAGTCGAGGATGGCCTGGACCGACCCGCCGTCGTCGAGCACGGTGTTGTCCAGGCGGTAGTCGCCGTGGACGATCCCCACGCCCTGCTGGGCCGGGATGCGGTCGGCGAGCAGCTGGTGGACCCGGTCGACGACCGCCGGTCCGGGAACGCCGTCCACCGTGGACTGGGCGAACTGCCCCTGCCACCGCTTGAGCTGCCGGGCGAGGTAGCCCTCCCGCCGTCCGAACTCGCCCAGGCCCACCGCGTCGACGTCGACCTGGTGGAGCCGGGCCAGCGTGTCGATCAGCGAGATCCCGGCGTGGGCCCGGCTCGGCTCGCTCAGGGCGCGCGCGGCCGCCTCGTCCCGGACGATGTGCCCCTCCACGAACGACATCACGTAGAACGGAGCGCCGTTGACGCTCTCGTCGGTGCACAGCCCGAGCGTCCGGGGGACGGGGACGTCCGTCGAGCCCAACGCGGAGATGACGGTGTGCTCCCGGCGCATGTCGTGCGCGGTCGGGAGCACGTGGCTGACCGGTGGGCGGCGCAGGGCCATACGGCGTCCGGCCCCGTCGGTGACCACGAAGGTGAGGTTGGAGCGCCCGCCGGCGATCAGCTCGAACGTGAACGGCGGCTCGGCCCCGGGCACGTTGGCGACCAGCCACGACGACACCGGCCCTGCTCGGATGCCCTCCACCTCGACGGGAGCGTCCTTGTCTGTCGGTACCGGGCTCATACCCAGACGCTAGCGTCCACGGGAGCCCCGGCCTCACTGCCGACCGCCAGCCGGTATCGTCGAGCCGATGACCGACGTCACCGATGCCACGTTCGAGCACGAGGTCCTCCGGCGCTCCGCCGAGGTGCCGGTGGTGGTCGACCTCTGGGCACCGTGGTGCGGTCCGTGCAAGACCCTGGGACCCATCATCGAGCGGGCGGTGGAGGCGACCGACGGAGCAGTCGCCCTGGCCAAGGTCAACGTGGACGAGAACCCGGTCACTGCCCGGAGCTTCCAGGTGCAGTCCATCCCGGCCGTCTTCGCCCTGAAGGACAGCGCGGTGGTCGACAGCTTCATCGGGGCCCAGCCGGAGGCGGTGGTCGCCGAGTTCGTGGACCGTCTGGCGGCGGTGCCGTCCGAGGCGGACCTGCTGGTGGCCGAAGGCCTCGAGACCGGCACGCAGGAGCCGTTGCGACGGGCGCTCGAGCTCCAACCCGACCACCCCGGGGCGATCGTGGCGCTGGCGGGGCTGCTGATCGCCGACGGCAGTCCGGACGACGCACTGGCCCTGCTCGGGCGCGTCCCCGAGACGCCGGAGATCCGGCGGCTGGCCGCCGAGGCCCGCCTCGCCTCCCAACAGGTCGACGTGGCTTCCGTGGCGGTCGACGACCTGCTCGACGGGCTCCTGGACCGCGTGAAGGACGATCCGGACGCCCGTCAGGAGTTCCTCGACCTGCTCGAGACGCTCGGCCCCGAGGACCCGCGTACCACGGCCTACCGCAAGGCCCTGGCCGCCCGGCTGTTCTGACCGGCACCGTGGGAGCGGACTCGGTGGGAGCGTCGTCGCCGGGCGACCCTGTCGCGGGTGCCCGGTCGCTCCGGCTCGGGGAGCGCACCATCGACATCGCCGACCGGGCGGTGGTGATGGGGATCCTCAACCGCACGCCCGACTCCTTCTACGACCGCGGTGCCACGTTCGCCCTCGACGACCTGGTCCGGCGGGCCGGGGTCCTCGTGGACGGAGGGGCCGACCTCCTCGACATCGGTGGCGTGAAGGCGGGTCCGGGCCCGGAGGTGACCGAGGCGGAGGAGCTCGACCGCGTCCTCCCGGCGCTGCAGGCGATCCGGGCCCGGTTCGACGTCCCGCTCTCGGTGGACACCTGGCGGGCGACGGTGGCCCGGGAGGCGTTCGCCACCGGTGCAGTGGTCGGCAACGACATCAGCGGTTTCGCCGACCCCGACTACCTGGACGTGGCCGCCCAGGCGGGTGCCACGGTGGTGGCGACCCACATCCGCCTCGCACCGCGCGTTCCGGACCCGGAGCCCGTCTACGACGACGTGGTGGCGACGGTCCGTTCGTTCCTCCTCGAGCGTGCGGCCCGGGCGCAGGCCTGCGGGCTCACCCCCGACCGGATCGTGCTGGACGCCGGGCTCGACCTCGGAAAGACGGCGGCGCAGTCGCTGACCCTGCTCCGGGCGTCGGGGACGCTGTCCCGGCTGGGGTTCCCGCTGCTCCTGTCCGCTTCCAACAAGACGTTCCTCGGGGTCACCCTCGGCCTCGAGATCGGGGAGCGGACCGAGGCGTCGTTGGCCGCGTCCGCGCTCGGCGTCTCCCTCGGCTGCCGGATCGTCCGGGTGCACGACGTGGCCGGCAACCGTCGGGTGTGCGACGCCCTGGCCGCCGTGGCGCGGGCCCGTCGCGAGGGTGCGTGAGCGCGGCGAGGCCGGCCGGACCGGCCACCGCCGGGTCGGGACTCTACCTGGTCAAGGGGGACGACGCCTCCCTGGTGGACCAGGAGGTGCACCGGCTGGTGGGGCGCCTGGTGGGGGAGGATGATCCGTCCCTGGTGGTCGAGGAGTTCGGCGGACCCTCTGCGGAGGGCCTGGACGTGGGCGCGGTCATCGACGCCTGCACGACGCCTTCGTTGCTGGTGCCGAAGCGGGTCGTGGTCGTGCGGGATGCCGGGCAGCTGAACGCGGCCGACGTGAAGCGCCTTTCCCCGGTCCTCGACGACCCGCTCCCCTCGACGACCCTGGTCCTGGTGGCGGGTGGGGGGGCCGTCCCACCGGCGCTGGTCAAGAGGATCTCCGCGTCGGGGACGGTGGTCGACACCGCCGTGGGTCGGGGGAAGGCCCGGTCGCAGTGGCTGTCCGACCACCTGAAAGGCGCTCCTGTCCGGTTCGACGGTCCGGCGGTCGCCCTGCTGTCGGACCATCTCGGTGACCAGATGGGGCGGCTCGACGGTCTGCTCGGCGCGCTGGCCGCCGCCTACGGGCCGGGGGCGACCGTGTCCCTCGTCCAGCTGGAGCCGTTCCTCGGGGTGGCCGGCTCGGCACCCCCCTGGGACCTGACCGACGCACTCGACGGCGGCGACACCGCCGCGGCCCTGGCCGTGCTCCGCCGGATGGTCGGAGCCGGGGGGTCACATCCCCTCGTCGTCATGGGCGGTCTCCACCGCCACTACCGCCAGATGCTCCGCCTCGACGGCTCCGGCGTCGCCACGGCCGCCGAGGCCGCCGCCGCCCTCGGTCTCCGCAGCGAATTCCCGGCCAGGAAGGCCCTCGCCCAGGCGCGTCGGCTGGGGTCCTCGGGGATCGCCCGGGCGATCCGGCTGCTGGCCGCGGCCGACCTCGACCTCCGCGGCGCCACCGCCCTGCCCGGAGAGGTGGTGCTCGAGGTGCTGGTGGCCCGGCTGAGCCGTGTGGCCCCGCGGGTCAGGCGGTGACGGGATCGGTGGTGCGGACCCCCGAGTCGGCGACGCTGTCTGTCCAGCGGAACCCGTCCCAGAACCGGAACTGGTGACGTCCGGTGGGGTCCTCCTTCCACCCGGAGGGGGAGGCGGGTTCTCGCTCGCGCACCAGGGTGTCCAGGGGGGAAGTGGTGGGGACGAACGGATGCGATGGGGTGATGGGGAGCTGGATGCGCACCGGGGCGCCGACCGTCCCGGGGCCGGCGGACAGGGGAGCGGCGCCGCGCCGGGCCGGGGTCGCCGGGCCGGTGGCTCCCGGCGTCCCCGACAGGGGTGCCCCTTCGAGCGGCAGGTGCGCCGCCCGGCCGGCACGGGTGGCGCCGTCCACGGCGTCCCGGAGGACGAGCAGGTAGACGGCCGCACCGATCACGGGAACGAAGACCACCAGGGCGAGGGCGAGCATGCGGTTGTGCCCGGTGCTCCGCCACGCCCACGACGGGTGTCTCAGGATATCGGCGACACCGGCGACGAGCACGGCTGCGGCGGCGACGGAGGCGATCCCCAGGGGGAGCCCTCCCAGGACGGCATCGGGGTTCGACATCTCGCTGTTCCTTCGCTCATGTGACGGCGAGCGCCACGTCGGTCGTTGATCGCTCCGGTGGTGCGGGGGGACCCTCGTCCCTCCCTGCGGCACGTCGGTCGCCGGCGGACGCTGCGTCCACCGCTCCCTCAGATGATCAATGACAGACGCTGATGACGAAAATGTATGAACTCCATGAGCACAGCGTGATGAATATCCGATGGTCTCCCAGCCGGACCGCTTTGTCAAGGGGGTCGGCTTTGTCAAGGGGGTTGCCCCGGTCGAGGGGTCGGTCAGCGGAAGTCGCGCGACGGGGGTGCCGCGTGGAGGGGGAGGGGGTCGATCCGCTCCGCCACCAGGGTGAGTGCTCCTTCGGACCGCTCGACCCGTCCCCGTACGAGCAGGGCGGCCGAGGAGCCGGCCACCCCCCGCCACCGGAGCCACGCGCCGCGTGAGCACACCACGTTGACCATGCCCGTCTCGTCCTCCAGGTTCAAGAAGACCGCCCCTCCCGCGCTCTCCGGCTGCTGGCGGTGGGTCACCACACCGCCGACGGTGACCCGCTCCCCGGCCGCCGCCACGGCGAGGTCCTCGGCCGCCACGACGCCCCGGCAGCGGAGGTCGGGCCGGGCCAGCTCCATGGCGGTGGTCTCCGGGGTCATCCCCAGGGACCAGAGGTCGTCGCCCACCGACTCCGCGGGGGTAGGCCCGGGCAGGGGGGGCACCTCCGATCCGGTCACCACGCCCGGCAGGCGACCGGGCGTCGCCTGGGCCGCCGCCCCCGCCGCCCACAGGAGCGCCCGCCTGCCCGTTCCGCCGCCCCACCCCAGGCTGTCGAGGGCGCCGGCGGTGGCCAGCGCCTCCAGCTGGCCACGGGTGACCCCGGCCCGACGGACCAGGTCCTCCATCCCCGACCACGGGCGTCCCCCGGCGATGCGCCGGGCCACGTCGCGCCCGATCCCCCGGACCGACGCGAGCCCCAGGCGGACGGCGGGATGCGCCCGGTCCGACCCGGCGACCCGCTCGAGGGAGGCGTCCGCCCCGCCGAGCTGGACGTCCGGTCGGCGGATCGCCACCCCGTGGCGCCTGGCGTCGGCGATCAGGCTCTGCGGGGACCAGAACCCCATGGGCTGCGCGTTGAGCAGCCCGGCGGTGAAGGCGGCCGGGTAGTGCACCTTGCACCAGGCGGTGGCGTACACCAGGTGGGCGAACGCGACCGAGTGGCTCTCGGGGAAGCCGAAGCTGGCGAACGCGGCGAGGGACGCGTACACCCGCTCCGCCACGTCCTCGCCGACCCCCCGGGCCGCCATGCCGGCGAAGAGGCGTCCCCGCAGGCGCTCCATCCGCTCCCCCGAACGCTTGGCGCTCATCGCCTGGCGGAGCTCGTCGGCCTCGGTGGCCGTGAACCCGGCCACGTCGATGGCGATCTGCATCAGCTGCTCTTGGAAGAGCGGGACGCCCAGGGTGCGCTCCAACGCCGGCTGCAGGAGCGGGTGGAGGTAGGTGACCGGCTCGGTCCCGTTGCGCCGGCGGATGTAGGGATGGACGGCGTTGCCCTGGATCGGTCCGGGCCGGATGAGGGCGACCTCGATGGCCAGGTCGTAGAAGCAGCGGGGTCGTACCCGGGGGAGCGTGCCCATCTGGGCCCGCGACTCCACCTGGAACACCCCGACGGTGTCGGCCCGGCACAGCAGGTCGTAGACCTCCTCCTCCTGGTCGATCCGGGCCAGGTCGACGACCACGCCGTGGTGGTCGCGCACCAGGTCCACCATGTGGTGGAGCGCGGTGAGCATGCCCAGGCCGAGCAGGTCGAACTTGACCAGCCCGGCGGCGGCGCAGTCGTCCTTGTCCCACTGGAGCACGGTACGCCCGGCCTTGCGGGCCCACTCGACCGGGCAGATCTCGACCACCGGGCGGTCGCAGATGACCATCCCCCCCGAGTGGATCCCGAGATGCCGGGGGAAGCCGAGCGTCTGGGCGGCCAGGCGCTGTGCCAGTGCCGGAAGGTCGGTGCGGTCCCCGAGCGGGATCTCGCGGGTGGACGCCCCGGCCCAGCGGTCCACCTGGTCGGCCGGATAGCCGAGTGCCTTGCCGATGTCGCGCAGGGCCGACCGGGACCGGTAGGTGATGACGTTGGCGACCTGGGCGGCGTGTAGCCGCCCGTACCGCCCGTAGACGTACTGGATGACCTCCTCGCGCCGGCCGGCCTCGATGTCGACGTCGATGTCGGGCGGCCCGTCGCGGGCGGGGGAGAGGAAGCGCTCGAAGAGGAGCCCGAGCGAGACGGCGTCGACATTGGTGATCCCGAGGGCGTAGCAGACGGCGGACGTGGCCGCCGAGCCGCGCCCCTGGTAGAAGATGTCTGTCCGCCGGCAGAACATGGCGATGTCCCACACGGTCAGGAAGTAGCCGGGGAACCCCAGTGCCCCGATCACCTCGAGCTCGTGGTCGAGCTGCCGCCACGCCCCCCGCACCCGTTCGGCGCCCCGGGGACCGTAGCGGTCGGTGGCCCCGCGACGGACCAGCTCCGTCAGCCAGCTCTGCTCGTCGTGGCCGGGAGGGACCGGGAAGTCGGGCAACCGGGGCGCCACCAGACGGAGGTCGAACGCACAGGCCGCGGCGATCTCCCCGGCCCGCTCCACCGCACCGGGCCACCGGGCGAACCGTCGTCGCTGCTCGGCGTCGCCGCGCAGACAGGCGGCGGGGGACGGGGGGAGCCACCCGTCGAGGTCATCGAGCGTCCGATGGGACCGGACGGCGGCGAGCGTGGTCGCCAGGGGGAAGCGGGCGGGCGTGGCGTAGTGGACGTTGTTGGTGGCCACCGGGGTGACCCCGCGCCCGGCGGCCACGACGGCCAGGGCGTCATTGCGGGCGGTGTCGAGGGGGTCGCCGTGGTCCCACAGCTCCACGGCCACCCGGTCGCGACCGAACCGGTCGACCAGGTCGTCGAGCGCACGCCCGGCAGCCGTCGGCCCTGCACGGGTCAGGGCGGTGGCCAGCGGGCCCTTCCGGCAGCCGGTGAGGACCTGCCAGCGGCCGTCGTGCCGTTCGGCGAGGCCGTCGAGGGTGACCGCCGACCGACCCTTGCCGCCGCCGGCCAGGTTGGCTTCGGCGATGGCCCGGCTGAGGCCGGCGTACCCGACCGGGTCCCCGGCCAGCACCACCAGGTGGAGACCGTCGGGGTCGGGGACGCCGGTGCGGGAGGGGGAGGGGGTGGTCGGACCGGAGGTGAGGGTCAGCTCGGCACCGAAGACGGTGGAGAGGCCGAGCGCCCGGGCTGCCCCGGCGAACCGGACGGCTCCGTAGAGGCCGCCGTGGTCGGTGAGGGCCATCGCCGGCAGGCCCAACCGGACCGCCTCCGCAGCCAGTTCCTCGGGGTGGCTGGCACCGTCGAGGAAGGAGAAGTTCGAGTGGGCGTGGAGCTCGGCGTAGGGCATGGGGGTCCGGCGGGTCGGTCGGCTGCTAGCCGTAGGTGGCCTCCACCCACCACCGGCCCCGCTCCACCGCCAGGAGCCGGCATTCGCCACCGGTCACCACCTGCAGCCGTGCGCTCCGTCGCCGCGAGCGGGACCACCACCGCTCGTCACAGGGCCATGGCCCCGCCCAGGCGTCCACCGCCATCCACCGGCCTCCGTCGATGGACAGTCGGCGGGGGCCGTCGGACAGCAGGCCCCTCCCCGACACGGAGACGGGCGCCCCGGTGGCGGCCGCCAGCTCGGCCGGTCGGGGGGCCAGGTGGACGAGCATGGGGGCCGGCGGGGGGATCCGCCCCGGCCACGGTCCCCGGGGGTCGTTCGACGACCCGGTATCGTCCGGCCCACCGTCGGGCGCTCCCCTGCCGTTCCAGGTCACGAAGCGGGTCTGTTGGCCCGGTCCCCGGCCGCCCTGGGTCCGCACCGTTCCCACCCCGTCGGGTCCGAGGAGCCGCTGGATGCCGGCGAGACATCGGGAGGCCCGCAGGTCGGCGTCGCGCACACCTCCCCAGAACCCGGGCTGGCGGGACGTGCCCGTCGTCCCGTCACCGGGCACGGACGGAGCGCCACGGCCCGCCGGCCCGCCGGTGACCGGCCGGCCTGGTGGGCCCGGCGGGCCGGTGCTCCCCGACTCCCCGCGGGCCACGCGGTGGGCCGTCGTCCCGGCCGTTCCGAACCGGCCGGCCACATGCCCCGGGGGGAGGGCGGCGAACGCGCCGACGGTACGGATGCCGAGCCGGGCGAGCAGCCCGGCCAGAGCGGGGTCGACCAGTCCACCCACCGGCAGGGGGGAGAGGAACGACGCCGTCTCCCCCGGCGGCACCACGAGGCCGGCGCGGGCGGCGACCAGGGCGGCGAAGAGGCCGTCGGCGATGCCGACCTCGGGGGTGGACAGGGTCGGGGTGGCGGCGGCGGCGGCGGTGGCGACCAGGTCGACCAGGGCGGCCTCGCCTCCGAAGTACCGGGCCGGACCCCGGGCGGAGAGCGAGCAGATGCCCGGCCGGATGGCGGTCGTCCACGGGCAGTACGCCCCGACGGCCGCCACCACCCGGGTGAACGCCCGCAAGGCGTGCCCCCCTTCGTCGTCGGACTCGAGGTCGGGGCACCGGACCACGAGGACCCGTTCCATGCCGGTCAGCACGGTGCGTCCCCGGTCAGCACGGTGCGTCCCCGGGGTCTGGCGGCGGTGGCGCGGACGGGGAGCCCGTCCCGGTTCCCCGGGCGTCCGTCCCGGCCGGTTCGACCGACCCGGTGGGGGAGGGGAGCCAGAGCTCACACCGCCGCGTCCGGGATGCCGCCCGCCGGCCCGAGGCCACCACGGTCATGCGCCGGCCTTTCAGGTGCCCGTCGCCGGCACCCTCCCACCGTGCGGCGGCGACGGAGAGCCGGAGGTCTCCTCCCTCGGGCCACCCGCCGTGGCCCGGGAGCACCACCAGGATGGTCCCGTGCTCCCGGACCCGGGCCACCAGGCGGCGGGCCACCCCCGGTCGCGGCGGGAACGGGGGGCGGACCACCACCACCTCGATCCCCTCGACGGCGACGGCGACGACGTCGGGCCATGCCGGTCCGGGTCGGGGGACGAGGACGAGGCGCCCGAGGGCGACGCCGAGGTCGCGGACCGCCGCACCCCCGAGGTCGGGGAGCCCGATGGCCGCGCACCAGTGCCCCGCCGCCGAAGGGGCTACCGCCAGGGCCAGGGCCAGGGCCAGGTCGCCCTGGGCGTCACCGCCGCTCCCGCCGCCCTCCCCGGTGACCACGATGGTGGTCCCCCGGCGGAGCCCACCGTCGGGGAGCAGCCCGGTCAGCGCCGCGGCTGCCGGGAGCAGGCGTGTCCCGTGCCACGAGGTGGGGCGCACCTGCCGGGCCAGGGCATCCAGGACCCGCCGGTCGACCGGGCCCCGGGAAGTCGGCCGTGCCGGTTGCGAGGGAAGGGACCTGCCCGGGGATACGAACATACGTTCGTACTGTACCGCCCTCTCCGCCGCCCTCTCCACCGGTCCCGCCCGGCGCCCTCCGGCGTGCACCACTTCCTTCCCCGTGCTCGCTACGATGTGCGGACCAGAGGAAGGAGGTGGTCCAACTGAGCAGTCAACGTTTCGGGACCCTGGAGGTGGCTGGCCGCTGAGGCGGCTCGCTGTACCACCTGGCGAATCCCAGCCAGACACCCACCGGGCCACCTAGCCGGACCGAGGTCCCATCCGGCGCACCACGGGGAACCCGGTGTCCAACACAGCAGTGCCTGTCGTCACGGGGCGCCCGCCAGGGGCGCCCCGTGACGCGTGTACACCCCCGGCCGGCCCGGTAGGGGGTCTCGCGCACAACCGACGCTCGCTGCCGCGAGTCGTTGCTCCTTGGTGACCACGACGACGTGGCACTGCGACTTTCCCGCGATCCGGAGGCCGGGGATGGCATCGGACAGGACCATCAGCTGGCACCCGTTGACCCGCAGGAGCACGACATCGGGATCAGCGGCCGGTCAGACGCCGTCCCAGAGGCCGACCGGTGCGCCGCCCACCGGGTAGTGCCCGGGTTGGCGGCCCTTGGCCATCCTCTCGATCCGCCTGTTCATCCCCTCGGAGAGGGCGCCGGCCCGGATCATCTCGACGAAGACGGCGGTGGTGTTCCCCACGTCGAAGAAGTCGCGTTGCCACGACCACCGCTGGTCGCCGCCGTAGCGGAACCAGCTGCCTCCCAGCCCCGCGACCTCGTAGTGGCTGCCGTCGGGCCGGGTGGCATCGGCGACCTGCTTCCACAGGCCGAGGACCTCGCCCTGGACGTCGTCGATCAACACCCGCTGGTACGGGTAGGTCCAGCCGCCGAACCCCTCCATCTCGAGCCCGACGGCCAGCTCCCGGATCTCGTCGCGACCCACGGCCATGAACTCGTCGTCGGGGCCGACGTTCCAGCCGTAGGAGGCGTCCTCCGTGTAGAGGTCGGCGAGGGCCGACCAGTCGAGCGCCTCCTCGCAACGGCGGTTGGTGTCCAGCCAGCGCTCCACCATGGCTTCAAGCTCGGCACGCGGGTACGACGGCATGGTCTCCTCCTCGAGGATCCGCAGAGCGGCGGTCGGACAGTAGCGGACGGCGGCCTCGACCTCGGTGCGGCGGTCCGCGCCGGGCGACGGGTCGGGGCAGTCCCCGGGGACGCGGTCGGAGACGGCCGACCCGGATGCCGTCGACGGGTGCGCCGGTGCCTCCGGTCATGCCGGGCCCGCCGGTCCGGTCCCGACCATCAGGGCGGCGGCCCTGGCCACGAAGCCCGGCACCTCGCCGTAGGCCAGGTGCCCCATCCCGGCGATCAGTAGGGCGCCGGAGTACGTGGCCTCGAGCACCGCTACCACCTCGGGGTCGATCCCCTCGCCGAGGGCGTCGACGAACCGCCGGTGGATCTCCTTGCCGATGTGGTCCCGGAGGCGCTTCACGTCGGGGGTCGCGTTCAACAGCGCGGCGGTGCAGGCTCCCACCACGATCGGGCTCCCGGTGGTGAGGAGGACCATCATCTGCACTGTCCGGTCCAGCCGCTCCGCCAGCGGGTCGTCCGGGTCGGCCGCCACCGGCGGGAGGGCCACCATCCGCCGCCACAGCAGCTCGGCGAGGAGATGGTCCTTGGAGCTGAAGTAGGTGTAGGCGGTGGCCGGGGCCACCCCGGCCCGACGGGCGACGTTGCGGACGGTGAGTCCGGTATAGCCCGACGCACCCACCTCCACGGCCGTGGCGTCGATGAGCCGACGGACCACCTCGGCCTGCCGTTGGGTCAGGTGCCGGCGGGTGGCTTCCGGGACGGAGACGTCGGTCATGGAGTGGTCGTCCCGGGGTCTGCGTCCGGGGGTGCTCCGCAGCGGGCCGGACCGGCGCCTTTCCGTTCCTCGACCGTCGACCGTTCGCTCCGCCCGCCTCCGGCGACATTCCGAGAGCCGCTCATCTCCGGCGGCCGAGGACGGGGACGACTCGGGCGTACTCGCGCATCAGCCGCATCACCGCCCCGCGGGAGAGGTCCCCGAACCGGAGCTCGGCCACGAGCCCGCCCGGGTGGTGGGCTGTGCCGGGCACCCGGGAGGAAGCGGTTCCGACATCCCAGGGCGCGTTGCGGAAACTCACGTGTTCAGACTATCGTCCAGACACGTGTCCAATACGAGGGCGCACCCGCCGGCCGGAATGCCGGACGGCCTCGAGCGTTCGAAGGGGTACCGATGTCCGACGCGGCGGGGGATGTGGGACCCACGCCCGGGCAGTCGTCGGTCGACGACGGGCCGGTCCCTGCCGGTCTCTCCGGCACCCACCGGGTCGTCGTCGAGGACTCCGGCGGGGTGCGCGTGGTGACCTTCGACCGGCCCGAGGCGCGCAACGCCTTCGATCAGGCCATGTACCGCGCGGTGACCGGGGCCCTGGCCGGAGGGTCCGCCGACGACTCCGTCGCCGTGGTGGTGCTGACCGGACGGGGGACGGCGTTCACCGCCGGGCAGGACCTCCGGGAGATGGCGGCGATGGCGGCCGGCGGTCCCGGGGCCGGGTCGGGGTTCCGTGCGCTGCTCGACCTCCTCGAGGCGTTCGACAAGCCCCTCCTCGTCGCCGTCAACGGTGTGGCGGTGGGCCTCGGGCTCACCCTGCTCGGCTTTGCCGACCTCGCCCTGGCGGACGAGGGGGCGCGCCTGCGGGCGCCGTTCGCCGAGCTCGGTGTGCCCCCGGAGGCGGCGAGCACCTTCCTGCTGCCCCAGCGGATGGGATGGCAGAAGGCGTCCCTCGCCCTGCTGGCCGCGGAGTGGCTGGACGCCGACCAGGCGCTCGAGGCCGGCCTGGTCGTGCGGGTCGTCCCGGGGGGGGCGGTGCTCGCGGAGACGGTGGCGCTGGCCCGGCGCATCGCATCGTTCCCGCCCCGAGCGACCCGCGAGATCAAGCGCCTGATGGTGGCGGCCCGCCGGGAGGCCGTCGCCGCCGCTCGCACCCGGGAGGAGGCGACGTTTGCCGCCCTCCTCGCCGACCCGGACGCCAACCCGGGGTCCGGCCTGGCCTCCGGGCTCCCCGCCCGGCCGGGAGGCTGACCGTCGTGCGCCTCGGCGTCACCGCCTTTCTGACCGACCGCGACGTGTCGCCGGCGGACCTGGCCGTCGCCGTGGAGGAGCGGGGGTTCGACTCCCTCTACCTCCCCGAGCACACCCACCTCCCCGTGCGGGCGGGCGTCCCGCCCGCACTGGTCGAGGGCGTGCACCCCGACGACTACAGGCGGAGCCTCGACCCGTTCGTGGCGCTCTCGATGGCCGCGGCCGTCACCGAGCGGATCACCCTGGGAACCGGCGTGGTGCTCGCCGCCCAGCACGATCCCATCGTGCTGGGGAAGCAGGTCGCCACCCTCGACCACCTGAGCGGTGGCAGGGTCGTCCTCGGGATCGGCTTCGGGTGGAACCGCGCCGAGGCGGCCGACCACGGAGTGGTGTTCGCCGAGCGGCGTGCCGTCGCCCGGGAGCACGTCCTGTGCATGCAGGCCCTGTGGAGCCAGGAGCAGGCGGAGTTCCACGGTGACCACGTCCACCTCGACGCCTGCTGGAGCTGGCCGAAGCCCCTCCAGCAGCCCCGGGTCACCACCCTGGTCGGAGGCGGCGCCCATCCGGGCGTGTTCGCGGCGATCGCCGAGTATGCCGACGGGTGGATGCCCATCGGGGGGTCCGGGATCGCGGAGGCCCTCCCCCGGCTCCGCCGGGCGGTCGAGGCGGCCGGCCGCGACCCGGGCTCGGTCCGGGTGGTCCCCTTCGGGACGGTGCCCAGCACGGGGAAGCTGGAGCACTACCGGTCGCTCGGCGTCGACGAGGTCGTGCTCCGGGTGCCTTCGGGCCAGGCTGGTGCCATGCTCGCCACCCTCGATGCCCACGCCACCTTTGTCGCACGGTTCGGTGACCGGTGACCGCCGGCTGGTCCGACGGGGGCGTCCAGCATGCCGGCCGGCCCCGGAGCGGTCCGGATCGCGAGGCACTGGCCCATCAGGTATGCCGGCTGATCGTCGCCACCGTGCAGTCGTCGGCCGGTCCCGCGGCTCTGGCGGCCGCGGCCACCGTGGTCGGCGGCTCGGCGGGCCCGACCCGGACCCTCGCCCTGCGGGACCTCCGCCCCACCCTGGTGCGCACCGCCTCACGCTTCGAGGTGTGGATCACGTCCATCGAGGGGAGGCGGATCCGGAGCTCCGGCCGTCTCCTGCAGGACGGGGTGGTCACCGTGGAGGCGGATGGCGAGTTCGGCGCGCGCGACCGGCCGCTGGCCGCGACCGGGCGGAGCCCGGTTCGCAGTGACGGGGGCCCCGGAATTCCCTACTGTGGGGACGGAAGTGGGACGACGGGGGTGCGGTGACGGCCGCCGCGGGGGACTGCCGGTGGAGTGCAGCGGAACGACAGGGGGGACCCGGATGGCACAGCACCCGAGGGATCTGGGCGGTGGGGCGTGGGCGCGGTGGCGGGCGCGCTCCGTGCTGGCGACGGTGGGACTGGTGGCGGCGACCGCGTTGATGGCCTGCTCGTCCACCGCGTCGCCGTCGGCCGTCGCCTCGGGTTCGTCGGCGATCCCCGCCTCGGCCTTCGCCGACCGCACCGGCCTGACCTCCACGACGGTCCGGATCGGGAACGTGTCGACCACGACGGGCGGGCTGTTCAGCGGGGCTCCGATCGGCGTGCAGGCCTACGCGGCCTACGTGAACTCCACCGGCGGGGTCGAGGGCCGGAAGATCGTCGTCGACAGCACCGGGGACACCTACAACGACGGGGCGCAGAACAAGGCACTGACCCAGCAGGACATCGGACGCGACTTCGCCATGGTGGGGAGCTTCTCCCTCAACGACGCCTACGGGGGGACGGTGCTCGCCGCCAACCCGGGTGTCCCCAACGTCTCCGTGTCCCTGGACCAGGCCACCAACGACCTTCCCAACACGTTCAGCCCCCAGCCGTCGGTAGGCGGATGGGAGCTCGGCCCGCTCGTGTACTTCCAGAAGAAGTACCCGACGGACGTGCTCCACGCCGGTGCGCTGATCGCCGGGGAGCCGTCGGCCGAGACGGACTGGGCGGGCGAGAAGGCGGCGATGGAGCACCTCGGCTACAAGGTCGTCTACTCGCCGACCTTCCAGATCACCCAGACCAGCTTCACTCAGAACGTGATCGACATGCGCAACGCCGGGGTCCGGATCCTCTTCATCGAGCAGATGCCGGAGAACTACGCCTCGGCGGTGTTCCAGGCGCTCGACGCCCAGGACTTCCACCCGGTGGTGGTGCTCGGAGCATCGACCTACAGCAACGCCCTGGTGACCGCGTCCGGCGGTCCCGCGGCCACCGACGGGGCCTACCTCGAGCAGGCACTCTCCCTCTACCTGGGCGGCGACGCTGTGGCGATCCCGGCGGTCTCCACCTTCCTCTCCTGGGTGCAGAAAGTCTCGCCGGGGTTCAAGCCCGACCTCTACACCCTCTACGGGTGGGTGTCCGCCGAGTTGTTCGTCCAGGCTCTCCGCAACGCGGGGTCCGACCCGTCCCGGGGATCGGAGCTCCGGGCGCTCCGGGCGATCGACCACTTCTCGGCGGGCAACCTGATCGCACCGTCCGATCCCGCCGCCAAGACACCGTCCAGCTGCTACATCATCGCACGCATCACCGACGGGCAGTTCGTTCGGACCGACGACCCACCCACCAGCGGCCCCACCGGCGGCTACCGGTGCGACCAGCCCTACTTCTACCCGCCGGGGCACAAGGTCTGACGCACCGGGGGGGGGACTGTTCACGCCGTCGTCCCGACGGGGCCCGGCCATCCGTCGCGCCGGATGCCATCGCGACCTTCCCGGCCTGCCGTCCCGTTCCGGACCTCCCGATCCGCGCGTTCACCGAAGATTCACCGAAGATTCACCGAAGATTCAGTGAGCGGAAAACTGCCTGTCTCCGACGGTTTATCTGGCCGGCGGATCATGTCGGCGTCAGCTACGAGATCGGGAGGCGAGAGAAAGTATGGCAAGCAACTCTGCGGACAGCGGGTCAGGGGGCGGGGCGCTCAGCCTGTCCGCCGCCATGGATGGGGCGCCGTTCTCGCTCTTCCATCTGAAGGCCATCTACACGTCGGGCATGGGTTTCTTCACCGACGCCTACGACCTCTTCATCATCGGGACGGCGTCGGCGTTGATCACCAAGCAGTGGCACCTGAGCACCACTCAGACCGGTCTGATCAACTCGATGACCCTGTTGGGGGCCTTCATCGGCGCCATCGTGTACGGCCGCATCGCTGACCGCGTCGGGCGCAAGAAGATCTACGGCCTCGAGGCGGCCATCATGGTGGTCGCCGCGTTCCTCTCGGCAGTGTCACCCGACGTCGTGTGGCTGATCGCTTTCCGGTTCCTCCTCGGCCTGGGGGTGGGAGGCGACTACCCGGTGTCCGGGGTCCTGATGACCGAGTACGCCAACCGACGCGACCGGGGAAAGATGGTCGGGCTGGTCTTCGCGATGCAGGCGCTCGGGACCGTGGCCGGGTACACCGTCGGCCTGGCGCTGCTCTCCGCCGGAGTCAACCACGATGCGGCGTGGAGGATCATGCTGGCCCTGGGTGCGGTGCCGGCTGCTGCCGTGCTCTACTCCCGGCGGCGCATGCCCGAGTCCCCACGGTTCCCACGGTTCCTCGCCCGGGTGGTCGGGGATGAACGACAGGCCCAGGCGAGCTTGGCCGAGTACTCCGAACGTGCGGTCGTGGCGGCCACGACGCCGGCCGTCAAGCCGTCCCGCATGACCTTCGGCGAGTTCATCGGCAACCGGAGGTATCTGCTCGCCCTGATCGGCACCGCCGGTTCGTGGTTCGTGTTCGACTACGCCTACTACGGCAACGCGGTCTCGGCGCCAGTGATCGTCAAGACCGTCCTGGGCAAGGGGGCGACCATCGAACAGTCTCTGGCGTTCAACCTCATCGTGTTCACCGTGGCCGCGGTTCCCGGGTACTTTCTGGCTGCGGCACTCATGGACAGGATCGGGCATCGGCGGCTGCAGCTCATCGGGTTCCCGATGATGGGTCTGGCCTTCCTGCTCATCGGGGTGATCCCCGGGGTGACCACCGCCATCACCCCCTTCCTGCTCCTGTTCGGGATGAGCTACTTCTTCGCCGAATTCGGACCCAACACCACTACCTTCGTGCTGTCCGGCGAGGTGTTCCCGACCGGAGCGCGGACGACCGGGCATGGGATATCGGCGGGCGTGGCCAAGTTGGGAGCCTTCATCGGCGTCTACCTCTTTCCCCATATCTCCAAGGCGTTCGGTATCAGTGGGGCACTGACCTTCGCGGCCGGCATGGCCGTGGTGGGCATGGCGCTGACGTTCTTGATCCCCGAGACGTCCCGGCGCAGTCTCGACGACATCACCGGGGAGCAGGAGGTGCTGGCCGAAGCAGAGCGCGTCGTGGCCGGTGCCTCATCAGGGACGCCGA
>Ga0080006_1152749_pt1 | contig 37953 bp, 33 predicted proteins | sample RS3BMetagenome_FD_69209 | JGI IMG/M metagenome (GOLD analysis project Ga0080006, IMG submission 69209) | Ferric oxide microbial mat and aquatic microbial communities from Rainbow Spring, Yellowstone National Park, USA - RS3B (SPADES... ...
GCTGCAAACTATCGATCAGCAGATTGTGGCGGGGGGCGAAAGGGCGGGGGGGGCCGGCCGCAACGACCACACCCAGGTAGCCGGCCGCGCCCCCGCGCTCGAGCCCGCGCCTGCCCAGCCAGTACCCGGGTGCCGAAAACCAACCCATGGCCGTAACTCCTCGGACGGTGGCAGTTTCACACAACCGCCCATCCAGTCAACCAGTCGGTGAATCGGGAACCAAGACCGAGACTCAGTTGTCGGCCCGGTTGCCGGCCCGACGCGGCATCGCGACGGCCGATCCGGCAAGCGCGGCCAGCGAAATCAGCGCGAGCAGTTGCACGCTCGCGGAATGGCCGGCATAACCGTCGACCGATCGCCAGGGATGCCGGGACAGCACCGCGCCGGCCAGGATCAGCCCGCCGGCACTGAGGGCGACGGTGACCGCGTCGGAGCGCCGACCGCCCAGCGCGTACCGCAGGCCCAGCGCGGCTCCGACCGCGACGACGCCGACCACGCCTGCGATGACGGCCCCTGCCCCGAGCACCGCGACCGCCGCCCAGGGGCCGGATGACCACGGGCGTGGGGGAGGGCCGTCGTCATCGCGCCCGCGTCGGGTCGGCCAGAACGCGAGCAAGGCCAGGACCGGCAGCAGGGCCAGGCCGACCGCCAGGCCCGCGCGGTAGAGGCCGTTGGAGGCGAAAGTCAGGGTGATGGTGCCCGGGTTCCCCGCGGGTACCACCCAGCCCTGCTGCCAGCCGTTGATGGCGACCGGCGTCAGGCGGGTGCCGGTGCTGGTGTGGGCCACCCAGCCGGGATTGATGCTCTCCGGGATGACCAGTAACCGCATGGTGGGCGCCGCGGGGGCACGCACCTCGCGGCGGGTGGCGCTCCACGCTCCGGTGGGTGCGGGAACGACCTGTGCGCCGGATAATTGGGCCGAGCCCTGGGCCGAGAGCTCGGCCCCGTCCACGACGAAAGCGGCCCCGGGGCTGATCAACAGCTCTTGGCGGCCCCCCGGCAGCGCGATCGGGTCGCCCTCGCACGGCAGCGCCACGACCGGCTCACCGTCGAGCAGCGCGCCCACGGTGGTGTGGATCCGGGTGTGCACGAACCGGCCCGCCACCGCGATGACCGGTCCAGCTTCGCAGCCGACGGTGACCTCGCGGTGCCGGTTGCGGGCTGCGTCGGCGGGCGCGATCGGGGCTCCGTCGCTCCCGAGCACTGCAATTTCGGCCAGCCCGGGCGGCTTGAGCTGGTCGAAGCCCAATGCGTTGCGGTCGATGACGTCCTGCCAGTCCAGCAGGCTGACGGTGACGGTGTCGGTCACCCGGGGCCGCAACGAGAGAACCTGCGGCCCGTCTCCCTTGAGCTCCCGCACCTGGGGGCCGTCGCCGAGGTTGACGGCCACCGTCGTCGGGCGGGCGGGCAGCGCCGACCGGCTGGGCAGCAGGCGCAGCCCGGCGACCTCGGTGGGCCGCGGCAGGGTGAGGGTCAGCTTGGGTGGAGTCTTGTGCTGCACCACCCGCTGCGGCGCCGTCCACGCGGTGGCCGGGTCGCCGTCGGTCGCTGCGTAGGCCGAGCCCAGGATGTCGAACAGGTCGGAGTCACCCCGGGCGCGGGTGGCGTTCGGCTGGGCGAGCAGATCGGCGAGTTTGGGGCCCTGGCGTGGTCGCACCCACACCATCGGGGTTACCGACATCGGCGCCGGAACCGTCAGCGTCCGGCTGAAGGTGACCTGCTCTTCCGGCGTCAAGGCCATCGACGCCGCACAGCGCACGGTGTCGGGCCCGGCGGCGCAGCCGGGCCGGCCGAGCAGATCCGACCCGAGGTCCCAGCCGGTGACCGCCGTGCCTGGCGGCGGCCCGGGGACCAGCACGGTGTGCCGCAGGTCGACCGGGTGGGCAAATCCGGATGCGTCGTACTGCGTGATCGCCAGGTCGGTGATACCGAATTGCGCGCCCGCCGACCCGTCGTCGGTGCCGGCGGCGGTGATCCGGACCCACGATGTCTCGCCGTAGGGCAGCGCAGCGGCCAGCGGCTTGCCGGGCTGGTCGAAGCGCAGGGTGGTGCTGCCGTTGGCGGTTTCGATCAGGATGCGGCGGACCTGGGCGCCGACGGCGGACGCGCTGGGCGTCAGGGTGATCGCGGCGTTGGTCAACGGGTGATCGAAATCCACCTGCAGCCACTGCCCGACGGCGGCCTGCAGCGAGTTGGACACCCACGCCGTGGCCGGGTCGCCATCGGTCGCGGCGACCGCCGAGTTTGCCGGGGCGACGTCGGGCATCGCGGTGGAATCCGCCGACGAACTCGACACCGTGATCCGGCCGCCGATCCAGGCTCCGTACACCGGGTCGGCGCCGGGGACGGGGTAGTCGGGAACACGATTGTGGGTGTGCCGCGCGTCGCCGGGCGCGCGGATCGCCGACGAGTGGTTGTCGACCCGGCCGTAGTCCGTCTCGCGGGCCAACGGGGTGTCGGTGACGATCACCCCGGGCGCCGGCAGTCCCGCGGCGTCGGCGGCCCTCAGATCCTGGGTCATCAACACGGGGCCCAGCGGCGGCCGGCCCAGTAGCCATTGCCGCTCGTCGAGGCGCAGCAGCACCTCGGGGCCGCCATCGACCCGGGCCGCCGAGGCGGCGTCGACGAAATACGGTGCACCGGGACCACCGGGCACGGTGACCCGCGATGTCACTCGGTATATCTCCAGCGCCGGGTAGCTCGGCCGCAGCCCGCTGTCGGCGACGAAGCCCTCCAGCGTGCCGGGTCCCACGGGCGCGCCGAACTGTGCCACCTTCTGTAATCCCGGGGAGCCGTCGATGGCGCGGTGCACCAGGATCGGGCGCGCCGAACGCGACGTGTCGGGATCCAGGTCGTTGCGCACCAAAACATACGAAACCCCTTGGCGAGCAAGGGTATCGGCCAGTCCTGGCGACGGAGCGCCAGCGGCGAAAAGCCGTTGCACCGAGTCCAGCGCCCGGATCGTTTGCGGAGGTGTCAGGGGGATCGAGTCACGCACCCCCCACGGGCCGCTGCCGAGCACCTGCAGCGGCTCGTCATGGGTGGTGCCCCACACCTGGGTGGCAAAGGGGGCTGCGGGGACCACCAGCACCCGGCCGGGTGCCGGCGTCCCCACGTTGTGTGCGCTGAGCCAGTCGGCGGCGTCGTGCCAGTACCGCGGTATCGCGGTGAAGGTGCCCGGCGGGGTGAGCCGGCCGGTCCAAGCCAGGGAGGTACTGACCGCCAGGGCCGTGAGGACCACGACGGTCACCGCGACCCGCTTGTCGCGCTCGGGGTGGGCGAACGCGCGCAGGCACTCCGGCAATGCCGCGTTGCCCGGGAGCGGTACCCGCCCCAGCAGCTGCGCGATGCCCAGCACCACCGGGATCCGGATCACCGACCCCAGCTTGTGCACGTTGCGCAACGGGGCGCCGCTCGCGTCCAGGAAAGCCTGAACCTGATGCGCCAGCGGCGAGCCCAGCCCGCCGCTGTAGCCGGCGGCCATCAGGACCACCCCGACCAACAGCATCGCCACGAGCCGCCCCCGGGCCGGCATCCCGGTCGTGGCCAGCCCGGCCAGGCCGGCGGCCGCGATCAAGCAGGTGGCCAGGATAGCCGCCGAGCCGGTCACCAACGGCGCCCCGGCGGTGGCGGTCGGCGCCACGAACGGGGTCCAGCTGTCGGTGCCGCGCAGGATTTCGGTCAGCGACGACCATTGCGTCGTCACGCCGGAGGATTCGATGAAGTCCAGGAAAGGAGGGCTGATGGCCCGCAGCAGACCCAGTGCCACCACCCACCACAGCGTCGCAAGACACAGCGTCAGCACCGACCACGCGGTGTAGCGCCACCACACCCGGTTCGGGCGGTGACACGCCCACCAGATCACCGCGGGCAGGCACCCGGCCAGCGTGGCGATCGCGTTGACCGCGCCCATCAGCGCGACGGCCAGGCCGGCCCGCGCGGCGAGCGCCCGCACCGACCGGCCCGAAGCCGACGCCCGCAAGGCCAGGATCGTCGGCAGCAACACCCACGGCGCCAGCATCATCGGCAGGGTTTCCGACGAGATCGAGCCCAGCGTGGTCAGCACCCGCGGCGACAGCGCGAACGCGACGGCACCGACGACGCGCGACGGCGTGCTGCCGATGCCCAGCGCCTCGGCCACCCGCAGCAGGCCGGCGAATCCGACGGTCAGCAGCAGCGCCCACCACAGCCGCTGCGTCACCCATCCGGGCAGGCCCAGCAGGTGGCCGGCGAGGAAGAAGGTGCCGTGCGGGAAAAGATATCCGTAGGCCTGATTCTGTGCCTGACCGAAGGGCAACTCGCTGTTCCACAGGTTGGTCGCGCGCGCCAGGAAACGCAGCGGGTTGGCGGTGAGGTCGAGCTTGGTGTCGGGCGAGATCTGCCCCGGCGACTGCGCGAATGCCAGGGCCAGCGCGAGCGCGCCGACCACGAGTAACCACCGCCGGGCGAGGGGCGGGGCCGACGGGCACGGGGCCGGCGCCGAGTTTGCAGCGGCCCGCGTCCTCGCCGGGTCAGCTACGGTTGCCGTACTCGACCCTGTTGAGCACTGACGACTGCGGATCGCCCCCGGGAAGCGGCGGTTTCGTGTCTTGCTGCACCATTAAGGTGACACCGAATATCGCGGCTGCACCGAGCAACAGACCGACCACCACGCTCGCGGCGGCGGGCGCAACGATCCGGTTCATCGAGGGCTCCTTCCCCGGTTGTGGTCTGGATTCGGCGACCTAGCGTCAACCTAGCAGAGCAGCGGCTGCCGTCCGGTCATGCCGCTGGCTGACGTAGCAACGGCGCCCGGACGGCGCCCGTGAAACCTCCGTCGTCGTGCCCGGGTGCCCGCCCCGATTTCGCACTCCGCGTCCCGCCTGAAAACATGGCCCGATGGCCTTCCCTCGGACCCTGGGGACCCTGGCCGTGCTCGCTGCCGCATCGGCGCTGGTGGCCGGTTGCGGCCACCATGCCGCGCGCCACCCGGCGGCATCGTCGAACCCCTCGTCGAACGGGCGCGTCGCCCCCACCGTCGCACCGCCCTCGCCGGTCTGCGGGGACCTCACCGTCCTGCCGCCGCGCGACAAGCTCGCCCAACTGTTGATGGTGGGGGTGAAGAGCGCCGACGACGCCCGCGCGGTCGTCGCCAACTACCACGTCGGCGGAATCTTCATCGGCAGCTGGACCGATCTGTCGATCTTCGACGGCCCGCTGGCCGACATCGCGGCCAACGCGGGGCCGCTGCCACTGGCGGTGAGCGTCGATGAGGAGGGCGGCCGGGTGTCGCGGCTGAAGAAGCTGATCGGGCCGGCGCCGTCGCCGCGGGAGTTGGGGCAGACCCAGACCGTCCAGCAGGTTCACGACCTGGCGCGCAGCCGGGGCGAGGCGATGAAAAAGCTCGGCATCACAGTCGATTTCGCGCCGGTGGTCGACGTCTCCGCTGCCCCCGACGACACCGTGATCGGCGACCGGTCGTTCGGCTCGGACCCCCAGAAAGTCACCGACTATGCCGGCGCTTACGCCGACGGTCTGCGGGAGGCCGGTTTGCTGCCGGTGCTCAAGCACTTCCCCGGCCACGGGCACGGGTCGGGCGACTCGCACACGGGCGGGGTCACCACGCCGCCGCTGGCCGAGCTGCAGGGCAACGATCTCGTGCCGTATCGGACCCTGACCAAGGCCAAGCCGGTCGCGGTGATGGTCGGCCATCTCGAGGTCCCCGGCTTGACCGGCGACGACCCCGCCAGCCTGAGCCGCGCCGCCGTGCAACTGCTGCGCAACGGCACCGGTTACGGCGCCGACGCCTTCGACGGCCCGATCTTCAGCGACGACCTGTCCAGCATGGCCGCGATCTCCGACCGGTTCGGCGTCTCCGAGGCGGTTCTGCGCACCCTGCAGGCCGGCACGGACGTCGCGTTGTGGGTGACCACCGACGAGGTCCCCGCGGTGCTGGATCGGCTGGACAAGGCGCTGGTCGCCGGTGAGCTGAAGCTGCCGGACATCGACGCCTCCCTGCTGCGTGTGGCCGCGGTCAAGGGTCACAGCCCCCGGTGCGGGCACTGAGGCGCCCGCATTGCTTACCCTGTAGTCAGTTACACGGGGCCAGGGCGGTCACAAAGGGGAGAGCGATGGCGGGTGGTACCAAGCGGCTACCGCGTGCTGTCCGCGAGCAGCAGATGCTCGACGCCGCCGTGCAGATGTTCTCGGTCAACGGCTACCACGAGACCTCGATGGACGCCATCGCCGCCGAGGCCCAGATCTCCAAGCCGATGCTCTACTTGTATTACGGCTCCAAGGAGGACCTGTTCGGCGCCTGCCTGAACCGCGAGATGAGCCGGTTCATCGATGCGGTCCGTGCGGACATCGACTTCGAGCGGGGCCCTAAAGACTTGCTGCGCAACGCCATCGTGTCGTTCATGCGCTACATCGATGCCAACCGGGCATCGTGGATCGTGATGTACACCCAGGCGACCAGCTCGCAGGCGTTTGCCCACATGGTGCGCGAGGGCCGCGAGGAGATCATCGAACTGGTCGCCGGGCTGGTGCGGGCCGGCAGTCGCACCCCGCGTCCGGAGCGGGACCACGAGATGATGGCCGTGGCGCTGGTGGGCGCGGGAGAGGCGATGGCCAACCGGCTTTCCACCGGCGACATCGACACCGACGAGGCGGCCGAACTGATGATCAACCTGTTCTGGCACGGCCTGCGGGGTGCACCGGAGGAGCGGGAGGCCGCCGCCCAGCCCGAGGCGAGCGGTCCCGGCGCCGCCGGCAGGTAGAACCACGTTTGTGCAGTCGCGCCGTCGCAACCTCGACTTCTTTTGCGCGGTCGTCATTGTCGGATTGCTGGCCGGGTGCGCCGGACTGGCGACGTCGGCGGTGCTGCGCTTCGTCGAACACCTCACCTACCACTACACGTTCGGCACGCTGCTCGACGGGATCACCGGGAGCAGCCCGGTCCGCCGCGCGGTGGGCCCGGTGGTGGGTGCCGTGGTGGCCGCGGTCGGCTGGTGGATTTTGCGGCGCGGCACCGAGGTGCCGCAGCTTGAGCGGACTATCACAAGCCGTGGCCGGGTACCGCGGCTGGCATGGACCATCGACGCGCTGCTACAGGTGGTCCTGGTCGGCTCCGGCGCTTCATTGGGCCGGGAAGGAGCGCCACGTCAATTCGCCGCCGCGCTGGGCGATGTGTGCACCCGGTGGCTCAGGCGGTTGTCGGCCCGGGATCGGGAGATTTTGCTGGCGTGCGCCGCCGGGGCTGGGCTTGGTGCGGTCTACGCCGTCCCGCTGGGCGGTGCCCTGTTCGCGCTGCGCATCATCCTCAAAACCTGGCATCCCCGAGCAATGGGTGCGGCGCTGATCACCTCCAGTCTGGCCGTGGCGGTCGGCTCGCTCATCACGCACGACCGCCCGCAACTGCACTGGCCCAACCCGGACCTGTCGTTCGAGCTGTCCGGGCATGCGTTGCTGTTGGCGCCGCTGGCGTTCGCCGTGGGTATGGCGTTCAACCGGCTGATGGCGTCGGCGCGCCCGGCCGTGCCGATGCGAACCTGGGTGTTGGTCCCGGCTCTGGCGGGCGCCGGTCTCGTGATGGGTGTCTGTTCGCATTGGTGGCCGGAGTTGCCCGGCAATGGCCGAAGCATTCTGACCGTCAGCCTGGCCAGCGGGATGACGTTGTCGGCGGCGGCCACGATTCTGGTTCTCAAACCAGTGCTGACCGCGCTGTTCCTGCGTGCCGGCGGAGCCGGGGGCATGCTGACACCGTCGCTGGCCACCGGTGCGGCGGCGGGATCGCTGCTGGCGCTGGCGGTCAATTCGGATTTCGCAGCCGATCTTCATGTGCCGACGGTCTCGCTGGCGGGTGCCGCCGGAGTGCTCGCGGTTACCCAGGGCTCGCCGGTGTGGGCGGCGATCTTCGTCTGGGAGCTCGCCGGGCCGCCGCTCTGGTTGATATTGGTTTTCCTGGTCACCGCCGCCGCCGCGCACGGCCTGCACCTGCTGGCCGTCCGTCAAGGTCCGCCGAGGGGAAGGCGCTAATCGCTAGAGCGCCCGAACGGTGCCGGTCAGGTGCGGGTAGCCCTTGCCGATGTTGCGCAACGAGATATCCCAGCCGTCCTCGCGTTCGTCGATGTACAGACCCGTAGCGGCGGGTAATATCACGGGCTTGCCGAAGCGCACGGAATAGCGCACCGCGTCGGGCAGTCTCCCTTCGATATTTGCCAACACCGCTGCGGCGCTGTACATGCCGTGTGCGATAACGGTCGGGAATCCGAACAGCCTGGCCGCGACCGGGTTGGTATGGATGGGGTTGTGGTCGCCACCGACGGCGGCGTAGCGTCGGATCAGGGCCGGGGTGATCCGCAGCACGGTGTCGGGCGGGGGGAGCTTGGGCTGCTTGTGCGGTGGCGGTTTGGGTTCGCCGGACAGGCTGGTGCGTTGTCGGTGCAGGAATGTCGTCACCTGATGCCATGCGACGTCCTGGAAATCACCGCCGACGCTGACATCGCTCACTAAATCCACTAGCAGACCTTTGCGGTGTTCGCGCAGGTTTTCGGCGTGTACCCGCACATCGACGATGTCGGTGACCGCAATCGGCCGATACTGCGTGATGTGGTTCTCGGTGTGAACCGATCCCATTGCCGCGAAGGGAAAGTCGAAGCCGGTCACCAACGACATCATCGCCGGGAAGGTCAACACAAACGGGTAGGTCAGCGGTACGTTGCTGCCGTAGCGCAGTCCGGTCACCGCCGCGTAGTCGGCGACGTTCGTGTGGTCGATAACGAGTTCCTCGATGGCCACCGTGCGGGAGGGGACCCGGTCCGGCCGGGGGACCCGTGGCAGTGCACCGGCCGCTGCACGCAGCATGTTCTTGAGGCCGCTTGGCTGGTTCATCGTCGCTCCCTTTGGCTCACGCGCCCAGCATGGCCTGGCCGCACACCCGGATGACGTTGCCCGTCACCGCATTTGAGGCCGGACTGGCGAAGTAGGCGACGGTTTCGGCGACATCGACGGGCTGCCCGCCCTGCAGCAGCGAGTTCATCCGGCGGCCCACCTCGCGGGTGGCCAACGGGATGGCCGCTGTCATCTGAGTCTCGATGAAGCCCGGTGCGACGGCGTTGATCGTGATCCCCTTGCCGTACAGTTCCGGTGCCAACGCCTGGGTGAGCCCGATCATCCCGGCCTTGGTGGTCGCATAGTTGGTCTGTCCGCGGTTGCCCGCGATGCCGGCCATCGACGACAGGCCGATCACCCGGCCACCGTCGCCGACGCAGCCGTTGCCGATCAGCTTCTCGGTAAGGCGCAGCGGAGCAAGGAGATTGACGGCCAATACGGCCTGCCACCGCGCCTCGTCCATGTTGGCCAACAACTTGTCGCGGGTGATCCCGGCGTTGTTGACCAAAATGTCGGCGTGACCGTCGTACTGGTCGCGCAGGTGTTCGGTGATCTTGTCGACGGCGTCGTCCGCGGTGACGTCGAGCCACAGGGCGGTGCCCCCGACGCGGCTGGCCGTCTCGGCGAGAGTCTCGGCGGCCGACTCGACGTCGATCGCCACGACGCGGGCGCCGTCGCGCGCGCACACCGCGGCGATCGTCGCACCGATGCCACGGGCAGCGCCGGTCACGATCGCGACTTTGCCGTCCAGCGGGCGGTCCCAGTCGGCAGGCGGTGTGGAGTCGGCCGCCCCGATGTAGAAGACCTGGCCGTCCACGTAGGCCGACTTGGCCGACAAGATGAACCGCATGGTCGATTCCAGGCCCGTCGCAGCGGGTTTGGCGTCCGGCGACAAGTACACCAGCGCCACCGTGGCGCCGTTGCGCAACTCTTTAGCGAGCGAGCGGGTGAAGCCCTCCAGCGCGCGCTGCGCGATCCGTTCGTGCGGGCCGGCGGCGGCGTCCGGCGTGGTGCCTACCACCACCACGCGCGCCGAGTGGCCCAGATTGCGCAGCAGCGGCGTAAAGAACTCGTACAACCCGTTCAGTCCCTCGGGCTCCGTGATGCCGGTGGCGTCGAAAACCAGCCCGCCGAACTGGTCGGCCCAGCGGCCGCCCAGGTTGTTGCCCACCAGGTCGTAATCCTTGGCCAGCGCAGCGCGCAGGGGCTCGGCCACCCGGCCTTGCCCGCCGACCAGGAGGGACCCGGCCAGCGGCGGATCACCGGGCCGGTAGCGGCGCAAAGGTTCCGGTTGGGGGAGACCGAATTGCTTCGCTAGAAACGATCCGGGACCGGAGTTGACGATCTGCGAGAACAGATCGGACGAGAGCTTGGGGGCCACTGTGCTGCCTTCCTTTTCTTCCCGGGTTCATCGCCCGTCTGCGCGTGCCGCTGTCCTGGCAACCGTATCGGGGATGAACTTACTTCAGAGTAATAAAAGTGGGTAGTATGGCGCGGAACGGCCAAGAACCATACCGACGACCGGAGATCAAACGTGGCCCCTGCAAGTTCTGAGGTGAGTATTCAGGCCGCTCGGCGGAGCTCTGAGCCTGGGCCCGCTAAGCGAAGAGTCGCCGTGCTCGGTGGCAATCGCATCCCGTTCGCGCGATCGGACGGCGCCTATGCCGAGGCTTCCAATCAGGACATGTTCACCGCGGCGCTGGGCGGGCTGGTGGACCGGTTCGGACTGGCCGGTCAGCGACTGGGTGTGGTCGCCGGCGGCGCGGTGCTCAAGCACAGCCGGGACTTCAACCTGATCCGCGAGTGCGTGCTCGGTTCGGAGTTATCCGCCTACACGCCGGCGTTCGACATCCAGCAGGCTTGCGGCACCGGCCTGCAGGCGGCGATCGCGGCCGCCGAGGGTATCGCGGCCGGTCGCTACGAGGTCGCCGCGGCGGGCGGGGTCGACACCATCTCCGATCCGCCGATCGGCCTGGGGGAAAACCTGCGCCGCAGCCTGCTGAAGGTGCGCCGGTCCAAGTCCAACGTCCAGCGGCTCAAGCTGATCGGCACCCTGCCGGCCACCCTCGGGCTCGAGATCCCGGCCAACAGCGAGCGGCGCACCGGCCTGTCGATGGGTGAGCACGCCGCCATCACCGCCAAGCAGATGGGCATCAAACGCGTCGACCAGGACGAACTGGCCGTCGCCAGCCATCGCAACATGGCCGCTGCCTACGACCGGGGCTTCTTCGACGACCTCGTCACCCCGTTCCTCGGCCTCTACCGCGACGACAACCTGCGGCCCGACTCCAGCGTGGAGAAGCTGGCGACGCTGAGACCGGTGTTCGGCGTGAGGGCCGGCGACGCGACGATGACCGCGGGCAATTCGACGCCGCTGACCGACGGCGCGTCAGTCGCGTTGCTGGCCACCGAGGAGTGGGCGGCCAGCCATTCGCTTACTCCGCTGGCCTACCTGGTCGACGCGGAGACCGCCGCGGTCGACTACGTCAACGGACGTGATGGCCTGCTGATGGCGCCGACATACGCGGTGCCCCGGCTGCTGGCCCGCAACGGGCTGAACCTGCAGGATTTCGACCTCTACGAAATCCACGAGGCGTTCGCGTCGGTGGTGCTTGCGCACCTGCAGGCGTGGGAATCCGAGGACTACTGCAAGCAGCGGTTGGGTCTGGACGCCGCCCTGGGATCGATCGATCGGTCCAGGCTCAATATCAACGGTTCGTCGCTGGCCGCCGGTCACCCCTTCGCGGCCACCGGCGGGCGGATTCTCGCTCAGATGGCCAAGCAGCTGGCCGAGAAGAAGGCCGAGAGCACGGCCGGTGGGCCGGTTCGCGGCCTGATCTCGATCTGCGCCGCCGGTGGGCAGGGGGTGGCCGCGATTCTGGAAGCCTGACGGCCGCCTCCGTACTTGTGCGCGAACAGACGCAAAAGCCCCCATTCCGTGCCGGAATGGGGGCTTTTGCGACCGTTCGCGCTGTGAAGTGCTCAGAAAGCCGCCTCATCCAGTTCCATGATGTCGTTGTCCAGCGTCTCGATCACCTCGCGGGTGCTGGTCAACAGCGGCAGGAAGTTCTTGGCGAAGAACGACGCCACCGCAACCTTGCCCTCGTAGAACGACCGGTCCGCGCCGCTGGCGCCGGAGTCGAGCGCCTGCACGGCCACAGCGGCCTGACGCTGCAGCAGCCAGGCGATGACCAGGTCACCGACGCTCATCAGGAAGCGTACCGATCCCAGGCCGACCTTATACAGGCTGGTGACGTCTTCCTGGGCCGCCATCAGGTAGCCGGTCAGCGCGCTGGCCATCCCCTGAACGTCGGCCAGCGCCGTGGCCAGCAACTCACGCTCGGACTTCAGCCGGCCGTTGCCGGATTCGCTGTCCGCGAACTTCTGGATCTCACCCGACACGTAGGCCAGCGCCACACCCTTGTCGCGGACGATCTTGCGGAAGAAGAAGTCCTGCGCCTGGATGGCGGTGGTGCCCTCATAGAGCGAGTCGATCTTGGCGTCCCGGATGTACTGCTCGATCGGGTAGTCCTGCAGGAAGCCCGACCCCCCGAATGTCTGCAGGCTCTCGGTGAGCTTCGCATAGGCCTGCTCGGAGCCCACGCCCTTGACCACCGGCAGCATCAGGTCGTTGACCTTGACGGCCAGTTCGGCGTCCATGCCGTGCACCGCCTCGGCCACAGCAGCGTCCTGGAAGGTCGCGGTGTACATGTATAGCGCACGCAGACCCTCGGCGTAGGCCTTCTGCGTCATCAGCGACCGGCGCACGTCCGGGTGATGGGTGATGGTCACCCGCGGAGCGGTCTTGTCGGTCATCTGGGTCATGTCGGCGCCCTGCACCCGGGACTTGGCGTACTCCAGCGCGTTCAGGTACCCGGTCGACAAGGTCGCAATGGCCTTGGTGCCGACCATCATGCGGGCCTGCTCGATGACCTCGAACATCTGAGCAATGCCGTTGTGTACCTCACCGACTAACCAGCCCTTGGCCGGCACACCGTGCTGACCGAAGGACAGCTCACAGGTCGCCGAAACCTTCAGGCCCATCTTGTGCTCGACGTTGGTGACGAACACGCCGTTGCGCTCGCCCGGTTCACCGGTCTCGAAGTCGAACAGGAACTTCGGCACGAAGAACAGCGACAAGCCCTTGGTTCCCGGCCCGGCGCCCTCGGGGCGCGCCAGCACCAAGTGGAAGATGTTCTCGAACAGGTCGCCGGAGTCCGCGGAGGTGATGAACCGCTTCACCCCGTCGATGTGCCAGGAGCCGTCGTCCTGCTTGATCGCCTTGGTCCGCCCGGCGCCGACGTCGGAGCCGGCGTCCGGTTCGGTAAGCACCATGGTGGCACCCCAGCCGCGCTCGGCGGCAATGACCGCCCACTTCTTCTGCTCTTCGGTGCCGAGGTGGTAGAGAATGTTGGCGAAGCCGGCGCCGCCGCCGTACATCCACACGGCCGGGTTGGCGCCCAGGATGTGCTCGTGCAGGGCCCAGACCAGCGCCCTGGGCATCGGGATGCCGCCGAGGGCCTCGTCGATGCCGGCTTTGTCCCAGCCGGCTTCCTGGACGGCGCGCACCGAGTTTTTGAAGGATTCCGGCAGCGTCACCGAGTGCGTCTTCGGGTCGAACACCGGCGGGTTGCGGTCACCCTCGACGAACGACTCCGCGATCGGTCCCTCGGCCAGTCGACTGACCTCCGCTAGCATCTCTTGAGCGGTGTCGGCGTCCAGTTCGCTGTACTTACCCTGGCCTAGAGCCTGGTCAACGCCGAGGACCTCGAATAGGTTGAACATTTGGTCACGGACGTTGCTCTTGTAGTGGCTCACTGGGTCCTCCTCGTTGAGAATGCCACCTGTGGTTGGGCACCGGGTCTAAGTTACCCACCAGTAACAGTGCAAAACTATCGCTGACGGGCGGGTCAACGCAAGCGAGTGTGAGCTAAATTTCACCGTCTAATCAACCAACCGGTTGGTCCGACCGCCTGACGTGCGGCGATCAGCCGACGAGGACGGACGCGGGGACCGTCACCGTATCTCTTTTGCCGTCTCCTTTGTCGTCTCCTTTGTCTCCTGTGCCGGACCTGTGTGCCGGATCTGTGTGCGCCCATCCGGACGCGGCCGCAGCCCACAGGCGCCAGCGAGTTCCGGAGACGCCCCGGGGTAGGTTGGGTAGGGTCTCGGGCAACAGAATTCCGTTCCTCGGCCGCTCAAGGGGCTAAAGGGGCTAACGTGGCTAAAGTGGCTAATAAGGAATGAAGCCCTTGAATTCCACACGACAGCTGACGGCATCGACACTGCGTGAGGCCTTCGGCCACTTCCCGTCCGGCGTGGTCGCCATCGCGGCCGACGTCGAAGGAATCCGGCACGGCCTCGCGGCCAGCACGTTTGTCCCCGTCTCGCTGGACCCGCCCCTGGTGTCGTTCTGTGTGCAGAACACCTCGACGACGTGGCCCAAGCTCAAGCGCGCCCACATGTTGGGGATCAGCGTGCTCGGTGAGGCGCACGACGAGGCAGCGCGCTCCCTTGCCGCTAAGACGGGCGACAGGTTCGCCGGCCTGGAGACGGTGTCCAAAAACAGCGGTGCGGTCTTCATCAAGGGCACCGGCCTCTGGCTCGAGAGCACGATCGAGCAAATGATCCCGGCCGGCGATCACACCATCGTGGTCTTGCGAGTCACCGAAGTCACCATCGATGCCGAGGTGGCGCCGATCGTGTTCCACCGCAGCGTCTTCCGTAGGCTCGGCGTCTGAGGACGCAACTCGCCTTCGCAACAGCGAGTCGGTGTCCCGAAGTCAGGCCCGGTGCCGCCGATCGCGACCGGGGGGGTCAGCGACGGAACAGCTTGTTCCCCAACCACACGACCGGGTCGTACTTGCGATCGGCGACCCGCTCCTTCATCGGGATCAACGCGTTGTCGGTGATCTTGATGCTTTCCGGGCACACCTCGGTGCAGCACTTGGTGATGTTGCAGTAGCCCAGGCCGTGCGCCTCCTGGGCCTGGTCGCGCCGGTCCAGGGTGTCCAGCGGGTGCATCTCGAGTTCGGCGATCCGCATCAGGAAGCGCGGCCCGGCGAACGCTTTCTTGTTCTCCTCGTGATCGCGGATCACGTGGCAGACGTTCTGGCACAGGAAGCACTCGATGCACTTACGGAACTCCTGCGAGCGGGCGACGTCGGCCTGGGCCATCCGGTACTCCCCGGGCTGCAGTTCCTTCGGCGGTGCGAAAGCCGGTATCTCTCGGGCCTTTTCGTAGTTGAAGGAGACGTCGGTGACCAGGTCTCGGATGACCGGGAAGGTCCGCATCGGAGTTACCGTCACGACCTCGTCCTCGGCGAACGTCGACATCCGGGTCATGCACATCAGTCGCGGATAACCGTTGACCTCCGCCGAACAGGATCCGCACTTGCCCGCCTTGCAATTCCATCGCACGGCCAGGTCGGGCGTCTGGGTCTGTTGCAGGCGGTGGATGACGTCGAGCACCACCTCGCCCTCATTGACCTCAACCGTGAAGTCCTGCAGCGCACCGCCGGCTTCGTCGCCGCGCCACACCCGCAGATGCGCGTTGTAGCTCATTTGCTCTCCGTCCTTGAAGTCCGTCCCGGGTGCTCGGCCAACTCTTCGTCGGTGTAGTACTTCTCCAGCTCGGAAACCTGAAAGATTTCCAGCAGATCGGGCCGCATCGGCACCTGGTTTTCACGAGTGATGCTGATCTCGGGAATCACCGCGTCGCTGCCGTCGGCCCGGCAGACCAGCAGCACCTTGCGCCATCCCGACTCCATCGCCGGGTGGTCGTCACGGGTGTGCCCGCCGCGACTCTCGGTGCGCTCCAGCGCGGCTTTGGCGACGCATTCGCTGACCATCAGCATGTTGCGCAGGTCGATGGCCAGGTTCCAACCGGGGTTGTACTCGCGACCCCCTTGGACGTGGACGTTCTTGAACCGCTCGCGCAGCTTGCCCAGCCGCTCGAGCGCCTCGGAGAGCTCGTCCCCGTTGCGAATGATGCCGACCAGGTCGTTCATCGACTGCTGCAGCTCCAGCTGCAGGGTGTAGGGGTTCTCCGCCGCGGCCTTGTCGGCGGGGCCCTCGAACGGTGCCACCGCCTGCTTGGCCGCGGTCTCGAGGACCTCCGGTGCGATCGTCGGGCGGCTGCTGAGCGCTCGCACGTAGTCGGCCGCGCCCAGGCCCGCCCGCCGTCCGAAGACCAGCAGGTCCGACAGCGAGTTGCCGCCCAGGCGGTTGGAGCCGTGCATGCCGCCCGAGCACTCGCCGGCGGCGAAGAGCCCGGGCACGGTGGCCGCACCGGTGTCCGCGTCGACCTCGATCCCGCCCATCACGTAGTGCAGGGTGGGCCCGACCTCCATCGGCTCCTTGGTGATGTCGACGCCGGCCAGCTCCATGAACTGGTGATACATCGACGGCAGCCGCCGCTTGATCTCCTCGGGCGTCAGACGGGAGGCAATGTCCAGGTAGACCCCACCGTGCGGGCTACCACGTCCGGCCTTGACCTCGGAGTTGATCGCGCGTGCCACCTCGTCGCGGGGCAGCAGGTCCGGGGTGCGCCGCGCCGCGTCGTTGTCAATGAGCCACTGGTCCGCCTCTTGCTCCGTTTCGGCGTACTGACCCTTGAACACCGGCGGGATGTAGTCGAACATGAACCGCTTGCCTTGCGCGTTCTTCAGCACCCCGCCGTCACCGCGCACACCCTCGGTGACCAGGATTCCTTTCACACTCGGCGGCCACACCATGCCTGTCGGGTGGAACTGGACGAACTCCATGTTGATCAGCGAAGCGCCGGCCCGCAGCGCCAAAGCATGCCCGTCGCCGGTGTACTCCCAGGAGTTGGACGTCACCTTGAACGACTTGCCGATCCCCCCGGTGGCCATCACCACCGCGGGGGCTTCGAACAGAATGAATTTCCCGCTTTCGCGCCAGTACCCGAACGCCCCGGCGATCCGCTCCCCCTCTTTGAGCAGCTCGGTGATGGTGCATTCGGCGAACACCTTGATGCGCGCCTCGTAATCGCCGAGCTCGGCCTTGTCCTGCTGCTGCAGCGAGACGATCTTCTGCTGCAACGTGCGGATCAGTTCCAGGCCGGTGCGGTCACCGACGTGCGCCAGCCGCGGATAGGTGTGCCCGCCGAAGTTGCGCTGACTGATCTTGCCGTCTTTGAGGCGGTCGAACAGGGCACCGTAGGTCTCCAGCTCCCAGACCCGGTCCGGTGATTCCCTGGCGTGCAGTTCGGCCATCCGCCAGTTGTTCAGGAACTTCCCACCGCGCATGGTGTCGCCGAAGTGGGTCTTCCAGTTGTCCTTCGGGTTTGCGTTACCCATGGCCGCCGCAGCACCGCCCTCGGCCATCACCGTGTGGGCCTTGCCGAACAGGGACTTGCACACCACCGCGACCTTGAGGCCGCGTTCGCGCGCTTCAATGACCGCGCGCAGCCCCGCGCCGCCGGCACCGATGACGACTACGTCGTAGGAGTGCCGTTCGACCTCAACCATTGAAACCTCACTCAGCTATGTCTGGCGTCTCTGAAATGGCTTCTCAGCCAATAAATCTCAAGTCATGGATAGCGCCGCCGGCCACCAGCGCGATGTAGAAGTCGGTCAGCATCAGGGTGCCCAGCGTCACCCACGCGTAGAGCTTGTGCCGGGTGTTGAGCCTGCTGACCTGGGTCCAGATCCAATACCGCACAGGGTGCTTGGAGAAGTGCTTGAGCCGCCCGCCGGTCACGTGCCGGCACGAGTGGCAGGACAGTGTGTAGACCCACAGCATGATGACGTTGCCGACCAGGATCAGGTTGCCCAGACCGAAGCCGAAGCCGTGGGGGCCGGAGTCGGAGTGGAACGCGACGATCGCGTCGTAGCTGTTGATCACCGAGATGATGCCGGCGACGTAGAAGAAGTATCGGTGGGTGTTCTGGACGATCAGCGGGAATCGCGTCTCACCCGTGTAGTGAGCGCGGGGCTCGGCCACCGCGCAGGCGGTCGGCGACTGCCACACCGTCCGGTAGTAGGCGCCGCGGTAGTAGTAGCAGGTCAGCCGGAAAAGCAACAGGAACGGCAGCGTCAGCGCCGCATAGGGCAGCCACCACACGTTCGGCAGGATCTGCGGCCAAAAGTCGTGGGCCTCCCCGCAAGCCGTGCTCACGCACGGCGAGTAGAACGGCGTCAGGTAGTGGTATTTCGGGACGAAGAAGTAGTCCTGCTGGAATGCGCGCACCGTCGCGTAGATGAGGAATGCGGCGAAGCCCAGGTCGATCCTCAGCGGAGACATCCACCAACTGTCGGTACGTAGCGTTCGCCGTCGGATGCGAGCCCGCGTCGGGGAGAAAACGCCGGACTCAGAACGGTTCGCCGTAGGTGCGCTCATGAAGTGTTCCTCTTCGAACGGGCTGTCTGGTCGAAGGGTACACAGCAAGAACTACCCGGCTGACTGGGGGTTTGGGTTGTCAGTACCTGTTGTGACCTCCGACACCCTCGTCGTCGACGTCGCGCCAGAATTCGCTGTCGTATTCGGTGTCGGGAATGATGATCTTCTCGCCGGAATTCTGCACCGTGGCGCGCGTCAGGTCCAGCTCGGACACGTCGCTGTCGAGCAGCTCCACGTCGGAAAGGATCCGATTGGCGTCGATCACGATGCGACGCATCGCCGGGCTGTCGCCGTAGCGGTCCCGCATGGAGTTGACGCACCGTCGCAGGCTGCCGATGAGGTCGTGCATTTCGGTGAGTTCGGCGGAGCCGGTGTTGCCCGTCAACGGACCTCCTCGGCAGTGTTACGGATCACAGTGACGCCTCGATAGTATCCACAGCACCGTCGCGGCGTCAGGGAAGTCGTCCGACACATCGCCGCTCGAGCTCAATCGTCTCGGGGAGTCTTGCGGTGCTGCCGACCGCCTGCGATGCCCGATCTGCGTGCTTAGGGCCGGCGGGCCCGGCGTTAGCCGGATCGGCAATGCGAGCTTGGTCTTTCGACTTTTTGATGCGACGGATCCGGCGAGCGGGGCCCGCCGGATTCGATCGTTCTTCGGAAATTACTTGGTGATCTCGATGCGCCGCGCCTGGTTTCCGGCGCGGTCTTCATACGCACCGGCGACCCGGACCGTCAGCACGCCGGTCTCGTACGAAGCCGTGACGGCCTCGCCGGTGACGTGCTCCGGCAGCCGGAAGGACCGACGGAACGATCCGTAGCGGATCTCGCGCAGCGTGCGACCGTCTTTATCCTCCGCATGTTCGTCTCGGTGTTCGCCGTGGATCACCAGGCGACCGCGCTCGACCTCCACGGTGACGTCCTTCTCGACGTCGACGCCGGGGAGTTCGAGGCGTACCACCGCGTCGTCGCCGTCCTTGACGATTTCCGCGGCCGGTTGTAGCCGCTGGTGGCCGGCTTGAACCAGTCGGTGGCCGCCGCTGGGCCGAAGAAGTCGCGCAACCACCGGTCGGTGTCCCACGCCGGTCGCGACCACAATGCGAGGCTGCTCATGGGGGATCTCCTGCGCGTCCAGTAGTGAAAGGTGGTTGATCGTGTGAACGATTGATGGCTGATTCGTCTGGACGTTCGCCCTGAGTGAACGAGTCGGCAACCGCTCCCGTGGCGGGCATGCGAGGCCTTGGTCATCCATCCGCCACATCGGGCGCTTCGGCGCTGATTCCATCCGTCGAGCATCAATGACTTTGCCGCGCACAGGTTGTCGCGCGCTCAACGTACGGGTCGACGTTAGTCGATCTTGCCCACCAGGTAGCGCTGCATCGTCGGGCCGATGGCGTCGACGAGTGCGTCCACCGACATCGAGTGCAGCGGTTCCGAGCGCACGCCGTAACGCATGATGCCCAAACCGACGAGTTGAGAGGCGCATAACGACGCTCGCACGGCAACTTTGTCGGCGCCCAGCGCCTTCAGCAGGGGGCCGAACACCGGCCCGATGAACATGCCTTCGACGATCTCGGCGGTTTTGGCCATTCCCGTGGACGTGATCGCGCTGGCCGCGAAGGGACCTCCGGCCGCGGCGTCCCACGTGGTGAGCAGCATGTGTAGCATCCGGCGGCCCACCTGGTTGACCCCTCCGGTGATGATGCGGTCGATGAACTCCGGTGTGCCGAAAGGCAACCGCAGCATCTTCGCGACCGGATCCAAAACCCCGTGCGGCGAGTTTTCGCAAGGCGGCATGGTGTCAGGATCGTCCGGACGGGAACAAAGATCAAGTGCCACGGGTATTCGATCATCGAACTTCGCGGGCAACGCGGCATTCGTCATGGAATTGGCGACCGGCGCTCGCGATGACGTGCAGGCCGGCGTCCGGGCGTCGGGCGCAGCCATGATCAAGCTCCGCTGTTCTCAGGTGATTTCGGATCGACATGAGTCTCGGTGTGGTGTGGACCATGCGACTCACCAGACGTCCCCGTCGCGCCAGTCGCACATCAGTTCAGTCGACGTGTCCGGACTGATGCCCACCGGCAGGACGAACACCGTGCCGTCGTCCTCGGGTGTTCGGGCCGGTCCCGTGGGCGCCAGCACCGAGGTCGGGCCGGTCCACGGCAGCCAGCGGCGCGCCGTGTAGACCCGGCGGGCCTGCGCCGACGAGCTGACCGCCCCCATCTGGTAGGCGCCGCGAACCACCTGCTCGACGCCGTCCAGCAGGGCGTGCACGAGGCCCCGGCCGCGGCAGTCCTCCCGTACCGCCACCGCCTCGACGTAGCCGCAGCGCAGCGCGTGGCCGCGGTTGATCAGTCGCCGTTGCACCACCGCGGCATGGGCGATGATCGCACCGTGCTGCCAGATGAGGGCGTGCATTCCGCCCAGCGCGTGTTCCCAGTCGTCGTCGGTGAAATCCCCGGCGAACGCCGCGGTGACCATCTGCCAGACGCGCTGGCGAGTCTCGATGTCGAGATCGGCGGTGTGGACCAGGCGGGCGGTGTGTACCTGGGATTGCACAATCTTCTGTCTACCAGCCTTGTCCAGCGGCCGGGTCGGGTGAGCGCGGTCGCGCCCAGTGTAGCCGCACCGACTGCCCGGGCCGCACCTGGGCGATTTTGTCGACGTCCCCGTCGATCACCACGCCGACCACGGGGTAACCTCCGGTGACCGGGTGATCGGGTCCCAAGATCACGGGTAAACCGTTGGGCGGCACCTGGATTGCACCGCGGGTGGTGCCTTCGCTGGGCAGCTGCCGATCCGGGTGGCGATACTGCAGCGGGCGCCCGACCAGCCGCATCCCGACCCGGTCGCTGCGCTCGGAGGCCGCCCACTCGGTGTGGACCAGGGCGTCGGGATCGACGAACCAATCATCGCGCGGGCCGGGTACCACCGACAGCTCCACCGCGTCGCCGGTGATGGCGGCCACCGGAGCCTGGTCCAGTCCGGGGTAGCCCTCGGTGCGCTGCCCGACCGGAAGCCGGTCTCCGGCGCACAGCGGCGCGGGGCCGATCGCCGACATCACGTCGTAGCTGCGCGAGCCCAGCACCGGCTGCACGCTGATGCCGCCGCGCACGGCCAGGTACGTCCGCAGTCCGGCGCGGGGTGTCCCCAGGGTGATCACCTGGCCGTCGCGCACCCGCTGAATACTGTTGGTGCCGAACTCGATTCCGTTGACTGCGGGGTCGGTGTCGGCGCCCGTCACCGCGATGTCGACGTCGCCGCCGCGGACCCGGGCCGCCAAACCGCCGAGCGTCACCTCGACGGTGGCGTGGTCGTCTGGGTTAGCGACGAGCCGGTTCGCCAGCTTGTGTGCGCGACGGTCGGCGGCTCCGGACCGGCTGACGCCGAGGTGCGCCAGCCCCGGCCGGCCGAGGTCCTGGATGACGGCAAGCGGTCCGGTGCGCAGAATCTCCAGCTCGATTTCGGGATTGGCCACGGCGTTCCGCCACCTCAGAGGGCCCGGAACCGGACCCACATGCCCCGCGTCAACAGGGCCGGGTGGGGGCGATCCAGGTCCCACAACACCGCGTCGGTGCGGCCGATGAGTTGCCAGCCGCCGGGCGACTGCCGCGGGTAAACCGCGCTGAATTCGCCGGCGAGGCCGACTGACCCGGCCGGCACCGAGGTCCGCGGCTCGGAGCGTCGCGGCACCCGCAGTCGCGGGTCGCCGTCGACCAGATACGCGAAACCGGGCGCAAAACCGCTGAATCCGACCCGCCACAGGGTGGCGGTATGGGCCTCGACGACCTGTGCTGCGGTCAGTCCGGTGTGGCCGGCGACTTCGGCGAGGTCGGGACCGTCGTAGACGACGTCGATCACGACGTCGGCGCTGCGATCGGCCGGAGCGATCTCCTCGGCGGTGACTCGCATCCGGCGGAGGCGGTGGCGAACGACTCCTTGGTAGCGGGGTCCGCCGAGTTTGACCAGCACCGTGCGGGCGGCCGGAACGATGTCGACCAAACCGGGCAGTTCGGCGTTGGGCAACGCGGCCGCCCACGCCAGAACCTCGGCGGCACTGCCGCATTGCACCATCAGCGCGTGGTCGCCGTAGTCCAGAACGGTGTTGCCCACCAGAGCGGTCGGCAGGTCGACGGGAACGTTGGTCACGTTCATTACTCGACGGTAACCGCAGAATCGCAGCGCGCGGGAGGGGGCGTCGAGAGATTTTCGAGCACTGCCAGAACTGCCTTAGCGAATGCTCAAACAGCCGTTGCACATGCGCGGAGCCGGCCCCGATGGCGGCGACCCGCTTCGCCCGGTCCCCCGCAAGCCGACGGCACCCCCACCGCCGTCGCTCGCGATCGCCACTAGCCCAAGATCTTGCCGATGAGCGGAGGCAGTTGATCGCTGACCACCGGATAGCTCAGCGGCGACGCGAATGCGATCGCGCCCGCGAGGTCCTTGGAGGTGAAAATGTGCCGGTGCTGGGCCGTGGCCTCAGATGCCGCCACTTCGGGGTCGGCGAGCAACGCGTTTTGATCGTCCGAGCTCTCGGTGGTCCAGATCAGCAGGTCGGCGGAATCGAGCACGGCTCTGATCTGGTCGCGCGGGATGACGGCGCGACGATCGACGCCATACGGCTTGATGCTGTCGGCGATCACCAGGCCCATCTGGTTCAGGAAGTCGGTCTGCCAGCCCGCCGGCGTCGCCACCACGGTGCCCTGAAACAGCCTGCCCTGCATCAGCAACGTCTTCTTGCCCTTCCACTGCGGGTTCCTTTGGGAGACGTCGGTGAACCGTTTGTCGACGGTAGCGATGAGCGACTTCATCTGATCGGCCTGGAACACCGCCTGGCCGACGGCGCTGGCCTGGTCCTTCCACGGTTCGAAGAACGCATCGCCGTCCGATTGGGCGATCGTGGGGGCGATCGCGGACAGCTTCCGATAGGTGTCGGCGTCCAGGCCGGCGTTGATGGCGACGATCAGGTCCGGCTTGAGCCCGGCGATCTGGTCGACCGGAATCCCGTTGTCCAGGTTCAACACCATCGGCTGGGCCCCGCCGAGTTTCGGCTGCGCCCACGGCCACACCGCGAACGGTTGGTCGCCGAACCAGTTCGTCACCGCGATCGGCACCACGCCCACCGCGAGCAGGTCGTCCTGCTCGGTGTAGCCGGCGCTGACCACGCGCTTGGGGGGCTCCTTGACGACGGTTTGACCGAAGAGGTGGGTGATCGTGACCGCACCGCCACCGGACGCGCCCGACGGCGGCCGGCGTGACGAGCATGCGGGTGTCGCCGCGGCGACCCCAATGGCCCCGGCGATCCCCGCAACGCCTGCGAGCTGCAAGAATCCCCGTCGATTCCATACCTGAGGCATCGCGTGAGATTATCGCGTTCTCTCCCCGTGCCCGCACCGCCGTGCGGTGCAGCCGGTCAGCCCGGTGGCATGCCGGAGTCGGCCGTCTGTCGCGCAGATTCCGCGGCGGCCACCCAGTCCGGTCTTTCGGCCGGCGCCATCGCGCGGGCGGCACCAGGGGCGGCATTTGGGGAGGAATTACTACTGGTAATGCGACGGACGTCACATATTGTGGAACTCATGCCTAACCTCAACGGCCTGCCCGGCCAGGCCCCTGCAAAGATTGCGGCCAAAGTACAGCAATACGTGGAACGCGGCTCGGCCGAATTGCACTACTTGCGCCGGATTATCGAATCGGGCGCGTTCCGGCTGGAGCCGCCGCAGAACTACGCTGCGATGGCGGCCGACATCTACAAGTGGGGCGAGTTCGGCATGATGCCGTCGCTCAACGCGAGGCGCACCCCCGACCGCGCCGCGTGCATCGACGAAGACGGCGAGTTCACCTACCGGGAACTCGACGAGGCGGCTCACGCGATGGCCAACGGCCTGATCGGCAAGGGTGTCAAGGCCGGGGACGGTGTCGCGATCCTCGCCCGCAACCACCGGTGGTTCCTGGTCGCCAACTATGGGTGCGCCCGGGCGGGCGCGCGAATCATCCTGCTCAACAGCGAGTTCTCCGGCCCCCAGATCAAGGAGGTCGCCGAGCGCGAGGGTGCCAAGCTGATCATTTATGACGACGAGTACACCAAGGCCGTCAGCAAGGCGGAACCGCCGCTGGGCAAGTTGCGCGCGCTGGGTGTCAACCCCGACGCCGACGAGCCGTCCGGCAGCACCGACGAGACGCTGGCAGAGTTGATCGCGCGCAGCAGCAAGGCGCCCGCCCCGAAGGCGAACAAGCACGCGTCGATCATCATCCTGACCAGCGGGACGACCGGCACGCCGAAGGGCGCCAACCGCAGCACCCCGCCGACGCTGGCGCCGGTCGGCGGCATCTTGTCGCATGTGCCGTTCAAGGCCGGTGAGGTGACCTCGCTGCCCGCGCCGATGTTCCACGCGCTGGGTTACCTGCACGCCACCATCGCGATGTTCCTCGGCTCGACGCTGGTGCTGCGGCGAAAGTTCAAGCCGCCGTTGGTGCTTGAGGACATCGAGAAGCACAAGGTGACCGCCATGGTGGTGGTTCCGGTGATGCTGTCACGGATCCTCGACACCATGGAGAAGATGGACAAGAAGCCCGACCTGTCCAGCCTGCGCATCGTGTTCGTGTCCGGGTCGCAGCTGGGCGCCGAACTGGCGGCGCGGGCGCTGAAGGACATGGGTCCGGTCATCTACAACATGTACGGCTCCACCGAGATCGCGTTCGCCACCATCGCCGGTCCCAAGGACCTGGAGCGCAACGCCGCGACGGTCGGCCCAGTGGTCAAGGGCGTCAAGGTCAAGATCTACGACGACAACGGCACGGAGCTGCCGCGCGGCGAGGTGGGCCGGATCTTCGTCGGCAACACGTTCCCGTTCTCGGGTTACACCGGTGGCGGCAACAAGCAGATCATCAACGGCCTGCTGTCGTCGGGCGACGTCGGCTACTTCGACGAGCACGGCCTGCTCTACGTCAGCGGCCGTGACGACGAGATGATCGTCTCCGGCGGGGAGAACGTCTTCCCCGCCGAAGTCGAGGACCTGATCAGCGGGCATCCCGAGGTGGTCGAGGCCACGGCGATCGGCATTGAGGACAAAGAGTGGGGTCACCGGCTGCGCGCCTTCGTCGTCAAGAAGGACGGCTCGCAAGTCGACGAGGACACCATCAAGCACTACGTGCGCGACCACCTGGCCCGCTACAAGGTGCCGCGGGAAGTGGTCTTCCTCGAGGAGCTGCCGCGCAACCCGACCGGCAAGATCCTCAAGCGCGAGCTGCGCGAAATGGGCGTGGACTAATCCCGGACCAGCGGGTTTCCGCAACTCTCCGCGGGCGTTAGCGCCGGGCCTGTATGGCTCGGGTGATCTGAGCGGAGAGCTTGGGGTCGGTCAGCAGCTGTTCGATCAGTGCGGTGAAGACCTCTTGTCCGGTGACGCGCGCGACGCCGAGTTGGTCGGCGGCCTTTTGCTGCCAGACATCGAGGGCCCGATGGGTGGCGAGTGAGAGGTCGACGGTCCGTCTGGTTCGTTGATCACGCGTTCGTCGGACGGGCGCTTGACCGAGGCCGGTGAGTCGCTGGGTCGGCCCCGTCTGCCCGGGTGGGGTGTGTGGACGGTATGGTCCGGGACTGGATTCGCTGCGGCCGGGGACCATGGTCATTACGACAATCCTCTCTGGGACCTCTGGGTACGTGAGGGCGGGGACCAAATCAGTACATCTGATTGTCAGTATGCGCGTCTTCGTGGGCTATCGCCTTGCTGTCACCGGCGAAGGTTCGCCTTCGGTGCCGGTTCGCCGCCGCGGTCGCGTGGTTCCGGGAGTGTGGCCGGCCAACCCGAGAGAAATATTTCTCAGCCGGCTGTGAATAATGGCGCGCAAATAATATTTGCTCTGAGCGTGTACTAGCACCTTAGGCGAAGGCGGATTGATCGAATTCCGCAAGCATTAATTTACGTATCGTATGAAATACGCCCCTGAGCATCTGTGCAGATCCGTACCTCAGTAAGTGGTGTCTGACATGCTAATTTTTGGACACTGAGGATACACTGAGTCAGTACTGGACACTATGTTGATCTCCTGTAAAAGGCCTGAAGGGCACAATATTGTCCTTTATCTTTCGACGGAAGTTTATTGGTAGCTACAATTGCAAAAATTGTGGGCGTTGCCTTATCTTTCAGGGGTGCCGCTCTTGATCTTTCGAGGGTAGGGCCGGCTGATTTGTTCGACCAGTGGAAGGAGTCCACAAAATGTTGACTTCATTTCTTTCGGCCCGCACCGCTGCGGTTAGTGCGGTGGGTGCCGGGATAGTGACCGGAGCGATGCTGTTCGGCGGCACCCCGACTGCACAGGCCGCTCCGCCGCCCGCTCCCGGAACCAGCTTTGACATGGCGGGCCCGCACGGTGCTCCCGGGGTCCCGCTTGGACCCGGCGGGGGTGGCGGGGGCCACGGCGGCTGGGGCGGAGGGGGCCACAGCGGCTGGGGCCGCGGCGGCGGCTGGGGTGGCCATGGTGATTGGGGCCGCGGCGGCGGCTGGGGTGGCCATGGTGATTGGGGCCGCGGCGGCGGCTGGGGCGGCCACCCCGGCTGGGGCAACGGTGGTTGGGGCCCTCCCGGTTTCGGCTATCGACCCTGGTGGAGCTGGTGGTGGTGAGCTAGCGTCGCCGCCCGGCGGACGAGAACCTGGCCATGCCGACCTGACAGACGTACATAGGGTCGGCATGGCCCTTTTTGGGGTCTGGCTACGGGTCGCGGGGCAGGCCCAGCAGCCGCTCGGCGATGATGTTCAGCTGCACCTCGGACGTGCCGCCGTAAATAGTCGTGGCCCGGCTGGCCAGCAGGTACTCGCCCCACTTGCCGGGCAGCTCGGCAGTGTCGCCGATCGCGGCGTCGGTGCCGAACGAGGACACCGCGAACTCGGCATAACCCTGGCCGGTGCGCATCGACAGCAGCTTGGAGATCGCCGCCGACGGCATGGCGTCACCGCCGGCCAGGGTCAGCAGGGTTGAGCGCAGGTTGAGCACCTTGGCGGCGTGACCCTCGGCGATCAACTGCCCGGCCCGGTGCTGGGCGACCTGGTCGAACTGGCCGTCCCGGACGAACTCGACGAATTGCGGCAGGGTGGCCAGGAAGTTGGCGTCACTGCTGCCGATCGACACCCGCTCCGCGGTCAGGGTGTTGCGGCTGACCTCCCAGCCGCGGTTGACCTCGCCGAGCACGCAGTCGTCGGGAACGAACACGTCGTCGATGTAAACGGTGTTGAACAACGCGTTGCCGGTCAGTTCCCGCAACGGCTTGATTTGCACGCCTTCGCTTTTCATGTCCAGCAGAAAGTAGGTGATGCCATTGTGTTTTGGCGCCGACGGGTCCGTCCGGGCCAACAGCGCCCCCCAGTGCGAGAGCTGTGCCGCGGTGGTCCAGATCTTCTGGCCGGTGATGCGCCAGCCACCGTCGACCCGTGTTGCCTTGGTGGTCAACCCGGCCAGGTCGGATCCCGCGCCTGGTTCGGAGAACAGCTGGCACCAGATCATCTCGCCGCGGAAGGTCGGCGGCAGAAACCGTTGCTTCTGCTGCTCGGTCCCGAAAGCGACGATCGACGGGATGATCCACGTCGCGATGCCCATCTGCGGCCGCTTGACCCGCCCGGCAGTGAATTCCTGGGCGATGATGATCTGTTCCACCGGGCCCGACGCCCTGCCCCACGGCTTGGGCAGGTGGGGCAGCACCCAACCGCCCTCGGCGAGCGCGACCTTACGTTGCTCGCGGTCCATCGCCTTGAGCGCGCCGACTTCGCACCGAATCTGGCCCCGCAGCTGTTCCGTGTCCGGGTCGAGGTCGATGTCGACGGCGCGCATGCCCGTCGTGGTTGCCGTGTCGACCACTTTCTGGGGGTAGGCGGAGCTGCGACCGAAGCTGGCCGCCAGCATCAGCGCCCGGCGGTAGTAGACGTTCGTGTCGTGCTCCCAGGTGAACCCGATGCCGCCGTGCACCTGGATGCAGTCCTGGGTGCACCGCTGAGCTGCGGTCGGCGCCAGCGTCGCAGCCACCGCCACGGCGAACTCCATCTTGGAAGCTTTTGTGTCCCAATCGTTCTGGTTGGCCTCGTCGATCGCGCGGGCGGCGTCCCATACCGCCGCGGTGGCCCGCTCGGTGTCGGCGACCATCTCCGCGCACTTGTGCTTGATGGCCTGGAACTGACCGATCGGCCGGCCGAATTGCTCACGGATCTTGGCGTAGTGCGACGCCGTGTCGGTCGCCCAGCGCGCCACGCCGACGGCCTCGGCGGACAGCAGCGTCGTCATCAGCGCGTGGGCGGTCGACATACTCAGGTTGCCCAATGCAGCGTCCTCGTCCACCTCGACGGCGTTGGCCCGCACATGCGCGACGGGCCGCAGCGGGTCCAGGCTTTTCACCGGCTCGATTTCGAGTTGGTCGGCGCGGAGCACCACCCACTCCTCGCCGCCGTCGATGGCGACCGGAAGCACCAGGATGGACGCCTGCGCCGCAGCGGGCACCGCGCGCACTTCGCCGCGGATCACCAGCGTTGTGCCCTGGCGGGTGGCGGTCAGCGCGCCGCAATCCATCGCATAAGCCCCGATGGCCGCGCCGGAGGCCAACTCGGCGAGCACCTTCGCATCCGGGTCGTTCGCAGCGATGAGGGCGCTGGCGATCGCGGACGGCACAAACGGCCCGGGGACCGCGCCGTAGCCGAATTCGGCCAGCACGATCGCCAGCTCCAGGATGCCGAAACCCTGGCCGCCCACCGACTCGGACAGGTGCACGCCCTGCAGGCCCTGGTCGGCCGCCGCCTGCCAGTACGGCGGGGGATTCTCGATCGGGCTCTTCGGCCCCGTTTCCATTGCCGCGTGTAGCACCTCGGACGGCGCGACGCGCGCCACCAGGGAGCGCACCGAATCGGCCAGGTCTTGATGCTCGGGAGTGATCGCGATCGGCATTGGTCGCCTTCCGTTGCGTCGGATTAGCTTGCGTTCCCCTTCGTGGCCAAGCGCCTTCAAAACTAACAACCGGTCGGTTGGTTGACCACCTGGGCCAGCGGCTCATCGCCCTATGGCCGGCGGCAATTAACCGGGCCTTTCAGCGCCTCCGTGCCCTCCGGCGGGGGCGGCCGCGGCGTCTGCCGCCGTTTCCGCGAGACGGTACAGGCGCGGCTCGGCGAGTTCGTCGAGCAGCGAGGCCAGCTGATCGACCAACTGGTCCGGTTCGAGGCGCACGTCGCCGGCCAGCCAGGCGCTGATGGTTTGCCCGACGCCGCCCACCACGAAATGCGCCGCAGCCTTGATACGGTCGTTTGCCGGCAGCCGCAATGCGTCCCCGACGTGCTGGCCGGACAGCATGGCGAACAGGGCGCTGGACTCGGCGCGTTTGCGCGCGACCACCGGGTTGGCCAGCTGAGTGCTGAACAGCAAGCGCCCGATCCGGGGGTCGCCGCTGACGGTCCGTACGACGTTGGCCATTCCCGCGCGGGTCTGCTCGCCGGCGGGTACCGCCGCCACGGCGGCCTGCGTGGTCGCGGCCAGGTCGGCGATCACCCAGTCAAAGACCCCCGCGACGAATTCGTTCTTGTCGGTGAAGCTTTCGTAGAAATATCGGGCGGCCAGGCCGGCGTGGCGGCACGCATTGCGCACGGTGACGGCGGAGAGGTCCTGTTGTTCGCCGCCGAGCAACTCCAGGCCCGCGGCCAGCAAGCGGTTGCGGCGGGTGGCCAAGCGCAGTGCGGCCTCGACTCCACGGTAAGGCCGGGCGCTCGGGGCATCGTTCATGGTGACCATCTTGACATCGGCGGCGAAGCGCCGGCAATATCGGGAAACAGTCGTTCGCACAATTAGCGGATCCGGCGTCGCGGGAGGACCCACTGTGGCTGTACGCCAAGCGGTTCACGAGCCGATTCCCCAGGTCGAGCGCGCCGTGAATGCCGAAGCCGACCGAGCCCGTTCCCACCGCGCCCGGCGCAGGCGGGCGCGGGGCATCGACGAAGGCCTGATGGGCGTGGCGCTGCTGGCCGGCCCGGCGAACGTGATCATGCAGTTGGCGCGACCCGGTGTCGGATATGGCGTGATGGAGAGCCGTGTCGAAAGCGGCCGGGCGGACCTGCACCCGATCAAGCGCGCGCGCACCACCTTCACCTACCTGGCGGTGGCCACCCACGGCAGCGAAGCCCAGAAGGCGGCTTTTCGTCGCGCGGTGAATCGGGCTCACGCGCAGGTGTATTCGACCCCCGAGAGCCCGGTGCAGTACAACGCCTTCGACGTCGACCTGCAGCTGTGGGTGGGCGCCTGCCTGTACAAGGGGGCGGTCGACGTCTACCGCATCTTCGTCGGCGAACTCGATGACGAGGAAGCGGCCCGCCACTACCGCGAGGGTATGGCGCTCGCCACCACATTGCAGGTTCCGCCGGAAATGTGGCCGGCCGACCGCGCCGCCTTCGACCAATACTGGCGGGAGTCGCTGGCCAAGGTGCACATCGACGACGCCGTGCGCGACTACCTGCTGCCCATCGCCGCGGGACGCGTTCGGGGGGTGCGGCTGCCACGCCCGCTGCAGCGGGCATCCGACGACTTCGCCCTGCTGATCACCACGGGATTTCTGCCGCAGCGGTTTCGCGACGAGATGCGGTTGCCGTGGGACGCTGCCGGGCAGCGGCAATTCGACCGGCTGATGCTCGTACTGCGCGCACTGAACCGGATGATGCCGAGGTTCGTCCGGCAATTCCCGTTCAACGTCCTGCTGTGGGACGTCGATCGCCGGATCAAGACCGGGCGTCCGCTCGTCTAGGCCCGGCCGGATGACCCGTGCCCCACCCCATTTGTAAACGACAATCATTTTCATTAAGCTGGCCGCAGTCCACTCGAATCGGCCAGGAAGTGTCTGTCCATGACGTTGCGGATCGCACCGTCGCAGCCCACCGCGGGCGGCCCACGATGACGGGACCCATCTGGATGGCTTCACCGCCAGAGGTGCATTCGGCATTGCTGAGCAGCGGGCCGGGGCCGGGATCGCTGGTCGCGGCGGCGGGGGCTTGGCACTCGCTGACACGAAAATAACGGTGACGACAACTGGTGAGGGCAGGATGGCGTGACTCCCCGGTGTTGTTGGTGCGACGGGGAGTTCGGTGGATGCGGTTATGCGGTGTTGGCGAGTTGTTGCAGGGTGACCCGGTAGCCGAGTGCTTCGAGTTGTCCGATGGCGCGGGCCTTGGCCTTGGCGGGGACATGTTTGGTGTAGTAGTCGGCGCCGGGGTCGCGGTAGAACTCGCCGTTGGTGAGCATGTTGAAGACGGCCACCAGCATGGCATGCTCAACGGCGACAACGGCTTTGATCGGGCCACGACGGGCGGCGATGCGTTTGTACTTCGCCGAGAAGTAGGTGTTCTTCGACCGTGCGGCGGACAGGGCTGCGATCCCCAGGGCGCCCTTGAGGTAGCGGTTGCCGGGGCGGGTCTTGGTCGATTTCACCCGTCCGGCGGACTCGTTGGACCCCGGTGTGGTGCCCGCCCAGGACGCCAGGTGCCCGGCGGTGGGAAACACGTTCATGTCCGCGCCGGTCTCGGCGATGACGACGTCAGCGACCGTCGTGGAAAAGCCCGGGATGCTGCACAGCAACTCCCGGGCCGCCCGAAAAGGTTCCATCGTCTCCTCGATGCGGGCCGAGAGCCGGTCGATATCGGCGGTGTGAGCGTCGATGCGGTCCAGAAACAGCTGGGCCATGAACGCGTGGTGGGCGCTGAAGTGGCCGTTGAGGGCTTCGGTCAGCGCCGGGATCTTCGACCGCAGCCGACGTTTCGCCAGATCGGCGATCACCGCAGGATCGGTGCGCCCGTCGATGAGTGCCGCCAGCATCAACCGCCCCGACACCCCGGTGATGTCGGTGGCCACCGAGGACAGTTTGATCCCGGCGTCCTCGAGCAGCTTCTCCAGCCGCTGGATCTCACGGGTGCGTTCGCGGGTGATCACCGTGCGGGCGCGGGTCAGATCACGCAGCACCCGGATCGGCTGCGGTGGCACGAACGAGGCCCGCACCAGCCCGTGCGCGCCCAGATCGGCGAGCCAGGCGGCATCAGAGACGTCGCTTTTGCGGCCCGGCACATTCTTGACGTCACGGGCGTTGACCAGCATCACCTCGAAATGCTCTTCGAGCAGGTAGTAGAAGGGTCGCCAGTAATCGCTGGTGGCCTCCATCACCACGCACGTGACTTTCTGTTCGACCAAGTGATCCCGCAAGGCCAGGATCTGGTTGGTCATCGCCCCCCACGTCGTCACCGTCGACGCGGTGCGCGTCTTGCCGGCTCTCTGGATCCGCACACACACCTTCGCGTCGCGCTTGGAGATGTCGACTCCCGCGCACCGCGGATGCACCACATCCATCACCCACCACCGTTCCCGGACTCACATCCGATACGAATCATCTTGTATAGGAACATGTTCCGGGGAGGGCGGGGTAAAGACAGGATTCTGACACTCGTGCTCAACGGCAACAATCCACGGCTCCCGCGCAGATAACAACGGGTGCCCTCCAGCACCAAACTAACCGACAGGCTCACCGACACCATAGAGCGTCCGGAGTCGACCGAAACACCCAACAAGTCTGCTCCGACCAGCACCAACACGCCAAGGCCCTCAGCGACCACCCACCCCCGGCGACCAACCACACATTTTCGCCCACCACGGCGGGGCAGCGGCCCCTGGAGAACTAACCAGTTATTCCGTACCCGCCGCTGACGGCGCCGGTGTCTACTGTCGCACGGTCGCGAAACCCGGCCGTGACGTCTCGGTGTGTCCCGAGCGCTTGCAGTGCCGGGATACCCACCGGTTCGGCCGCGAGCAACGGCACCAGCGCGACCCGATCCGCGTGCCGGCTCGTCACTTTTTCGATCTCCGGCAGTTCCGCGGCGGCGCGCCGCCGAAGCAGAGGTGCCGTCGGGTTTGCCGCCGCGAGCGAGTTGTTGACGATCCAGGCCCACGGATGAATGCCGGCGCGTTCGAGTTCACCCTCGAGTGCCGCGGCCTCGAGGACCGGGGTGGTTTCGGCGAGAGTGACGATGATGACTTTGGTCTGCTGCGGATCCTGTAACCGCATCAGCGGAGTCGTGAAGTGTCGGTTGCCCAGTTGCCGGGCGACCTCGCGATGGTAGGAGCCGGTGGCATCGAGCAGGAGCAACGTGTGCCCGGTCGGTGCGGTGTCGACGACGACGAACTGGTGCCGCGATTCGCCGACAACCCGCGAGAAGGCCTGGAACACGGCGACTTCTTCCGTGCACGGCGACTGAAGATCCTCGGCGAGCATCGACCGGCCCTGCTCATCGAGCGCGGCGCCCTTGGTGGCCAGCACATGATCGCGGTAGGCGCGGGTGGCTTCGACCGGGTCGATGCTCGACACCTGCAGGGTCTCGAGGGTTCCGTGGAGTGTGTCGATGAGGTGCCCGGCGGGGTCGGTGGTGGTCAGGTGTACCTGGTGGCCGCGGCCGGCGAGGGCGACAGCGATCGCGGCGGCCATCGTCGTTTTGCCGACACCGCCCTTGCCCATGCACATGATCAGTCCACGGTCCCCGGCGGCGAGTTCGTCGATCAGGTTCGCCAGTGGAGCGTCCATCACCTCGAGGGTCAGGTCTTGGTACTCATCCGGTGCGCTGACGTCCGAGGTGAACAGCGACGCCAGGGCTTCGCGGCCGACGATATTGGTGGGCTTGAGGTCAATCTGATCCCTTGGCAGCGTTCGCAGTTCGTCGGGCAGCATTGCGATCGCCTGTTGTTCGCGCTGGTAGATCGCCGCTGCGAGCGGGTCGCTGTGCCCGGCGGCGGCGGGCAGGACCCCGTTGATCACGACGTACTGGTGACTCAAGCCGATCGCAGCGAGTTCACGGTGCGTGCGCGTGATCTCGGCCAGGCTGGATTTCTGGGCACGTGCCACCAGCACCAGGCGGGTGCGCCGAGGATCGGCCAACGCCGCCACCGCTCCGGCGTAGACGGCGCGTTGTTTCTCCAGCCCGGACAGCGGCCCCAGGCAGGATGCATCGCCCTTGCCCGCGTTGAGGAAATCGGTCCACGAGCCCGGTAATTGCAACAATCGGATGGTGTGGCCGGTCGGGGCGGTGTCGAACACCACGTGGTCGAAGTGGCCGACGTCGCCGTCGGAATCGGTGAGCAGTTCGGTGAATTCGTTGAAGGAGGCGATCTCGGTGGTGCACGAGCCAGAGAGTTGTTCGGTGATCGATGCCACCTCCGCGTCGGGCAGCAGCCCGCGCACCGGGCCGACGATGCGTTCGCGGTAGGCCTCGGCGGCCTGTTCTGGATCGATTTCCAGCGCCGATAGACCCGCGACGGCGGGGATCGTGGTGATGGAGTTGCCGATCGTCTGCCCAAAGACCTGCCCAACGTTGGACGCCGGGTCGGTGCTGACCAGCAGCACCCGCTGACCCTGCCCGGCCAGAGCGATCGCGGTGGCACATGCGATGGAGGTCTTGCCCACGCCGCCTTTGCCGGTGAAGAACAGAAATCGTGGCGGAGCATCCAGAAACTTCATCGGGATTGCCGGCCCTTTCAGCAGCAGCCGGTGGCGCCGGCGTCGCTGTCGCTGCAGCAACCGCTTGCGGCCCTGGACGTTTCGGTGATATTGAGGACGGCCGATCCCGCTGGTGCGGGGGGTTCGACGCCGGCCCAGGCGGCGAGTTGGGCGCGGTCGGGGTAGCGGCCGGTCATCGCGGTGACCCCGTCCACCAGGACCAGCGGTAGCCCGTCGGATCCGGCGACATGCAAGAACGCTTTCACGGCGTCGGTTTCAGCGAACACCCGAGGTTCGCTTGCCAGGTTGTAGCGGGACACGTCACCGCCGCGACTGCGCACGTAATCCAGGTCTGCAGAAAATCGTACCAACCGTTCGTCGACGTCTTCGCCACAGATCCCGGTCGCGCAACACAACGCGGGCTCGAACACCTCGACCTTGCTCATCTGACGATCTCCTTAATTTGTGCCGATGACGTGGTGCACAGCTGCTCGCCGAGTGCTGATATCGGGATTCACGGGCCGGCGGCAACCACCCGGGAATCCCACGGCGACCGGATTTGACATTCTTCTATATTGACAGATCGCGAATCAGTTGCCAAACAGAGCGCACGAAGCTCGGGGCAGAGGCCGATTACGGGCGGCCATGCGTGGTGCGTCGCCAAGACGCCAGCCGTCGAGGGGTTGGCGGTCGCTGGCCGGTCGCGTTCGGGTGTATTAGAGCGGATACCGCCGACATGTGCGCCTGGCGCATCGTCAATTCGGTTGTGATGGAACCAATGTCGACACTGCGTCAATGCAGTGACTGCGCAGCGTAGAGCACGGCGGTTCCGATCGCCATGACACCGAGGCCTGTGCGTAGCACCGGTTCGGGTAGCGATGGTTGTAACCGGGCGCCCAAGTAGCCTCCGATGAGTCCGCCGATGCCGGCGGCGATTCCGATGGACCACTCGGGCGCGATGTCGCGTCCCGGGTTGGTTGCGGCCAGGATCGCGTAGGTGAGGGCGCCGGCGATAGAGGTGACGAAGGTTGATGTCAGGGCCGCCGGGGCCACGGTGGGGATGGACAGACCGCGCCCGACGAGGACGGGACTGAGTAATGACCCTCCGCCGATGCCGTAGATGCCGCCGATCACGCCGACGGCCAAGGCCAGCGCAGCGATGAAGCGATTTGACGGATGGCTTCGCGGCCTCCGATGAGGATGGCGTCGTGTCGCGTGGGACAGGCACAGCCAGAGTCCGAGGGGCAGCAGGAGAACGGCGACGACAAGGCGAAACAGCCGTGGCCCGGGGATCAGGAATACCCGAATGACGGCCCCGGCAATGATTCCGGGCACGGTACCTGCGAGCAGCAGCGTGGTCAGCGGGCTGCGCAAAGGTGCCCGGGTGCGATAGCGGGCCAGCGCTCCTGGGATGGCGATGATGTTGAACAGCAGATTCGTTGGGGTGACCGCTGGGTTGGGGACCTGAAGAACGCTCATTTGGAAGGGCAGCAGGAACACCGCACCCGATACGCCCACCGGTGCGGTGGCCACGGCCAAGGCCAGGCCGGCGACGAAACTAATTAGCACGGATTCTACGATCGGCATTCCCTCACTATCGCCGAACCAGAAGCGGGTAGACAGCTTGCTCGCCAGTTATCTGGGTGCCAAATTGCGCTGCCGGCTCGTCGCTGCCTGTTCCGGGGGATCGCACGCTGACCGTCACACCCCGGTGTGCAACCAAAGTCAACGTCATCGAATCGAGCGAGCAAAACAGCACTGTGAATCGTGGGCGAGGGGAACGCTATCTGGCAATCGGGCGGCGACGCGACAACCCGCATTCGGCGCGGTCACGACCCAGTCTGTGTGAGTCCAGACCGCCGGGGCCGCAAGGCATTGTCTTGCGGCCCCTTACTCGGTTTCAGTCGCCGGCAGATGCGGCGGGTTTGGTGGCGCGGACGATCGCGCCGTGCATCCCGTCGACGACCTGATGGGTGAAAGTCACCGACGCATCGGTGAATCCGACGGCAGCCAGGCCGTCAAGATACTCCTGCTTGGACAGTGCACCGGCGATGCAGCCCACGTACGAGCCCCGTTCGGCCCGTTCGGCCTCGCTGAGCTGGTCTTCGGCGACGACATCGGAAATCCCGATGCGTCCGCCGGGAACCAGCACGCGAAAAATCTCGGCAAGCACCGCGGATTTGTCGACCGACAGGTTGATCACACAGTTGGAAATCACCACGTCCACGGCGGCGTCGGGCAGCGGGATGTCCTCGATGGTGCCCTTGCGGAATTCGACATTGGTGACTCCGGCTTTCGCCTTGTTCGCCTCGGCAAGGGCCAGCATCTCGTCGGTCATGTCGACGCCATAGGCGAACCCGTCCGGTCCGACCCGCCGCGCCGAGAGCAGCACATCGATCCCGCCGCCGGAGCCCAGATCGAGCACGCGTTCCCCCGGATGCAGGTCGGCGACCGCTGTCGGGTTGCCGCAGCCCAGGCTCGCCGCAACCGCCTCGTCGGGCAACTCGGAATGCTCACCGGCGCCGTAAAGCCCGGCGCCGAAAACCGCCTCAAGGTCAACCGATCCGGCCGACCCGCAGCAACTTTCCGCGGTGAGCACTTCGCTGTTAGTCTCGCCAGCGGCCACTGCCGTGGCCGCTGCAGCGTAGCGTTCCCGAACCTGATCGCGCAGCTGTGAATTTTCGGATGCCATCCCATGCTCCTTCTTATCGATAGCCATCTATATGACCACTATGGCCGATCCATCGATATTTGTCAATGTATGGCAGAATGTGCCTCATGACTCGCGCTGCGGCCACCACCACTGTCGATTCGCTCTTGATGGATGATCTGGCGGCATGCTGCAGCCCGATCACCAGCGGCGTGCTCGACGGTGCTACCGCCGAACGGCTAGCCGGCGTGCTCAAAGCGCTGGGCGAGCCGACCCGATTACGGCTGGTGTCGCTGATCGCCGCGTGCGAAGGCGCCGAAGCCTGCGTATGCGAACTGACCGACCCCGTCGGACTGTCCCAACCAACCGTGTCCCACCACCTGAAGGTCCTCGTCGACGCCGGCCTGCTCGAGCGCGAACAGCGCAGCAAATGGGCCTACTACCGCCTAGTGCCCGGCGTGCTGGATGCACTGGCCGACCTTCTGGCCGGCACCAGTCGCGGCCGCTGAGCCCCGTTGGCGGGTGGACGTGACCGAGGTATCGAACCAGATCAGCCCAGTGTGTCGGTTATTCGAGACCGCGGGCG